>ENA-OQAZ01000278-OQAZ01000278.1-human-gut-metagenome-genome-assembly--contig:-NODE-278-length-29106-cov-5.761482_pt1 | contig 29106 bp, 39 predicted proteins | sample MGYA00242737_ERZ504531 | MGnify/ENA primary metagenome ERZ504531 (study PRJEB26092, sample SAMD00036244) | human gut metagenome | host: Homo sapiens | study: EMG produced TPA metagenomics assembly of... | reverse complement strand
CAGTCAGGAAAAAAGCCGATAGTGTTGATTATCTGACAGGACTTTACATGCGAAGTCGTGGACAGCAGGTAATAGCAGCCCTGATGCAGGATAATGATGCTGTCTTGCCTTCATAGATATGGATAATCTCAAAAAAGTCAATGATGTGCATGGTCACAAGGCGGGTGACAGGGCACTTAAGCTTATAGGTAATCTCCTTGCTAAAGAGACTGAGAATGAGACCTTTGCAGCCTGCAGGCTTGGAGGTGACGAGTTCCTCATCTTTATGCCATATTCTGACAGGGCAAGCGTGGAGAGTGTTATAAAGCGCATATTTGAGGGCTTCGAGAGCGCAAGGGAAGCAGACTGTGAGATAAAGGAGGCCGCTCTTTCAGCAGGACTGTGCATGACGACAAAGGGAGCCATGTTTGAAAGTGACTACACAAAGGCAGATAAGGCACTTTACTATGTGAAGCAGAACTGTAAGGGTTCATATTTCTTCTATGAGCAGCTCTTAGCTGACAATAAGGAGAATACAAATCTGAGTGCGGATTTACGAAACGTGGCAAAGCTTTTAAAGGAGAGTGGCAGCTATACAGGTGCGTTGGATTTAAACTACAGAGAGTTTGCAAGAATCTATGAGTTCGTGAACAATGTAGGAGATAGCACAACCACAACTGCTATCTGGTCATGGTGACTATGAACACTCTGCCGGAGCAGCTTGCAGATATCGAGGAAATTGAGAAGGCACTTGACTGCATGGAACAGTCTATCCGCAGTAAGATCAGAAAGGTGGATGTCTGCACGCGCTACAGCTCAATGCAGTATCTTATCATACTATTTGAGCCACAGGAAAATCAGATTCCAAATGTCATGGAGAGAATCTTTATGCATTACTATGAGTCTGTGACAGAGAGAATTTCAAGCCGCAGTATGAGTATATCAAAATGACTGAGGTAAAATAGGGATTGTTAAATAATAGTCAATGTGGTATAGTTTTCTTCGAACGGTATTCGAAGGAAACTGTATCATGGAGGATGTGTTGTCACCTTATGACAGAGCATATCCGGCAGACACAAGGAAGCCAAAAGCACATTGCTGTAGCAGATATGAAGCAGACAGCAAAGTGACAGGCGCGCACAGGGTAAATCGACCGCTGCCATACGGCACATGGCGGAGATTATATCAGCTGCGAGATAAGGAATGGTCTGACCGGCTTGGAAAGAAGGTGGTAGCATGAAAATAGGCATAATCGGCGCAGGCAGAGTGGGCTGTTCTATAGGTAAATACCTAAGGACAAAGGACATAGAGCTTGCAGGCTATTATGACGTGGATTCTGCGGCGGCTAAGGAGGCTGCGGAGTTTACAAGGACAGAGAGCTTTGATTCGCTAAAGCAACTGGCGGATCAATCACAGATTATATTTATCACCACACCGGATTCATTTATTATACCGGTTTGGGAACAATTAAAAGAGCTGTCTCTAACGAATCAGATTATATGTCATTGCAGTGGCGCATTATCATCCGATTCATTTTCCGGAAGGGAGAGCATGAGCGTATCATGCTGTTCAATTCATCCAATGTTACCGTTCAGTAACAAATTTTCATCATATGAGCAATTAAATAAAGCATTTTTCACAGTGGAAGGGCAGGATGCTGCGGTTGAAGCAATATCCGGGCTGTTTTGTTCTATTGGAAATGAGGTATGCCGCATTGATGGCGCTAAAAAGGCAAAATACCATGCAGCGGCTAGTATTTTGAGCAATCAGGTGATTGCTGTCCTTGACATGGGCTATTCTCTTTTGGAGGACTGCGGCTTTACAAGGCTGAGGCTGTAAGAGCTACAGGCCGGCTTGTGATGCGCAATATCGAAAACGTACTCGAAGCAGGCTGTGACGGCGCACTGACCGGGCCAATCGAGAGAAACGATATTGAAACAGTGAAAAAGCACATCGCATGTATGCAAAATGACGATAGCGATGATGTCAGATTGTACAAAATGCTTGGTACAAAACTAGTAAATATTGCTGAAAAAAAGAATCCTGATAAGGATTACACTCAGATGATGGAATTGCTAAGAGGCTGACAATACCGTGAATGGTTCCAAGTAGTTACAAGAAACGGATTGTTGCAGAAAGACAGAGGGATTGGACAATGAAAAATACAGTAGTAACTTTTAAACAGGCAAAGGAAAAGGGCGAGAAGCTCACGATGCTCACAGCATATGATTATTCGACAGCAAAGCTCATAGATGAGGCCGGAATCAATGCAATTTTAGTAGGAGATTCTCTCGGCATGGTGGTGCTTGGCTATGAGGATACACTTTCAGTGACTATGGAGGATATGATTCATCACAGCGCAGCTGTTTCAAGAGGCATAAAGGATACGCTGCTCATCACAGATATGCCTTTTATGTCATATCAGACATCGGTTTATGATGCTGTGGTCAATGCAGGACGACTCGTGAAGGAAGGCCATGCGCAGGCAGTCAAGCTCGAGGGTGGCAAGGAGGTATGTCCACAGATAAAGGCTATCGTGGATGCGTCAATTCCGGTATGTGCACATTTAGGGCTTACACCACAGTCAGTAAATGCATTTGGCGGCTTCAAGGTGCAGGGCAAGGGTGAAGAGGCAGCGCAGAAGCTTCTTGACGAGGCCCGTGCGGTCGAGGAGGCAGGAGCATTTGCAGTGGTGCTCGAGTGCGTGCCAAAGGCACTTGCAAAAAAAAATTACAGAGAGCATAAGCATACCTACAATCGGTATCGGAGCGGGAGCAGACTGCGACGGCCAGGTGCTTGTATATCAGGATATGCTTGCCATGTATGCAAACATGAAGCCGAAATTTGTAAAGCAGTTTGCACAGGTCGGAAAAGAAATGAATGAGGCGTTCACAGCCTACAAAAAGGCTGTTGAGGAGGAAGCTTCCCTGGTGAGGAGCATACCTTTAAGATGGATGAGACAATAATTGACAAGCTGTATTAGTATCGAAAATAGTATTGAAGAATATTTACAAAAAATAGCTACGAAAAATAAAAGAATAAGGAGACATAAAATGTTAATATACGGACAAATCGAACAGGTAAGAGAAGCAGTAAAGGCATGGAAAAAAGAGGGCAAAAGCGTTGGCTTTGTACCTACAATGGGATACCTCCACGAGGGACACAAGAGCTTAATCGATGCGGCAAGACGCGAGAATGACAAGGTTGTAGTGAGTATTTTTGTAAATCCAATGCAGTTTGGCCCTGCAGAGGATTTAGACAGCTATCCACGTGATTTAAACAGGGATGCAAAGCTTTGTGAGGATGCGGGCGTTGACATTATTTTCCATCCTGAGCCTGAGGAGATGTATGCAGACGGCTTCTGCTCATATGTGGATATGAATGGCTCACAACTGAGCTTTGTGGAAAAACAAGACCTATCCATTTTAGAGGTGTGCAGACAGTTGTCCTGAAGCTGTTTCACATTGTGACACCTGACCGTGCATATTTTGGACAGAAGGATGCACAGCAGCTTGCGGTCATAAAGCGTATGGTAAAGGATTTAAATGTTGACACAGAAATCATCGGCTGCCCAATCATCCGTGAGGAGGATGGACTGGCAAAGAGCTCAAGAAACACATATTTAAGTGAGGATGAAAGACAGGCAGCGCTTGTACTGAGCAGAAGCTTAAAAATCGGAAAGCAGCTCGTAGAGGATGGCGAAAAGAGTGCAAAAGCGATAAAGGATGCAATCACAGCAGAGATAAACAAGGAGCCGCTTGCAAGAATTGATTATGTAGATGTGGTTGATTTTGAAACAATTACACCGGTTGATGAGATTAAGGGAACAACACTCGTGGCAATTGCTGTCTATATCGGAAAGACAAGGCTGATTGACAATTTTATTGCGTAGACGGACAAGAAACGATTATTGAAAAGAGGTACAAACAATGAATTATACAATGCTTAAGGGCAAAATACACAGAGCGGTGGTCAAGCAGGCTGACTTAAACTACGTGGGAAGCATCACTGTAGATACAAAGCTGCTTGAGGCAGCAGGCATCCTGGAGTATGAGATGGTACAGATTGTCGATGTGGAAAACGGAAACAGATTCGAGACCTACACCATCGCCGGAGAGCCGGGCTCAGGCATGATATGCTTAAACGGCGCAGCCGCCAGACAGGTTGCAGTCGGTGACCATGTGATACTCATGTGCTATGCGCAGATGACACCGGAGGAAGCAAAGGAGCATCATCCGAAGGTTGTGTTTGTGGATGATGAAAACAAGATAGCGCGTGTGACAAATTATGAGAAGCATGGAAAGCTGACGGAGGATTTTATTTAACAATAGAAAAATCAAGTCTGCTGTAGTATAATAATTTATCGGGTAAAATATCATGTATTTATGCGGGAGGTAAATATGTACACAGCAGACGAAAAGAGATACGACACAATGAGATATAACAGATGCGGCAGGAGCGGACTTAAGCTTCCTGTTGTATCGCTTGGTCTATGGCACAATTTCGGTGATTTTTCATCGTATGACAACATGAAGCAGATGTGCTTCACAGCCTTTGACCATGGCATCACTCACTTTGACCTGGCAAACAACTATGGTCCTGAATACGGCAGCGCAGAGAAGCACTTCGGGCTTATCCTGAAGGAGCATCTGTCAGCATACCGCGATGAGCTCATCATCAGCTCAAAGGCAGGCTATGATATGTGGAAGGGACCATACGGCAACTGGGGCAGCCGCAAGTATCTGATTGCAAGCCTTGATCAGAGCCTTAAGAGAATGGGACTCGACTATGTGGATATTTTCTATCATCACAGAATGGACCTGAGACACCGCTTGAGGAAACAATGGGAGCACTCGACCAGATAGTAAAAAGCGGAAAAGCACTCTATGTCGGACTGTCAAATTATGACGGCGAGACCATGAAGAGAGCCTGCGAGATTCTTACTGATTTGAAATGTCCGTTTATCATCAACCAGAATTCATACAATATCTTCAACCGTACAATAGAGCAAAACGGCTTGAAGCAGGCAGCAAGAGAGTGTCAAAAGGGCATCATCTCCTTCAGCCCGCTCGCACAGGGCATGCTCACAGACCGTTACATAAACGGTATTCCGGAGGATAGCCGTATAAAGACAGACGGCCGCTTTTTAAATCAGGAAAAGCTCACTCCACACATCGAGCAGATTAAGAAGCTAAACGATATAGCCGCAAAACGTGGTGAGACACTAGCACAGATGGCTCTTAAGTGGGTGGTAAAGGATGATGACGTGACAAGCGTGCTTGTCGGCGCCTCAAAGCCACAGCAGATTCTTGAAAACTTAAAGGTTATGGAGGGCACAGGCTTCTCTGAGGAAGAGCTTAGGATGATTGATGAGATTGTGGGAGTATAGCAAGAAATAAACATAACTGTTGCTATGTTAAAAAAAACAGTCATAGAGCCAAACGCAAAGTCGCAGAACTACTAATAAGAGAAAAAAAGCTGATTTGGTGTTGACTTTAGTTAGGTTTGCATATAATATATATGTAGAAGCAGAAGCTTCTTCGGGGTGTTTGTCAGAAGAACCCGTCATAAAAAACTGAAGAAATTGTGAGGGGTTCGTCAGATGCACCTGTCTAAAAAAAGCTGAAGATATTGATCTTGAAGGGAACTGAAAAAGTTCCCTTTTTTCATTGATAGATCACAAAGGAGAAGTATGGAACCAATATTATGTTATATAAGGGAAAGCTATTTTAAAGAGCAAAAGGATTTGAAAAAAGTTTTAGATCCAGGAGATACTAGCAAACAATCGAAGCGAACACATTTATGTATAAAAGTGGAAATAGATAGTAACCAGTATTATATACCACTTCGAAACAATCTTGGGGATGCAGTGCGTAAATTTGGTAGAATAGGACACTCTGTGCCTTCGGCTAAAAGAAAAAATGCTGGTCTTGATTATCGCTATGCGTTAATTATAAATGATAGTCAATACATTGAACTACAGACAGAATTGAAGATTCCAAATTCGCAGTATAGGTGTATCAGGAATGATATGGATATTATTACAAAAGAATTTGAAACATATTTGAGAGGTTATGTTAAGGCGGTTAAGAAAAAACGAAATGAAAAAGAACCGCTTTACAGAGAATCAAGTCTGATTAACTTTATTGACTGTTTTGACATTTGATGTATATATACAAATTCTGTACTAGTATTAAACCAGATAAAGCAGGAGAAGCCATCATATCATTATAATTTTGGTTGCAAGAATTTAGTTTATGCTATAAAATATTTATAACTGTATGCAGATATTTAATAATCATAATATCTGTCTGTATAATAAAATACGCATAAAGAGGACGAAAGAATGATCAACAAATTAGTAGACAAAATCAAGAAAACAAACGCACCTATCGTAGTAGGTCTTGACCCGATGCTTTCATATGTGCCTGAGCACATCACAAAGAAGGCATTTGATGAGCTTGGAGAGACACCGGCCGGTGCAGCGGAAGCTATCTGGCAGTACAACAAGGCAATTGTGGATGCCACATATGACCTGATTCCTGCGGTAAAGCCACAGATTGCCATGTATGAGCAGTTTGGAGTGGAGGGACTTAAGGCGTTCCAGAAGACAGTGGATTACTGTCACGAGAAGGATCTCGTGGTTATCGGAGATGTAAAGCGTGGAGATATCGGCTCAACATCGGCTGCATATGCCACAGGACATCTTGGAAGGGTACAGATCGGCAGCAAGAGCTATTCTACCTTTGATGAGGATTTTGCCACTGTCAATCCATACCTCGGAACAGACGGTATCAAGCCATTCGTAGATGTATGCAAGGAGGAGAAGAAGGGTATCTTCATTCTTGTAAAGACATCTAATCCATCAAGTGGAGAGTTCCAGGACCGTATGATTGACGGACGCCCATTATATGAGTGGGTAGGCGAGAAGGTTGCAGAGTGGGGAGCTGACTGCATGGGTGATTCATACAGCTATGTAGGTGCGGTTGTCGGTGCAACATACCCTGAGCAGGGTAAGATTCTTCGTAAGGTAATGCCAAAGAGCTTCATCCTCGTACCGGGCTACGGCGCACAGGGAGGCAAGGGAGCAGACCTTGTTCATTTCTTCAATGAGGACGGACTTGGTGCGATTGTCAATTCATCACGTGGAATCATCTGCGCATACAAGCAGGATAAGTACAAGGATATGGGCATCACAGAAGAGAATTTTGCAGATGCATCACGCAAGGCAGTTGAGGATATGATTGAGGATATTTCAGGAGCACTTGCAAATCGTTAATAAGTCATTCAGAAAGCTTAATATATTAACAAACGAAACCAGGGAGATAAAATGGCAGAGAAATTTGAGGAGATTGCAGTTGTAGTTGACCAGAGCTCACTCGGCAATGGCATCTACGACCTCACACTTAAGACAGACAAAATTGCAAAGGCAGCAAAGGCGGGACAGTTTGTATCGGTTTACTCAAACGACAAGAGTAAGCTGCTTCCGCGTCCGATAAGCCTTTGCGGCATAAACAGAGATGATGACACCATCCGTCTCGTGTACCGTGTGACAGGTGAAGGCACGGGAACAGAGGAGTTTTCAAAGCTTGTCAGGGGCGATAAGGTAAGGATTTTAGGACCTCTTGGAAACGGCTTTACAGTACAGCCGGGAAAGAAGGCCTTCCTTATCGGCGGAGGAATCGGAGTGCCGCCTATGCTGCAGCTTGCGAAGGATATAAATGCAGGCATTGTGCAGACACCGGGTGGAGAAAAAAATCCGGGACAGTCAGCAAGGGTAGATATGAATATCGTCATGGGCTACCGCGATGAGAATACCTTCCTGCTCGATGAGTTTAAGGAGCAGGCAGCTTCCTTTGTAGCCACAGAGGACGGCAGTGTCGGCACAAAGGGCAATGTCATCGATGCGATAAAGGAGAATGCTCTTGAAGCAGACGTGATTTATGCATGTGGACCTATGCCTATGCTTCGTGCACTCAAGGCTTACGCTACAGAGCATGATATGGACTGCTTTGTATCAATGGAGGAGCGCATGGCATGTGGAATCGGTGCATGTCTTGCCTGCGTATGCAATACAAAGGACAAGGATGCCCACAGCAATGTAAACAACAAGCGTATATGCAAAGAGGGACCTGTTTTTGATGCGAAGGAGGTGGAGCTGTAATGAGCAATATGTCAGTAAAGGTGGCCGGCGTTGAGTGGAAAAATCCTGTTACAGTTGCATCCGGCACATTCGGCTCAGGCGCAGAGTACAGCGAGTTTGTTGATTTAAACAGACTTGGTGCAGTCACCACAAAGGGTGTTGCAAATAAGCCATGGGAGGGTAATCCCACACCGAGAGTAGCTGAGGTGTACGGCGGCATGCTCAATGCGGTCGGACTTCAAAATCCCGGCATCGAGCTTTTCTGCAAGAGGGATATTCCTTTTTTAAAGCAGTTTGACACAAGGATTGTGGTAAACGTCTGCGGTCATTCGCTTGACGAGTATCTTGATGTGGTAAAGCGTCTTGCAGACGAACCTATTGATATGATGGAAATAAATATCTCATGCCCGAATGTAAAGGAGGGCGGAATTGCCTTCGGAACAGATCCAAAGGGTGTTGAGACCATCACAAGCGAGATTAAAAAATATGCAAAGCAGCCTGTTATCATGAAGCTTTCTCCAAATGTCACAAGCATTGCTGAGATAGCAAGGGCAGCAGAGGCAGGCGGAGCTGATGCGGTTTCACTCATCAATACCATAACCGGCATGAAGATTGATATAAACAGAAGAAGCTTTGTGCTGGCAAACAAGACAGGCGGCATGAGCGGTCCGGCTGTGCATCCGGTTGCAGTGCGCATGGTTTACGAGACAGCTCATGCAGTCAATATCCCGATTATCGGAATGGGCGGTATCACAAATGCTGCCGATGCCATAGAGATGATACTTGCCGGAGCTACGGCAGTTTCAGTCGGCACAGCAAACTTTGTGAATCCAAAGACCACAGAGCAGATAGTTGATGGCATCGCAGAGTACATGGACAGGTATGGAGTAAAGGATATTTCAGAGCTTGTCGGTGCGGTTGACAGATAGAGAATAAGGGATAGACGGAGGAGAAAATAATGATTCTGGCAGTAAAATACGTGCTGCTATGTATGCCACAGTCTGGGCGCTTGTTCCACCTGTTGTGGCTATAGTTCTGGCACTTATTACAAAGGAGGTCTACAGCTCATTATTCGTCGGAATAGTGATCGGCGGACTGTTTTATGGAAATGTATTTCAGGCTGGTTTTTCGGCTGAGAGATCAGTGCTTCACATATTCGAGGACGGACTTGTCGGAGTGCTATCGGATTCGGACAATGTGGGAATACTGATATTTTTAGTCGTGCTCGGTGTCATGGTGAGCATGATGAACAAGGCAGGCGGCTCGGCGGCCTTTGGAGAATGGGCGGGTGAGCACATAAAGACAAGAATCGGTGCCCAGCTTGCAGCTATAATGCTTGGAGTGCTCATATTTATAGATGATTACTTCAACTGTCTGACAGTGGGAAGTGTGATGCGCCCTGTCACCGACAAGCATCAGGTTTCCAGAGCAAAGCTTGCATATCTGATAGATGCCACAGCAGCGCCTGTGTGCATCATCGCACCTATATCATCGTGGGCAGCCGCAGTCACAGGCTTTGTAAAGGGAGAGGATGGCTTTTCTATTTTCATAAAGGCCATTCCATACAATTACTATGCGCTCTTTACCATTATCGCTATGGTGACACTTGTTATCTTGCAGGCGGATTTTGGCCCTATGGCAAAGCATGAAGCCAATGCAAAAAAGGGCGATTTATTTACCACAGGAGACAGACCATATGCAGATGCAAAGCAGGATGTGATAAGGGGCAAGGGAAAGGTTATAGACCTTGTATTTCCTATACTGGTGCTCATAATAAGCTGCATCATAGGAATGATATACACAGGAGGCTTTTTTGACGGAACAGGCTTTGTCGATGCGTTTGCAGGCAGCAATGCGTCAACCGGTCTCATGCTTGGAAGCTTCTTTGCACTGATAATCACCATATGCTTTTATTCAATCAGAAGGGTGCTAAGCTTTACGGATTGTTGTAATTCAATCCCTGAGGCTTTAAGGCGATGGTACCTGCAATACTTATACTGACCTTTGCATGGACACTAAAGGTCATGACAGAAAGCCTTGGTGCCAATAAATTCGTCGCAGGCTTGGTGGGAGGTGTATCGGGACCGCTCCTTGGACTGTTCCCGGCAATCATATTCCTGGTGGGAGCCTTCCTTGCTTTTGCAACAGGAACCTCATGGGGCACCTTCGGTATACTCATACCGATAGTAGTAAACATCTTCTCAGGCACAAACCATACGATGATGATCATCTCAATATCAGCGTGCATGGCAGGTGCAGTATGCGGAGACCACTGCTCACCGATATCCGATACCACCATCATGGCATCAGCCGGAGCTCAGTGCAACCACATGAATCATGTATCCACACAGCTTCCATACGCTGTGCTTGTGGCAGGCATATCATGCCTGACCTACATCATAGCAGGCTTTGTCAGAAATCCTGTAGTACCTTTTATCATAGGAGTGCTTATCCTGATTGGAACCTTTGTCGGAATCAAGTATATCATCAAGTATATCACGAGAACCGATAAAGCAAATGAACAGGCGGAGTAGCCAAAGGGAGACCAAAAAGAGTTCTATTTTTCACAGACTTTGTGTCTGCGAATGATAGAACTCTTTTTTTATAGTAAATTCTATACCGGACGGACGACTGTGCAGTCGTCTGTTGGCTATCAATAAAATTTATAGCCCGCTAACAAATATTAATAACCCTAATTACATTTACAAAAATATCAATTAGTGGTAACATATCAATAACTTAGAAATCATATTTGAATGGTAGGAAATCCCAGCCATACAAACTAAGCTCGAACTCATAACATACTCAAAACAAACATTAACAAAAAAGAGGTAATATCAATGGCAAAAATTGCAAAGCAGCTCACTGAGCTGATAGGTCACACTCCGCTTCTGGAGCTGACCAATTATGAAAAAGCCCTTGGGCTTGAAGCAAAAATCATAGCAAAGCTGGAGTATTTTAATCCACTCGGAAGTGTAAAGGACAGGGTGGCGGCAGCTATGATAGAACAGGGCATAAAGGATGGAAAGATAAATCAGGACACAATAATCATAGAGCCGACAAGTGGCAATACCGGAATCGGACTTGCATTTGTGGCAGCCTCAAAGGGGCTTCACCTGATACTTATAATGCCTGATACCATGAGCGTTGAGAGAAGAAAAATAGTCACAGCGCTTGGCGCAGAGATAAAGCTCACACCGGGGCGTGAGGGCATGAAGGGTGCAATTGATGAGGCGCAGAGACTTAAAGAGCATTATGCAATGCCTTTATTCCACAGCAGTTTGAGAATCAGGCCAATCCTGATATCCACAGAGCTACAACCGCTCAGGAAATCTGGGAGGATACAGATGGAAAGGTAGATATCTTTGTATCATCTGTCGGAACAGGCGGCACCTGTACAGGCACCGGGCTTGGATTGAGAGACCATAATCCTGATGTAAGGATAGTAGCTGTTGAACCAAAGAGCTCACCGGTACTCTCAGGCGGAAGACCGGGGCCACACAAGATACAGGGAATCGGTGCAGGCTTTATTCCGAAGGTCATGCGCATGGATATAGTGGATGAGGTGATTCCGGTGGAGAATGAGGCCGCTTTTGACAAGGCAAGAGAGGTTGCAAAGAGCGACGGACTTCTCGTTGGCATATCCTCAGGAGCAGCAATATATGCGGCAACAGAGCTTGCGAAAAGACCTGAGAACAAAGGAAAGAATATCGTGGTGCTGCTTCCGGATACAGGAGAAAGATACCTGTCCACACCGCTTTTTACAGTAAACTAATGGCATATAAACTGACGGCATAAGCTTACTTTGCCGGAAACTGTAACATGAAAAATGAGAAACATACATGAGAAACATACATAAATATACGGCAGCCCTGCTGTCGACAGTGATGATTCTGTCACTTCTTCTGACAGGCTGCTCAGGCAGGAAGGATGACGGCACAGTCACCATAACCAATGTGTCGTATGATCCGACACGAGAGTTTTACGAGAAATACAACAAAATATTCGAGTCTTACTATGAGAGCGAGCACAGCAAAAAGATAAATGTGATTCAGTCACATGGCGGCTCGGGAGCACAGGCGCGCTCGGTTGTGGAGGGCTGTAATGCAGATGTTGTCACACTGGCACTTGAGCATGACATAGACCTGATACAAAATACCGGCTTAATTGATAAGGGTTGGATTGATGAGTTTTCTGACAGCTCGGCACCATACACATCAACAATCGTTTTACTTGTAAGAAAGGGCAATCCAAAGCATATAAGTGACTGGGATGACCTGGTGAAAAAGAATGTGGATGTGATTACGCCTGATCCAAAGAGTAGTGGCGGAGCCTGCTGGAATTTTCTTGCAGCGCTAAGCTATGCGAAGACAAATTATGACAGCCTGAAGAAACAGAAATCGTTTATGAAGAAGCTGTATGAAAATGTCACAATTATGGATTCGGGTGCGAGAGGCTCAACAACCACATTTGTGGAAAACGGTCAGGGAGATGTGCTCATAGCGTGGGAAAACGAGGCACTTACGACCATGGATTCATATCCGGGTAAGTATGAGATAGTGAATCCGTCCGTCAGCATCTTAGCACAGCCATCTGTTGCTATTGTGGATGACAATGCAAAGAGCAACGGAACACAAGAGGTAAGCAAAGAATACCTACAGTATCTCTACAGTGATGAGGCACAGCAGCTGATTGGCGAAAGCGGCTACAGACCAACCAATCAGGATATATTAAACCGGTTTTCCGACAAGTTTGATTTAAATATCAGGCTTTGGAGCATAGAGGATTACGGCGGATGGAATGAAGCTACAAGACATATTTCGATGATGGAGCAATGTTCGATGAAATATACGGCAACTGATAAAACAGCAAAAGAGAAAACTAAATCAAAGAACATAAAGACCAGAGTCATACCGGGCTACCATCTTTCGCTTGGAATAGTGGTTACGATGCTTTCAGTCATCGTTCTCATTCCGTTAGCATCAGTGCTTGTGTATTCGCTAAAGATATCGCCGGGCGATTTTGTGGCACTTATCATGAAGGAGAATGTGAGGAATGCCTTTATCACAAGCATCACCTCATCATTTATCGCAGCAATCGTAAATGTGGTATTTGGACTCATAGTGGCATGGACACTTGTAAAGTACGATTTTCCCGGGAATGGCTGCTTGACGGACTTATAGAGCTTCCGTTTGCACTGCCGACAGCGGTTGCGGGCATCACGCTCTCAAAGCTGTACTCAGGCACAGGCTTTTTTGGTAAGGGCCTTGGCAAGCTTGGAATAGATGTGGCTTACACACAGGCAGGAATAGTTGTGGCACTTGTTTTTGTAGGCATTCCCTTCGTAATAAGAGCTGTACAGCCGGTGCTTGAAAAGATGGATAATACATATGAGGAGGCTGCTTATATGCTTGGCGCCACACCCTATAAGACATTTTTTAGGGTAATACTTCCGGAGCTTCGCCCGGCACTCTTAACAGGCTTTGGTCTTGCCTTTGCCAGAGGCATAGGAGAGTACGGAAGCGTCATCTACATATCAGGCAACAGTGCAAGGCACAGGACGCAGGTGGTATCATACGTCATCATGCAGAAGCTTAGCTATATAGATTATGCTAGCGCGACTGCCATAGCACTTGTGATGCTTGTCATATCATTTTTACTGCTGCTATTTGTAAACATAGTGCAGGTTAAACAGTCACAGCGCACTAATTTGTTGTAGAAGGCTGCATATAAATCAAATGCGATGCACACAAACAGGAAAGGAGCACAATGCGATGACCGAACAGGTAAAGCTTGAAAGAAGAAAAAAGATCACAAAGATAATACTCGTCACTGTCACGGTGCTCTTCATATTTGTCATGCTTGTAGTTCCGCTTTTTTCTGTGATGGCAAGTGCTTTAAAGGAGGGGTTTGGATTCTATCTGAAAGCTATCTCCACAAGCTACGTGCTTTCAGCACTCAAGGTGACTTTGATAGCAACAGTTTTTGCGGTAGTTATCAACACCTTCTTTGGAATATGGACAGCGTGGCTGTTGACCAGGTTTTCGTTTAAAGGAAAGCAGGTGCTTGCAACACTTATTGATATACCGTTTTCTATTTCTCCGGTCATCGTAGGACTTGCGTATCTTATGACCTTCGGACGGCTTGGGTGGTTTTATCCGGTTATCAGATGGTTCAATGAGATATTCGGCACGAATGTGAGAATCACCTTTGCAATACCGGGAGTTGTGCTTGCTACGATATTTGTCACGTTTCCGTATGTGTCAAGGGAAATTATACCGGTGCTCAATGCAGAGGGAAAGGATGAGGAAGAAGCCGCAGCGCTGATGGGAGCATCCGGCTTTACGATATTTCGGAAAATAACACTTCCGCAGATGAAGTGGAGCCTGATTTATGGAGTCATACTCTGTACGGCGAGAGCACTCGGCGAGTTCGGCGCGGTAAATGCGCTCTCGAAGACAAGAGGCGAGACATTTACACTGCCGCTTGAGATTGATGCCTTGTATATGTCGGGCACAGACAGCTCGATAACATCGGCATTTGCTGTATCGTCGATACTGTTAATTATTGCATTGATCATTCTTTTTGCAAGAAATATAGTTGAGCATAAATTTAAGAAATTACACTGAGATATACTTGGAAAATATGATTTACACTAATAAAATCTGCTGCATGGGAAAAGCAGGAAGGAGATAACGTATATGTACGTTGAGATGAAAAATATATACAAAAAATACGGAGACTTCCTGGCATCCGATAATGTGAGCTTTGGAGTGGAAAAGGGAAAGCTTGTGGCGCTGCTTGGTCCGTCCGGCAGTGGCAAGACAACACTTCTTCGTATGATAGCAGGCTTGAGACGCCAAATTCAGGTGACATATATATAGATGGAAAGCGAGTGAATGATATTCCGGCCTCGAAGAGAGGCATAGGCTTTGTGTTTCAGAACTATGCGCTGTTTAGATACATGACAATATACGACAATGTGGCATTTGGGCTGGAGCTTCAGAAGATGCCGAAAAAGCTCATAAAGGAGCGTGTTACCAAGCTTCTTGAGATGACAGGCTTATCGGGGCTTGAAAAGAGATATCCGAATCAGCTTTCCGGAGGACAACGTCAGAGAGTAGCATTTGCAAGGGCGCTGGCGCCGAATCCACAGGTGCTATTACTGGATGAGCATTTGCCGCGATAGATGCAAAGGTGCGAGGTGAGCTTCGTACCTGGCTGAAGGAGCTGGTCGAAAAGCTTGGAATCACAAGCATTTTCGTCACACATGACCAGGATGAGGCTGTTGAGGTGGCAGATGAAATCATTATCACAAACCACGGCACGATAGAGCAGATGGGTACACCTCTTGAGATATACAAGTCGCCTGATACACCTTTTGTGGCGCAGTTTATAGGACACACCACAGTCGTTGAAAACTATGACAGGCTAAAGGGCTTTGACAGGATAGAAAATGCCGACAAGGCGGTAATCAGACCTGAGTTTATCAAGATATCAAAGAGCGGCAACTTAGACCGCTATCAGTCAGCGGCAGAGGAGGGCATCGTTACAGATGTGGTATTCAGAGGAAACAGGATGGATATCACAGTAAGCATAAACGGCATCGAGGTGATTGGCGAGCGCTCACTTGAAAAGGAACTGATAGCAGTCGGAGAGAAAGTACATGTGCTGATTTACAGGCTGTATATATTTGATGAAGAGAAAACATACCTGATGGAAAACAGCGAGATGCAGGAGCAGGATGTATTCTACATTTAGATACAAGAATAGTCTAAAGCTTGTGATTGAAAGAGGAAGCAGAGGGAGATAAATGAAGATAGAAAACAAAAAAATCCTACACACGGACATCCTCATAATAGGAGGTGGCACGGCGGGCTGTTATGCAGCGCTCACCATCCGTGAGAAATCGGATTATTCGATTATAATTGCAGAGAAAGCGAACATAAAGCGAAGCGGATGCCTTGCAGCAGGTGTCAATGCGATAAATGCATACATAGTAAAGGGCAGAAAGCCTGAGGACTATGTAGACTACGCAAAAAAGGATGCTGACGGCATAGTAAGGGAAGACTTACTCATGACTATGTCCGAGGGCTTAAACCGTGTGACGGACAAGATGGAAAAGCTTGGACTTGTCATATTAAAGGATGAAAACGGTGAGTATGTAGCAAGAGGAAACCGAAATATCAAGATAAACGGCGAGAACATGAAGCCGCTTTTGGCAGAAGCTGTATCAAAGCTTACGGACTGTACAGTGATAAACAGAATCAATATCACGGACTATATAGTTGAGAACAACACCATAAAGGGTGCATACGGATTTTCAATCGAGGATGCGACAGCCTATGAAATCAGAGCTAAAAGGGTGCTCTGTGCAACAGGCGGAGCGGCCGGACTGTACAGGCCAAACAATCCGGGATTTTCAAGGCACAAGATGTGGTATCCACCTTTCAACACAGGCGCAGGATATGCGATGGGCATAAGAAGCGGAGCTGAGATGACTACTTTTGAGATGAGATTTATCGCACTCAGATGCAAGGACACAATCGCACCGACAGGAACAATTGCACAGGGAGTCGGGGCAAAGCAGGTCAATTCACTTGGAGAGGTTTACGAGACAAAATACGGCCTCACCACATCAGAGCGTGTATACGGAACGGTCATGGAAAATCTCGAGGGAAGAGGTCCTTGCTACTTAAGGACAGAGGGCATCTCTCCACAGCAGGATGAGTCATTGAGAAAGGCATATCTCAACATGGCACCAAGCCAGACACTCAAGTGGGTGGAGGCAGGTAAGAATCCAAGTGAGCAGAATGTGGAGATAGAGGGCACCGAGCCGTATATCGTAGGTGGCCACACAGCGAGCGGCTACTGGGTAAATACCGAGCGTGAGACTACAATCCACGGACTTTATGCTGCTGGAGATGTGGCAGGAGGATGTCCACAGAAATACGTTACAGGAGCTATGGTAGAGGGTGAAATCGCTGCGATAGATATGGTTTCAAAGCTTGATGCAGATACCTCCGACGGAAGTCCTGACACATCAGCATTTGATGAGAAAAAGGCGCTTGACGCAAAAGCTTCAGAGTACGACCATTTCCTCACTGAAAGGTCCCAGATGTTTACAACAGAGGCTATCGAGGAAGCCATGCAGAAGGTCATGGACAACTACGCAGGCGGTATTTCCACACATTATCAGTTCAACGGCAAGCAGCTTGCGCTGGCAAAGGAAAAGATAAATCATCTGATAGAGCTGACCGGTGATTTATATGCATCGGATATGCACGAGCTTATGTTCATATATGAGCTTAAGGAGAGGCTTACGGTATGTCTTTCGGTCATAGCACATCTTGGTGCGAGAAAGGAGACCAGATGGCACAGCTTTGCCGAGAATCTGGATTATCCACACAAGAGTGATGACTGGATGAAATACGTCAATTCCAAATACGAAAACGGGCAGCTTCATATGATTTACAGAGAGCTTGTCGGAAGGGAGGCGCGTTATGAGCATAATGATTGATAAAGCAAAGTGTAGGGGCTGTGGCATGTGTACAAGTGTATGCCCGGGAAGCCTGATATATCAGGACTCAGAGAAAAAAGCCTTTATCAAATATCCTAAGGACTGCTGGGGCTGTGCCTCATGCATCAAGGAATGTCATTTTGGTGCTATTGCTCTTTATCTTGGAGCAGACATAGGAGGCATGGGAAGTCTCATGACAGTAAAAAGCACACCGGACACGCTGACCTGGGATATCAAAAAGCGCGACGGAAGCAAGGAAGAGATTCTTATCAACAAGAAGGAATCCAATAAATATTAAAGAAAAGGATGGTAACAGACATGGGTGAATTATCACATCTTGACGAACTCGAAGCAGAGGCAATATACATAATACGTGAAGTAGCCGCAGAGTGCGAGAAGCCGGTTATGTTGTACTCAATTGGAAAGGACAGCTCGGTAATGCTTCATCTTGCAATGAAGCATTTTATCCGGAGAAGCCGCCATTTCCGTTTTTACATGTAAATACAACCTGGAAATTCCATGAGATGATAGAATTCAGAGATCGCATTGCTAAGGAAAAGGGCATCGAGATGCTTGAATATATAAATCAGGATGGCGTAAAGCAGGGCATCAATCCATTTGACCACGGCTCAGCATACACAGATATCATGAAGACACAGGCGCTCAAGCAGGCGCTTGACAAATACGGCTTTACGGCAGCGTTTGGCGGCGGCCGAAGAGACGAGGAGAAATCAAGAGCCAAGGAGCGAATCTTCTCCTTCAGAAATGAAAACCACGCATGGGATCCAAAGAACCAGCGCCCGGAGATGTGGAAGCTCTACAACTCCAGAATCAAAAAGGGCCAGGAGGTACGAGTTTTCCCACTGTCAAACTGGACAGAGAAGGATATCTGGCAGTATATAAAGAGAGAGAATATCGAGATTCCTTCACTTTACTTTGCAAAGGAAAGACCTGTTGTATACAGAGACGGCAACATCATCATGGTAGATGACGACAGAATGAAGCTTCGTCCGGGTGAGAAAATCCAGATGAAGAGTGTACGTTTCAGAACTCTCGGCTGCTATCCACTGACAGGTGGTGTGGAGTCGACAGCGGATACACTTGATGAGATTATTGATGAGACACTCAGTGCTGTTTCCTCAGAGAGAACCACCCGTGTCATAGACAACGAGGCGGCAGGCAGCATGGAAAGAAGAAAGAGGGAGGGATATTTCTAAAATGAGCGGATTACTTAAATTTATTACATGTGGAAGCGTGGACGACGGAAAATCAACTCTGATCGGACATATATTATACGATTCAAAGCTGCTCTATGCAGATCAGGAAAAGGCATTGGAGCTTGACAGTAAGGTCGGAAGCCGTGGCGGCGCCATCGACTATTCACTCCTCCTCGACGGACTGATGGCAGAGAGAGAGCAGGGAATCACAATCGATGTGGCTTATCGTTACTTCACAACAGATAAGAGAAGCTTTATCGTGGCAGATACACCGGGCCATGAGGAGTACACAAGAAACATGGCTGTAGGTGCATCCTTTGCAGACCTTGCGGTAATTTTAATAGATGCAAAGCAGGGCGTATTGGTTCAGACAAGAAGACACGCAAGAATCTGCGCGCTCATGGGAATCAACTACTTTGTATTTGCTGTAAACAAGATGGATCTTGTAGGCTACGACGAGAAACGTTTCGATGAAATCACAAAGCAGATTATTGAGCTTACAAAGGAGCTTGAACTCAAAAATGTAGTAATCATTCCCGTTTCTGCAACAGAGGGTGACAATGTCACAACAAAGTCTGAGAATATCCCATGGTACAAGGGACCTGCTCTTTTATCATACCTTGAGGATGTTGACATAAAGGATGAGAACGAGGAAGAGGGCTTTTACATGCCTGTACAGAGAGTCTGCCGTCCTGACCACACCTTCCGTGGCTTCCAGGGCCAGATAGAGGCAGGAGAGGTAAAGGTGGGAGATGAAATCACCACACTGCCAAGCAATGAGACAGCCCATGTAAAAAGCATCCATGTGGGTGATAAGCTAAGTGATAGCGCATTTACAGGCCAGCCGGTTACAATCCAGCTTGACAGAGAGGTGGACGTATCAAGAGGCTGCGTGCTCACAATCGGTTCAGGAGCAAAGGTGGCTTCATCCATCACAGCTACAATACTCTGGATGGATGACGATGAGCTCTTTAAGGGAAAGAATTTCTTCTTTAAGCTAGGTACCAAGTCAATACCGGGCATCGTAACAGAGATAGAGCATACCATCGACGTAAACACAGGTGAGGAAAAGCCTGCCGACAAGCTTAAAAAGAACGAGATAGCAGTTGTAAAGATTGCATTCTCGGACAAGATAGTCTGCGATAAGTTCAAAAATCACAAGACACTTGGTGAGTTCATCTTAATCGACCGTGTGACGGATATGACATCTGCCTGTGGTGTGGTTGAAGAGGTACACACAGAGGAAAGCGGCCTCTACGAGGGCAGAGTAGACAGAAACGTAAGAGCTGCAATCAAGGGCCAGAAGGCAATCACCGCCGTATTCGTAGACGGAGTGGATGGTGTAAACCGCGGCTTTGTGGAGGATGTCGAGAAAGCCTTAAATATAGACGGACGCCATACTTATCTCTACGCACCAAAGGAGGGTGAGGACTTCGTAAATGTAGTCAAGCACCTAAGTCATGCAGGAATACTCGTACTTCTGCTCATCAGCCAAAAGCAGGAGAAGGAGCTTGCAGCCGACAAAGTTGAGTTCACAAAGGACTGGAACAAAAACGGCAGAGATGTGGACAAGGCTGCGGAGTTTATCAAAAAGCAGTCGGTATATGACGGCGTGATCGTAAACACAAGTGAGTATATCTAATAAAAAGGGTACTTGATTTCTCAAGTACCCTCATGTATAATCTACTTAGAAAGTGAATCGGATATGACTCCGATTTGCCCTCAGTGCTAAAATGTTATAAGAATAGCATCCTAAACTTTGGACGGTGTGGGATGCTATTTCTTTTTATTATTATGATTGTCTATGTATGACAGAGCCGCAAAAACAACTAATATTTCCACGTTGAAAAGCACGCCCCAATGTGGTAAAATTGACAAAGATAATTTAAAGGAAAACACACAGGAGGATTAACATACAATGGAAAGCTACAAGAGCGAATTTATAGATTTCTACCTGCTCCTTTATCTTAACCCTTGTGAATGCCCTCAAATGCTTGATTTTACAGGCTTTGAGGGCATTTTTAATTTGAGAGGAAACTATCGTAACTTATCATAAAATGGTGTAATTTGATGAAAAAAGTGTGTAGTAAAGTGTGTAGTAATTCGTAGGAAGGATACGCTAAATATCAAGAGTGGCAGTTGATTCGTCCATGTGTTTGTAGAGATACAGATGCATGGACTTTTTTATTTTGGTTACCGGCACAGATGCCGGAGAAAGAGAGGATTATATGACAGAGAAGATTAGAGAATACAGTATGAACGGAGCACTGATTATCGGTGTGGATAATGGCTACGGAAATATGAAAACAGCCAGAAGATGCTTTAAGACAGCAATTGCAAAGTATGACAGCGCACCTGTGTTAAGCAGAGATTATATCGAGTACGATGGTGGATATTATGTCATTGGAGAGGGAAGAAAGGGTTTTGTGGCAGATAAGCAGACTGATGACGACAATTATATGCTGACACTTGCGGCTATTGTAAAGGAACTGGAAGCAAGAGGAATGACAGACTCTGTAAACAGGGCAAGGATTCATCTTGCAGTTGGGCTTCCTCTGAAATGGGTGCAGGCACAGAGGGAGGACTTTAAGAGATATATGCTTAGAAACAGCAGTGTGGAGGTCGGCTATAAGGACAGACTTTATTGTATTGAGTTTGCAGGATGTACGGTTATGCCGCAGTGTTACTCGGCAGTGACAGAGAATCTGAAGGATTTTGCAGGTGTAACGCTTCTTGCAGATATTGGAAACGGTACCATGAATCTGATGTATCTGAATAACGGTAGACCAATGGAAAGCAAGGCATGGACCGAGAAGCTTGGTGTGTTCCAGTGCTTTCAGAAGATTCACAATATGGTGCAGGACAAAACGGGAGACAATCTTATGGATGATGTAATTGATAATATTCTCCGTAGCGGAAAGATTGAACTGCCGGATCCCCATGCATCACTCGTGGAAAAGGCTATTTGTGACTATGTGGAGGAGATTTTTCAGAAGCTTCGTGACCATGAATATAATGAGAAGCTGATGAAGGTTTACTTCATGGGTGGCGGAGCAAGGCTGGTTGAAAATTTCGGCGAGTACAATCCTGAAAATACAGTCTTTAACAATGATATCCGTGCTAATGCAAAGGGCTATGAGTATTACTGCTATATGCTTTTAAGACATCAGGAAAGAGCAGGCAGAAGGTAGGTGAGGCAATATGACAAAGCACTACAGGAATCACAACATCCGTTTCAATATGACGGATGAGGGAGGCGTGCAGGCGTGGGAACGCCTGCATTCCGCTGAAGTGGAACAGGACTTTAAGTCGCAGAATGCTTTTGTGGTGGCTGCGATTAATGATTATTATGAAAGGCATCTTGCCAAGAAAAACGATCCATATCTGGAGAGTCGGGAAAAGGAAGATGCCTTTGCAGACAGACTGGTGCAGACTGTGGAGCAGAAGCTTCTTTCAAATCTTCCGGCACTTGCAGCCATGTATCAGATGCAACAGCAGGCATTTTTTCAGGCGGGACTGCAGGCTGGTGGGATAATGCCTTATCCGTATCAGCAGGGAAATCCGGGAGCTGAGGCATCGGTGGGGGTAAAGCTAGTTACGGAACCGATACAGGGCAGTGAACAACCGATAGAAGTTGTAAAGCAAGAACTGTCGGAGCCAGAAGAGAATGAGTTTCTGGATTACTCGTTTGGTGTGTAAATTATGGATTCGTGTTGATTTTCAATTGATAAAAGAAGAAGTGGCATGATATAATTAACCACACAATGAGTGTGTGAGATAAAGGTTCAGATACCACTTCGAACGGTGGAAGAGTGGGAAGCGGGTCGAAGAAAGCCTCCTGAGTATATTCCACGGTTGAAAAAGTATCAGATTATGTATGAACAGCAATTTGGGAAGCAAAACAAGAAGGAACACGATGATACTGTTTGAGGTCACAGTTTGTGACCTCAGAATGAGTACACAGATTGTAGACTTGAAGTCGCAATTTGCGACTTCAAAAATGGATTGGAGGATTCGATGGCAAAAGATAATAGTGAATTGATTGACGTAAATTCAGATGTAAAGGATAGGGTTATGGAAGTGAGTCATATTCAGAGTCTTATATATGTTATTAGAGGAAAACAGGTAATGCTCGATAGTGACTTGGCAATTTTGTATCAAGTTGAAACAAAAACTTTTAATCAGGCTGTAAAAAGAAATATTGAAAGATTTCCTGAGAATTTCAGGTTTCAACTAAAAAAGGAAGAGTACGACTCTTTGAGGTCACAATTTGTGACCTCAAAAGAAGGGAGAGGTGGAAGAAGATATCTGCCATATGTTTTTACAGAACAAGGTATTGCAATGCTTTCTGCGGTGCTGAGGAGTGATATTGCAATACAAGTCAGTATCAGGATAATGGAAACATTTGTTGAAATGCGTAAATATATGGCAAACACGTCACTTTTGTATGATCGCATGAATGCAATAGAAGAAAGACAGATAACTTATCAAAATGAAACAAATGAGAAATTTGATAAAGTATTTGCATATATTTCTGACCACGAAGAATCACAGCAGAAAATCTTTTTTGATGGACAGATATATGATGCGTTTAGCTTACTGATAGATCTGGTAGCTAGTGCAACGAAAAGTCTTGTATTGGTCGATAATTATGTCGATGTGGGAACTTTAAATATTCTGTCCAAGAAGAAAGAGAATGTATCGGTAACGATTTACACAGTTAGAAAAACCAGATTGTCAGAAAAAGATATTGAAACTTTCAATCAACAGTATCCCAAACTTGAAGTGAACTACACAGGTGTATTTCATGACAGGTTTTTAATCATTGATGACAAAAAAGCGTATCACATTGGTGCATCATTAAAAGATGCAGGAAAGAAATGTTTTGCTATAAGCTTATTAAACGATTCTGGTGTGATATATGATATTTTACAGAGGCTGGATATAGAAACAGAAGAAAACGAATCATAAAGAGGGATAATGACTTGGGTGGGTAACACCCAAGTCCCCCCCCCCAAGTCACCCCCCCCAAGTCTAACAGACTGATATTACAGAAAGAATTCTATTGTTTTGTAATGAGGTAGAAGCAAGAAGGATATAGCCGATGATAATCAATTCAATTATCCAAGTAAACATCGGCTACATTCCCGGGTACAATTGCAGTAAAGACAGAAAAGACACACCATCCCTTTGTAGATGGTGTGTCTTTTCTGTCTGGGGGGTCTCGGGGGCGTAGCCCATGAGCAGGTAGCACCGATGGCGCAGACAATGAGGCGGAAATAAAATCAGGGTACCGGAGGGAACCCTGATTTTATTTTTGACGAGTTGGCAAGCCAGCGGTACTACCTGCCTATATCATCCCCACCACATCGGAAAGGGAATAGAAGATTTCAATAAGTAGTAGAGATGTGAAAAAAAGCAGTCCGAAGCGGTAAGCGAAGGGCTGCTTTTGTCTGTCTGACGGAGTCTTTTTTCCGTCAGGCAGACCTGTGGGGATGATGTGCCCTGCTGACGAAGCATCGCTTACACAAAGGCTACGAAGAAATACCAAGACGGATGCAGATGATAGCGGTTCTTATGGACAGTATAGCTATAACAGATACAGTTTAGACAACATCTGCAACCAAATGGCTACAAAGCAGAGCAACAGTAGAACCACAACAGGGGCATGACACTGCAATTTACCGGTGCAGACCACAATTTCTATTAGTATGTAGCCATAATCCGGTGCAATCGTAGCCAAAACACAATAACTGAAAATACCAAAAAATGAAGCCATGAAACAATTGGAAGAAAAGGCAGCAATGCCAATTCAACCAATGAGTTTTGTGGCTTTTTTTACAGATAAAAAGAAGGAGGACACTATGGGGAAACGAACAAGAGACGAGGTAATCTATTCTCGTGTGGATTACCGTGTAAAACAGGAATTTGAATCACAGATGAAGGAGAGCGGATATAAGACTTCCGCTGATTTCATCGACTATCTGCTCCGGGGCAACAAGGGCAGGCAGATTGACGGGACAACATTAAAGCAGTTTATGGAGGTCATGAATGAGGTCTGCTACGAACTGAAAAAGCAGGGAGTCAATATCAACCAGCTGGCAAGGAATATCAATGCCTATCCGGATTTGATATCCATGACAGCATTTGAACCGTTCCAGAGAGTATTCCGGCGGTTGGAAGACTCAGTATTAAAACTATATGAAAAGGTGGTGAGTTAGATGGCAGTATATGGAAATGTCAATGTAAAATATGCTCCATGCAAGTCTGTGGCACAGCTTCACAGTGCTGCAGATTATATTCTGGGGAAGAAGAAGGAACAGCTAAGTTCCAGTGTTATCAAGACAAAGTCGGAGTTATATAATGCTTTTGGCTGCAATCGGGATAACTTTGCAAACAGTGTCCTTATGACAAGGAAAATGCATCAGAAGAAGTATAGCCGGTTCTTCCCGCGGGACATTCTGGCACAGAAGCTATCAATATCCTTTCATCCGGAGGACAATGATAAGCTGACTTATGCAGAGGCTTACAAGATGGCAGAGGACTTTGCTCGTGAGTTCTTCTGGAAAAAGGGATTTGAGGTATTGTTTGCGGTTCATGTGGATACGGAGCATGTTCACGTGCATTTTCTGGTAAATAACTGTAATCAGAAGGATGGTTCTTCCTTTCGGAGAGGTCCGAAGGAGCTGGTGGAAATGTCGGAATATTTTGGAGAACAGTGCAGGAGCCGGGGCTTGACACACTCTGTCCGTGACAGCTTCTACAATCCGGATAAGACCAGGGAGGAACGCACCTTAGCGGAAAATCATATGCAGAAAAGGGGAAAACTTTCTTTCAAGGATGAAATGCGTGTGTATATCAGACTTGCCATGAATGATCCGACCACGCAGAACATTCATGATGTGGTGAATATGTTAGAAAGAACCTATCATATGAATGTAAGGCTGAAAGGTAATACCATTAGCTATGCCCTTCCCTATCGTAGCAGTAATGGAGGCAAGGTAAAGGCAGTACGAGGCAGTAAGCTTGGTAAGCGATTCACGGTTGCAGGCATCAGGGAGTATATGAAACAGAAGGAAAAAGAGGATTGGTTTGATTATCCAAGGCAGGAGCAGGACATCGAGCATTCCAGTCAGTCCATGAAGGATTATCCAGATGGGAAGAGGATGAGGAGGAAGTGAAGGAGTCTGCTTCTAAGGCTAAAAAGCAGATACCAACACAGGAGTCACAGCCGACCAGAAAACCGGATGTTTCTGTATATGAGGCATATGACGAGTTTCAGGAAAAACATGAGATACCGGAGAATGACGAGTCTTTCTTTTATGGTGCTGCATTTGATGACTTCAATAAAGAGTGGCAGGGACTTGATGCAGGCGCAGGCTCGGTAAGTACTGAGTTTGGCACAACAAATAACTCAACCGACGCAGAACCATATAATGAGGATGAGTTAGACGAATTACTTGATAACAATTCGTCAACGGTGCCGGTTCAAAATAAGCCGTTTCCATCTCCAGCAGAATACCGCAAGCTCTCTCTGGAAAAACGTGCTAAACTTCTTCCGCCACCTTCTGATGACCGAATTGAAGAACTAAAGAAGTATCAGGACAGAATGGGATATACCGAAGAATCCATGCGGAGTATGCGTTACAAGATGTCTGTATATGATGATTTTACCGAGGAATATGATTATCGTGTGAAATACAACAGAAATCATTCTTCAGAGGAGCAGCTAAAAGCACAAGCGGAACAGCAGATAATCACACCGGTTCGTAGACGTGGGCGTGGCAGATGACAAGGCTTTGATTGCCTTTCAAACTCACTTTCGGTAAGAAAAACTCCATTGCACATAAAATGATTTTGAGCTATAATTTTAATGGATTTTTGTATGAAAGGCGGGTATGATATATTACCAAACATTATGCTGGTAGGAGCAGAGCAAGAGTTATCACAGACGGGAAAAGAACACCGTTTGAAAGAAGCTATTGCCCCCGTAGCGGAAAAGTATGATTATATCATTATAGACACGCCGCCCTCTTTGGGCGTGTTGACCGTAAACGCATTTACGGCGGCAGGTGATATTCTGATACCGACCACAGCGGCATATTTGCCACAACAGGAATTAACCAGCTTAACGAAACAGTAAGGAGCGTACAGCGGTACTGCAATCCGAATGTAAAGATAACGGGTATTCTGTTTACAAGGTTCAATCCGAGAGCAAACATCAGCAAGCAGATAAAGGAACTTACGGAGCAGTTGAGCGAGTACATTTCTGCACCGATATATAAGACCTATATTCGGTCAGCGGTAGCGGTAGAGGAAGCACAGGCGAACAGAACAGACATATTTGAATATGCGGAGAAGTCCACCGTATCAGAGGACTATAAAGCTTTATAGAGGAATTTTTGAAAGGAGAGGTAGAGAGTAATGGCAGGAAAGGCAAAATTTGACCAAGAAGCGGCGTTTAAGTCGATTATAGGTGCAGGAGCAAGCGAGGGTTCAGAGAAGCCAGTGGCAAAAGGCAGACCAAAAGCGGAGTGGGAAACAAAGAAGCCCATAAAAAAGCGTGTGAGCATTGGAACGAGGGTGGCTTAGCAAAGGTTTGGATAGATAAGGACGGGTATCTTTGTATCGAATATGAAAGCGGCGAATGGTGGCACTACAACGATAAAGGAGAGTGGTGGTAGATGAAAGTAGGAAAGTATCAGATAGGACGTTTCCATGCGATTATTCGTAAGGAATACGAAGACGGAAGTGTTGACTATGAAACCTCATTTACGGATATTGAAGATTTTAACGAAAGTTATTATTGTATTCTGAAATGTATCGGGAAAGAGGTAGGAATTGCAACGGACAATCCCAAAGTGCTAACCTATGCTTGAGTTATTCGTGGGAAAGAAGAAATTGAGAAAGAACTTTTACATGGAAATGGTAAGCAGTTAGAGTATATTTAATCACGGTGATTAAGAAAGGAGGAAACAGTATGAAGAACTATCAAACATTGATTGGGTTTGCATTGGTCGCAATAGCTATTATAATTGCGGCGGTTATCATTTCATCTGCATTAAATGATTGTGCAAGTTTAATTCGGAGTGGGTTATCGTTTCTTGCAGATAATGTAAGAGGATAAAACAAAAAGGCTACTACCTAATTGGTAGTAGCCTTTAATTTTACGGATAAACACCGAAAGATTTATCGGCACTAAAAGCGGTAAAAGATTTCACGGAATTAGTAATATCAGCACTAATTCCTGCTGTTTTTCCGTCGAAACCAAAGCTAACGCTTTCTAATGAAGCAGAATCGTATGTATGAATATAGTATGCGGTTGCTACACCATTGTAGTTACCAAACCAACGGTCATAGGTGCAAAGACCAGACCATTTATGACCTACGTAATATCCAGACTTCCAGTGGTCTTGTATTCTAAAACCAAAGCCTTTACTTCCGTCTCCATCGGAACGGTTGGAAGTAGATGCACGGTAATTGGAATTGACATCTGTCATATAGGCAGAAGCACTCATAACTTTGGAAGAATATTTGTTGCTGGAATTTGTATATCCTACACCAAAACCGTCTGCACCGCCGACATTTCCTACTGAGTCACCGTATTCATTATTTTTCCAATGTCCACCACAGGTGACTGACCAATTTTTACTCCAAGATTCATAGTAGATAGTAGGAGTGTCTAAAGCAACATCACCCGAATCTGTTGCGCAGGTTGAAGCACTTTCAATAACAGGTGCTTCAAATTCATAAACACCATAGGTTTCAAGTTCTGCATTGATAGCGGCTTTTTCTTCGGGAGTTGCGTTAGGAACTTGCAATAATAAAGCGTCAACAATCTCTCTTGTTGGAGTTGGGGAACTTCTCAATAAAGATTGTTTGGCGTATAATTCGTCCATTTCTTTTGCAAAGGTCAATTTGTCTGTTGCGCTTAGGTAGACAGACGGGTTACCCATATCATTTTGGGAAGCTGTTTCTTCCGCAGAGGCTGTCGTAGCCATTCCCATAACCATAACAGCAGTAAGTGCAAGACTTACAAGTTCTTAAAATGTTTTTTTAGCATAGGCAATTCCTCACTTTCTTTGAAAAATAAATGGTTTACATAAGTCATCATAGCATATTGTCAATATTTTGTCATGTAAAAAATGAAAAATTCTGTAAATTTATAAACGCAATAATGATATAACAGAAAAATGTGATTGTACTTAGCATTGTCAAGATAATTATTTAATAGGAATATTGATAAT
>ENA-OQAZ01000276-OQAZ01000276.1-human-gut-metagenome-genome-assembly--contig:-NODE-276-length-29156-cov-2.449482_pt1 | contig 29156 bp, 27 predicted proteins | sample MGYA00242737_ERZ504531 | MGnify/ENA primary metagenome ERZ504531 (study PRJEB26092, sample SAMD00036244) | human gut metagenome | host: Homo sapiens | study: EMG produced TPA metagenomics assembly of... | reverse complement strand
CTATTGTCGGTTCCGTCACCGCCATCGGTGGCCGCGGATTCGTCGCTCTTCTGCAAAGCCTGCTTGAACTGCTTGGCCTGCTTGTCGTACTCGGCTTTTGCGGCGTTGGCTTTGCTGATGGTAGCGGAAGTGTCGGCGGCGCAGCTCAGCGTTTTCGGCGCGGTAACTTCCGTCTGGTGCAGTTCGGCAAGCTTGTCGAGATCGTAGGACCCGTCGAAGCTGGTGAACGCTTCGGAGATCTTCGCCTTCAGCTGGAACGCCTTGGAATAGGAGGTGTTCATGGCCGTGACGGCTTCCTTGCAGTCGTTGAGTGCGGCCAGGTCGCGCATTTGCTGCGATGCGCGCACGCCTGTGAATCCGAAGACCGCGCCAGAACAACGACTACGACGACTACGGCGATGATGATCTGGCGGTAGATGTGCTTTACGCGCTGGTCCGTCCAAGCGTCGCCGTCGCTGATGCCTTGCGCTATGGCCGCGTCGAATAGGTCTTGCGGCTGGCGGGATTCGCTGGATTCGTGTGATTGCCGGTTGCTGGTTTCAGCCGTGTTGCTGCTGCTGATTGTGCGCTCTCCGGTTGCGTTGGTACTGGTTGCGTTGGTACTGGTTGCGTTGGTTTCGACTTCGGTTGCTTCGACTTCGTTGGAAGCGTTGCCGACAAGCGTATTCCCGGTATTGCCATCGGCATCGCTGGCAAATGCGCTGCTGACGGTCGAGCTGTTGACTGCGATACCGCTGGCAGCGGCGTCAGTGCTGTCGGCAGAAGTGTTGGTCGTTGCGCTTCCGGCAAGTGTTCTCGGTGTGTGTGACGAGGTACTTTCCTCGCTTGGCTTCTTGCCGTGCCGTGCCATAACCCCTCCAGAATCTGCCTACTATTCTGCACTCCCCGGTGACAGCTCCCGATTCAGGTCAATTGAATCACGTTCCGAGAGTCCACCTGAAATGCCAATATACAGCGTACGATACCCGTCCTTCCCCGATTTCCCACACTCGTGTTGTAGTCGTTAATGCATGCAGGTATTCTCTGGAGTTTTATTCGTCTGTGGTAACTTCTTAAAAATTTTGAGAAGTGTTGGTGGAAACTTCTTAAAATTTTTGAGAAGTGTTATGCTGGGATTGTTGGGTGTTTCGCAACGGACGGCGAAAGGAAGAACTTATGGTGCCGGATAATCCATGTGAATCGTATGCCATGCTGGTTCGTGAGTCCATGCAGTTTGACATTCCTACGCCGTCACGCCGCATCGAAATCATACGCGAGCTGCCGCAGCCGGCAGTGTTCAATGCTGTGCACATCATCACTGGCATCCGACGTTGCGGCAAAACGTTCTATCTTTTCCAGAAAATTCATGATTTGTTACAAAACGGCGTCTCGCGTAATGATATTTTCTATTTCAACTTCGCTGACGATCGTCTGCAACCAATGCAAGACACCGTGCTCAACGATATTGTTACGGAATACTGGCGGCAATATCCCGACTCTCGTGACCATGGCTGCTACCTCTTCCTTGACGAAGTGCAAGAATGCGCCAATTGGCAGGGATTCTGCCAGCGCATAGCCGAACATGAAGCTGTGACGCTAGTCATTACTGGATCGTCTTCGAAACTGTCCAGCGAAGAAATCGCAACGAATTTCCGAGGAAGATCGCATCCGCATGCCATGGCGCCACTGTCTTTCCGTGAATTCTGCGACTTTCGGGGAATCGAAACGCCTACAGCGGGCAGCACTCTTGCCGATGCCGTGTTTTCGCCGCGAGAGGTCACCCGGTTTGAAGCTGCCTACAACGATTACCTAACTATTGGCGGCTTCCCTGCAGTGCAACGTATGGTTGAAGCTGATCGTATTGAAACGCTCCAAGGTTACGTGCGGACGTGGTTGCGCGTGACGTTGCCGAGCGTCTTGGTCGTGAAAACATTACTCTCGCCACGCAGATAGCGCTGTTTTTGCTGCGCAATACGGCCTGCGAGCTGTCTACCAATGGTCTTGTGGAAACGTTGCGAGCGGTCGGCTGGAAAATCTATTGGGATAAGGCGAATACGTTACTCGAGCTGTTCAAGCAGGCATTTCTGGTGTATCAGCTTGAGGAGCATTCCACCATGCTCAAGCCGGGTAGTACTGCGGTACCGAAAATGTATGCCGTCGATCAGGGTATGGTTTTACGCGGTGTCACGCGCCAACCAGCAAGATATTGGAAAACGACTGGAAACTGCGATTTTCTGCGAATTGCAGAGACGAACTTCCGGTAGGCGTACGGAAACAATCACTTCGTACACTATGCCGACGTCCAAACAGGAGAAAGTTGACTTTCTTATCGGCGATGCTCTTGCTACGGAACCGTATGGGCTTATTCAAGTGTGTGCCAATATGGGAAATGAGGAAAACCAGGCGCGAGAAATCGGCTCTCTGCAAGCGGTTATGCAACGTACCAACGTTGATTCCGGCCTGATTCTCACGCTTAACGAGGGAGAAACCATCGAACTTCCCGATTCCACTGGCACGATCCACGTACTCCCCTCCTGGAAATGGTCCCTCTACGAAGCGTGATGGGAAGGTCAGCGAGAATGCTGGAAAGGAGATATGGGAATGATGATGCCATATCGGTGCCCCTAACGAGCTAGTCGATTCTTATCAGTGTGTAATGCGTGAGATGTGGGGATTGGGATGATTTTGGAGTTGGGGATGGACGGGGTTGTGGGTTGCAGTTAGAGTTGGCGGTTAGGGCGTTTGCGCCGAATATTTGGGGTTGATGACTGTATTCAAGAGAGGCTGACGAATGGTTTCGCCACATCATGTTGTGAAGATTGCGACTGCGCTGTCTGCGGTTGCGTTGACTGCTTCCGTTGCGGTTGCGCCGGCTTACGCATTGCAGGATATTGCGATTGAGGATGCTGTTGCGCAAAGCGGTTCCGTTACTGCAGATCATGGCGTTGTTATGCAGTCTGACGATCAGTCGGATGATCAGACGGGCGACCAGCAATCGCAAGACAGCATGCCCGACAATCCGAATGCGAAACTTCCGGATAACGTCAGTGACGAGATTTCCGACGATGCACCGTGGTTTCGGAAGACCTGGCTGTCACCCCCGAAGGTGAGGTCAAGAACATCGAAACCGGCGAAATCGTGACCGATCCAACATTGGTCGGCACGAAAGATCAGCAGCCGGATCCGCTCGCCAAAACCAACGGCGAATCCTTCATTCCGGTAAGTGCGGAAGATGTCAAAAATGCTGTAGCCGACGCGAACGTACAGCTCTCCAAATTCGAAAGCAATGAATACGGCGCGCACTGGGGCACCTACAACAATTCGAAAGCTTTCTTTGACTACCAGAACAACCTGTTCGTGCAGCAAGCCAAAGGCGTGATCGACGTTTCCGGATGGCAAGGCGACATCGATTGGGCCAAAGCGAAAGCCGACGGCGTGGAAGGCGCGATCATCCGCCTCGGCTACGGCGAAGGCAACAATGCCGACAAGAAAGCGCAACGTAACATTTCCGAATGCAAGAGACTTGGCATCCCGTTCGGCATCTACTGGTATTCCTACGCGGACACTCCGGCGCTCGCCAAAGAAGAAGGTGCCGACGTGGTCGCCAAACTCAAGCAATTCGGTGTGAATCCGAGCGACTTGGCGTACCCCGTGTACTACGACCTGGAAAAGTGGACCTGGAGGGGCATCAGCCGCCCACCGACCCGAACGTGTACAACAATATCGTCAACAATTGGTACAGCGCACTACAGTCCGCCGGATACAAGAATCTTGGCGTTTACTCGTACACCAGCTACCTGCAAGGACCGCTGAAACATGCCGACATTTACGCCAAAACCACGTGGGTGGCGCAGTATGGCGCTCGCATGGGATTCGACTCGTTCCCGACCAACAGTCGCGGATGGCAATACACCAGCTCCGGCAAGGTGGACGGCATCAGCGGCAATGTGGACATGAATGCGTTCGGGAACAAGGAGTTTGTGAATGGCGGGAGCAGCAATGCTTTACAAGCGGCCATTGATGTACGCAAAATGACTGCAGTTACCATTCCGAATGGCAATTATTACATCAATGTTCGTTCCAAAGTTGCGTCTAGTGTTGATATTCCTGGTGGAAGTGCTGCAGATTCCACCGCCATTCAGTTGTATTCCGGTAACAGTTCCAAGGCTCAACAGTTCACTTTTACTAGGCAGTCTGATGGGAGCTACGAGATCGTCAATGTGAATTCCGGCAAGGCTTTGGACGTGCGTAATGGTGTTGCTGAGAATAACGCTATAGTGCAACAGTATTCTCGAAATAATTCTCAAGCTCAACGATGGTTTATTCGTGATTCTGGAGCGGGATATTATTTGCAATCCGCTCTCGGTAATTGGGTTCTGGATTTGAGCGGTGGAAATACTGCGAATGGTGCTGCGATTCGGCTGTATACGCCCAACGGCACTGCTTCACAGCTGTTTGTTGTTTCGTCAAGCGATGTCAACATAGCTACTGGAGTATCGATGATTATCACTTCGGTTGCGAATAAAAAACTTGTCACGGATGTGACGAGTGCGTCAACGGCGAACGGGGCACGAGTTCAGCTTTATTCAAGTAATAATACGAACGCCCAGAAATATCGATTTGAATCAATTGGCAATGGAACTTATAAGATCGTCAATGTTAATTCGGGCAAGGTGCTGGATGTATCTGGCGGATCTACTGCTAATGGAGCGGCATTGCAACAATATACGAGTAACAATACTGTTGCCCAACAGTGGACGGTGCGAAATTACGGTAGTGGCAAGGTTGCGCTAGTGTCGGTGAATGCTAATAAGGCTGTCGATATTCCAAGTGGTAATGCCGTGCAGCAGGCTCAGCTGCAGCTTTATTCGCCGAATGGCACCGTTGCTCAACAGTGGTTGGTTGCAAAGGCGCCGTTAACGTTGCGCGAACGTTTGAATGAAACCGCGGCCAAGCATAGGCAGGATCTGCCGGATGGTACGTACACGTTCGGATCGAAGCTTAATACGTCTATGAAGATGGATGTAAGCGGCGCTTCCCGTTCAAATTATGGAAACGTGCAGATTTGGGCAGGTAATGGAACCAATGCGCAGAAGTGGAAAGCGACGCATGATTCCAACGGGTATGTGACCCTGACCAGTGTGAACTCCGGCAAAGTGTTGGATGTGAATGGCGGCGTATCTGCCAACGGAACCAACGTGCAACAGTACGATTCCAATGGAACATACGCTCAAAAGTGGATAGTTGTCAAAAACTCCGATGGCTCATACACGTTCCAGTCGGCGCTCGCGGAAAACAAAGTTCTTGATGTTTCGGGTGCTTCTACCTCGAATGGTGCCAATGTGCAACTATATGCCGCAAATGGTACGAATGCCCAAAAGTGGGTGAAGTAGCAGACGGATTAACCGATAAAATATGGCTGAGGACAAGTATCTTTTTGCTCTCAGTCATATTTGGAATCTGTGCTATTTCTGGCGCCGCATCATGGCGAATTGATTGGCGTCAATGATAAATGCTTTGCGGTCGTTCTTGGCCATGACATCGAGGATGATGCCGGTGATGAACAATAGCAGTCCGGCAATGACGAGCATGACCGCGCCGATAAGTGTGGGGAATCGCGCCACCATGCCGGTGTGCCAGAAGTCCATGGTTACGCTGCCGCATAGCATGATGCCGATGATGCCGATGATGGCGCCAAGTCCACCGAAGAACGGCAGTGGCTTGTATTCGCGGATCATACGGAAGATGGTGCTCATCACCTTGATGCCGTCTCCTACGGTGTCAAGCTTGCTGACGGATCCAGCCGGCCGATCGCGGTACTGAATTGGCATCTCGAACAGACGCAGGTTGTTGTTCAACGAGTGGATGGTCATTTCGGTTTCGACCTCGAAGCCGCGCGACAACACGGGGTAGGTTTTGACGAAGGTGAATGAGAAGGCACGGTAGCCGGTCATGATGTCGGTGACGTTCGCATGGAACAGGCCGTTGATCGAACCGCGCACCAGACGGTTACCGAAGTTGTGGAACGGGCGCTTGTTCTCTTGAAAATACGTTGAACTGAGCCTGTCGCCAATCACCATGTCGTATCCTTCGGCGATCTTCTCGACCATGGCGGGTGCCGCGTCGGCTGGGTAGGTGTCATCGCCGTCGGCCATGACGTACACATCGGCGTCGATGTCTTCGAACATGGCTCGGATCACGTTGCCTTTGCCTTGGCGTGGCTCCTTGCGGACGATGGCCCCCTCCGCCGCCGCGATCTCGGCGGTGCGGTCGGAGGAGTTGTTATCGTATACGTAGATGTCTGCTTGCGGCAAAGACGTTTTGAAATCACGAATGACCTTGCCGATGGTGACTTCCTCGTTATAGCAAGGAAGAAGTACTGCAACGGAAACGTTCGAATTCTCAGGCATATGCTCCACTATATCCCTTGTACTGGTCTGCATGGGGAATGGATTATAGGTGATGTTGCATACTTGAAGCAAATGGATTTATCGATTCACATTAATTATCACGAGTGTAGCGTGACGAAGTGTTCGTCTTGAATGCCGAATCGCTTTTGAAATAATCGTTATAGTTGATCTCCATGTTCGATTGGCCAGCGGCTATAAAAAGTTCGCCCACGCATACATCATGTACCGTGTTTTCATCATGGTGGCAGCTATGGCAAATTCCATGGTGTATTGGGCAAGTGACCCTTTGATTCTAGGCAACTTGATTGAAAATTTTCCTGCTTTATCGATTGTTGAAGAACTGGCGTATTTATGTTTTCCTTCTCGCAAAGTAACGGAAATTGTTTTCCCCGATGAGGATTTCTGAGCTGAGCCGCTTAAGGTGGTGGTTTTGTTCTGTTGCAGAACCATGCTGTCCATTACACAGCTCGGTAAAGGAAGGGCGGTGTTTCCGTTTTCTTGTGGTGTTTTCTTGCTTTCCTGAGCGTACGCAGGAAAACAGAATGAATGACAGTGTCAATGAGAAAGTTCTTCTAAACATCTGAACAAATTTATGAAAGTGGAACGTTGCTATGGCGCGAGTATAGCGGTTTCCAAACTTGTTTTTCATGTCTCGGACTTCTGATTCGTAGATAAAGATGCTGTGTTTTCCAGATTAGATATGAGAGCGGACGCCTGCGGATGAGTTTCCGCTTCTGTCGGAGATACTTTAGCGTTGATATGCTAAGGGCGTGCAAGTTGGAGAAGGAAAGGACGATCAGTGACGGCGAGACAAACAGATATGTGGCAAGGCTCTGTCGACAGGCGGGAAAGCAGCTGTCACGGTACTCACTATGTATTTGTGGACGTGCTGAACATTGTTTCCTGCTTTGCCGTGGTATGTCTGCATACGTCTTTAGGTGTGTTCTCTCTGCAACATACTTTTCTATGGACATTCCAAGAGCTCATGCAGGCGATGTTTATTTTCGCCGTGCCTATTTTCTTCATGGTCAGCGGAATGAATCTTTTGGATTACCGGAAGAAATATTCTACGAAAGTGTTTTTCAAAAAACGATTCGTACGAGTGGGACGTGCGTTGATTCTGGGCAGCATCGCTTGCTATTTATTGTTCGGTTTGCTCCCCGGCCTGTTTTATGGAGCGCAATCAATCGCCGATGGTTTCGGTCCTGTCGATTTTTGCAAGAGATTCCTTACCAACTCCATTATCGATATTTACTGGTTCCTGTATACCATCATCTATTTGTACTTATTGACTCCATTGCTTTCAAAAATCGTCCATGACCGTCGTTTGTTGGAATATGCTATTGCACTGACGCTGTTCTGTTCAATTCTGATTCCTGCAGCAAAAGCCATTGGAATCAACGAGGAATATTTCAGCCCATTGTTGAGCTGGCCGCTATTTGCTTCCAGTGCTGCTGTATTTCCTGCTGGGATATTATTTGGAAAACTACGGCTTGCCGTTGCATTGGAATGCGCTTGCATGGGCCGCAACTTTCCTCGGTTCTGTGACGTTGATGTTCCTCGGCGGTTTATGTTGGAACGGTTTCTTCCAGAATTCGATGGAGGTGGAATACCAGAATTATCTTGTCGGCATTTCCTCTCCGTTATGTGTGATATCCGCGGTATCACTGTTCATGCTCTGCAAAGCGCTGGAGCCATCCCTTCAGCGTGGATCTGACAGAATGAAGTCGATAATTCGCAAAGTGTCCAGCGTCTCGCTCGGTGTATATATGTTCCACCTACTGCTGGTGAACCTTACGCTTGGTGGGCCTTTCGAGCGCATCCTGACGTTTGGGCAATACCACCCATTCATTAAGGCCATTGCGTCTATCTGCTTACTGGCATTGCCGTATATGTCGGCAAGTGGTGCATCTCAAAGGTGAAACGAGCCCTACTATCGAAGTGAGTCAGCGTAGGACTCACGTCCGGAGAGACGATTTAGGATTCTTCAGGCAAATGCTTCAGCGTAAGTGATAGAAACAGTGGAATGATATACAGCATAGGCAACACATAGCGTGTTGCCTCCGTGTGCGTGGAAATCGGTCCAGCAAATAGAACAAGCATTGTGATGAACATTGGCAGATTAAGCATCAACAGATTAAGTTTGTTCTTCTTGGATCTCAGTATGAGAAACATGATGGCAAAAGGAAGTATTGTAGCCAAAAGGCTTTTTGCCATATGATATTGAGTATAGGGCGTCGCTGATAATGTGTCTGCGTAGAATTGTCCAATCGCATTACCGGCTTTAGTATTATCTGTCCAAGGCATGTATTGTTCGATGTTTTGATAATGATGTTTGGAATTATTGATTGGACGCATCATGCTGAGGTCTTGTTCTTCTCCTGATGCGACATTGAATGAGAACCATGCGACGGAGAGCCCGCCCCATCCTGCTATCATGTCGCCGGGATGCTTAACCAGTTGTTTCGTCCACGTCGTGATTAAGGCATGTTCATCTTTAGAAGATAATTCCTGTCCTTTTATCGGATCAGCTTTATACCAGCAGTAAGCATCTTGGAGTTGACCAATATCCATATGGTAAATTTGTTGGATTTCGTCGATTTCGGCTACACTCAAATCATCCTTATGGTTATGCACCACATTGGCGACTTGTTGCATGGGCACAGCAAGAATCTCGTTACTTTCTCCTGGTGCAATGTGCAATGCTGGCAAGATAAAAGTTGGCACGATTATACCAACAACTAAATAAGGAACACCACCTAAAACAATAGTAGCTATTTTATAGGACCAATGTTTGACAACGAAGCATGCCAAAAGAAGCAGAGCCAGGACAATGATATACATGCCTGTTTTTTTTGTTAAGGATACGGCCAATGCGTCTGCGATAAAGAAAACATCAAATGAAACGGATTTTAAAATTGTCCCCTGTGTTCTCCAAAGTTCACAGAATGCGATAGAGAAGAATACGAAAAATGGCGTATTGAAAGTATCTTTCGCAAGAGACATCGACATCATGGGATGATGGGGAAAAAGGTAAGAAATACAGCAATAAAGAAACGGCATTTCCAAGGTATGTTGTATTTGCCTGTATAACAGACTGTACAAGCGATGGCCAATGTGGACAGTAACGACTGCACGAGCACTAGCAGGTACAATCCATAAGTAGCGTTATTGAACAATGCTTTGCCAATATGTGCGAATCCGACATACAAATACGTCATCATGAAGGGATGATGATCGGTGAACGCACTGAAGGGTCATAATATTCCATCAGTTGCCAAGAAGTGTCGTACCAGTAGACGCCCGGGAAATAAGCTACAAAATACGGAATCCAGAATGCCGTCACGAGACACCATAATGTGATAATGGATCGAGGAGACCAGTCCAATGTGAGTTTGCGGAACGCTCCGAACGGTTTATTCAGTGATTCGTTATGGTGATTTATGCGCGGAACTATTTTTGTCGCAGCGAAAAACAGTAATGTGAACAGGGCAATATAAAAGAGAGTGTTCACATAAAGCAGCGCATTTCGAGTGTCGATTTTGCCCTCATGCTGGCCAATAAAAGAACACATGCCAAACAACGTACCCAGAAGAATGGGGACGAGATAAGCAAAGTTATGTTCGGTAATTCTAAAACTTTTTGTGGTCTGTTTCAATGCGATTATTCCCTTCCTCGAACCGCGCGACCGATGGCCTTCGCATGGCACGACGGCGGGAACCTATTGGCATGAGTGGATCGACAATCTTGCGAATAGGGTTATCCTCTCCAACGGCGCGTTCGTGCTTTGGACGAAGCGCCTCTTCAGGGATTTTCGGTTCGTTCGCCTTCACCACGCGCTTGAGCAGACGCTCATAGAACGGGGTTTCACGTGCGTATTTCCAATAGATGGAGGCGAAATCGCAATCTGGATCGGTCCATGGTTTTTGAAAACCAGCGTAATGGATGATCTTCGGATTGTTGCGTGACTTCATGTAGGCGTCATAAATGTCGTTCGGAGCCTGCACAAACAGATTGCCGACACGTCCGCCGCAATCGTGAACCACATTCCACTCCCACGGCAAATACAGTACTTCTCCCTCACAGTGTGCGTTAAGCACATCTTGGTCGTTATAGATGAACGCAGGGTTAGACGCATACGTAAGCCACTGCTTGATGGTGTAGCGCTCGCGCATGGCCTTGGTGTTGAGCACGAGAACGCCAGCTTGGAAGTAATCGTAAGGATTCTTCATCTTCAGCACATTCTTGGCATACCCCATGCGCTTGCCATGCTTGACGTTGAGGTTGGCAAGGAAGTCGATATCTCGAATCGCACCGAGCAGCTTGCCTTGCAAGTCGGTGTTGTACAACTTGGAAATATCGCCATTGATGACGATATCCGAATCCAAATACAGCACCTTGTCGTAGAACGGCAATAGCTTCTGGATCAGGAATCGATAGTAGGTTTCGATGCTGATATGAGCATTATTCGTGGAAAGATCGTATCCAGACAGCTCACGCTCCACATTGGTGAATCGCAATGACATGTTCGGGAACTGCTTGAAGAAGTCACGCAGTCGTTCCTGCTTATCCCAAGCGATGTTTCGTTGTAGAATCACAACATCATAGAAATATGTCGGATCAGCATTCTTCATGGCCGAATAAACCGTGGTGGTGAGCTGTGGAACATAATTATCATCCGCGGCAAACACGACTGGAACGATCGGCTTGTCAAACATATCAAGAGGCTTCAGCTCTTCAGCGGGTTCCGGATTGGTAAAGTGAACACACTGAAGCTCCTTGAACTTCCAATTGGACCGATGCGCTTATGATGCATCAAATAGATGTTCAGCAGGCGTTCGGAAAGGTGCCCCGGAGTACGCAACGCTTCCTTGCTGTAGGCACTATAGCTGGTGTTCTTATCGAACTCCTCAAGAATCGGGAACATCCAAGAGCAATAGTCGAAGAAGATCTCCTTCTTCATAATGAACATATTGCAGAAGCATGCCTTGTTGCCCGTGAAGAAAGAATCGGCATCCTCTTTGTAATCCGGATACATCTTGCATAGAATCCGATAACAGCGGAGCATATCATCATCGTGCAGCAGGGGAGCGGCTTCCCACAATGCGCGAGGAGTACCATGCTTGTCGATAATCTTCGTGAGATCACCGAATGGAGTGGTGATGACGTCGTATTGGCGAACTACTCGCTCAATGTTTGTATCGTCAAGTCCATACTCTTTCGCAGCTTTGGCATCGATGTAATCATCCATGATTTCGCCATATGGGTTCTCTTTGTGGAGAGTGTCAGAGAAATCAAAATAGCGGCGATAGTGGCAGAAACCGTAATAATCGGCATCCACATTCTTCCAAGCCAGTATGGTAGTCAGCTCGCAATAGCGCGGATTACGGTCGGAGATATTCTCGCCTTCGTCATCGTGGAACGCCAGGGGAAACGATAGCTGCCTTCGTGCAGGCCAACCTGCACAGGCTGCATGATATCGCTCTCAAATCGATTCACATTCTTATGCGTGGTGACGAACAGGCGAACGCGCTGGTTGTTGTATCGTTCGATTTGTTCGGTTTGCTCACTTTGAGTTACTAAATCAAGCATGTGGGATGTTGCGATACGTTTCATTTCATGGAAACGAAGGCTATCAGTATCTTCAAGGGATGGGAGAACCTCAAACGAATTGGCAATACCAAACCAGTTATTCAGTCTGTCATTAGGCAGAAGTGCTGTTTTTTCAGACAGTTTTTCATACGCGTCATCCCGCACAAAACGATATATTTCTCGACCTGCAATTGCCGGTCCAAATACGTCAGACATGCTTTGTGCCGCTGAAAGCTTCTCGTTTTCCGGAATTCGGATTTTCCAGTCGTTAGCGAGGATTTCTGTTGCTTTCCGTTGGAATCCCTGAGCGCAAGCGCGAAGCATTTCTGAGTGCTGAGTGTCGGCGAAATCGTATGCTGCGTCAAAATCGGCCTTGAAATGATGACAATACTGCGCGTACTTCTCAGCGCTAATGGTGCTGGTTCCGCTGATACCGCGACCGTAGTAGTAAATATATCCACGGCAATGCTTGCATGAGTGATATGTCTTTGCAAAGGCAGAAACAACGAAGCATTCATATCCGTCTTGTGAACGGCCGAGACGCTCCTTGGTCATTGCTGCAAAAGCCTGCTTAAGGACAGACGTTTTGTACAGACGCTGGGTTACTCGCCAGTCCACTTTATATCCTCGAGATTCGTCGAAGATATCGCGAATTATGTCCTCGCCTACGGCATCCTGCGTAGACGCGTTGTTATTGGCTTCGAAGGCTTCGCGCTCGGAATCCAGAAGTTCGTTTGCCCCGACTACTGTGATGCCGAAATGAAGAACATCTGCAGGATGCAATGATAGCTCCTGAACAAGTTGCTTGCACATGTCTGGCTTGAGCGCATCATCACCATCGAGGAAGAAAGAATACTCTCCGGTAGCGGCTTCGGCTCCCGCCATACGGGTGCGGTGTGTGCCCATATTGGGTGGTTGGTCACCACTTGAATACGGCTATCTTTTGAAGCTTCCTGGGCAATGACATCGCCGGTATTATCGGTGCTTCCATCATTGACGACAACGATTTCGATATCCTTGAGGGTCTGATTTCGTGCTGACTCTAAGCATTCCTCTATGTATTTGCCGACATTGTATGCAGGAATGATGATTGAGATCTTCGGCATAACTCTCCCTCGATTGGGCAAACTACTAACGCAACTGTTAACAGTGTATCCGTTGACTCTGAAAAGCAGCGTATATAAGTATCATTGCTGTAGAGCATTGTTAAGAACTTGAGGAGCAGTCATAATGGTAGACTTGACATGGGTTGGTGAGAAGAAGAACAAGCTTCGCCGTGCTGGAACGCATCTAGCTCGTGTATTCCGGCGGCATCCTCGAATCATAGTTTCCATGACTTCGTATCCGGCACGAATTAACACTGTTCACTTTGCTATTCGTACGTTGCTTGCTCAAAAAAAAATTGCCGGACAAAATTATTCTTTGGCTATGTGAAAGTGATTTTCCAAATAGGGAAGATGATCTTCCCGAATCGTTGAAAGACGTTCTCTGGCATGATGTTGAAGTGCGTTGGGTGAACAATGATCTCAAACCGCATAAGAAATATTATTGGGCTTTGCAAGAGTTCAAAGATGATTATGTAATTACAACAGATGACGATTTATTGTACAGGAATACAATGATCGGTGATCTGATGGAGATGCATGAACGGCATCCGAAAGCAATCGTAGCCGTGAGAACCATCTCATCATGTTCGATGAACAAGGTTCATGCACTCCGTACGAGCAGTGGATTTACGAAGCTCCCCATTATCATCCAGATCTTGTAGGAAAGCCTTCGATGAGAGTATTTGCTACAAATGGTGCCGGAACCTTGTACCACCACACCTTATGCCGTCTGAAACTTTTAATGCGGAAGATATAAAAAAACTGTGTCTCACTGCGGATGATTTGTGGCTAAAAGTGATGCAAGTCAAAGCGGGAGTGCCTGTTGTGGCTGCAACAGGCGATCAATTGCTTAATTATGTTCCGGGCACGCAAGGAGAGGAAGCCCTGTGCCACCAGAATACTGAAAGTGGCGTGAACAACATCGTGCTTGCGGCAATTCTTGAAGAGATGAAGAGCCGCCATGCCTTGACAGCTGATTTTGATCAGCTTGTTCGGGATGATGAGCTTGATCAATATCTTTGATTAGTTTAGATGGATTGGGCGCCACAAAGTCCAGCCTTGCGGCACCCAACCCATCTAATGCCTCATTGCGCTATACATAGTGCCAATGTGGTGTTTTATTGTTATTTCGATATTCGCAAACGATCAGTCTGCCGTTTTTCGCATATTCAACTTTGCCGACATCTGCTTTCTTGCAGAATTCTCCAGCATCATGAGTGCCTACTTGTGGGTTTGGCTGAGGGGTAGGTTGGGGCGCTGGCGGTTGTGGCTCGCTTTCCTGATCCCCCAAACCATATGCTCGCGCAATGGCATTAAGCGTGGACGAGTTAACTGCATTTTTTCCTCCTAGAACGTAGACGTTCTGCGCGGAGGAAATATTTTGCGCTGCAAAATCAATAGTCGGAGAATTGCTGTCTTGCACAAGCAGCATGGCAGTCTTTTTCGATCCTGATAGTGCGCTGCCTGCAAGGGCATCTGGGAAGTTGGATCCTGTGGCGAATACCACATCTTGCGGTGCAGAATTTAGGTTATTGAGCACGAACTCGCCTATTGATTTACTCGTTTCATAGCGAGTGCCTCCGGATAAGCGAGTTACGTTGATTCCCAGTGCTTCCAGATTCGTCTGAACATGTTGTGGGACGGCTGCCGTTCCTCCGGCGATAATGACGGAATTGAATGCGCCGGATTCCAGAATCTGAAGGGAATCTGGGTCAAGACCAGAAGGAGAGCTGAGGAAGAATGGCGAAGAGGTCTGATATGCATAAGGTGATATGGAAAGAGCGTCGGCGAAGCTGTTTCCTGTGGCAATGATTGCTACTTTGGAAGCTTGGCTTCTCGTATTTGAGGAGGTCAAAGCGTTGTAAATCTGCAGAGCTGTGTCATAACGGGTGCTGCCGGCGATTCGTTCAATTTCCATGGAGGACTGAATCTGACGGATTGACTGCTCCACATCGGCAGAAATAGCGCTTTGTCCACCAATGATAAAGACTTTGCGAACTCCGAGACGTTGCATCTCGAAGGAAGCTTCGCTTGACAGGCTATAGGAATCCGTCAATATTATAGGTGCGTTATAGGCTCCAGCGAGAGAAGAAGCGGCAAGTGCATCTGGGAAGTTGCTTCCTGCCGCAAGCACCGCATACTCAGACGATGTAGGAAATGCCTGTTCAACGATCTGAGACATCGTTTCATAGCGAGTATTGCCCGCGATTCGGGTGAATGAGTTGACGCTGGCATATGCATTATGTGTGGGGATAAGCGCTAGAGTGCAAAATACACATACGATAGCGGCAATCACACTTCGAACTTTGTTATGAATCGATTTCATATTTCTCTCCTCAAACGGTGTGCCTAGAGCGATTATACCTTTGAAAGGTGTTGAATTGAATGTGGAGATTCGGGTCGCCGACTGAGATTGAGGGGGTTCTATGAGACGCTTGGGACGAAGAGACATTCCTATTATGGTTTGTATTTTTGTTTTATTCGGTTTACTGATTGCAGCGCTCCCAGCTGCGGCTGATGAGGGGGAAAATGCGTCGGTTGCTCTTGAACGATTAATGGTCAAAGCGCAGTCAGATGATTACCGTTCCTCGGAAAGAGAGGATTTATTCGGAACCTGGCTCCACAATGATGAGCTTGGAGGTAGCGCGACTACTCGTGACTATTTTTTGCAGAGAGATATGGAAAATGTCACGTTCACGTCGGAAAGGCATGTTAATACTGGAACACTGCATGACCCGTACACCGGAGAAACAATCTATTTTCAAAGAGGGCAGAGTACATCTAATAAGGTTCAGATTGATCATGTCGTTGCCGTAGGGGAGGCGTATGAAAGTGGCGCTGATGCTTGGACAAAGAATCAGCGGGTTGCCTATGCCAATGATCCTTATGTTTTGCTGGCCGTAAAAGGAGCGGCGAATGCGTCAAAATCGGATAAAGATGCAGCGAACTGGCTTCCTTCTCAGAAGAGCTATGACTGCTCGTATGTGAGTCGTCAAATCGGAATAAAAGAACACTACGGTCTTTCGGTAGACACTGCTGAGAAAGAAGCAATGCGGTCGGTATTGTCTCAGTGTCCGTCCGGGCAAACTATCCCGGTTTACAACGGGAATAACGCTTCTCCGGAAGTGCCTTTACCGAATCCTGATCCCACTCCGGACGATACGCATGGGCAAATGATTCGTTTGTTTGGAAATAATCGGTACGACACGATGACGGATGTTGTCGACACTGCTTTTCCAGAGGAGACTTCGACGGTTATTGTCACTTCGGGTGAGAATTATCCGATGCTTTGGCTGTTTCCGGATTTGCCGGCATAGAAAATGCTCCTGTGCTTCTGACGAACCCACAGGTGTTGAGTGCCAACGTACGTAATGAAATAAAGCGCTTGAAGCCTTCTTCCGTCGTTATTGTCGGTGGAGAAAAAGCGGTTTCCTCTGATGTGGAGTCTTCTTTAAAGCAATGCGTTGACGGAGTTGAACGAATTCAGGGTGCCACACGAATAGATACGGCATTGCAAATTTATGAAGCGGGGAAGAGTCTGTCCGCTGGATGGGGAGAAACCGCGGTTGTTGTTACTGGAGGAAATAATCAAAACGGATTTGCTGATGCACTATCTGTGACATCCTATGCGTATGCTCAGAAGGCACCGGTGTTCTTATCTGATGCGGAGACTGGTCTTACAGCAGATCAGCAGAATGCTTTAAAGGATGGGAACTTTACTCAAATCGTAATCGTTGGAGGGGCTCAGGCAGTTCCTGAATTTGTCTCGGCTCAAATCGAGCAGACGGTAGGTATTAAACCAATTCGTATTGCTGGGCAGACTCGGTATAATACGAGTATTCTTTTCGCTCGCTGGGCTATCGGACAGGGCGCATTGACTATGAACAATGTTGTTTTCACTACAGGGCAAAACTATCCAGATGCCTTATCTGGAGGTCCTTTGGCTGGTCGTGATGCAAGCTGTATGTTGCTGGTGAACAACAGCGATGCAACCGTATCCAATGTGGGAAGCTATGTGTCTTCTTATGCGGAATCTGTGTCTGAAGCGTACATTTTGGGAGGAGCTAATGCGGTTAGCTGGAACACTGCCGGCCGGCTTTCTAAGAGTCTTGGTTTGGCTCTGACAAACTAAGCAACTTCGTGAGGGCATTCAGAGATATGCGTTGGGGCTGCCCGCTCCTTAAAGGAACGGACAGCCCCAACACATACGCGGATGACCGGTAGCGCTACTTGTTTTACTTCTTGCCTCGCACCTTGCGCGCTACGACTTTCATGAGTTCGCGCTGCTTGGATCCGGTGGGGGCTAAAACATCCACATATTTACGGATTGGACTGTCTTCAGCAATGGCCCGATCATGATGTTCCGGAGGTTCCGGCTTCTGCACTCCCGACATGGCGGCGTACATTTGCGCAACGAACGGAGTTCCTGCGCGTACTGCCAATACAGTGGAGCGAAATCGCACCAAGGATTCTTCCAAGGCTTGTCGAAACCGGCATAATGTACGACCTTTGGCGCCTTGCGCGATTCCATGTATGCCTTATACACGTCTGCAGGTGCGAAATCGAATACTCCCGCCACACGTCCAGCACAGTTATGCATCACATTCCACGAATAGTCGAGGTAGGTAACAAGACCTTCGCACTCGGTATTAAGAATGTCCTGATCGTTGTAGATATATCCCGGCTTCGAGCAATCTGCAGCCATTCATGAACCGTATGAATCTTACGCGTGCGATCCAAATTCATAACTAGCACGCCAGCCTGGAAATATCCATAGGCGTCACGCATATGCAACTGCTTGCGCACATACTCGGCGCGAATACCATCCTTCATATTGAGATTGCCGATGAAGTCGATATCCGGCACTGCGGCGATAGCATTATCGCCCATTTCCGTATCGAACAGTTCGGCAACATCACCATTCACTACAAGATCGCAATCCAGATACAGCAGCTTTGAGTAGAAAGGCAACGCTTCCTGAATGATGAAACGGTAATACGTTTCCACACTGATATGTGCATTGCTGGTAGTGAGATTGAACCCCGCAAGATAGCGACTCACATCATAGAAACGCACGGTGGCATTCGAGAATTGCGCAAGGAATTTCGCGATAATCTGCTTGTTCTCATCAGAGATATTTCGTTCCAATACGATCACATCGTAAAAACGATCTGTGGAAGCGTTCTTCAGCATCGAATATATCGTGGTAGTAAGCATTGGAACGTAATTATCATCCGCTGCGAAAACTACGGGCATAATGCTTTCGGGATTCTCCTGCAGAGGCTCAAGCTTGGTGAACGGTTCCGGATGCAGAAAATGTACGCACTGCAGTCGTTTGATTTTCCAATTGGCTCCAGTGCGTTGTTTGTGCGCAAGGAAAATGTTAAGCAAACGTTCGGAAAGATGCCCGACAGTGCGGGTGGTCTGCACATCCATCTTGCTGAAATCAGTATGTTCGGCGAACTCATCCAGCAGGGGGAACAGCCATTCGTTGTACTCGAAGAAAATGTTCTTCTTCATGATAAACATGTTGCAGAAAGCTGCAGTATGCCCATTCAGCACCGCATCGGCATCCGCTTTGTAATCAGGATGACGCGCGCACAGAATGTCATACATGTGACGCAAATCCTTGAGACGAAGATGCTATCCGCACCCCAATGCTGCTTGAGATTCGTAAACCCGCCGATACGACGGGTGTCGTTAAGCGGCGTGGTGATAACGTCCCAGCCATCTACCGCTTTGGCGATATCCACATCGTTGATACCGTATTCTTTAATGGTTTGACTATCGATATAGGAGTCGATGATCTCGCCATAGTCATTTTCCTTATGCGGAGTGTCGGCGAAATCGAAGTAGCGTCGGTAGTGGCAGAAACCGTAGTAGTCGGCGTCCTCATTTTTCCAAGCCCAGTATTGCGCTGTCAATTCGCAGTAGCGAGGATTTTTGTCGGAAATATTCTCACCCTCATCATCGTGTAGCGTGCTGTCGAATCGCTTTGCAGCCTTGGCTGCTCCAACCTGTACGGGGAGGATACTGTTTCCTTCGGGGGAAAACAGCAGGCTTGTGCGCCGACACGAAGATTTTGATATCCAGATGCTGATGTTCTCCTGTGAGAGCCATGTGAGATATTCCGCCTTACTGAAACAAACGTCCTTTCCACAATAGAATATATGAGAGTACTGCTGAAGGAGGGCACACTACACGTTTTGTGCTCAAATGCTTCGCACTAGTAGGATAGGACGCTTGTGAAGAACTTTTTTGACAGCCTCAAAAAGAGGTACCACTACGCAATGGTGGTATTCAAGGAACTGGTGAAAACCGATTTCCAGTTGCGTTACCAAGGATCGTTCCTCGGTATGGTGTGGTCCGTATTGAAGCCACTTATGCTGTTCGCTGTGATGTACGTAGTGTTCGTGAAGTTCTTGAAGTTCTCCGATGGCACTCCGACCTTCCCGATTTCATTGCTGTGCGGTACCTGCTTGTGGAGCTTCTTCTCCGAATCCACCAGCATGGGTATGCAGTCTATTGTTGGCCGCGGTGATTTGCTGCGTAAGGTTCATTTCCCGAATTACATTATTGTGGCTTCCACCACTATGGGTTCTATGATTTCTCTCGGCATCAACCTGCTCGTGGTGATCTGCTTCGGTTTCTTCGCCCATGCGCATTACACGTGGCGAGTATTGCTTGTGCCGCTCAGCATTATTCAGTTGTATTGCCTTGGTCTTGGCGTAGCTTTGCTGCTTGCTTCGCTGTTCGTGTATTTCCGTGACGTGGCTCATATTTGGGAAGTCATATTGCAGGCCATGTTCTATGCAACGCCTATCATCTACCCAATTTCCATGATTGCGGATAAGGGTTACGGCTGGGCCGCCAATATTTTGATGCTTAATCCTTCCACTCAGGTGATTATGGATATTCGTCATAATCTGCTTTCTCCGGAGTATGTGCCGACTGTGTGGAGCATGGTTGATAACAAGTTGCTTTGCTTGCTGCCGTATGCGTTGTCAGTTTTCATTCTGTGGCTGGGCATTCACGTGTTCCGTAAGTACAGTTCCAAGTTCGCGGAGGTGCTCTAAATCATGACTGAGGTTGCAATGACTGAAGAGGGAAACGTTGACGAGCGCCTGTAGTGCTCAGGGTCGACCATGTCGCCAAAATGTTCCGTCTGCCTACAGAACAGGCTACTGGCTTGAAGATGGCCTTTCTGAATTGGACGAAAGGCATCAAAGGCTATACCGAGCAGCATGTTCTGCGTGACATCAACTTCGAAGTTCGTCAAGGTGATTTCTTCGGTATCGTCGGGCGTAACGGTTCCGGCAAGTCCACGCTGTTGAAGATTATTTCTCAGATCTATACTCCGGAACATGGTTCCGTAACGGTTAAAGGCAAGCTGGTGCCATTCATCGAGCTTGGTGTTGGATTCAATCCGGAGTTGACCGGCCGCGAGAACGTGTATCTGAACGGTGCTCTACTAGGCTTCACTCGTGCTGAAATCGACGCGATGTATGACGACATCGTTGAGTTCGCCGAGCTTGAAGATTTCATGGATCAGAAGCTCAAGAATTATTCTTCGGGCATGCAGGTGCGCCTCGCCTTCTCCGTTGCTATCAAGGCTCAAGGCGATATCCTAGTTCTCGATGAAGTTCTAGCCGTCGGCGACGAAGCATTCCAGCGTAAGTGCGACAACTTCTTCGCCGAAATCAAGAAAGATCCAACGAAGACCGTTATTCTTGTCACCCATTCCATGGATTTCCGTCAAGAAGTACTGCAACAAGGCCATCCTGATCAGGACGGCGAGATTATCGCCAGTGGTGACAAGAACGATGTTGCCGATCGTTATACTCTCGAAAATCTCAAGTCTGAGCATAAAGAGCGAAAAGAAAATCCGGAAGATGAATATTCACTAGGCTTGAGTGAGAAGGTGCCCACTTTCCGAATTCTGCCTGTTTCCCCGCAGATTTCATCCTGTGCCGAGACGTTCGAATTTGATGTCGAATATGATCTTCGTGATAGTGACGGCGGAGAATTCTACATTCCTATGTCGGTCTTGGATGTCAAGCGCGGCGGTGTGCCCTATGACTGTGGTGTCGCTTTTAAATTCAGCAATGCCGGGCATAACAAGATTCACTTTGCGTTGCCTCTGAGCATATTCAATGATGGAGATTTTAAGATTATCGCCACCATGCGCAAGATTCCGGATACGTCAAATCTGAGGAAGTTTGAGCAGCTTGCTTTTACGAGTGATGAGAACTCATGCTACTTCTCGGTTCGAAATCCAGGAACTACTAATTTCGCAGGGCTTCTTAATGACAAGGCGCTTCATATTGACTGCTTAGGAACAAGCCGTATCTGATAAGTCAATGGTGGTGTTTGCTCACTAAATGGAATGGCGGGATGCCAGCCTAGGCTGGCATCCCGCCATTCCATTCTCTTATCTACGAAACTTACGGATGACGCAGACCGAGACTATCTGCTATCTGGTTAGCCGTGGTGGAAGAAACAGCTTGTTCTCCGCCAACTACGTAAGCGGTTTTAACTTGATTCTTGTATTTTTGAACAAACTGAGCTGTAGTTCCAAAAGGATCCGCTAGCAACAGGAATCCGTTTTTCTTTCCGGCAAGCGGTCCGGCAGCCAGAGCATCAGGGAAGTTGGCGCCGGTTGCGAAGACGCTACCTTCAGCGGTCAACCCATACCGCTCTGCGCTTTTGGCGATTTCAATGCTGGTCTCATACCTAGTTGCGCCGGCAATTCTTTTTGTTGATATGCCTTGCTGCTGCAGCTGGCTGTTGACAATCCAATTTGGTATGGCGCTGGTGCCTCCGATTACAAGACCCTGTTTGATGGTTTTGTTGATGGCATCCAGTTGGGATGAAGAGAATCCTGAAGCTGAACTGCACAGGAAAATCGGCATCTTCTGCGCGTAAGCCAAGGAAGACGCGGAGAGCGCATCCGCGTAGTTATCTCCGGTTGCCATTAGCGCTGTGGAATTCCATTTTACTCCCAGCTTCTGCCCCGCCTTGAATACTGCAAGAGAGGTTTCATAACGATCTTCTCCGTAATATCTGGTGACTGTGGAGCTGTATTGATGGAGTGCGTTTTCTACATTTTTGGAAATTGCGCTTGGACCGCCGATAATGATGATTCGATTCGGCTTAAGTGAGGCAAGACGGTTAGCAGTTTGGCTGGGCAGAGAGTTAGATCCGACGAGCATAATCGTTGCAGCTAATCCTCCGGCTAAGCCTGACGCGGAGAGTGCATCAGGATAATTCTCTCCAGAAGCGATGATGACGGTTTGTCCTTGTTTTGTCTGTTCGTGTTGAACGATGGTTGCCATAGTGTCATAGCGTGTCTGTCCGGCAAGTCTCGTCAGTTTTGGATTCTCAACATTGTGCGTACAAGATGGTATCGCCAGCGGGAAGGGTTATTTTGGATCCAGGTGCATATGAAGTGCCGGTACCATCAGCTTTGGTGTTCCAGCTCGAGAAAGTGTAGCCTGATCGGCTGAAACCATTCTTCGCCACTGTGATCTCATCATTGTGGGATCCTGTCTGTGAAGCTACATAGCCAGAGGTCGCTCCATTGCCGTCATATTTCAAAGTGAGAGGCATGACCGTGACATCCGTGGAAAAAGCGAAAGACCCAGAAGAAACGGTTGCTTTCGCAGTTCCTACCTTCCCCGCGGTATATACGCCACTTTGGTTGGCGCTAATCACATTCGCATTGGAAGATCCCCATGTGCCCCTGAACTCATATCTTCCGGACCTGTGCTTCAGCGTTACTTTTGCGGTTTGCGTGGATCCAGACTTCATCGATGACAGGTTCCAAGTAGCCCCTTCTCGTAAATCATCGTCATCCACGTTGACTTCGAATTGCCCTAGGCCTCGCATGTTCGTCGGAGTTGAATCCGAGTATTCAGCGGCACTGCTGCGAGTTCCTGCCTCTCCAGAAAAAGTTGTTCTGTAATACTGTCCATCTCCTGCAGCGAAACCATAATACTCATAGTTTGGATTGATCAAAGTAAGATAATGCCCGACTTCAGCTCCTGTGTTTTGGACGTAGTCTTTCTTTTCTTCGGCCCATAAATCAATTGCGCCGGATATGTTGGCAGGACCCCATGCGAGTATTTCTGCCTCTGATTGGATTTTGTTATAGCTGGCTCGGAAGCAGCTCTCTCCATTAGGTCGAGTATGCGCATCCTCTGCAGAATATGCCTCAATCGCTCGTTGAATTGCGATTCGTTCCAACGCATTAGACCATTTTGGCGTTAGATATTCGTTTTCGGAGATTCCAAGTTTCTTCAGGTAATCCGATACTGAATAGTAATCGGTTTGCTTGGTCTGCCAGTTGTAGACGCCGAAAGTTACTTGTTTGTCGTTGAGCGCGTCTCGACGCCATTTCACGACTTCATTCAGTGCCGAGTTGTAGACGTCCACTTGGTTGATGAATTGTTTCGCGTATACGGTTGTTCCTGTTCCCAGTGACACTCCGGTAAGCTCTGAAGTACCGGTCGACGTGCCATCTGAATAAGACATTGTCTCGATGTCGTCTTGGACTGCGGGCGTGTCTACTGCGGTGTCAGCTGCGCTCGCCGGTTGCGCGAAACCTATGCTTGCCAACAAAGAACATGATATTATCGCGCATAATATCCGCTTCTTAGGCTTCTTCTTTTCTCTCATGATGTGCTCCTTTAGCTAGTTCATCAAAGTGTTTACCCCCTTATTTTAAGTAGGGTGTAGATTCGGATGGGTGTGTTGGCTTATGCCGTCACATCATTTGGTGGATTGGTGTTTTTGCCGAATTGCTTTAATCTGCCTGCGGATGCAGCATTTTTGACATTTGTCCTTTCAAAACCGCATTTATCTTGTCGCATATGAAGGAAAGGGGATACGGTAGGAGATGGAGTAGTGGAACAATAGTGTCTCGCTATCGCATGAGAGAAGATTACCGAGGAGCCGTTATGCTGAGTATGAACCGCACCTCCGATCATCGAATCTGAATTTCCTCAGTCCAACAATCGGGGTGCGGTTCATACAAGCACCAGACGCCCCTCCTAGTTGTGCCCTAGAAATTCATTAGGGCTTTAAAAGAATTGTCAGTCTCTACGGAACAAATCGCGAGTGAAAACCTTGCCAGATACCTTGTTAAGGTCATCATTCCAGCGATTGGCAACGATGACGGTAGACCGTTCCGTGAACGAATTAAAATCGTGCGTTACTTCGCTGCCGAAGAAGTCAGTGGCATCTAGCGTCGGCTCGTAAATCAGTACGAGGATGCCGTTTGCCTTGAACTGCTTCATAACATCCTGAATCGCGGACTGGCGGAAGTTGTCAGAACCGGATTTCATGGTCAGGCGGTAGATACCGACAATCGGATCTTTCACATCTTTGATGCGATCCATCACTTCAGAAGCAACGAATTCCTTGCGGGTGCGGTTAGCATCCACAATCGCCTCGATTAGATTCTGTGGAACCTGATCGTAATTGGCGAGTAGCTGCTTGGTGTCCTTTGGCAGGCAGTAGCCGCCATATCCGAAGCTTGGATTGTTGTAACCGTCGCCGATGCGCGGATCAAGGCAAACGCCGTCAATGATTTCGCGAGTGCTCAGTCCGCGGCTTTCAGCATAAGTGTCAAGCTCATTGAAATAAGCCACACGCAACGCAAGATACGTGTTGGCAAACAGTTTGATGGCTTCGGCTCGGTAGTGCCCACCACCAGTTCTGGAATGCCTGTACTGCCATCATGATTGACTCGAGAGCGTTCTTCGGGGGCTGCTCCCTGAGCCAGAAGATCCACAAAAGTACGTGCGGCCTCTACGGAACGTGCGTCATCCTGCGGAGCACCGACAACAATACGGCTGGGGTGCAAGTTGTCAAACAGAGCGTGACCTTCACGAAGGAATTCCGGAGAAAACAGAATATGATCATCGTTCAAACGGTCGCGTAGCTGCTGCGTGTATCCGACAGGAATCGTAGATTTAATAATGATCCACGCTTCCGGCGCATACTTTCGTACTGCGGAAATCGCAGCTTCGACGCTGGAAGTATCAAAATAATTCTTTTTCTCGTCATAGTTCGTAGGCGTTGCAATCACTGCGAAATCAGCATCGGAATATGCTTCTTCTGGGTCAACGGTTGCATGGAAGTCCAGAGGACGCTCGCCGGAGGTGTTCTTCTCCAGAAAATCAGTAATCACAGCATCCACAATCGGACTCTTACCGTTGTTTAGAAGCTCAACTTTCTCCGGAACAATGTCCAAAGCATGAACCTCATTATGCTGAGCAAGCAGCAAAGCGACAGAAAGACCTACATATCCAGTTCCTGCAACTGCAATTTTCATAGTTACCGGCTTTCGTTATTCTCGACAAACTAGCACTATTGTAGAAACTGGCGGTGATGAGGAACACGAATCTACTGAAGCTCTACGAAATTAGTGTCTTTAAGGTAATTCTTACCGGCACTCATATCGTATTGAATGAGTTTGTAATCATGGAGTAGTGTTTTAGCCTCTTCGGAAAGATCCTTCTTACTCATACGAGCTCCAGCAGCGTTGAGATATACCGGTTCTTCAGAGCTGCCTCCCGCTGCTGAAGGAACAGACATAGCAGATATGGCTTGATGCATTTCCGTCAGGAATGCCAGATAAGGGCTCACCTTTGCGTTGAGATGTGAAGCAAGTTGAGTGGAGAAATAGTTGGATGAGGTGTATGCGGAGGACGCGTCATCAAGTTTGGTTCCAGCAGCAGAAGACGCATTATTGGACCAAATGAAGTAATCGGTTTCGTGAAGACCAAGAATATTGTCTGAATCGGAGTAGGCAGTGCTATAGATGCCGGGTAAGTGGTCCCCGTAGAAAATAACAGTGATAGGACGATTGATGTCATTGAGCTGATTAAGGAAATCTAACGTTGATTGATCTGTGTAATTAAGACCCTTAGTGTAAGTCTCAATATTGAGTCGTTCATTCTCCTGAAGATTTTCGGAAGTATCAAGTTCTTTGAACTGATTATCTGTGTATAAATCCTCCTCATAAGGCATGTGATTCTGTATAGTCACAACCTGATAGAACTTGTTGGAGTCAGAGGACTGCACCTGTTTCAACACCTGGCTATAGAACGATTCATCGGAAGAATACCAAGCCGAATCTATAGGATGAAGATCTGTGAGCTTGGGTGTTCCGTCCGTGGCGTAGAATTTAGAGAATCCGAACTTCTTATAGTTGATATCGCGGAAATACATTCCACGGTTGTATGCGTGAAAGCTACAGAAGAGTCCTCGCCATTCTTTTCATTCCATAGCTGATTGAGGGACTGATCCCACTTTTGTCCCGGAACTAATTGCTGATAGGCGATAGATAGGGTATCGCTGTAATTCGCCATGGAAAGACCCGTGAGAGCTTGATACTCGATGTTGGCAGTACCGCCACCATAGCCGGGGGAAAGCATAAGACCGGATGTTGTTTCGCGCTTGATCTGTCGAATATTTGGCATCGGATCTTCGGCGAAACTTACGCCCGGTACTCGTGTGGGATCCGAGAAGGTTTCCGAAAGCACCATGATTACGGTGTTATCAGTCAGATTGGTTGTTCTGGACTGATTGATGGAATCAGCCTCCTTGGAGTATTTCTTTGTAATCTTGGTCATGGTTTCTTCGGAATAATCTTCGGGCTTATCCATGATCTTGGTATGTGCAAGCTGGAGGAAATTGATGGCGGGACCATTGCTGGTAGCGTCAGCAATTGGATTCCAAGGCTGGGGGCGGTCGGAAAGATTGTGGGCAAATTTTGTAGCCCAGGAATCGTCTGCTCCGAGTCCCCACACGAAGGAAAATACGAGTGCAGTACTGAGAGCGGCTGCCAAAATGCGCGTAATCGTGCCGGCAAAATTTTTAACGCTGGCAAACGGGTGTAGCCAGTGGCAGGGGATGACTGCATTTCTGCCATCAAGGAATTGCATGACGATGCAGATGGCCACAAAGCAAATAACGCCAGCTACCGCACCGTCAACTAGAGCCTGACTGGAATTTGGAATAAAGGAAGTGAGTTCTCCCGCATTGCCTCCTGTGATGAAGTTCAAATCGGCGGGAATAACAGGTTCGTTGCGGGACTCGATCTTGATGTGATTGGCGACAGCAAATACTGTCATAACTGTGCCAAAGATGGCTGAAGCAACCCAGAAACGATTGAGAATCAGCACCAGAGTAAGGTAAATAACACCCAGAACTATGAAATTCAGTAATGCTTGGTATTGATGGTCAATCCAGATCTGGCTAACGAATTTTGTCGTGCGCCCAATAACACTTTGCAAAACTCTGGTCGTATCGTCAATTTCCGAGCCTTCAGGATATTCCGGCTCGCTGTACATGCCCCACTGAAGAAAAACGACCTCAAAAGCGGTGACTAATACGAGAACAATGGCGTAGAACGAGAATGAGAAGCGATGACGTTTCTTCCAGAGGCCATACGCCTTTTTGAAGAATTTGATGATGAGTTGAATGGCTTTGAAGTTGGTGAAAGTTTGCCATGCGGTCTTTACCGCTGTGGCGGCGGTATGGACGGCGTGACCGGTAACTTTGGTTGCTTTTACAGCCGTGTGCCCTGCGGTGGAAAGCGTTTTTGCCGTGGTATGTGCGGCTCGTTTGCAAACCGAGACGACCTGATTCAAAGGCTGCTCAGCGGGTTGATGGGGCTGGAGCTCAGAAGAAGCGATTTGTTCGTTATTGTCTATTTCGGCTTTACTGACGGATCCACTGGAAACCATCTCCGGTAAACAGGGCAGGGTGCCAGCGCCTGAAATAAAGATGCTTGTGTTGTCGGAGGTGGCGTGAATTGCCGACTTCTGCGTATACAGTTTTGAACTATGGTGACTTGAAAGGGCGGATGGGGCGCAAGCGTTGCTGTCTTCGTCATTCGCAAGAGGGCGATATGTTCCACCTGCAATCGGCTGCTTAGTAAGTTTTACGTATGAAGGAACGTGAGCATGACGGTCAGGCGAAAAAATAGGCATCGTCGCATCCTTCAAAAAGATAGCCCCCTTATAATTGGAGGCTCTGTACAATTAAACCGGATACATTTTAGTGTTCAGCTGTGGACGAACGGGTATCTCGTAGATGTCTGAAAGGTAGCTGGAAGGTTAACTGGGTGACGGGCAGCAAACAGATGTGTTCAAGGTGGACAACATATGCGCTCGCAAGTGTTGGGCGTCATTCGCTGGTAGTGCACTAAAAAGCGCTGTCTGCGTGAAGCTTCTATAGCAGTCCTGCCATGTAGATCGGCAGCTTGACACATCATTTTCCACGACCAGCGGTTTCGGATGCAGCACGTATCTGGTGCCGACCTTCTTGTCGAATTTCGTCTTGAACTTGTCCAGCGAGACCGTGCGGTAGCGTTTCGATGACTTGACCTCGATGGGGCTGACCCTGTACTTCATCGCCGCGTTCTCATACGGTTCGACAATGAGGAAGTCGATCTCCATACGGTTCGACGGGTCGTCGCGGTCGCTGCGCAGGTCGACGAAGTAGTCCGCACGTCATCGGGGGTTGCAACCAGTTAACTTAATTGCTTGCTTTCGATTGTTTTCGTATGATATACTTGAGTCATGCGTGTCAGGGAATGGGCGAAACGAGAGGGTTTCAACGAGCAGACGGTATGGCAGTGGTGCCGAGAGAACCGCATGCCCGTCCCATTCGAGCGCATGAGCACGGGCACGATAATCATCCACGACCCGAAATACGAGAACCGACCCGTCACCCCCACGGCGAACGGCAGGACGGTGTGTTACGCGCGTGTCAGCTCGTCTGACCAAAAGGACGATCTGACACGTCAGGCCGACCGGTTGAAGGCGTTCGCCCTTGGTATGGGAGTGGAGAAGCCGGAAATCGTCACAGAGACGGGTTCCGGCATGAACGACAGGCGGCGCAAGCTCAACCGGCTATTGTCCGACCCGACCGTGGACACGCTGATCGTGGAGCACAGGGACAGGCTCGCCCGCATGAACGCGGGACTGGTGGAGAGCGCGCTGAAGGCGCAGGGACGCCGAATCATCGTGGTGGATGACACGGAGCTGGATGACGA
>ENA-OQAZ01000275-OQAZ01000275.1-human-gut-metagenome-genome-assembly--contig:-NODE-275-length-29226-cov-2.168975_pt1 | contig 29226 bp, 42 predicted proteins | sample MGYA00242737_ERZ504531 | MGnify/ENA primary metagenome ERZ504531 (study PRJEB26092, sample SAMD00036244) | human gut metagenome | host: Homo sapiens | study: EMG produced TPA metagenomics assembly of... | reverse complement strand
TTAAGAAAGTTACCGAGAAAATAATGACTGAGTTTTCGGATTTGAATCTATGCCCAATTAACAACCGTCAGGGAATTGTAATTGATGGTGAAGGTTCAAAGGTTATTTGCAAAGACTAATTTGAAAAATCCTTTTTTTGAAACTGGAAAATCGGAAGCTGAGGAGATAGACTATTGAGAACATATGAGAATAAAGACGAGCTTAAAAACGAGATAAATAAAAGCTTTGCAAAGTATATTTCAGAATTTAATGATATTCCGGAGCATTTAAAAGATAAGAGAATTGATGAGGTCGATCGAACTCCGGCAGAAAATCTTGCTTATCAGGTTGGCTGGACAACTCTTGTTATTAAATGGGAATCAGACGAAAGAAAGGGTATTCCTGTCAAAACTCCTTCGGATAATTTTAAGTGGAATCAGCTTGGCGAATTATATCAATGGTTCACAGATACATATGCTCAGCTGTCACTGCAAGAATTGAAAGACAGATTGAATGAGAATATCAACTCTATTTATGTAATGATTGATTCTCTGAGTGAGGAAGAATTATTTAAACCACATATGAGAAAATGGGCTGACGAAGCAACTAAAACAGCTGTCTGGGAAGTATACAAATTCATACATGTTAATACAGTTGCTCCGTTCGGAACTTTTAGAACCAAGATTAGAAAATGGAAAAAGATTGCACTATAACTTCAAGTTTACAGAACTGAATCAAAAGAGCTCGAAGGAGCTCTTTTTCCTTTTTTATAATAGTATCATTATGGTATAATAGAGACATTAAAATCGGTATTTATCAAGCTGTTAATTTTGAAAATTTCTTTGAAAAACTATTGACTCCTACGCAACGTAATAGTTTACGATATGTTTATCGAGAGGAGGAAATGACAATGATGACAGTGAATGAGGTAAGTAAATTAACAGGAGTGAGTATACGCACTCTGCAGTATTATGATACCATTGGTCTCTTAAAACCTATTGAATATACAGAGTCAGGTTATAGGTTGTATGACGATACATCCTTGGAAAGGCTGCAACAAATTTTACTGTTTAAAGAATTGGAATTTCCGCTTAAGGAGATTAAAAAGATAATCGATGCTCCTAACTTTGACAGGAACAAAGCATTAGAGCAGCAGATTGAATTACTCACGATGAAAAAGGAGCATCTTGAAAATCTTATTAGTTTCGCTCGAGGAATAAAAGGAATAGGAGTGAAATATATGGATTTTAAAGTATTTGATACAACAAAGATTGATGAGTATTCTAAACGAGCAAAAGAACAATGGGGACAAACCTCTGAGTATAAGGAGTTTGAAGAGAAAACAAAGAACTGGACGAAAGACGATGAAGCTACTGTTGCAAATGAGTTTATGCAATTATTTGTTGAATTCGGACAAATGAAAGAAATGGACCCAGAAGATGAACAGGTGCAGTTGCAGGTAAAGAAACTTCAGGATTACATTACAGATCATTTTTATACATGTTCTGATAAGATTTTATGCGGTCTTGGAAGAATGTATGCCGGTGGAGGAGAACTTACGGAAAATATTGATGAAGTTGGAGGAGTTGGCACAGCAGAGTTTGCAAGTAAAGCTATTGATATATTTTATATGAGCAGAAGGTAAATTCAAGTTTGGAGAATTGAGAAAATCGGAATTTATTCAATTCAACAAAGCGTTGATACTCTCATCAACGCTTTGTATGTTCTAAATAACTTCTTTTTTGATATGCTGTGGTCAAAGGATAGAAAAGGAGAGTCGTTTTATGGATCAGAAAAAAATAGGTGCATTTATTGCACAGTGTAGAAAAGAAAAAAAACTCACACAAATGCAGCTTGCTGAATTATTAGATATTACTAATCAGGCTGTTTCCAAATGGGAAAATGGAAAAGGGATGCCAGATGTATCGCTTTTACAGCCTTTGTGCACTGCTTTAGGAATTAGTTTGAATGAGCTCTTTTCAGGAGAACGTATATCAGCGGAAGAATATAAAGGAAAGGCAGAAGAAAATATTTCTAATCTTTTTAAGGAAAAACAACTCGCCAATCTTAAGCCTGTAAAATATTTATTCTACATATGTGCCAATGTCACCTTGCTTGTAGCAGTGGTTGAATTAGTTATTGGCCTTGTTGGGAGTTTTTATAGTTCGACTATTCTGAAACCCATGTTAATCAATGCTTCTGTATGGCTGGTATTGTTTTTTGTTTCAATGAGTAAGCTGGCATACGATAAGAAAAAATTGAAAAAAATGAAGTACTTGGGTGTTTGCATAGATACCGAAATCAAGGATATAATTCCGGCAGTATGGATTAGAGTTGGAAATTATACCAGTTGCAGAGTTGTCTGTGGATTTATGTATGAGGGCAAGGAATACAAAGCGGTAAGCAATTATTATGTTTTGACACCATTTCAGCGGAAGGAAGATTTGTATGCGAATGTTTATTTTGACAAGGATAAGCCTGCCCAATATAGTGTAGAGCTTTTTCAAGTAGGTCAGTAATTCCATCGAGAAATTCAAGTTTGCAGAACTAATAGAGAAGTAACATATAAAACAATAAATATGGTCAAAAAAGCATCGACATCCGACCTACAGCACGTTATAATATAGTTAATCTAATAAGAAAACCAAGTGATCATTGTTACGAAGCTGAATCGTAATGGTGGCCAACTGAGTGAACTCGATGGAACGGAATGGTTATATCCTCCGGGTGTTCCGAGCACCGGACGAGCACCGAAAGGTGCTTTACAGAGATGAAAACAGGTTTTCTTATTTTGACAGGGAGTAACAGAATAGTTAGGAAAACCAAGGATTTCCTTGATTTAGGTTGACGAATCATTGTATGTATTTACAGTGGTATCGCGAGCTCCTAAGCGCTAGTTGTGGGTTCGATTCCCGCAGGGAACAGTTGAAAAAATGCAGCAATGAATGTTAAAAATCATTGCTGCATTTTTTGCGTGCCACAAGCACACAGATTCAAACCGTCTGCTCCTGATATCATAAAATAAAATATGGATACTTTTTCTGTAGTTCATGCCATAAATCGCTAGAAAATGGCATTAAATTACAGTATTATTATAAATAGCAGAAATGAATGGATTATTTTATAATAAGGAGTAAATGATGGCAGATTCGCGAAAAGGACAGATTGATATGACGATAGGTCATATTATGAAAAACATTATACTGTTTGCGATACCAATTATTATTGGAAATGTTTTGCAGCAGTTATATACAACAGTCGATGCACTTGTAATAGGTCAATATTGTGGTGATACATCGCTGGCGGCGGTCGGAACGAGTTCGCAGCCGGTTGAAGTATTATTATGTGTTTTCTTGGGAATAGGAACCGGTGTGTCTATTCTGATATCACAATATGCCGGTGCAAAGGAATCCGATAAGGTTGTTTCAATATGTGGAACCTCAATAACATTTATCTATATTATAGGAATTCCGGTTGGAATTCTTGGGTGGTTTGCAGCACCGTATATTCTTGAATTTATGAAGGTTCCGCAGGATGTATGGGATGCTGCACTAATCTATACGAGATTAGTATTCTTAGGTACGCTTGGTAATCTGGCTATAACATGAATGCCGGAATATTAAGAGGACTTGGGGACAGCAAGGCTTCATTATGGTTTCTGGTTGTATCCTGTATTTCCAATATAGTGTTTGATTTAGTATTTGTTGCAGGATTTGGCATGGATGTGGCAGGTGCAGCACTTGCTACAAGTATAGCGATGTTTATTTCATGGCTTGTAAGTATTGCTTATATAAGAAAGATATTTCCGGAGATTCAGTTTACATTCCTGCCACGAAGATTTTCAGGAAAAATGATGAAGGATATTCTGGCTATTGGTCTGCCTGTCGGACTTAATAATTCGCTGTATTCATTAGGGCATGTTGCATTACAGACCTTTAATAACTCACAGGGGGCTGTATTTATGGCAGGAGGTGCAGTAGCAGGAAGAATTACGGGCTGCTCCAATATAGCAATTACCGGCTTGTCTTCGGCAGCCACTACATTTTCAGGGCAGAATTACGGTGCAAAAAAATATAATAGAATTAAGGAGGGACACTGGAAAATTCCAATATGTTCCGGACTTATTACCCTTGGCTGTGGCTTATTTTTCATTATGATACATAAACCGTTGATACGTTTCTTTCATCAGATGAATGGTGCTGATGTATGCGAGCAGACATGTTGTTGTCATGTTGCTTTCCCAGTGGTTCTATGCTATTTTTAATTGTATAATATCTATTGTAAATGGAACAGGACGGGTGCGTTATACGACCATTGTTAATATTCTGATGCTTTGGGCAGTCAGAATTCCAAGTGCATATATTATCAGCAAATATTTTGATGGAACATGGGTAATGTTGTGTTTCCCTATTTCCTTCAGCTTTGGAATGTTTGCAATGATAGGTTATTACCTGTCTCTCCGGCATGGAAGGAAGTTATGAGACTGGCAGAGAATAAACCACAAGAAGGACCTATAAAAGAGAACTGAAAATAATGAGTTTGTTAAATTGAGATTGAAGTTTATTGACATTTGTTTAACTCCCATGTATGCTGCGGCATCGCTTCCGGTGGGGGTATATGGATGCTATGCTTGTACTTCCGGCTAAAAGCCGTGGATTTATGGAGGAATAGAATAATGTCAAAGGATGAATATTTAATTACAGATGCACCTCTTAAAGCATTGACTGTTTTTGCAATGCCTATGATTCTGGGAAGCTTTTTCCAACAGATATATAATATGGCTGATTCAATTATTGTGGGTCAGTTTGTCGGCTCTTCTGCACTTGCGGCAGTTGGAGCCTGTGCTGCGCTTACGAATGTATTCATTTGTGTGGCACTTGGTGCCGGTGTAGGTGCAGGGGTGCTTGTGAGCCGCTACTTTGGTGCCAGGGATTATAGTAAAATGAAAACAATCGTATCAACATCATTGATTAGTTTTCTGATTCTAAGCATACTTCTGGGTGTATTTGGTTTTGGATTTTCTAATATAATGATGAATGCATTACAGACACCTGCTGATATACTGGATGAAGCAGTATTATACCTGCGTGTTTATTTTGTAGGATTTCCGTTTTTGTTTATGTACAATATCCTTTCAACGATGTTCACCTCAATCGGTGAGTCAAAGATTCCGCTGGGACTTCTGATATTTTCTTCTATTCTGAATATTTTTATGGATTTCTGGATGGTAGCAGGCTTAGGGCTTGGCGTGTTTGGTGCAGCGCTTGCAACGCTGATTGCACAGGGATTTCTGCTGTTTTTTCACTTCTGATTTTCTTTTGCAGGATGCGCCGGTATAAAAGCAGCTTTAAACGGTTTGACAGGCAGGAGTTATATTCAATGCTTCAAATTGCTGTACCATCTGTTTTGCAGCAGTCTACAGTATCTATTGGCATGATGATAGTACAGGCGGTTGTAAATCCATTCGGTACACAGGCGCTTGCAGGTTATTCGGCAACAATGAGAGTAGAAAATGTTTTTTCCTTGATTTTTGTATCCATTGAAATGCCGTTTCACCATATGTTTCCCAGAATCTGGGTGCAAAACAGAACCAGCGTATCAAAAAAGGATACCATGCTGCAATTGTATTAGATATATGTTTTGCAGTTCTTGCCTTTATAGTGATTGAAACATTACATACTCAGATTTCTTCGTTATTCCTGGGTAAGGATGGAACCGATTTAGCATATCAGGTGTCCGGGGATTATATGAAATGGCTTGGCTATTTTTTCATTTTTATGGGTATCAAGATGGCAACAGACGGGGTCCTTCGTGGACTTGGAATCATGCGGCCATTCCTCATTGCTAATATGGTAAATCTTGCAATCCGTCTGTTGGTTGCCTTATATGTGCTCCGCGTTTTGGCATTGCATATGTATGGCTTGCTGTACCGGCCGCTGGTTTGCCAACTTTCTAATTTCCTATGCGGCACTCAGAAAATCATGGCCGGCTGAAAAACCAGCCGGATTTTAATAAAACTGCAAATTACAATGTATAACGCCCGGTTAAAAACAGGATTGACAATTGGCAGTATAACAGATATAGTAAAAGATGCAAAAATAAATAGATGTGAACAGAGTAGAAGTCATGCGTAAAGTGTCAATGGACGGGAAGTTGCCATTGAACGAAAAATCCCTGTAAAGTGGATTTGCGATGTGCCTTCGCATCCGCTGTCAGAAAATACAAAGCATTCATTTCCTGAGAACGGGTATGAATGCTTTTTTGTTTACATAAGAAAAGAGGAAAAGATGGAGAGTGAAAAAATAAAAGCGGGTGTCCGGCTGATATTAGAAGGATTGGTGAAGACATGAAACGTGTAAATCTAATATATAGACATCCTTTATATCAGAAAAAATATAATGCGCTGCAAAAGGCTGAGGAACACCGGAAATTTTGTAATCATACGCTGGAGCATTTTCTGGATGTAGCAAGACTGATGTATATTTATTCGGTGGAACAGGAACTGTCCATATCAAAAGAGGTCATATATGCAGCGGCATTTATGCATGATATCGGAAGAATAGATCAGATAGAAAAAGGGATTCCACATGAAATGGCGGGAGCGGTCCTGTGTGACAGAATCCTGCCGGACTGTGGTTTTGCAAAAGAAGAAATCAGCCGGATAAAGGACTTTATTCTACATCACCGGATAAAAGACACCGGCGCGGACACGCCTTTATACGAAATGTTATACTGGGCGGATAAGAAATCAAGAAACTGTTTTGCGTGCGCGGCGCAGGCGGAATGTAACTGGGACAGACAGAAGATGAATCTGGAAATTGATTATTAATAAGCTGCAGGCAGCAGCAGATAAGGAATGGAGATTGTATGAAAATAGGTAATAAAGAGTTTGATTTAAGCAGCCACTGTTATATAATGGGAATTTTGAATGTAACACCGGATTCTTTTTCGGATGGCGGTAAATTTAATACGCTGGATGCAGCATTAAAGCATACAGAGGAAATGATACGGGACGGAGCGGACGTCATTGATATCGGAGGGGAATCCACCAGGCCGGGACATGTAGTGATTTCTGAAGAAGAAGAAATTGCAAGGGTAACACCGGTGATTGAGGCGGTGAAAAAGCATTTTGATATTCCGGTTTCAATTGATACCTATAAGGGGAAGGTCACACTTGCGGCATTGCAGGCGGGAGCGGACCTTGTAAACGATATCTGGGGCTTTAAGCATGACCCGGAAGTCGCAGCATATACAGCAAAATATAACGCGGCATGCTGCCTTATGCATAACAGGAATGAAGCCGTATATGATGATTTTCAAAAAGATTTTATCCGGGATATGCAGGAGTGCATTGCAATTGCAAAGGAAGCCAATGTACCCGATGATAAGATTATGCTGGACCCCGGCGTGGGATTTGGCAAAACGTATGAAATGAATCTTGAGATTATCAATCATCTTGAAATCATGAAGCAGCTCAATTATCCGGTATTACTTGGAACGTCCAGAAAATCCGTGATTGGACTGACACTTGATTTACCGGCGGACGAGCGGGTGGAGGGAACACTGGCGACAACGGTTATCGGTGTCATGAAAGGCTGTTCCTTTGTAAGAGTTCACGATGTAAAAGAAAATTACAGAATTATTAAGATGACAGAGGCAATCCTGTCAAAATAATAACAAAGATGGCAGATGAGAAATCGCCGCTTTACAACAAGCTGTTTAGAAATGAGGATTAACGTGGATAAAATTTCAATTGATAAATTAGTTGTGTTTGGAAACCATGGTGTTTTTGAAGCCGAGAATATGTTAGGACAGAAATTTCTGGTTTCTGTCGTGGTGTATACCGATACCCGGAAAGCGGGATTGACGGATGATCTGGCGTGTTCCGTAAATTATGGGGATGTAAGCCGGGATATTTTAAAGTTCTTTCAGAATAATACATTTAAACTGATTGAAACCGTTGCCGAGAAACTTGCACAGGAATTACTGCTGCGGTATGATTTGGCGGAAAAAGTAGATGTGAAATAGAAAAACCGTGGGCACCTGTTGCGATTCCCGTAGACAGTGTCAGTGTTGAAATATCAAGAGGATGGCACAGGGCATATATTGCAACCGGGTCGAACATGGGCGATAAAAAAGCATATCTTGACGAAGCTGTAGAAAAACTAAAAAACCATCCGTATTGTAAGGTCGTAAAGGTATCCGATTATATTACGACAGAGCCTTACGGCGGTGTTGAACAGGATGTCTTTTTAAATGGGGCATTAGAGATTAAAACACTGCTGTATCCGGAAGAACTGCTGGCGCTTCTTAACAGAATTGAGGCAGAAGCGGGGCGTGAACGGACCATACACTGGGGACGCGGACATTGGATCTGGACATTTTGTTTTACGATGACTGTATCATAGATAGCCCGGCGCTGACCGTGCCGCATATAGATATGCAGAACCGTGGTTTTGTATTAATTCCGATGGCACAGATTGCGCCGTATCACAGACATCCGGTTTTAGGCTGCACGGTAGGACAGCTGTTAAGCAGACTGGATGGTTCGTTATCATAAATTTAAAATCAAGAGGAAAAGTATGATATATACAGAAGCAGAGCATTTTATAAAGGAATCACATAATGAAGTCATAAGACTTGGTCTTGGCAGAATAGAAGAATTACTGGAAAGACTGGGCTGTCCGCAGAAAAAGCTTAAATTTATCCATGTTGCAGGAACCAATGGAAAAGGTTCTGTGTGCGCCATGACAGCAGAAATCCTTAAAACGGCAGGATATAAGACAGGGCTTTTTACATCGCCGGTGATATCTGCGTACCGGGAACAGTTCAGGATAAACGGAGAAATGATTTCCGAAGAAGAATTTGTAAGATATGCAGAGTTGGTAAGAAATGTATGTACGAAGATGACAGATGTTCCGTCTGAATTTGAAAAGGCTGTGGCACTTGCTTTTTTATATTTTAATGAAAACAGGTGTGATTTTGTGGTGCTGGAAGTTGGCATGGGCGGCTGTGATGATGCAACCAATGTAATTGAAGTTCCGGAGGTTGCAGCAATTGTCAATATTGATTATGACATATGGGATTTCTGGGAACAACACTGGAAGAAATTGCGCAGAAAAAAGCAGGGATTATTAAAGAAAACGGAACGGTCGTAATAGCCGGACAGAGTGAAACCGTCATGAATGTACTGATAAAAAAATGTCAGGAAAAGAAAGCCGGTTTTAAAAGCACGGATGTACAAAATATTAAAATTACGGACAGAAGCATACATGGGCAGACCTTTGGGTATAAACAGTATACAGGCATAAGACTTTCTTTATTGGGAGATTATCAGTGTGAAAATGCTGCGGTGGTATTGGAAATAATGGACTGTCTGACCCGGAAGGGATATCGGATACCGGTAAATGCAGTTTATGACGGAATGAAAAACGTTTACTGGCAGGGGCGGTTTGAAATTTTGTCAGAAGCACCGCTGTTTATTGTCGATGGTGCACATAACCCGGATGGAATCAACGCGCTGCGCGCAAATTTAGAAAACTACTTTACAGGCGAAAAGTTTATTTTTATAACCGGAATCCTGCGCGACAAGGATTACAGTCAGATGCTTAGGACAATGCTTCCTTACGCAGCCTCTTTTATCATCGATTGCACCGGACAGCCCGCGTGCCTTGAGTGCGGATGAGTGCGCAGATGCAGTAAGAAAATGCGGTTATACAGGAGAAGTATCTGTAATGGATACTATAGAGGAAGCAGTTCAATCAGCATATAGGATGAGTCAAAAGAAAAATACCGGCGTGTGTGCGTTTGGCTCTTTATACAGCGTGGGAGCAATAAGCAGGGCAGGGACAATGAAGCTGCGATAAAACAATTTTAATAAATAACCTTCTTGTATAAAAAAATACATTGACATGTTAGCACTGACATGTTAGTATGATGATAACAAAGAAATCAGACATGTATTTTATATTTAAGGAGGTATTTTATAATGGAGATGACGTTAAGGTGGTACGGACCGGGATATGACAGTGTTACCCTTAAACAGATCAGACAGATTCCGGGAGTGAAGAATGTCATTACGACACTTTTTGGAAAGCAGGCAGGGGAATTATGGCTGCCAAAGGAAATTGCAGAGCTTAAAAAGATTGTCAATGATGCAGGACTTGGAATTGCAGGGATTGAATCTGTGAACGTGTCAGATGACATTAAGATTGGAACTGCAAAAAGAGATGAGCATATTGATAATTATATTAAAACGCTGCAGGCACTGGGCGAAGCGGATATTCATATGGTATGTTATAATTTTATGCCTGTATTTGACTGGACGCGAACAGAGCTTGCAAGGGTACGGCCGGACGGTTCGACGGTATTGGCGTATAATCAGGACACCGTAGATATGATTGATCCGGAACATATGAGGGAATCCGTTGAAAAAATGTCCAATGGCTTTGTAATGCGGGATGGGAGCCGGAGAGATTAGACAGATTAAAAGAGCTTTTCGAAATGTACCGGGATGTTGATGCAGAAAAGTTGTTTGACAATCTTGTATATTTTCTGGAAGCAATCGGACCGGTATGTGAAAAGTATGATATTAAGATGGGAATTCATCCGGATGATCCGGCATGGCCAATTTTTGGCCTCCCAAGAATTATGACAGGAAAGGATTCAGTTACCCGCCTTCTTGATGCAGTTGATAAGCCGTATAATGGTATTACTCTTTGTACAGGTTCATTTGGTTCAAACCAGAATAATGATATTTGTGAGATTATTAAGGCATGCAGAGGCAGAATTCCGTTTGCCCATGTAAGGAATCTTAAATATAACTCACCGAGGGATTTTGAAGAGGCTGCACATTTATCATCAGATGGCTCAATGGATATGTATAAGATTATTAAGACTTTATATGATACCGGATTTGATGGGGCAATAAGACCGGATCATGGCAGAATGATATGGGATGAAGTTGCAATGCCGGGATATGGTCTGTATGACAGGGCGTTAGGAGCAGCTTATCTGAATGGCTTATGGGAAGCCGTGGACAAGTCAGAACAGTAATTTGCTTATACGGTACGTTGTAACGCAGACATTACACAGCCGGTTGTTCTGAGCAAAAACAACCGGCTATAATGGCAGATGAGAAATTATTTTTGCGGATATCTCATTGCATTTTCGTAACAGGCTGCTCAGAAATGAGGATGAATATGAAACTTTCAATAGATGGAATTAAAGATAAAACAGCATGGGAAGAGGCAGGTATAAAACTGCCGGCATATGATGTCAGAAAGGTAGCAGAGAATACAAAGGCATCACCGGTATGGGTTCATTTTGGTATTGGCAATATCTTTAGAATTTTTATAGGTGGGATTGCGGATTCGTTAATTGAGCAGGGGGTGTCAGATAAAGGGATTACATGCGTGGAGACCTTTGATTTTGATGTTGTGGATAAGATTTATGAGCCGTTTGACAATCTTGTTATGGCGGTTACACTAAAAGAAGACGGAAGTACAGACAAGAGGGTACTCGGTTCTCTTACGGAAGCGGTGAAGGCACAGTCGGCATCAAAGGAAGCCTGGTCAAGATTAAAGGAGATTTTTGCAAATCCGCAGCTTCAGATGATCTCATTTACAATTACAGAGAAGGGATATGCCCTGCGTGATGCAAAGGGTGCATTTTTCCCATTTATCCAGAGTGATATAGATAACGGACCGGATAAGGCGGTATCGGCAATGGCAGTTGTGGCAGCACTTTTATTTGAAAGATTTAATACATGTAAAGCACCGCTTGCGGTCGTTTCTATGGATAACTGTTCACATAATGGAGAAAAGCTGAGAAATTCAATAACGGAAATGGTCCGCGAGTGGCAGAAAAAGGGCTATGTAGGACAGGATTTTGCGGACTATGTCAATGATGAAAATGTAATATCATTTCCATGGTCCATGATAGATAAAATAACACCAAGACCGGCAGATTCAGTGGCAGCAGCATTAGAGCAGGCAGGAGTTGAACAGATGAAGCCTGTGATTACGTCTAAGAAGACTTATATTGCGCCATTTGTTAATGCGGAAGGACCACAATATCTGGTTATTGAAGACAGATTTCCAAATGGAAGACCACAGCTTGAAAAAGCAGGTGTGTATATGACAGACAGGGATACTGTTAATAAAGTGGAGCGGATGAAGGTGACGACCTGTCTGAATCCGCTGCATACAGCACTCGCAGTATATGGATGCATTCTGGGATATAATCTTATTGCAGATGAAATGAAGGATAAGGAACTTTCAGAGCTTGTAAGACGGATAGGATTGGTTGAAGGGATGCCGGTGGTTACGGATCCGGGTATCATTTCGCCTGAAAAATTTGCAGATGAGGTACTTCATGTAAGAATACCAAATCCATTTATGCCGGATACACCGCAGAGAATTGCAACGGATACATCACAAAAAGTTGGCATACGATATGGCGAAAACGATTAAAGCATATGTTGAAAAAGAGGGAAGTGCAGAATCACTTACGGCAATAACCGCTTGCAATTGCCGGATGGTGCCGGTATCTTCTGGGCATTGATGACAATGGAGAAAGCTTTGAATTGTCAGCAGACCCTATGGCAGAAGAATTAAAGGCACAGCTTGATGGTGTAAGATTTGCAGAACCATCGTCCTATACAGGCCAGCTTAAAAATTTATTGTCAAATGCGAATATATTTGGTATAAATTTATATGAAGCGGGAATCGGTGATAAAATTGAAGAACTGTTTGTCGAAGAAATTGCAGGAAAAGGTGCAGTAAGAGCAACACTTAGAAAATATCTGTAATGTAGAACAGGCGGTTTCTTATGGATGGAAAGGCTGCGAAGCGATGGAAAAATCATTAAATGAAGAAACTTATGAAAAGCTGAAATATGACATCATGAATTTCAGGCTGTTGCCAGGAGATTCCATCAGTGCCCAGAAAGTTGCACTGCGGTATGATGTGTCAAGAACACCGGCAAGAGAAGCCATTGTGAATCTTGAGAAAGAAGGTCTTTTAAAGATTATTCCACAGTCCGGGACCTATGTGGCATGTATTAACTGCAGACGTTCTGCACAGGAGTGGTTTGTCAGAAAAAGTCTTGAGATGGGCATGGTTGATGCTGTTTTTGAAAATGCGGACAGTGAGCTGCTTGACAAAATGGCGATTCTGAATGAAAGACTGATTCATTACACGGAAGAAAATGAAAAAATTCCAAGAATAGAGATTGATAATGCGTTTCATGAGTTGATTTATGAGTGTTCCGGAGAATTGCTTGCCCAAAATATAATTCAGACACAGATGAGCCATTATAACAGAATCAGATATCTTGCAGAGTTGAATAGTTCTATCAGTGCAAAAACAAACGATGAACATGAGATGCTTATAGAAGCTATTAAAAAAAAGGACAAAAGAATGTATCTTAGAGTTATAAAGGCACATATCAGCAGAATTTTTAATGAACTGGACAAATTGAAGGGAATTTATCCACAGTATTTTGAGAAAGAGTAAAAAAAGCATTGAAAACCCATATCTGGGTTTTCAATGCTTTTTTTGTATCAATTCACGGTATTGTGTAGGTGTTTTATTTTTTGTTTTTTTTAAACAGCTTCGTAAAATAATTGACATCATTTATTCCACACTGGACAGCAATATCCTGAATGGGAAGCATGGTAGTATTAAGAAGATAAATAGCATGATCCATCCGTTTGCCATTGACGTAATTTGTCAGGGTGGTACCGGTTTCTTTTTTAAACAGTGTCGACAGATAGCTGCTGTTTAAAGAAAATTCAGTGGAAATTGCAGTAAGGCTTAAATCTGCTGTCAGGTTAAAGGATATATAATTAATGATATTCTGTACGGGTTTGCTGTATGTCCGCAGCGAATAAGACTGCACAAGCATGCAGTATCGCCGTGTAATATCGCTTTCAAGGGCTTCAAGCTGGGCAATGGAAGTACAGGCCTCAATTTTAATTGCGAATTTGCGCGATATTTCATCCAGATGAACGGGATGTACATAAGCAGACTGGGCAGCTTTGCGGCAGATGGTATTAAGAATAATCATAAAATTCTTTCTGTCGCGTATGGTGTCTGTCAGGCGCGGCTTTATATCAGAAGCATTGAGATGCCTCATATTTTCAATGGATTTGTAATCTCCGTGTGCAATAGATTCCATGAGCAGGGTTTCTTCCTTATACCGCATTTCCAGCATTTCTATAGACTGTCGTGTCGGTTCGGGTGTTTTGTCATTATATATATATTGTTCATTTATTTTTTGTCAGAACACGCTTTTTTTTTCAATTGTAAAAATGTGGTCCACAATTTTGCTGCACAGTGGAATTTATAATACTTCGATAAAAGCGCTCATCTGTAAAAAACAGGGGAGGGCTGCATAGTATAACTGCATAAATTCATTGAAACGGGCCGGGATGGAATTGTAAGTGCATAGCTCCGTTATCCGTTGGTTTGGTAAATTTTTCAAACGAAAAAGGTCCGGCGATAAATATTTTATCTGAATCCGGTAATTTTAAATAAATATATTCGCAGCAAAAGCTGTCGTGTATTATTAATATTGTATTATCCTTACTGTAAGTGCTGACGAAACGATTAAAATCATTCATCTGGCTGCGGTGGGCAGCATCATTCCATATCGTTTTTCGAAGACCGCCATCATACTGTTCGTTCCAGATAAATGGTGAATCGATAATATGGCATGAAATTTTCAGATGGGATAATATATCCATTGTATAATCTAAATATATTTTATAATTCATATTACTCCCCATTTCTGAGCGACTTGTCGCGAAGATGCGATGAGAAATTCGCGTAGGCGATTTCTCATCTGCAATCATGGCTATTTGTTTTCGCTACTCCCCGATAGTTATTTGTATATTTTGATCCATATGTGTAAAAATATTATAACAGAAGTTTACTTAAAAACCAAATTATAAAAAAACATTCGGATAATAAGTATAATTTTATGCTGACGGATAAACATTAACATGTCAATAATATAAATCTAACATGTTAGTAGAATATTAATGCATTATAGTATAATTTTTACCATAAAAATTGTACAAACAAAAATTGTACTAATTATACTAAATTTAGTAATAACCGGAATCTGTAAAACACGTTATGATTAAACCATAGAAAAGAAAACAAAATATTTAAGGACGGTCTTTAAAAATTATAAGGTGTACAGGAGTACAGGAAACGGAGGATATTATGAAAGAGAATAACGGAAAGGTAAAGCCTTTCGGGATGAAGGACAGACTGGGCTACATGTTCGGGGACTTCGGTAATGATTTTACATTTATATTGTCAACAATGTTTTTTGCTTAAGTTTTATACGGATGTCATGGGTGTTTCAGCAGCAATAGTCGGTCTGATGATGATGGCAGCCAGATTTGTGGATGCGGTCACGGATGTTACGATGGGACAGATTGTAGACAGAAGCAGACCCGGGAAGAAGGGTAAATTCGCTCCATGGATTCGAAGAATGTGTGGTCCGGTTGCTTTAGCATCATTTCTGATGTATGCAACATATTTTAAAGGAATGCCAATGGGCTTTAAGATTTTCTGGATGTTTTTCACATATCTGTCTGGGGCAGTATATGTTATACAGGCGTTAATATTCCTTATGGTTCAATGGCATCAGCAATTTCGGATAATCCAACGGACAGAGCTTCTCTTTCCAACTGGAGAACAATTGGTGCAACACTTGCACAGACAGTGATTGGCGTCGTATTACCGCTTGCAGTATACTATACAGATGCAGCAGGTAATAAAGTATTATCCGGTGAGAAAATGATGATAGGTGCGCTTGTATGTTCTATCGGAGCAGTCATCTGTTATATGCTCTGCTATCATATGACAACAGAGAGAGTAAAGGTTGAGCAGAATACACAGAAGTTTTCATTTAAGGAGCTTATTAGTGAAATCGCCCATAACAAGGCATTAATTGGCATCATAGTATGTGCGTTATTATTCCTGCTTGCACAGTTATCACTTAGCAACATGAATAACTATATATATCCGAATTATTTTGGTAATGTTTCAGCGATGTCGCTGGCAAACCTGGCAGGAATGGTTGTTATACTTGTTCTTTCTACTTTTATAGTAAAGCTGTCAGCAAAGGTCGGTAAGAAAGAATTATCAGTGATTGGAAGTATAATAAGTGCAGCCGCATTTTTAATATTATTCTTTATTCACACAGATAATGTATGGGTATGGATTGTACTGGTACTGATATCATCAGTAGGAACCGCAATGTTTAATATGGTGATATGGGCTATGATTACAGATGTAATTGATGATTCAGAAGTAAGAACAGGTGTCCGTCAGGATGGAACCATATATTCAGTATATTCATTTGCAAGAAAGTTAGGACAGGCCTGTTCGTCAGGAATATCAGGGGTACTGCTCTCAATCATAGGTTATACGGCAGCTACGGCACATGATCCTAAGGTGGTAGACGGCATTTACAATGTAACCTGTCTTGTGCCGGCATTAGGAATGATACTTCTCTTCCTTGCATTACAGTTTTTATATCCTCTTAATAAGAAGAGAGTGGAAGAAAATGCAAAGATCTTAAGGAAAGAAGAGAAGCAAAGGTGCAGTAATATTTCCGGGCATTTACTGCCGGACATATTGAAGAATAAAATTTATTAATAAGTTTAAATATCAGGAGGAATGAATTATGTTATATCCAATTTTAACACAGTCAAGATTATTAAGCGATTTAAGCGGAGTATGGGATTTTAAGTTAGACAATGGCAAGGGGTTTGACGAAAAGTGGTATGAGGCTCCATTAAAGGATGCAGATACAATGCCGGTTCCTGCTTCATATAACGATTTAAAAGAAGGCGTTGATTTCAGAGATCATTATGGATGGGTATTTTATCAAAGAAATATTTCGGTTCCCGCATATGTAAAGAGCCAGAGAATTGTGCTTCGTTGTGCAGCCGTAACACATTTTGCGAAAATTTATCTGAATGGCAAGTTAATCTGTGAGCATAAGTGGATTTCTTCCATTTGAAGTTGAATTAAATGATGTATTAGAAGATGGAGATAATCTTCTTACAATTGCCGTAAATAATGTTATTGATTATTCTACACTTCCTGTAGGCGGCAAGGCAAATATGATGAGTGGATTGATGGGAGGCGTAGGTCAGAGTAGTTCCGGAAAGCCTCAGAATAATCCTAATTTTGACTTCTTTAACTATTGTGGTATTACAAGACCGGTTAAAATCTATACAACACCGAAGACATATATTCACGATATTACGGTGACATCAGATATTGACTTTGAAAAAAGCTGTACCATCAGCAACACTTCATTATGAGGTAGAAATTGAAGGGGCGGATAAAGATAATACAGCATGTAAGGTAGAAGTATTTGATGCAGAAGGCAAAAAGGTTGCCGAAGCAGATGGCATTTCAGGGGAAATAAAACTTGATACGGTAAGATTATGGCAGCCGTTAAATGCGTATCTTTACCGGATTAAGGTAACGGCAGGGGAAGATGTATATACACTTCCTTATGGGGTAAGAAGCGTAAGAGTAGATGGAATCAGATTCCTTATTAATGAAAAGCCATTTTATTTCAAGGGATATGGAAAGCATGAGGACACATTCCCAAATGGACGCGGAATAAATCTTCCTATGAATACCAAGGATATAGCGATTATGAAGTGGCAGCATGCGAACAGTTTTAGAACGAGCCATTATCCATATAGTGAAGAAATGATGAGACAGTGCGATGAAGAAGGCATTGTAGTGATTGATGAAACAACGGCAGTAGGTGTTAATCTTAAGTTTGGCGGCGGTGCAAACTTCGGCGGTGAAAGAATCAGCACATTTGATAAGGAACACGGGGTGCAGACACAGGAACATCATAAGGATGTTATCCGTGACCTCATATCCAGAGATAAGAATCATGCTTGTGTTGTAATGTGGAGTATTGCCAATGAACCGGATTCATCGGATGAGGGAGCATATGATTACTTTAAGCCATTATATGACCTTGCAAGGGAACTGGATCCACAGAAGCGTCCTTGTACACTGGTAAGTGTTCAGGGAACGACGGCTGATAATGACTGTTCCGCTAAGTTAAGTGATGTTATCTGTCTTAACCGTTATTATGGCTGGTATTTTGGCGGCCCGGACCTTGAAGTATCTGAAGAAGGACTTCGTAAGGAACTTACAGACTGGGGTAAGCTTGGTAAGCCGGTTATGTTTACGGAATATGGTGCAGATACAGTCAGCGGACTTCATGATACGACATCTGTTATGTATACAGAGGAATATCAGGTTGAGTATTACGAGATGAATAACAGGGTATTTGATGAATTTGATTATGTAGTAGGTGAGCAGGCATGGAACTTTGCAGACTTTGCTACAAGCCAGAGTTTATTAAGAGTCCAGGGGAATAAGAAGGGCTTATTCACAAGAGACAGAAAACCTAAGATGGTAGCACATTATTTCCGTAACAGATGGAATAACATTCCTGAATTTGGTTACAAAAAATAAATGAAGCATTCTTTTTAGACAGCCGGTAAAAGCCATAAAAAAGACTTCCGTAAAAAAGGCGGTACCGTAAGGATAAAAATATCCTTGCGGTACCGCCTTTTACGGAACAATGCCGGAAGCATATTACCGGTATTTTCCAAGACGCATTTTAAAATCCGAATAGCCAAAATTGGTGAGTTTTACAAAAGCGCCGTCTGTCTGCATTTTGTAAATATCCGGGAGTGGCATACCGTTAAACGTATTATTTTTGCAGGTAGAATAAATTGCCATATCCTGAAACACCAGCAGACTGCCCTCATGTAAAGGCGCGGCAAACGTATAATCGCCAATCACATCTCCGGCAAGACAGGTAGGCCCGGCTAACCGGTATACAAAATCAGGATGCGTTGAATCTGCGTTTGTGGCAGGTTTATCTGTCAACGCTTTGGCACCATAAAGTGGCGGCATATACGGCATTTCAATCACATCCGGCATATGGCAGGCGGCACTGGTATCCAAAATGGCAATGTGTGTCCCATTGTTTTCAACAATGTCTAAAACGCGGGTAATGAGATACCCGGCATTTAAAGCAACGGCTTCACCCGGCTCAAGGTACACACACAGATCCATTGATCCTGTGCATAGGTGATACATTTTTCAAGCCGTGCAATGTCATAATCGTTGCGGGTGATGTGGTGTCCGCCACCCATATTCAGCCATTTCATCTGCGGCAGAATATCACCGAAGCTGCGTTCCACGGCGGCGAGTGTTGTTTCCAAATCATCGGAATCCTGCTCACACAGCGTATGAAAATGCAGACCGTCAAGCAGGGAAATCCATTCACCTGTCATTTCACGGTTCCATACGGCGCGCGTTGTACCAAGCGGCTGCCGGGCGCACACGGGTCATAGATCGCATGTCCGTCCTGTGTGGAACATTCGGGATTAATGCGCAGGCCGATGCTTTTGCCTGCCGCTTTTGCTTTTTGTGCAAATTTTTTAAACTGATGCGGCGAGTTAAAGACAATATGGTCCGCGTAAGTTAAAAGCTCCTCAAATTCATCATCGCGGTAAGCTCCGCAGAATACGTGAACTTCTTTATCCGGCATTTCTTCCGCACCGAGCCTTGCCTCGTAAAGTCCGCTGGCTTCCGTACCCGACAGGTATCCGGAAAGCAGCGGGTAAAAATCATAATTGGAGAATGCTTTTTGTGCAAGCAGAATTTTACAGCCTGTGTGTGCGGCAACGGAGGCAAGAATTTCTCCGTTATGCCGCAGGACATTCTCATCAATGATATAGGACGGTGTCGGTAATGTGCCGAAAAGGTCTGTTATATGCGTTGATTCTTGGCTCACTAGTCCACCAGTACCGGGTTGTGGTTTTCACGGCGAGGCAGACCGTATTTGTCGAGTGCATCAAGGAACGGATCCGGGTCAAATTCTTCCACGGTGTAGACACCCGGCTTATCCCATTTCTTTGTCAGAAGCATTAACGCGCCGCACATGCTGGTACGCCGGTCGTAAAGCTGATTGCCTGACTTTCCACTTCTTTGTAACATTCCTGATGGTCGCACACATTATAAATATAGTAGGTTTTGTCTTTGCCGTCTTTCTTTCCGGTGAAAATGCAGCCGATATTGGTTTTTCCGTGTGTACGTGGGCCAAGGCTTGCAGGGTCCGGCAGCAGTTCCTTTAAAAATTTAATCGGCACGATTTCATGCCCTTCAAAATTGACCGGAGTGGTTGAAAGCATACCCACATTTTCAAGGCATTTCATATGGGTCAGGTAGCTTTGTCCAAATGTCATAAAGAAGCGGATTCTTTTGACTTCCGGAATATTGACGGCGAGAGATTCCAGTTCCTCGTGGTGTAACAGATACATATCCTTTTCACCGACACTGTCAAAGTTATATTCACGCTTAATGCTCATCGCAGGAATTTCAACCCATTTGCCGTTTTCAATATAGCTGCCCGGAGCGGAAACCTCACGCAGGTTGACTTCCGGGTTGAAGTTCGTGGCAAAGGCATAGCCGTGGTCGCCGCCGTTGCAGTCCAGAATATCAATGGTATCAATTGTGTCAAATTCATGCTTTTTGGCATAGGCGCAGTAAGCCTGTGTCACACCCGGGTCAAAGCCGCAGCCAAGGAGTGCCGTCAGTCCCGCTTTTTTAAATTTTTCGCGGTAAGCCCACTGCCAGCTGTAGTCAAAGTAAGCAGAAAATCCGGCTTCCTTACAGCGTTTTTCATAAATGGCGCGCCACTTTGGGTCATCGGTATCTTCCGGTTCATAGTTGGCGGTATCCATGTAATTAACACCGCAGGCAAGGCAGGCATCCATAATTGTTAAATCCTGATACGGCAGGGCGATATTCATAACCAGCTCCGGCTGATAGGCTTTGATTAATGAAATCAGTTCGTCCACACTGTCTGCATCAACCTGTGCAGTTGTGATTTTTGTTGCGGTTTTGTCTTTAAGACTTTCAGCTAAAGCATCACATTTTGATTTGGTACGGCTTGCAATACAGATTTCCGTAAAAATATCACTTGCCTGACAACATTTTCTGATAGCTACATTGGCAACGCCGCCGCAGCCGATAATTAAAACTCTACTCATACGAATCCTCTTTTCTATTACAACTTGTTGTGAAGCGAAAATCTTTGATATAAGGATTTTCGCGTTTAATACAGCGCCAGCAGCATTTCGCGCAGCACCTTACATGCGCAGGCGGTAGAAGCACCGCTTGTATCCAGCATCGGCGCAAGTTCATTGATGTCCGCGCCTACGACATTTGTCCGGCTGACGAGCAGCAGGGCAGTAAGAAGCTGCGGGAAGGTTACCCTCCGGCTTCCGGTGTACCCGTGCCAGGAAAAACGGACGGGTCCAGACAGTCTAAATCCACGGTCAGATAAACCGGTGTATTATCCTTTTGCAGCTGGGCGGTCAGCGCTTCCAGTCCGTCAAAATCAAACGGGTGCATATCTGTATGTTCTTTTGCAAATGCAAATTCTGACCGTTCACCGCTCCGGATACAAAACTGGTGAATCCGTCCGTCCCCTACAAGGTCAAAACAGCGGCGCATGACGCAGGCATGGCTTAATTTAGCGCCAAGGTAGTCATCACGCAAATCAGCATGGGCATCAAAGTGAATAATATGCAGACCGGGGTATTTGGCAAGGACGGCACGCACATTTGCCAGTGTCACCAGATGTTCGCCGCCGATTAGAAGCGGCAGTTTATTATCGTTTACAATCTGTGCCGCCGTTTTTTTCAATGTCAGCCAGTGCCGATTCGGCAGAACCGAAACAAAGCTCTAAATCGCCGCAGTCAAATACGGAGATATCTTCCAGATCTTTATCCTGATACGGGCTGTACGTTTCCAGTCCGAAGCTTTCGTGGCGGATCGCGGCTGAGCCGAAGCGCGCACCGGGGCGGAAACTGGTGGTGGAATCAAACGGTGCACCGAATAAGACAATCCGTGCAGCAGCATAATCCGCGTCACAGCCGATAAATGTTTCAACATTTTGTTTCATGCTTCAACCTCCTCAAGCATTTTTTCAAGATAGGCAGGCAGATAAAACGAACCGATATGTAACTTGGTGGTGTAGTAGTTCGTGCTTAAATGCAGTGCCTGCCACTGACGGGCTTCAAAGTCGTCAACCGGGTGGTATTTTTTGCTGGCAAAGCCAAACAGCCAGTAACCGGCGGCATATGTCGGAATATGTGCTGATAAACGCGGCTGATTGGGAACGTATTCACAATCCGTTTGTGGCTTCTTTGCATGGCTTCCGCATCGTGCTTGTAAAACGGACTGCCCTGCTGGTTGACCATAATACCGTCTTCACGCAGTGCGTTGTAGCAGATACCGTAAAATTCGCGTGTAAAATATCCCTCTGACGGACCAAACGGGTCGTTGGAATCGACAATAATCAGGTCATATTCATTGGAACAGCGGCGGATAAACCGCAATGCATTGTCAAAATAAATATGCACACGGCTGTCATCTAATCGGCACGCATTTTCCGGCAGATAGGCACGGCACGCTTCAATTACTTCGCCGTCCATTTCCACGAGGTCAATGCGTTCTACGCGGTCATAGCGGGTCAGTTCCTTTACGACACCGCCGTCCCCCGCACCGATGACTAAAATATCTTTTGCATTTTTATGGACGGACATCGGAACGTGTGTAATCATTTCATCGTAAATAAATTCGTCCCGCTCGGTAAGCATGACGTTGCCGTCCAATGCCAGCACCCTGCCGAATTCCGGGGTATCAAAAATATCAATCTGCTGATATTCGCTTTTCTTTGAATATAAATGGCGGTTCACGCGCAGGCTGTGTTTGACGTCCGGCGCATGACATTCGCTAAACCATAATTCCATGAGGTTTTCCTCCGTCTGTTAAAATGTTGATATGCTCGATTTTCGGGTCTTCCGGACCGGTCATGGAACAGCCCTTTGACTTGGCATATTCAATATAATCAAGAATTTCACCGGTAATACGCTCGCCCGGTGCCAAAATCGGGATTCCCGGCGGATAGCACATGACAAATTCACTGCATACCGCACCGGCGCTTTCACGTATCGGTACGCTTTTCTTTTGTGCGTAAAATGCTTCCTGCGGACTGCATACAACCTCCGGGTCGATATACTCCTGACTTAACAGACCGGCAGAATCTTTCTGATACCGTCTGCGGATTTCCGCAAGCGCGCTCACAAGCCGTTCCAGCTCCTGCGGACGGTCGCCGATAGAAAGGTAGGCAAGAATATTTCCGATGTCGCCAAATTCAATCTGGATGTCGTATTCGTCCCGTAAAATGTCATAGACCTCGATTCCCGCAAGACCGATGTCACGGGTGTGGACACTTAACTTTGTCGGGTCAAAGTCGTAGATAGAATTGCCGTTTATCAGCTCCCTGCCAAAGGCGTAATAACCACCGACCGCATTAATTTCCTCGCGGGCGTAATCTGCCATTTCAATGACTTTACGGAAAACCTCCCTGCCGCGCAGTGCGAGATTGCGGCGGCTGATGTCAAGACTGGACATTAAAAGGTAACTGCCGGAGGTCGTCTGTGTCAGGTTGATAATCTGGCGCACATGTCCGGGATTCATATTCGGACCGGTTAAAAGCAGGCTCGACTGCGTTAAGCTTCCGCCGCTTTTGTGCATGGAAACTGCCGCCATATCTGCGCCTGCCGCCATTGCGGAAACCGGCATATTTTCACCAAAGTAAAAGTGTGTGCCGTGTGCTTCGTCGGCAAGACAGAGCATTCCGGCGCGGTGCGCCATATCGACGATAGCGCGGATATCGCTGCAGATACCGTAGTAGGTCGGGTTGTTTACTAAGACCGCAACGGCATCCGGGTGCTTTTCGATGGCATTTTGTACCTGCTCACGGCTCATGCCGAGTGAAATGCCAAGGCGGTGATCCACATCGGGATTGACATACACGGGAATCGCACCGCATAAAACCAGCGCATTAATTACACTTCGGTGGACGTTTCGCGGCAGGATAATTTTATCGCCGCGTTTACAGCAGGATAAAACCATGCTCTGTACGGAGCTTGTTGTGCCGCCGACCATTAAAAAGGCATGGGCTGCGCCAAAGGCCTCTGCGGCAAGAATTTCCGCTTCTCGGATAACGGAAACGGGGTGGCATAAATTGTCAAGCGGCTTCATGCTGTTGACATCAATGCCGACGCACTGTTGACCGAGAAATTCCGTAAGTTCCGGGTTGCCCCTGCCGTGTTTGTGACCCGGGACATCAAATGGAACGACACGCATTTCGCGGAATTTCTGGAGCGCCTCGTAAATCGGCGCTCTGGACTGGTTGGATAAATTTTTCATAGTACACCTCAAAATAAAAAAAACGCAGGCTGTAATTACACAACTTGCGTTCAATATCTCAAATATAAATATGTCATGATTCAAAATAAACTGCAACCGGCAGGACAAGGTACAAATCCATCCTGTGTACAGCAGAATATTTTTAAGACAGGGATATCATATCAGGCATACAGAGTCTATATAGCAACACTACTTTTACTACTCTTATTGACCATTTCACAAGTTTGCGTAAATACGCATTTCGGTTATAAAGTAACCAACTTATAAAACTGAGCTTCTAACTCAATCAATAAGCGGCAAGCCGCCAATCGGCAGTGGACCCGGCTGTCCGTATGGCCTTGACTCTGAATAAAAGAGTGGTCCTTGTAAAAATCGCTTGTAAGACTCCGGCAGATACTTTTGCCTTGTCTTGAATCCGTTTTGAGTTTTTCCAAAACGGACAACGTAACATTCAATGTCACAATGGTCGTATTATAATACGCAAAATGTTTTAAGTCAATAGAAAATTAAAAAAGTCTTTGTTGTGCAAATTTAATAAAAATTTCAAATATTTCAAAAAAATATGGTAAAACAGTACAAAAATCTTAAAATGTGTGGTACGATATACCCAAAGTTTTAGGAATTGTATATACGGTAGAGGAGAAAGTGTATGTTTAAAAAGAAAAAAGCAGCCGGGGCTGTTACCCGGGCAGGATACGCATCAATTATTAGAAGCAATGGATAAGATTGCAAATGGGAATTTTGAGGAAGCAGATGTTACACAATTTAAAAATCCGGTATATGCAGAAAAAATCAATGCAATGCTGCACGCATTTAAGAATGCCAATAATCCGGTTGTGATGCGGTTAAATGAAACGATGGGCGTTATCGGGGATAATACACTCATTAAAGACACATTAGATCAGGTCGAAACCCAGACCAAATCAATACAGGATATGGAAAGTGCGAGCCGGCATCTGGAGAACTCCATTGAAAACATTTCAGAAGCCATGGGACATATCCGGGACAATACCCATGAAATTCTGTCGTCCTCGCAGAATGTAACCAATGATATGAATGACAGTATTGAAGCGGTTACGCAGTCGTCTACAAGAATACAGGCGATTAATGACCGTGTGCAGGATTTTAAGGGTAAAATTGGTAAAATCGAAGAAATTGTAGATTTAGTTAAAAAAGTTGCCAACCAGAGTAATCTTTTGGCGCTGAATGCATCTGTAGAAGCAGCCAGAGCCGGTGAATCCGGAAAAGGCTTTGCCGTCGTTGCAGACCAGGTGCGCCAGCTGTCTATCAATACCGCAGAGTCTGCCGAAGATATTGTAAAATACGTATCGGAGTTAAAAACGAATATTGACGAGCTTGCTACGGCGATGGAAGAAACGACACAGAGCCTTGGCGAGGGCAGTAAAAAGGTTGAAAAGTCCCTGGCGGCATTAGAGCAGATGAACGGACAGATGGACAGTATCCGCGGGCGTGTGGACAGTATTTTTGATGATATTGATACACAGACCGGCGTTACAAAATCCTTTGCAATGCAGATGGGAAATATTTCTGAAAGCTACAGTGTTTTATCCAAAGACTGCTTACAGTCGGGACACCGTATTTTTGAGGTGGGCCGATATCTGGATAAGACAAGAAGTGATCTGGTACGCGGCTGTTCAGAAATTACACAGCAGGACTGGATGCGTGTATTTGAAGTGGATCACTATGTGCTGACCTGGCGTGTATACAACAATATTGTGGGATTTGAACATTTACAGAAAAAACAGGTGGACAATCCGGCAGGCTGTAAGTTGGTAAGTGGTTAAACAGGCAGACCGATGAAAGGCTGGTGCGCAGCAGTGAATATACGGCACTGGTAAAGGCACACAACGATTTACATCATTTTGCAACACTGTCATGGCAGGCAAAGGAAGACGGCAATACAGAAAAAGCACTGGCGTATTTTAACAACACTTACGGAGCATTTATGGAGTATGACAAAGCTTTAAAACATTTACAGCAGAGAATGAAAGAACTTGGCTACAATACCGATACACAGATTGCTGCTTTTGGCGGCAGATAAAACGCTTGAAAATTATCCTATCTTGTGCTATGCTCTCATTGGTTTTAGTATTGAGCGGCATTCGGAGATGAAGCTGCATCAGATGATAGTGCGTTGCCACACGATTACCCCGGCATAAGAAAAGCACAGCGAAGCATCATTACGAAAGTAAGAGCTATCGCGGCGGCAGGACTTGTGCGTAAGCGGGAGAAAATGAGGTGATAGCATAAGAATAGGAATTATCGGCGCCGGGAAAGTCGGTGTGACGTTAGGAAAATATCTTAGCGAAGCACACATTCCGGTAACAGGATTTTACAGTAGAACAAAGGAAAGCGCTGCATGGGCGGCAGCTTTTACAAAGACAGCCGTATTTGACGGCTTAAAAGAATTAATAACAGCAAGCGATACCCTTTTTATTACGACACCCGATGGTGTAATTGCAGATGTATGGGATTGTATTGCAGCGATGGATATGGATTTATCCGGTTATAAGATCTGCCATTTTAGCGGCTCATTATCATCTAATGTATTTTCAGGAATAGAACGCACCAAAGCGTGCGGTTGTTCTATTCATCCAATGTAGCGTTCAGCGATAAAGAAACTTCCTGGTTACAATTTCAAAAAGCATATCTGACAATGGAAGGCAGTGAAAAAGCGGTTGCGGTTATGCGCAGTCTGTTTGAAGGACTGGGACACACCGTATACGGGTTAGACAGTGCGGACAAGGTAAGATATCATGCGGCGGCAGTGCTTGCAAGCAATGCGGTCGTGGGGCTTTTTTATTCTGCACAGCAGCTTTTATCTGAATGCGGTTTTGCAGAAGAAGAAAGCAGAAAACTGCTTGCACCGCTGATAACGGAAAATGTGTCTTCAATTGTAAAAAACGGGTGCGCAAAAGCCTTACAGGTCCTGTCGAGCGGGCAGATGTACAGACTGTAAAAAATCACCTTGCGGCATTGCAGGGGAGTGACGAGGAAGCGGTTTACCGGAGTATTTCAAAAAAACTGACAGCGTTGGCAAAGTGCAGAAATCCGCAGCGGGATTATACGGCACTGGAAAGGATTATGGATGAAAAATACAGTACAGACCTTTAAAGAAGCAAAAAACAATCACACGAAGCTTGCAATGCTTACAGCATATGATTATTCAACCGCAAAATTGCAGGACGAGGCGGGAATCCATGGAATATTGGTGGGCGATTCCCTTGGTAATGTAATTTTAGGATATGAAGATACAATTTCCGTGACCATGGAAGATATGATTCATCACGGAGCGGCAGTTGCCAGAGGTGCGAAAAATGCACTGGTCGTTGTGGATATGCCGTTTATGTCATATCAGACCTCGGTGTATGACGCGGTGGTCAATGCGGGAAGCTGATGAAGGAAGGCCGTGCCAATGCGGTAAAATTAGAGGGCGGCGTATCCGTATGCCCGCAGATTAAGGCGATTACCGATGCCGGAATCCCGGTTATGGCACACCTCGGTCTGACACCGCAGAGCATTAATGCATTTGGCGGCTTTAAGGTGCAGGGAAAAAATGAAGCGGCGGCACGAAAGCTGATTGACGATGCCAGGGCAGTTGAAGAAGCAGGCGCATTTGCGCTGGTATTAGAGTGTGTACCGTCAAAGCTGGCAAAAATCATTTCAGAGCAGCTGACCATTCCGACAATCGGAATTGGTGCGGGTGCAGGCTGTGACGGACAGATTCTGGTTTATCAGGATATGCTGGGCATGTTTTCGGATTACACGCCGAAATTTGTCAAGCGTTTTGCCGAAGTCGGCAGTGTTATGAAAGAAGCCTTTGCAAATTACATCAAAGAAGTGCAGGCAGAAACGTATCCGGCAGAGGAGCATACGTTTAAAATAGATGATGAGGTTTTGGAAAAACTCTACTAAATAAAAAAAGCAGACAGAATGTGCCTGCGGGAATGGAGATAAAGATTAAAATGAAGATAGTAGAAACGATTGCAGAAGTCAGAGCACAGGTAAAAGAATGGAGAGCACAGGGATTAAGTGTCGGTCTTGTGCCGACCATGGGATATTTGCATGAAGGTCATAAGAGCCTGATTGACAGAGCCGTTGCGGAAAATGATAAGGTTGTTGTCAGCGTGTTTGTCAATCCGATGCAGTTTGGTGTGGGTGAAGATCTGGAAAGTTATCCACGCGACATGGAGCGTGACAGCGCTTTGTGTGAAAATGCAGGTGCGGCGCTGATTTTCCACCCACAGCCGGAAGAAATGTACCACAAGGATTTCTCCTCTTTTGTGGATATGAATACGCTGACGAAAGGACTTTGTGGAAAAACACGTCCGATTCATTTCCGTGGTGTATGTACAGTGGTATCAAAATTATTTAATATTGTACAGCCGGATAAGGCATATTTTGGACAGAAAGATGCACAGCAGCTTGCCGTAATCCGTCACATGGTATCGGATTTGAATTTCGGCATTGAAATTGTGGGCTGCCCGATTGTCAGAGAAGCAGACGGACTTGCAAAGAGTTCCAGAAATACCTATTTAAACGAGCAGGAAAGAAAGGCGGCAGTTGTTTTAAACCAGTCTTTACAGGCAGCACAAGACCTTTACGAAAACGGAGAACGCAGTGCGGCAGTATTGTCTGCGGCAATCCGTGAAAAGCTGGCGGCAGAACCGCTTGCAAAGCCGGACTATGTGGAAATCGTGGACTGGAATACGGTTAGAGCCGGTGGAAACGATTCAGGATTCTGTCTTAATGGCGATTGCCGTATACATTGGAAAGACAAGACTTGATTGATAACCGCATTTTATAAGAAAAATTTGAAAAAAATTGAAAAGAAAAGATGGATGAAAATTGAACAGGCAAGTAA
>ENA-OQAZ01000273-OQAZ01000273.1-human-gut-metagenome-genome-assembly--contig:-NODE-273-length-29259-cov-2.406254_pt1 | contig 29259 bp, 31 predicted proteins | sample MGYA00242737_ERZ504531 | MGnify/ENA primary metagenome ERZ504531 (study PRJEB26092, sample SAMD00036244) | human gut metagenome | host: Homo sapiens | study: EMG produced TPA metagenomics assembly of... | reverse complement strand
ATGGTATTTGATATTTTGACCTTCTATTTTCTCTATGCTGATTTTCACCAGGTAGAAAACCTAAATGATGTGCCATTCTCCCTCACGAAGATTTCATTTGGCATTCTCGGAATTGCCCTCATCATTCTAGGAAATATCATGCCGAAACTAAAGCGAAATTCCATTATCGGCCTTCGCACCCCATGGAGCATGAAAAACGCTGTTGTTTGGAAAAAGAGCCAGCGGTTCTGCGGTATTTTATTCATGTTGTCAGGTATCATCATTCTGATATTATGTTTCTTATTAGAAGGAACTTTACTAACGGTTGTTTCTCTGGTATTGTTAGTCAGTGCTGCAGTTGTAGGTGGTATTTATTCTTACTTGATAGCACAAAAAGAAGCTTGATTGGAGCCACCGGGACAGGTCAATGGCTATTTTACTGTCCCGGTGGTATTTAATCTATTTTTTTTGAGTTACATCATTTTCTGTACTTGGTAATTCGTTATTTTCATTTTTATCTAATTCTTTAACCTCATCAACCGTAAGTTTTGTTGCCTGCGCAATTTCCTCATAGGTCAATTTTCCAATTGTAAGCAAACTTCTTGCTGTTTCCAAACAAGTTTCTCTTGCTGTCTCATTTCTCATATCTTCCATCGCCTTACACATAACTGCCACTCCTTTCTCGTCTTCTTTAAAATAATGTACTCGTTCAGCTAGAACCTCATAGTACATATCTTTTGCACTCGTGCAAGAAAAATCATGCATTAGTTTTCCAAGTGCTGTCTCATTTCTCATTTGAGAATTTACATATATAATGTGTGATTCATCCTGAAATACCTCTCCTGTTTCCTTAATCACCCGATCAATATGATATATCGGAAGACCTCGTTCTAATACATCATTTTCTGTAATAAAAATCACATACGTTTCATTTAATTTTTCGTACTTTTCCCCTGGCTCAGTAACATTAGCATCAATTACAGCGCTATTATATCTAGCTCGTTTAACACCAGCCCCTTATCATTTCGTTGTATTTCAATATTATATGCTCGGTTCTTCTTATCTACTGCAAGAATATCTAATCGTACCGATCGCCCCTGTAAATTCTTAATACTATACTGACTATTCGATTTTTTGACTTCTAAATCATCTCGGTTAAGAATAATTCGTAATAAAAATTCTGCACATTTTTTATCTTCAAAAACCTTGCTCATAAAATCATCATCCAAAAGTCGAAAACCTCGTAACCTTTGAAGATCATCTTCATGCTTTCGCTCAAAATCTAAACTTTTATTTCGATTCATCGGATATCCCCACTTTCAAGCCATTATGCATCTTTGTACTCTTATGTTACCATAAATTACTGTTTTTATCAAGCTATTGCCTTTTTGAATTTTCTGACAATTTTAGTAATCAATCAGACACAACTCCATATACCACTAGAGGCACAAATCGGAATCCACCTAGGACAGTAAAAGAACCAACGTACCTGTCACCGTGGTCAAATAATTCGTTATCTGGAGATTTTTTCTCTAAATAATATCACATAGTCACCTATGACAGTGAAAGAGCCAGCGACCTGTCACCGTGGTATTTTCCACCACAAAATCATTTTTTTAAACTCTTTAAAATAATCACTATACCAGCGATTGCCCCAGCAAGTAATGCGATATTGCTCCAGGAAAATCCTACTTGCAATTCCTTAATCGTTCCAAAAACAATAAATGCACAAATAGCGCCCACTATTATTTTTGCTACTGGCTGAGACAGTATCTCTAGCACTTGCTTTCCGACATAAAACACGACTGCTCCCATAATAACAATTCCAACTATATATAAACCTAAAGCAATTAACATCGAACCCATACTTTTCTTCTGCCCCTTCTTTGAAATAACCTTTCTCTTTACTTTTCTTCAATTTTTTTTGTATCTCTCCGCTCAAATCTTTCTATTATCATATCAATCGCAATTCCCACTGCTGATGTCGCTGCTAATCTTAATCCTCCTTTTAGCCCACCTAACAATGCGGTTTCAGATAGATGCTTTGTTACTCTTTATATCTTTCAACATACTCATCCTCCCTGTCACGTTTTTCTGTTATTATAGAACAAGATGCCAAGATATATTATCTTAGCATCCTGCTCTACATGTCTTATTGATTTCCTTCTCTATGATTTTCTTATAACATAGTTGAAAAGTATATCCTTATAAATCTGACCAAGTATATCTTGCATACTTTTCAAAGTAATAAATACTATCCGAATCTGTATTACCACACATAATCATTCTTGCCTTAAGTTCACGAGCTGCGTCCTTTCCTTCTGGATCTCCCTCTTTGCGATAAATATCATCGACCATTGTAGCTGCTGTTTCAATCTCGTCTCTTGTTAATTTTCTTGCCATAACTTTTCTCCTTTTCTGTCCTCCGCCAGACTTTAGCTTTTTGATTTGCCTACAAGTTTCGTTCTAATACGATTATATCCTCCTTCCATCCAAAGATATTTATAGTCTGCTTTTCACTTTATACTATAAATTCCAAACCAACTTTCAATATCTTTGTCCATTTTCATATCCACTCATGTGAGATCTAATCGTATTGGGATATTTGTATTATAGCCTTCTTTTATTCGTATGTCAAGATGAATTTCAGATTTATAATCGGTTTTGTTTTTCTCATTTTTCCATACGATAACAAAAAGGAACCACCATTATCGGTTTTCCATAAATATATAAACAAGGAGGTCCGTATGGAAATAGACTATAAAGAAATTGGCAGACGAATTGCCCGTAGACGAAAAGAACTAAAACTAACACAGTTTGAGGTTGAAGAACAAGCTGATTTAGGTCAAAAATATTTATCGAACATTGAGCGAAGTATTTCGATTCCCTCTATTGAAGTAATTATGCGGCTTGCTGCTGCATTAGATACTACACCAGACGAATTTCTAGTTGGAACACTACATGAAGATACAAAAGATGAGTGGGAAAATATTAGTGAATTACTGCGGAATATGTCGCCAGCACAGCTTTCTATGGCAAAAAGCTTTCTAACCTGGCTCTCTGAGCAGAAACTATAAAATGATACTAGGATCAAAAGAAGCAGGAGAAAATCGTCTTGATTTTCTCCTGCTTCTTAATAATATATGCAAGAAAACAACTTACTCGTCTTTCTTGTCCTCTACGATTTAATATGAACATCTGCCAGCTGCTTCTCGCTTACTGTAGCCGGTGCGCCCATCATAACATCCTGTGCATTCTTATTCATTGGGAATGGAATGATTTCACGGATGCTGTCCTCACCTGCAATCAGCATGATCATACGGTCAACACCTGGTGCAATTCCTGCATGCGGCGGAGCGCCATAGCAAAATGCGTTATACATAGCCGGGAATTTTGCCTTTACATCTTCCTCGCCGAGACCAACTAACTGGAATGCCTTAACCATGATCTCTGGATCGTGGTTACGAACAGCGCCTGATGAAAGCTCTACGCCGTTGCAGACTAAATCATACTGGTAAGCAAGAATATCAAGCGGATTCATAGTCTCAAGTGCCTGTAAACCACCCTGCGGCATAGAGAATGGATTATGGCAGAACTCTAATTCGCCAGACTCCTCACCGATCTCATACATCGGGAAGTCAACAACCCAGCAGAACTCATAGCAATCCTTCTTCATATAGCCTTCGAAGGAAGCACCGATTGTCTTTCGGATGACACCTGCTGTCTTCTGAGCAGTCTTTAAGTCGCCTGCAGACAGTGCAACGAAATCACCTGCCTTTAAGCCAAGTGCGCTCACAACTGCATCCTTGTGATCAACGACAAACTTGGAGATTCCTCCAGTCAGCTCGCCCTTGTCATCTAAACGGAACCAATATGCCTTCTGACCGCTTACTACCTCAACATCAGCACACATCTTATCGATCTGCTTTCTGGTACCCTTGAAGTTTTCAGCAACGACTGCCTTTACCTTATTTCCTGCAAATGGACCAAAGCCACATTCTGCAAGCACTTCTGTAGCATCCTGAACGATCAGGCTGATACGAAGATCCGGCTTATCAGAACCATACTTGTCCATTGCCTCAAGATATGGGATTCTCTTAAACGGCGGCTTTGATGCCTCATGGTAAATACCATACTTTGCAAAGATTGGTGGAAGAACATCCTCAAGAATCTCAAATACGTCTTCCTGATCAGCAAATGCCATCTCCATATCAAGCTGATAAAACTCACCCGGAGAACGGTCTGCTCTTGCATCCTCATCACGGAAGCACGGTGCGATCTGGAAATAACGGTCAATTCCAGAGGTCATAAGAAGCTGCTTGAACTGCTGAGGAGCCTGTGGAAGAGCATAAAACTTGCCCGGATGATTTCTTGCCGGAACAAGATAATCTCTTGCACCCTCTGGAGAAGAACATGTAAGGATTGGTGTTGTGATTTCCATAAAATCATGACCAATCATAGAAGCACGAAGATCTGCAACAACCTTGCTTCTCAAAACAATCTTCGACTTAACCTGCGGATTTCTCAGATCCAGATAACGATATTTCAGACGAACATTCTCATCTGCTTCCTTTGAATGGTTAATCTGGAACGGAAGCTCGTTGTAACGGCACTTTCCAAGAACTGTAAGCTTACTTGGAACTACCTCGATCTCTCCTGTCGGAAGATTTGCGTTCTTAGAACTGCGCTCTCTTACAGTTCCAATAATTTCGATTGTAGACTCATAGTTGATAGAAGACAGCTGCTCCATGATTTCCTCTGTCTCTACTACAATCTGTGTCGTTCCGTAAAAGTCTCTCAAAATCAAAAATCCAAGATTCTTGCTGACCTTACGGAGATTTTCATACCAGCCGACAAGCTTTACTTCCTCGCCGACATTTGCCAGTCTTAACTGGCCACAATTGTGTGTACGTCCCTGCATAGGTATTATATCCTTTCTAGACCACCTGTAGATTCTAGCTTTTTTCGTTACGATTATATCATTCACGTTCTTTAAAGTCAATAAGCCGCTTGAGCCACTGTAAGCAGTTCACGCGTCATGCTACCATGTTACGAAACTCCTTCGGTGCAATGGTTTCGTCGCCGGACCAAACTCCGCAGGTTCCTTTTACATTCTTTATTATCAAACATTACTTTGAAAGACCTGCTCCAAGTGTCCGGCTCGTGAAAACCATTCACCTTCGGACTTGGCTGTAATATTTAGCACGATGTGTAAACTGTATGGCTCACTTCTTTTGTTCTCGTTCTGCCCGAAGTGCCTGGATCGCTTCTTTGACCGCTGCCTCCTCTTCCTCTTTTGCAATCGTTTTCGCAAGACGAACTGTATGGACAAGGTTTGTAATCAATATTGCTGCCAGCGGAATCAAAATGAGCGGAATAAAGATTAACGGATTTGCTGCCAGACGCGAAAGCTTTCCAAGAAAAAGCGATGACCAAATCACTTTTCCAATCAAATAGCGTGACTGCGCATCATATAAATCTGCTGCATTATTCGCATCTCCCTTTGTCGTGTAGATGTAATTGTCTCCATCTTGGCTAATCGAAACCACGCGGTGCGTGTTGACTGCCCCCTCAAGTGCCGGATCAGTTGAGTAAAAGGAGATCACATCACCTTCCATGATTTCTTTTGGATCTGTTTTTTTTACTACAAGCAGTGTGTCAGTCGCATACGTTGGTTCCATACTTCCTGTCGTGATACGAAGCATTGTAAAGCCAAAAATATTCGGCGGCTTTCCAGGCTCAGTAAAAAGAACCATACACAAAATTACAATTGCTGCCGCTATGACAAGAACAGAAAGCGTATTGATGACTCCGCAGATTATCTTTCTTATCATTACTTGTTTTCATCCTCTTTCTGATCTGATTTATCATGCTCGTCATTGTCAGCATTTACAATATCAGTTGAAGTATCTGCAGCCGCTTTACGGCCTCGAAGTGCATTTACAATATAGTGTGACAGTGAGTTTGCCTTTGCTTTTTCAAGTGCTTTCTCCTTGTCAATGCGGTCTTTTTCTGCCTGCTCGAGTGCTTGTTTGAGCTTTGACTGAAGCTCTTCTATTTTTTTAGCAGACTCAGTTTCGATGTTCTCAATGTGCTCACTTGCTTCCTTGTTGGTGCGGTCAATTGCATCATTGGACTGACTCTGAATCGACTCAATCTGCTCTTTCGACTGACTTTGAATCGACTCGATTTGAGCTGCAGTTTCGCTTTGAATGGATTCGATTCGCTCTTTTGCCTGACGCTCAATCAAATCAATCTGGGCCTTCGACTCGCTCTTGGCAGTTTCAATCTGAGCTGCTGCCTCTTCTCTTGCCTGTGCAACCTTTCTTTCGGCTTCGCTCTGAGTGCTCTCAATCGTCTTTCTCGCCTCGTCCTTGGTTGCCTCTAGCTGCTCTTTTAGATTCTGTGCTTCACTCTTAGCTGTCTGTACAGCTTCGTCAGCCTCGGCCTGTGTCTGCTCAATATTCTGATGCGCTTCTGCCCTGACCTGCTCAATGTTTTTCTGCGCTGCCTCTATTGCCTGCTTTGCCTTAGTCTGTGCATTGTCGATTGCAGCCCTTGCCTCAGCATCAGCTTTTTCCATTGCCTCCTGAAGCTCTTCTTTTGCCTTCTGCTCCTCGACAAGCTTTGCCTCTAGTGCATTTTTTTGCTCCTCGATCTGGCACGCTTTTGTTCTAGCTCGTCCATCTGCTGCTGCAGCGCATCAAGCTGCCACTCTAAATCAGATGCAGACTCCTGTAACTGCATTAGGCTATTTTCAAGCTCTTCTCTGTTGGCAGTCTCCTCTGCTAACTTTGCCTCGGCATCAAGCTGAGCCTGTGTGACCTCCTCGATAAAGACCTTTCTCACTTCGACATCCGGGATATCACAGTTATCCACAATTTCTTCCTGAATTTTTTTGATAAACTTTGGTTTAACTGGCTTGCGCTTTTTCGTTGCAATCTCGGTAAGCTTTCTAGGATCTGATTCAATAAGACTCTTAAATATCGTATAATTTGTAATCAAGTTGATGTACATCTGCGTCTGATACTCTTCATCAAACTCAAGTGCCGTATCTTGCTCCTCTATGCTGTAGCCCACCTCATCGTAGCTTTCGATAAACTGCCACAGTTTGTAGCAATTTCTGTAATCTGGATCCTTCATCATCAAATTTGTTCGCTGAATCGGGCTTTTTACCTTCGCACAGCCATTCATAATATCGCAAAAAGAGCTTGCGCGAAGTGTTCTTGACATACGACGTACACGGTCGATTCTCTTAAAAAGATCCATGTTGTCATTGTCATTTTCGGCAAAACTCTGGCGGTTTTTGACAGTCATCTCAACCTTGTAGGAAATCTCTTCATAGGCATCGTCTATTTTGCTCTCCATACACATCGTATTGCATGTCTCATCGCCTGTAGACCAGAAAATAACATCCGTTCTCTTATCAACAAACGCAAAGAGGCGCTGAATCAGATGATAGACAAAACGATTCTCATACAAATCAAAGCTTTCTTCTGTTGTTACATTTAAAACCTTCGTTGGCTGTATGTCGCCCTTTGCATTTGTTGTAATAAACTGCGTATTCTGGCTAAGGTGACGCACGCTGTCTGCTGTGATCTTCCTGGCCAATGCCACTGGAACAACTTCTTCTGTCGTTGCGATAAAACGGCGCGGCTTATCCACGATATTAAAAATTGACGTCAGACCTTCTTCTACAACTGTAAGCCACCGCTCATCTACTACCTTATGAAGGATACGATTGTTTTGACGGATCGTGTTATTCCCTGCCTGAACAATCTCAAACAGGTATTGGAAATACCTGTCATTTTCCAGAGTTCGTTCTACTTTATTCGTATATTTCGTATATAAATCATTGATCGTATTTGCCATCCTGACTCCCTAAAGCTTAAAGACTATAACAGTTTTCCGCGCTCTTTCATTCGTAGAACCACACGGAACGAGTGAACTGTTAGTACAAATTTTGTATACGTCTCAAGTATGCCTTACTATCCTGCATTTCAGCTTTTCCAAACAGCTTATCAATATAAGTGATCAGCTGTAATCTCGTCTCTAACAAAGGTTACGTTCATACTTTCAAATTTCTTAAGTACCTTTCGCGCAACGATATATCCATGCCTCCTAGCTCAGTTCCGCCGCAGGCTACATAAACCGGAATGAAGTCATAAAGCTGCTTCATAATACGGTTTCCAAATGAAAGCTTGAAACGTGTAATAAGATAATTATCAAGTTTTTGCATCTTATTCATCAACTCATCACTGATCGGATAATCCACCTGTGCCTTTTGAAACAGATATTCCAAATGCTCTGCCGTCACATTGCAATGTGGCTGAAGCTCGCACTCAAATGCATCGGCACGCTCATTTAATTCTATTGGCATCGCACGGTCATATACCTTATCAGTAATCGTGAACGTGGAATCATCATTATTTGCTGTTCCGATAAACCATGTAGAATCAGCCACATGAATTTTACCGCCATCCATCTTAACTGGATCGCCATCCCATGCTGTAGGCACAAGGTCAAGCACCCACTCGTCCTTATTTGGCATTTCAAGTACAGAAAGCATTTCAGCAAAATAATACTCAATTCGCGCTAGGTTCATCTCATCAAGCACAATAAGCGTTGGGTCTGGTCTGTAGTTCGCCTCATACAGCGCACGCAAAAACTCAGTCTCGTTAAAGCGCTTTGAAAACTCATTGAAATAACCAAGCAGCTCCGTGCGATCACGAAATGATGGCTGTACCGATACAATAGTTGACGGATTAGACAGATAACGGCTAAACGAATATGGAAGACTAGTTTTACCAGTACCTGAGATACCTTCCAAAATCAGAAGCTTGCTGGCTGCCATACCTGCAACAAAACGGCGCACAATCTCAGGTGTGTAGTAAAGTTTCATCTGGCTGGCTGCATATCGGCGGTATCCTTCTGCAAACTCCTGAAGCGAAATCTCGTTATCATATTCAGGAGGTGTAAGCGCTGCATACTTTTCATCCACAAGGGTTAATTTCGGGAAACGATGCTCAATGTTAAGCTTCGCTTCAGATAAAACAGCCTGAACAATTGGTGCTCCTGCACCAACACTAGTTCCTGTAGAAAGCTTTCCATGGGACTGTGCCGCTGCCGCTGCAAGCGCTGCAGTTCCTGGAAGCGGCATATTGGGATTGGCTGCACTTGCAGCAGATGCGCTGTTTGTAACGGCATCAACTGTTGGAATCACATCATCTGTAAGCGCTGATGCACCCATATACGGAATACGCTCAGTTCCGCCCATCGCATTAACCTTAAGTGCTAAAATGCTGTTTTTCTCATCCATCAGAGACAAAACCTGCTTATTTAATCGTCCAATCTCCTTGTAAAGCGCTGCATTGTCACTCTTATCTGTTTTAAGCTGATGACGAAGAATCGCATGACGCACAATAATTATAAGAAGTAAAATTGGAATGCTAATTAAAATCAGCATTAAGATTACAGAGAGAATTTTTCCTGTAATGCTAAGCGTTGGAAAATATGTAAAAAAGATATTAAAATACTGTACCCAGCCGGTGATAAATAACGTCAAAAAACCTGCCAGCCATGTCACAATATTGTAAACGACCTGAGACAAAACCTCATAGGCAAATTTTAAGAATTCACTCACAATTACTCCTTCCCGCTTTTGCTGTCATCAGATACTTGCTTTGCTTTTTCAAGGTCTGCCTGCGCCTGTGCACGAATTGCCTCTGCCTCCTCACGCATACGCTTTGCCTCTGCAAGTGCCGCCTCTGCGTCCTTTGCTGCCTGCATATTTGCACTCTCCTGCTCTTTTGCAGTCTCAACTGCAATTGCCTTCTTTAAGTTAATGCTTATAGTAATCAGATGATATACCTGATAAATAAAGAAGAGCAACATCGGAAGCACGATTACAATCAAGAAACCTGTACTTCCTGATAAAAAGTCCATTACTTTTCCGATCTTCGGAATACTTGTCACATATTTTCCGACAATATCACCATCGGAAATCACATGCTGATCTGCAATACCATTATTGTTATCACCGATTGTTGTATAGCTTCTTGCATCTCCTACTGCCTCGATGCTCTTGATACGGTGCGTGTTAAGTGCATATTCGTTGTTTATGATTGTGTGGAAACAGATGATATCTCCTTCCTTTAACGTCTGTGGATCGCACTTTTTGATCACAATCAAGTCTCCAGTCTCAAATGTTGGTGCCATTGAATCAGATTTTACTACTAACGGCGTATACCCAAAGAGATTTGATACATTCTGATTATCCTAGTTGCCATTGTCGTAAAAGCATAAAGCGCTGCCACCAAAATGACTGCCCACAGGATTACACTTAATAATACATTTGCTGCTCGTTTCACTGCATTCATTTTCTTTTTTGTCCTCTCATTTTTGTTGCTTCGTAATGTTAATTAGCGTTCACGTGATGTGAACTATATTAGTGGTCAAAGGCTGATTCGAGGAATCTGTTCCTGTGAAACGAAGCCTAATCGCATACTCAGCCGATTTTAATTCATCTGTACATAGCGGGTCTGTTCCTTCTAACCAGATATGTACCAAAACTGCCTTATCCTCACCTTCCTTAAGCGAAAACATGGCATTATTTTCATTTAATATCATTTGCTCTGACAGCAATAGACCAAAGGTTCTTGCAGACGTTGTCTTTGTCATCGTATCACCTAATCCCGGATCATACACATAACATATACCGTCTGCCTCAAACGAAATACGCATTGCCTCAGAAAGCGATGATGTATCTGACAAGATTGCAGTTCCGTCTCTGATATTTTTTGAACTGTCTGCACTCGTCAAATGTACTATCATATCCTTCGCTGCCATAAAGTGAAGCGTAAACTCAAGATATGCACCACTTTTTGCTGACGCAGCCGCCCCGCTTTCAAAAGTAAAGCTGCGCTGATCAATCGTCGTAACAGGTTCTAGCGGTACTTCTTTCATTGAAAAACCCTTTTCCTTTTGAATGCGCGATGCAATCTCTTCAAATGACAGCGTTTTTTTGTATGCTTCAATTGTATCATGTGCATCAAGATCCATTCTAAGATCCACACCTGATATAATATCAAGACTCATTGTGCGCACCCTCGCTCTATCTGCAATCGAAAACCATGCGACTGTCGTTGCAGTCACTGCAACAAGTGCCAACAACAAAAGTAGGATTGATGTACGGACACGAGATCGTTCCAGACGAGCCTGTGCCTTTGCTTGATTGCTGCTCTCTTTTTGCAAGCGTCCCAACTGTTTTCCCTTCATCACTGGCCTCCTTCCCGGCCTGAAATGCCGTAAAATGCCAGATACAGATCGGCCTCATTGTGCGTGATTGCATCAGAGCAGTCTGGATCACAGCCTTCCAAATAGAAATAGACATCTACCGGATAAATTTGATTCAAATTCATCACACATAGTGGCCGCTGTGGAACACTCATATCCGACGCACCAAATGTAACTGTATAATCAGCGATCGGCACACTTGGATCAGCCACAGCAAAAACGCTGCTTCCATTCCATGAGAGTACTTGATTCGCTCCAAGTGTCACACCGCCGACAACTGTATTAAAAATCTGCTGTCCTGATACGTTTTGTGACTCTGACAGACGAAGAATTACAGAGGAAGTGTAGTCGTTGTTAAAAACAAGTCCTAGTCTCGATGCATTTAACAGCGTTCCATTTACATCTTTTCCAAGAAGACCATCTGTCTGATCAAGATAAAGAGAAAGTGTCGTGTCTGATGATAATCCCTGTGCCAGTGCGCGAAGATAAATTCTACCATGATAATAGTAGGACTCATTTTCAATTGGCTCAAAATTGGTCGCCATATCGGAAACTGTTGACGGTGCATAGACAAATGTGGACAGATCTGCCGTTGAGACTGGAAGCAGATTTGTAAGTGATGTTTGATTGACCTGAGCAATGGCAACCGATGAGACATTGGAAAAAGTGCTGCCGTCACTGCTGATTTGAAGTTCTAAGCTCTCTTCTGCTGTGCGCGCCGATGCCCTTGTTGTTGAAACTTCCTGATTAGATGTAAACCATGCATAAGTAGCCGCAGTTAATGAAAGAAGCGCTGCGATTGCTGTGACACACAAAAACCAATTTCGAAACGCCTGCTTCATTTTGCTCCTCCCTTCTGTGATTCATCCACTCCAACAAACGCGAGCATAAGTCCAGCATCCTTATTTTGCACTGGATTAAAGCACTGCTCATCACATCCTTCAAGATAAAGCCAATATTCTACTGATGCCACTTCATCGGTCTCTAGCGAGACAAGAACAGATGTGCCTGCATCATATTTGTCTGAACTATTTTTATAAGCCATATATTGAGAAATCGAGGTGGATGGATCAGACGCGTAAGTAGCCTGTCCGCCTGATGATATCGACGAAACTACAGCGGATGAAGCCGGTATTGTTGCCCTTGACTGTGCTCCTGCAACAGCTCCTAGCTCATCCAGAAAAAAAAGATATGTATTTGTACCAGAATTCGATGTGATACGAATGCCAAGACGCATCGCAGCTAAGCTTTGTGCATCGCTTCCAACATTTAAATTTTCCGCATCAAAATACACATCACACGGTGCATTCTCACACTTTAAGTAAACGGTTCCGTGAAGTGCATCCTCATCCACCTGACTATCCGCCGCTTCATAGAGAACAGCAATTCCGTCCTTATTTTGTGCAATTGCACGGTAAAAATGATCCAGATCTGCTGTCGAGAGTGGCTTTAATGTGTCTGGATTTCCATCTAGCACCAGCTCGCAGTTCTTGTCAAATGGTCCCAAACGCGACGTGGAAATCAAAAGTGACGCATCACCATTACTTATTGAACCACCCATTGGTGTCACATTTGTAGAGGCCATTCCTGACAGCGTAAACCATGCATAGACAGAGCCGCCTGCTGCACAAAAAATCAGCACAGTCAAAAATATAACAGCCCGAAGTCGTTTTTTTAATTTTTTGACATCATCATTCATGGCTCTCCCTTCCCTTTTGTTTAATTATTGATCTGTCTTCACTCCGGCAAACGACACTGCCAAATTTCTAAGCGTTTGTCTGCAAAGATTTGAAGTACAATCTTCATCACAGCCCTCCAGCCAAATGTAAAGCTCAATTTCAACAGATTCACCAACACTTCCATCATCAGCACCTGATATCGTACAAAGCCGCAGTGAATCATCCTTGCGCTTCACAGCACCAGTCTCTTTATTGTAGATACAATACTCATCTGATGTATATGGTGTAAATGGCACTGTTGTGCCATCCTTGCGTGAAGCATCAAGCACATAGCCCTCCTGCCCTGTTGCCGTGTTATACTCTGCTTCTGGATTTTTTTTATCGCTTATTGAAAAGATATATTCATTATCAGGTGCCTGATGCTCTCCCACTTTATGAACAACTAGTCCCAAGCGAATTGCTGAAGAAATAGGTGATGCTTCATCACTGTCCTCAAATCCAATATCTGACAGATATATATCAAGTGTTCCTCCTGTTGTTCTTAAAAACAGACTTGTATGATAATAATCATTTTGCTCTCCATTTCCAAAAATGCTTGCTGCAAGTCCTGTTTTTGTCTGATAGCCTGATGCAAACTCCGTCACCTTCTGAAAGCCAGCACTAATTTTATTTGTTGAGACAGGCACAAGCTGTCCTGAAAAGCTTTCTAAAACAGCTGATGAGCCATACACGCCATTATATGCATTACTGATTTGAAGATTGACGCCTGCACCTGCCGCCATGCGTACATTTGTCGTATGCTGACTTGTATTGTAAATATACCAGGCATATGTTGCAGAAGCCACCGCCAGAAATGTAATCAAAAGTGCCAACAACGCCCCTGTAAATTTTCGCTTTAATCTTTTTGCCTCCACAGCATTCTCCCGCTGCTGCAATGTTTCCATTTACTTGGCTGACCCCCTTCAAAATCAAATTTTTTCACGGTATTATGGTATCATAGCCAACTTGTTTTTTCAAGGGCGATGATGTGTTTTTCGTTTTAAAAGTGCAAAAAATGACAGCCAAGCGTTTCCTTGGACTGCCATTTTTTTCCATCGTTAGTGACAAAAGACTATCTGCCTTCAACCTCATATTTTGTTTTTCTTAAATTACCAGATGAAGAGTTCCTCACCAGTCAGTTTCCAGATTGCTTCGATAAAATAGTAATCGGCATAGATAATTGGGAAGTTATGATTGGTATCCTTGTATGCAGCTGTACACTTTTCTAGCAACTCGTCTACATTTGGATCATAATTACAGCTCTTCTCATCCATTGCCTTTAACAGCTTGATCGCTGCATCCAGATATTTCTGCTTATTCCACTCTTTTGCCACCTTGCTCAGTTCAATCAGACCACATGCTGCGATTGCCGCTGCACAGTCATCTTCCCAATCACAGGATGGATCCTGATAAAAGTCAACCGGAATCAAGCCACTCTCTGGAATACAGGAGATGAAATAATCGGCAACTCTCTCTGCTGTCTCAAGATAACGCTCTTTCTTGGTATGCAGATAGCTCAGTGTAAATCCATACAGTGCCCAGCTCTGTCCTCTTGTCCAAGAAGAACCATAGGACATACCCTGTCCACCGTAAGATCCATTCCAATCACCTGTTACAGGATCAAACTCAACAATATGGCGAGAAGAACCGTCAGGACGGATAAATACCTTTGCTGCGGTATCAGCATGATTCATAGCGATATGTAAGAAGCTCGGATTTCCACTCTCCTCATATGCCCAGTACAGAAGCGGAAGGTTCATCATACAGTCAATGATTGCCCAATCTGCTCTTGAGTTCCATGCAACGATATACTCACCCTTTGCATTGTAACGTCCTGCAAGGTTAGAAGCTGCGATCATACCTCTGTTTCTGGACTCCTTAGAGCCAAACAGACGATAATTTGCTACTGCAGTCGGCAGCCAACGGAAACCACTATCATGATCCATTACGCTAGAATCAAGTAATACAGAATCCATCTTCTTCTCAAGATTTTCTGCAACCTCTTTATAAATCGGCTCTTTTGTTGCCTGATACAACTGCCACATCATACCGCCCCAGAAACCATTGGTCCACCATCCGAGTCTTGTCTCAGAAAGATCATCAAACACACCATTCTTTGCGATATAAGGAACCTTGTTTACACTTCTCTTGATTACTTCAATTTCTTTTTCCTTAATCTTCTTGGCAACTTCCTGTGCCCATGCCTTGTTGTCCATAACGTTTCTCCTTTTTAATCTCTATTTTTTTATTAAAACAACAGCAAGCCTTTCTTCACCAGATGATATCGCTATTGCTTTCTAGCGTAAAATTTTTACCACCCAGGCAATTACTTATCTGGCTGTTCCAGATAAAAATACATTTTGCAGTCTGCATTTTGTTCATTATGCAAAACTTCCCAGCTGATGCGATTAACCAGCTCATCTTGTGCTTCATGGTTGACGTGCGGCTCTTTTGTAACTAAAACAGCTCCGGCTGCCTCGCCAAACTCAATAACAAGTTTGTGTCTTTCTCCATGAATTACCACTTTATTTTTGTGATCCTGACCTGTGTGTACTGCTACTGGATAGCGTGTTACCAGATTTTCAAGAACCGGCACGCATTCATCACATACAACATGATCTCTTACAGTAAATGAACCTGTTTCTTTTTCAAATGATATTTCTCGCAAAACAGTATCCACACCAGATACGTCATATGCCTTCGCAAAGGAAATTAAAATAGTATTCTCATCCTTTCGTTCAAATGCATCTGCGCGATACTTTGATCCAGCCTTCTGGTCTACACCGCCGATAATTGGCATGTTATGGCCTTTTCCGCGTGTACAGAAAATTTCATAGCGTTCATCTGAGAAATACTTCTTTGTGTATTCACCTGAACCTAAATCCTCTAAAAGTGCCTCGCCATCTGCCAGATATAAGAAACTTCCTACATCATTATGGTTATGAGGTTCATCATTATTTCCACCCTTAGCAACCAATGCTGTATTATCTTTACCTCTAAGAATACACCACTGCGCATCCTTTAAAAAATCAGTACCTTCTTCTAAAAGTGGCTTTGGCTCCTCTACTATCTTCTTTTCAACATCTTCCAGATAATTCTTAGTCCAATACCATCCTGTATACAGCTCATTCCAGTTCCAGCAACGATCTCCTGAAAAGCCTCTTGCGTAGATTGGATCCGGGAACCTAATATCCTTGTAAAGATTTGCCAGACAGCATGTCAATCCCATTGGATATTCTCCATTGCTGCTTCCATCTGAAAAGCTGATCGTGCGGCCATGTGAAAAATAACACATTTCCTGGAAATGGGCAATTTTCTCTACCTTCTTTAATGCCATCATATCATGAGCCGGATCACGTAATCTCTGATCCATAGCAAAGACTACCATGTTCATAAAGCCATATACCCAGTAGCCAAGCCTTCTTCACAGACACCATCATCGCCAAAACCAGCAAGATAATAAGTTTCAATAGCATAGCGAATACGCTCTAAAAAAGCATCTTTCTCTGGTCCATCCTCTAACAGATATATCGCTGTACTTCCAATATTTCCACAGCAAACTGCATTCCAGTTATTCGTTGCACCCTCCCACCAATACGCTGGTGCCTTCGCACTCATAAACGGTGTCAGAATACGCCGAAATACTTCCTTGCGAATACATTCCTTTGTCTCCTCAGACAGCTCATCTTTAAGCAGCGTATATAGATGTGCCAACGTATGTCCTGTCTCACTTGCAGTAAGATCAATAGTCATACGCCAGTTTGGATTCTCCAGACGCTTTACGTGTGCAGAGAGTGCCCAACATTCCTCTGAGCAAATTCCTTTTATAACATACTCAAGCTTTTCAATATCTTCTTTCTTATGCCAGATCACACTTGCAAGACCAAATGTAGATAAAAACTCTCTTCTCTTGAAGTAGCCTTCCTCATAGCGCAGACGATTTCCAGTAATCTCATATTCGTCAAACAATTCTCTTGAAAGCTCTGGCATCATTTCATCTCTTAGATGATTTGAAATGTCGCGCACTTCGTTTTCATAATGTGCAGCATAATTCTTGATTTTATCAAGCATTTTCATTTTTCAAACATATTCAATACAAGACTGTTGTTTTTATGCATTACATCAATCAACTATGTCCTGTATTTTTCATCCTCCCCTTTTGATTATTATATATTTTTCCATATAAAGTATTTATATTAGTTATCTGTTTGTATGTTATATTCAAACAGTATTCTTTTTTCATTTTCTTTTAGCATACATCATTGACAAACTTGATGCAATAACATAAACTAGTAAGAAAACTAACATATCCTATCATGTAACTATTCAGAAGGAGGTATATGTTTCATGATCAAGGCAATCACAGGAGGATATATTAACATTCACCCAAGCACTTTTCGAATGAGCCGTCCTAAGGGACTCCCTCATTTTATACTGCTCGTTGTTCGTTCACACGGAAGCTTTGATATCGGTTCAGAGCATTTTTCCGTTGAGCCTCCGCAAATAATTATCTTAGCACCACACACACCAAATTATTATGGAAATCCAGACGGTGATTATGTAAATGACTGGCTTCACTTTGATACTGATGAACCCAAGCTCATTGAACGCTTAAATGCGATCAGCAACCATCCGTTCTCAGTTGAAGACACTGATATTTTTTCCTTCTGCATCCGTCATATTCTACTAGAACTTTCCTTTGGACAGCCTGACTTAAAGGATGAAAATATGCGTGCTCTTTTTACCTTTTTATTTAACAGCCTTTCTACAGCACATGCATCTTTCAAAAGCCGTACATATATCACACCTCTTGAAAATCAGCTTAAACAGCTTCACCTTGAAATTTCTAATTCACTTGAACAAAAGCATTCGATTGCACGATGTGCCAAGCAGCTTAATATAAGTGAATCATATTTTCAGCTTATCTATAAAAAGCTGTTTGGCATTTCCTTTCAGCAGGATCTGATTCTTATGCGTGTGACACGAGCGAGATTCAATCTGTCTACCAGCAATCTTTCTCTCTCCCAGATTGCTGAATTTTGCGGATATAACAATGAAGTGCACTTCTATCGTCAATTTAAGAAGCTGACTGGGGTAACACCTGCACAATACCGGAAGCATCCATTTTAAGAGACACAAAAGCAGAGGCAAATCTTTTTACCGATTTTGCCTCTGCCTTTTTATCTGATTTATTTTTGTATATTCGTAACTATTCAGAACCACATTCGCAAAATCGCATCTTCGATGCTTCTATTTTGCTCATGTGGTTACCTCGCCATATAAAATTGCTATTCTGTCTGAATGCAAGCATTCACAGAAAGCAATTTTGCATGGCTCTGAATAGTTACATATTCTTTATGCCTGCGGTAAAATTTCCTTTAACGCTGCCTCTAGTGCCTGCATCTGCTCATCAGTACCGATCGTGATACGCAGATAATTATCAATACCTGGCTTGTTAAAGTAGCGAACAAAAATATTTCGTTCCTTTAATGCTGTAAAAATCTCCTTTGCAGGCATGCTCTTGTGTGATGCAAAGATAAAGTTTGACTGGGAGTCTGGAAATGAAAAACCAAGCGCCGCCAATGCTTTCTTTGTCTTTTCACGAGTTTCACAAATCTTTTTTACATGTTCCTCAAAATAAGCTTTATCATTTACAGCCTCAACACCGCAAAGAAGCGCCACACGGCTCATTGTATAGGAATTAAAAGAATATTTTACATCATTAAGTGCTTTAATCAGTTCTTTATTTCCCATCGCATATCCAATACGCATTCCAGCCATGGAACGTGACTTAGAGAAGGTCTGAACAACTAGCAGATTTGGATACTTTTCAATCAGAGTGCGTGCTGATGGGCCGTCTGCAAAATCCACATAGGCTTCATCGACAATGACAACAACATCTGTGTTCTTCTGTAAAATTTCCTCAAATGTCTCAAGCGGCTCATACACTCCAGTCGGTGCATTCGGATTTGGAATGACAATACCGCCATTTTCTTTGAAATAATCTTCCTTTTTGATCATCATCTGATCATCAAGCGCACATGTCACATATGGGATACGGTACAAATCAGCCCAAACATCATAGAATGAATAAGTTACATCTGGAAATAGAATCGGTTTTCCAGAATTAAAAAATGTCAGAAAGCTCATACTTAAAACATCATCAGAACCAATTCCCACAAAGACCTGATCCTCTGCTAACTCATAGTAATCTGCCAGTGCTTTTACAAGACAGCCATTTGTCGGGTCTGGATAAAGACGCAACAGATCTGCGTCCATGCTTTTTAACACACGCGCTACGCCAGGTGCAGGTGAATATGGATTTTCATTTGTGTTTAGCTTTATCACGTTTGGATTTTGTGGCTGTTCCCCTGGAACATACGGTCACTACTTTTCTGATATTTCTTTTCCAATGCTTCTGTTCATTTTTTTATTCCTCCTGCTGTCCTATATGATGTCTTGTATTTGGCATCTTCGCTTTCATGTTTTTGCTTTGATTGCCTTTATTTTTGTTTTATTTTTACATATTACTTTTCTGTCTGCCTCTGCATTTTTCTTGCAAATTTTCTTACAATGAACACCATGACCATCAGTGCAAGCAGACATCCAACTGCTGCTCCAGAGCTATCTATACACACATCCCTTACCTGTGGGGAACGCCCTCCAGTAAACATCTGGTGAAACTCATCGCTTGCTGCATAAAGAGTACCTGTGATCCAAGCCGTAAACCAGATGCGGCATAGACGAAGCTTCATTATATGCATATTTTCCTTTTGTGGCACCTGAAAAATCTTCGGTCTCCACTCATAATAAAATAAAAAAAGAAGCACGCCCAGAATCATGTATTCTGTAAAATGCGCTCCCTTGCGTACAAAAAATGTGACCATCTTTCGAAAGCTGATCTGTTCGCTCTTTGCAAGGCTGTTAAAATCAGGTTTTACTACGGCAATCACCCGTTCTACTACCCGACCGCTCGTCTCAGACGACGCAGCGCCGTCCTGACTGGAGAACATAAAAATCATGCCCATCCAGCTAAGCACCAGCGCTGCCAGCAATATCACACGATATTTTATTTTCATCATTATTTTATTTGTCGATGTACTTTCCATTCATGACATCTAACAGATAAGCACCGTACTGATTCTTCTTATAGATCTCATAAATCTCCATTAACTGCTCCTTTGTGATCCATCCATTTAAGTATGCGATCTCCTCCAGACAAGCAATCTTTCTGTGCTGATGTGTCTCAACGGTACGCACAAAGTTAGTTGCATCTACTAAAGACTCATGTGTACCAGTATCAAGCCATGTAAATCCCTGTCCCAAAAGCTCAACATTTAATTCACCGTTCTCCAGATAAATACGGTTCAGATCAGTAATTTCAAGCTCTCCTCTTGCAGATGGCTTTAAGTTCTTTGCATACTCAACAACACGGTTATCATAGAAATAAAGACCAGTTACACAATAGTTGCTCTTTGGATGTGCCGGCTTTTCTTCGATAGAGATTGCCTTTCCATTCTTATCAAACTCAACAATACCAAAACGCTCTGGATCGTCTACATAGTAGCCAAATACAGTAGCACCGACTTTGCGGTCTGCTGCTTCCTTTAATCTCTTTGTCAGACCATGACCTGCAAAAATGTTATCGCCAAGAACCATTGCTACATTATCATTGCCAATAAAATCAGCGCCGATAATAAATGCCTGAGCCAGTCCGTCTGGGCTTGGCTGCACAGCATAAGACAGCTCGATTCCAAACTGATGACCATCACCTAAAAGTGCCTCAAATCTCGGTGTATCATCTGGTGTAGAGATGATTAAGATCTCGCGGATTCCTGCGTTCATAAGAACAGACAGCGGATAATAAATCATCGGCTTATCATAAATTGGAAGCAGCTGCTTTGATGTTACTCTGGTCAGCGGATACAGTCTTGTACCACTGCCGCCTGCTAAAATAATTCCCTTCATTGTTTCATTTACCTTTCTTTTTTTGTCGTGCTCTCTTTGACAAACTATAGCTTTTAAGCCAATATTTGCCCGATAGCTTCTATTCGCAGTATAGCATAAGCGTTACTGGTTGTAAAGAAAAAAACATGATGCTTATCTTTTCCGATTTTGCATTTTGTGCTATACTATTTTTGTTACAGTCAACAAGTTTGCTGCAAAATGCCTTGCAGCAGAATGGAGTCTTATGTTATCTATACAATCTATTTCAAAATCTTATAAAAAACAGCAGGTTTTGCAAAATGTATCGTTTGATGCTGCACCTGGCGAATGCATTGGCTTACTCGGTCCTAACGGCTGCGGAAAGTCTACACTTTTGCATATTCTTTCAGGAACAGATACGCCAGACAGCGGAACTATTCTATTTGATGGAAAGAATCTGTTAAAAAACCCATCTCTGCAGTCTACAAAGATCGGATATGTGGCTCAAAATAACCCACTTTTCCCTGATATGACTGCCATGGATCACTTAAAATTATGGTACAGTGCTACCGAATATTCCATTAAAGATGATTTAAAAGATGGTTTTCTATCCATATTAAAAATTGAACCTTTCCTCCACAAAAAGGCAAAGACACTCTCTGGCGGCATGCAAAAGCGCCTAAGCATTGCCTGCGCACTTGCATCGCGCCCAACGCTTTTACTTCTTGATGAACCTGATGCTGCACTAGATCTTGTCTGCAAGGAGGATATACGCGAATATATTCGTTTGTACTGTGCTCAGGGAAATACCGTTCTTCTTGCTACACATGAAGAGGCTGATTTTGATTTATGCAGCAAACTGATTCTGTTAAAGGACGGTCATGCAAGAACACTTGCAGCCGACACACCAGTAAAGGAGATTATTGAATACTTATCATGAGTTTTACTTTAAATTCAAATGATTCAAAACGCGGCAAGCCTTTTTGTGGTTCTGATTTACGTCGTTGTTACCTGGCTTTTACCTTAAAACGCTGCTTTGGAAGGCTCGGAAAGCTTTTGTGCGGCCTCGCTCTTTTAGGCATCATCTGCGCAGCAGCCATATATGGCCTTTCATTCGTCAATCAAAAAAATGACACTGCAGCCGCTTCTCACTTTAACGTTGTCTTCGTTATGCCCAAAAATGCAGGACTTCATTATTCACTTGCACTCGGCATGGTCTCAAACATGGAAAGCTTATCCTCGATGGTCACAATTAAACAAACCACCTCTGAGGACGAAGCAAAAGCCATGCTCGATTCAGGTGAGGTTAAGGCAGCCGTCATTATCCCAGAAGGCATGATCCACACTATCATGAGCGGCACGAATGATCTTCCTGCCCGCATCATTTATCCTGGTGAGCCAAGCATTGAGACAGTAATCTTTCGTCAAATTGTTGACAGCCTCTCACAGATGGTAGCAAGCTCTCAAACTGGAGTCTATGCGCTGTATGAAATCTATAATGACTTTGATGCTACCGAAAAACAGCAGGATAAAGCAAACACACAGCTAAACGATTTATATATAAATTCTGTTTTGGAGCGTAATGCACTGTTTCAAATTGTTGGAAGCGACAGCAAAGAGAACAACCTTTTAGATGAAGAAGTCTCTTCTGACACCACACCTGCCACTGATTTCGTTCTTGTTGGCTATCTATGCAGCGGACTTGCTCTTTTGTTTTTGCTGTCAGGTATCAATCTGTGCTTTTTCTTTGTTGCGCCAAACCGCGCCGTCTTACCTGCACTCTCGCGCCTTGGCCTCTCTGATTCGTTTTGCCTTCTTGCAGATTTCTTTGCAGCAGTCATCTGTCAATGGCTCATTTTTTCAATTGGCTGCCTCTTAATCGGTACAATCGGAAGCTCAGCACATTATTGTTCCGGCCTTTTTGATTGGGCGCGCACTTGTTTCTTGCTTTGTATGCGCATTTTTTTCATGCGCGCTTGAACTTTTTATCTGCCGCATCTGCATGCAAGCAGGCCTGTATGATAACCACATTTGCTGTATCTCTTCTTGTAATGTATGCCTCAGGCTGTCTGATTCCTTCTGCATTTTTGCCGGATATGCTTCGCCGCATAAGTGCCACACTGCCTGGAATCCAATTAAAAAATATGATATTCTGGCAATTTGGTCAAAGCGTTTCCAGTTTTGACATCATTATTCTGATTATAGAAGGAATCCTTTTGATAATCGCTGCGCTCCTTGCTGGCACGTTCAAAAAAGGTAAGCTGACGCATTCTCTTAGAGAAAGGAGCAAGTATGAAGAAAAAATAAAAAATTTAAAATTACTTCGTGCCTGGTTCTCATTCCTTGCCCGCTATACAAGAAAGAAAAAATCACTCTGGTGTATGGCCGCTATTCTTCTTGTTATTGGCATTGCTGCGGCACAAAATGCAGACCGCCACGAAATCATCCGCATTGGATTATACTGTGCCAATCCTGATGAAATGACCGAAGCTGTGCTTACTAATCTTGAGTCACTTGATGATGGATTGTATCGTTTTTACCGATCTTCATCACTAGATTACATGCAGGAAGATATTAATCTTCGAAAAGCAGAGTGCGGTTATGAATTTCCAAATGATTTAGAGTCACAGATGCAGGCTGGCGAAGACGGATGTATCAGCGTTTACACTTCTCCTTCAACTGTTCTTACGGCTGTTGTAAACGAAGCTGTCTACAATGCAATTTTTCAAGAATATGCAAAGACAATGCTTGCTGATTTTATTGCATCTTACGATGTCGTCTCAGTAAAAACAGCGGATGAACTAAAAGCACTTGTCGATGAGCACTATGAATATGAAAAGGAAAATACACCAGTCTTTCATGTTGTGTATGAGGATATTCCAGAAAACTTCTATGACGATCAGGCACTATTTCAAATTCCAGTTTCGCGGACTTGCCGTACTTTTTATAATGCTGACTGCTCTTGCCGGCAGCTCCCAGTTTCGCCACGACGCAAAAAAGGGACGCTTCCTTCTTCGCCGTCCAGACGAAAAATGGTTTGTCCCTTTTTTGTATAGCTATCTTCCAGCTCTGTTTCTTTCTGTTTTTGGTTTGCTTGCACTTATCATCGGCTCTGTCGCCCCAGTAAATGTAACGCTTATCGCAGAGCTTGCACTTTTGATTGTTTTTTCTGCGCTGTGTAGCATCCTCTGTACACTTTTAGGCCAGATCATAAAATCATCGCTCGCCTTTGATGCGCTGATTCCAGTGATTTTACTATTTTGTCTTTTGTACTCTCCGGTTTTAATGGATCTTGGAGATTTCATTCCAGGGTACAAAGTTTTGTCGTGCTTGCGCCGACGAAATGGTATTTTACTTTACATGAAGTAATTTTAAGCTAGATTCTGCTGTGCAACCAGATGCTCAGCACCATATTTCTTTCGAAGGGCCGGCTTTTCGATCTTTCCGGTTGCATTGCGCGGCACTTCGGCAAAGATAACTTTCTTTGGTCTCTTATAGCGAGGCAGCTTCTGACAGTACTCATTAATCTCTTCTTCTGTGCATTCCATACCATCTTTTACTTGAATGACAGCTCCCGTGATCTCACCAAGACGGCTGTCAGGCAGTCCAATGACTGCGACATCCTGCACCTTCTCATAGGCACTTAGGAAATTCTCAATCTGAACTGGATAGATATTCTCACCACCGCTGACGACGACATCTTTCTTTCGGTCAACGAGGAAGTAGAAGCCATCCTCGTCCTGCATTGCCATATCTCCAGTGTAGAGCCAACCGTTTTTGAGTGTCTCAGCTGTCGCTTTCGGATCGTTATAGTAGCAAGTCATCACACCAGGACCTTGACACAAAGCTCACCAACCTCGCCCTGCTTGACCTCGTTGCCATTTTCATCGACAATTTTACAGGACCAGCGATAGCCTGGAATACCGATGGAACCAACTTTATCAATGTTATCAAGTCCAAGATGCACACAGCCAGGACCGGTGGACTCAGACAAGCCATAATTGGTATCATACTTGTGGTGTGGAAAATACTGCTTCCAGCGGCGAATTAATGACGGTGGAACCGGCTGGGCACCAATGTGCATCAGTCTCCACTGGTCAAGCTTATAGTCTTCTAGCTTGATATCTCCTCTATCAAGAGCGGCTAAAATATCCTGAGCCCACGGAACCAAAAGCCAGACAATTGTGCACTGCTCTTTTGAGACCGCATCGAGAATAATCTCTGGTGTGGTTCCTTTCAAAAGGACGGCCTTACTTCCTGCATATAAGCTGCCCATCCAGTGAAATTTTGCTCCGGTATGGTACAGAGGCGGGATGCACAAAAAGACATCATCACGCTGGTCAAATGGTGCTTTTGCTCCATCTGTGCCGCCTGAGACAAGCTCTCATGATTATGTAAAATGGCCTTTGGAAATCCGGTCGTACCAGATGAAAAATAGATTGCCGCATCGTCCTCTTCCTCAAGTCGAACAAGAGGCGCCTGGCTTGAGCAGTCTGCAACCAGCTCCCTATAGCTCTCTGCAAAGGTTGGGCAACCATCTCCAACATAAATTAGCAGACGACCCTTTTGCAGCTCATCAGCAATCGACTCAATTCGGCCAATAAATTCAGAGCCAAAGAACAGAATATGAACCTGAGCCAAATCGGCACAGTATTGAATCTCGTCTGCTGAGAAACGAAAGTTAAATGGAACCGCAATTGCGCCCGTCTTTAAAATTCCAAAATAAATCGGAAGCCATTCCAGACAGTTAAACATCAAAATCGCAACACGATCTCCTTTTTTGATGCCACGGCTTAAAAGCAATGTTGGCAACACGGTTCGCCTTCTCATCAAAAACGCTCCATGTAATCTCTCTTCGATAGGCAACTGGGGAGGTCTGCTGAACCAGATCATACTCCTTCCAAGTTGTCTTTCTTGTATCCTTCATCAGCGGATTTAGCTCCACCAAAGCGACTTCATCTCCGTATAATTTATGATTTCGCTCCAGCAAATCAGTTACAGGCATTTTCTTTTTCCCCTTTGTTTAGTTTTCGCCATCCAGCTTTGTATTTCGTCCCAGAAGGAAGGCTCTCTGGTTGATCTCAAGAAACTTCTTTGGCACACATGCCTCAATCGCAGCCTGCCAATGTTCAATTGGAATGTCATAGTGTCTTGATAAGCGACCAAGAAGGACCAAATTGACGGCCTTCTCAGAGCCTGCCTCTCTTGCAAGGGTCAGGCAATCCATCGCATCCACATTTGCACCAGCCACTTTCATCTTCTCGATTAAATCCTGCGGATAGACAGTTGCCCCTGTCACAACCGGCATTGGATCAATCTGCTGTGTGTTGACAACCACTGTGCCATCTGGCTTTAAATAATCCAGATAGCGGGCTGCCTCAAGCTTTTCAAAGGAGACAATCAAATCTGCCTCGCCCTTATCTATAATCGGTGAATACACCTTCTCGCCAAATCTCACATAGGTGACAACACTTCCGCCTCTCTGGCTCATACCGTGCACCTCAGAAACCTTTACATCATAGCCTTCATTTAGTAAAAGCCATCCCAAAAGCTTACTTGCCAGTAACGATCCCTGTCCGCCGACACCGACGATCATAATATTCTTTGTCATTTTGTTACCTCCTAATGCACCTGGACGACACAACTTACTGCAGACACCACAGCCAACACACTGTGTTGCATCAATCATTGCCTTTTTGCCTCGAATGCTGATTGCCGGACAGCCTAGCTTCATGCAGGCGCGACAGCCAACACATTTCTCCTGATCGACAACAAGAGCCGGCTTATGCTTTACATATTTTAACAGTGCACACGGACGACGACTGATGATAACAGACGGCTCTGGGGTTGCAAGCTCTTCCTTTACGGCGCGGTCACACGCATCCAAATCATATGGATCAACAACTGTGACACGGCGAATGCCCATCGCACGGCACAGACTCTCCAAATCAATCTTTCCGGCCGGATCGCCCTTGATATTATAGCCTGTCGTTGGGTTTTGCTGATGTCCAGTCATTCCAGTAATTGAGTTGTCCAAAATGATGACGGTGGAGTTACTCTGATTGTATGCGATATTCGCAAGTCCAGTCATTCCAGAATGCATAAATGTGGAATCACCGATTACTGCAACTGTTCTCTTCTCGCTCTCTTCTCCGAGCGCCTTGTTAAAGCCATGGATTGCGCTGACAGATGCACCCATGCAAAGTGTCATATCAATGGAAGATAACGGCGCAGCTGCACCAAGCGTATAGCAGCCGATATCGCCAAGCACGGTACATTTATTCTTTGACAATGTATAGAATAATCCACGGTGTGGACATCCAGCGCACATCACCGGCGGACGACCTGGAATCTCCTCATCAAGTTTTCTGCCAGATGGAATCGTTCCTATTAGTTCAGCAAGCTTTGGAAATGCTTTACTTAGCTTTTCTGCAAGCAGATTTTGTGAAAACTCACCTGTCATCGGAAGTACATCTTTTCCGTGAACCGAAAGACCTAAGCTCTTGCAGTAGGTTTCAATCACTGGATCAAGCTCTTCCACAACCAGCAACAGCTCTTTTCCCTTGGCAAAGTCTAATAGTAACTTTTCTGGAAGCGGATTGACCATTCCCAACTTTAAAATGCTGACGCGATCGCCAAAAATCTCCTTCACATACTGGTAGGAGGTTGAAGAAGTGATGATTCCGACTGGCTCACTTCCCTTTTCCACGCGATTTAGCGAGCTGGTATTGGAAAACTCAGCCAGACGTGCCGTTCTCTCCTCAACAAACGGGTGACGCGCAATCGCATTGGCCGGTGTCATGACATACTTTCTGACATTTTTTTCGTATGGCTTTGTCGGTGGACAGACACGCTCTTTCGTATCAACAATACTCTGTGAATGCGCAATTCTTGTGCACATGCGAATGATAACTGGTGTGTCAAACTCCTCTGAAATTTCATAAGCTGCCTTTGCAAACTCACAGGTTTCTGCAGAATCTGCTGGCTCTAGCATCGGCACCTTTGCTGCGATTGCATAGTGTCTGGAATCCTGCTCATTTTGAGATGAATGCATCGCTGGATCATCTGCCACACAGATAATCAGTCCACCGTTTACTCCAGTATAGGAGCAAGTAAAAAGCGGATCTGCTGCAACATTTAAACCTACATGCTTCATACCACAGAAGCTTCTTTTTCCTGCTAGCGATGCGCCGAACGCTGTCTCTAGCGCAACCTTTTCATTTGGTGCCCACTCGCAGTAAATTTCTTCAAACTTGACCGCTTCCTCTGTCACCTCTGTGCTCGGAGTTCCCGGATAGCTTGATACAATACTGCAGCCGCCCTCATACAGACCTCTTGCGAGTGCCTTGTTTCCTAACATTAGCTGTCTCATTTATCTATTTTTCCTTTCATTGCCGCGTTGGCGCGGTAAACTATTGCACTTTAAATCAGTAAATGCCGTTAGATACAATAATACCACTTTTCGCGGCTTGCGTAAAGTGGTATTGAAATTTTTACCTAGGTTTGCAAGATTCTCTCTCGATTAGCTCTGGCTCTATGACGATCTGACGGTCGGCGATGGAGAGTGTTTTTTCCTGCATCAGATCTAACAAAAGCTTTGCTGCGATTTCCCCTAACTTTTCGTGCGGATGAGCGATGGTTGTCAGGCCAACTTGATAATTTTCGGCTAGAAGGAATTGTCGTATCCGGTTACGGAGATGTCTTCTGGTACGCGAAGTCCAAGCTGAGACAATGTCTGAATTGTCTTGATTGCAATCTGGTCGTTGTAGCAGACAACGCTGTCAAACTTTATTCCTGACGCTGCCATTGCACGCAGTCTTGCAAATGGTTTAACAGCACGATCTTCTGTGTGAAACCAAATGATTCTGTCGGGATCGTAGAAAACTCCGTACTCTTGAAGCGCTTTTGCATACCCGCGATGCCTTTCTATTCCCTGCCTGTCATCTGCCTTAAACATACCAAGTATTTTCCGATGTCCCAAGGAGAGCAAATATTTTGTGATTAAATATCCACCTTTAAAATCGTCCATCATCACATATGGGCGGTCACTTAATTGTTCCATTGTTCCCTGAATAAACACATATGGGATATGGAATTCGTCTAATTTTTTGTACATAGCAATATGACGACAGTAAATCTCACTCTTACTTGGTTCAATAATCAGACCTTCGATATCCTTTGAAAGAAGCTCCTCCAGGCATTTTCCTTCTGCGCTGGAGGAATTTTTTGTATTCTTTAAGATAATTACTGTAGCCATTCTCTGTCATAACTTGATCAATTCCCTGAATAACAGACGGAAAATATAAATCTGACAGGTATGTCGTCACAACAGCAATATTAC
>ENA-OQAZ01000272-OQAZ01000272.1-human-gut-metagenome-genome-assembly--contig:-NODE-272-length-29474-cov-5.268000_pt1 | contig 29474 bp, 30 predicted proteins | sample MGYA00242737_ERZ504531 | MGnify/ENA primary metagenome ERZ504531 (study PRJEB26092, sample SAMD00036244) | human gut metagenome | host: Homo sapiens | study: EMG produced TPA metagenomics assembly of... | reverse complement strand
CACTGGAATGAAGTCAAGGACAGATGAGATGAACAGAATGACAGCTCTTCCAGATTAGAGGATTCCTTTGGATATGGATGCGAAACGTAACAAGAGGATTGGAACTTCTTTTTGGGAGGGATAAGGTCTTAATTATCCAGAAGAATGATTCGGGTGGAGTAACTGTCGTGATCCATCTGCCATATCAGACAGAAATCAAAAAGAACACAGCAGGAGGCGAGTGGACGTGTGTATAGAGTACTGATTGTTGATGACGAAAAGATGATACGCATGGGGATGAAAAATGCAATAGACTGGAAGAAACTGGGAGTAGATGACGTATTTACTGCTGCGTCAGGAAACGAGGCTTTGAAGATTCTTAAAGAAGAAGGTCCTGAAATTATGGTTACAGATATCCAGATGACAGAAATGACAGGACTGGAACTGATTAAAGCGGCCAGAGAATCAGTACCTGAACTGCGTGTGATCGTGCTTACAGGCTTTGATAATTTTGAGTATGCAAGAGAGAGCCTGCGGCTTCAGGTGCAGGATTTCTTCCTGAAACCGATTGATGAAGATGATCTTTTCAATGCGATAGAAAAGCAGATAAAAGAACTGAAAGAGCAGGAAAACAAAGAGCAGAATCAGGCCAGAGTGTGGCGCTCTCAAGGCTCTGTAGTGCAGATGAGACTGGAGCAGTGCATGAGAAATTTGGTGCATACAAAAGCAGATAAAGAGATGCAGTTGTATATTCTCCAGAAAGATTTTCAGTTTGATATTAAGCAGAAAATGAGCCTGATTCTTCTGGAACAGGGAATGTATACAGAACAGCAGAATGACGGAAAATTCCGTGCAATGACTGTTAAAAATGTCTGCATGAGCATGGTGGATTCCCAAAACAGAGGAATCACATTTGTAGATGATGACGGTACGATTGCGATTGTCTGTTTTGAAAAGGATGATGACGACAGCGTTCTGGAACAGATTGAAGAATTGTCGGATGTGCTGAAGGATGAATTTGAATATAAACCAAAGATTACGGTTGGAAGTGCAGTGCAAGGATTTGAAAATCTGGCAATTTCCTACAATGATGCCAGATATCTTCTGGAACATGAAAAAAAGAATATTCAGGACATTATACAGACGATGGGGGCTCAGAACAAGAAGAAAATCTTCTGGGAAATCTATGCAGAACTGCGAAATATCATGATTTCCAATATAGGAACTCCAGATTATGTACTAAAGGCATTTAATACCTTTATTAAGGCAACAGAATCCTATAATCTTTCCCCTTCTGCTGTGCGCAGATGTTGTTTCGAGATTGCCTCCTCTTTGATTTTTTCCTACATGGAAGTATCGTGTGAGGTGGAAGAAGGAAAGTTGGATGCACTCTCCAAGAGTCTGTCATCAGCAGGAAAAGAAGAGGCCTGTGAGATTACGAGAATGTTTATTGAGCAGCTCATTGAAAATGATGAAGAGGATGTACATTATACCATTTCCAATGCCAGACACTATATAGATGAGCATCTTGCAGAGGATATTTCGGTTTCCAGCATTGCGGAAAGTCTCTATATCACACCGAATTATTTCTCCAGATTATTTAAGCGGATTACAGGTGAAGGATGTAATGAATACATTGTCAGAAAGAGGATTGAGAAGCGAAGAGCCTTCTGGAAACTACCAGCATCAAGACTGGAAAGATTGCTATGATGGTAGGATACAGAGATACGAATTATTTCTCACTGGCATTTAAGAAACATACAGGAAAATCTCCGACGAAATACAGAGAAGAAATGCAGAATACATAATGCAGGAGTAGCGGGCTGCGCTGAGGCTTTGTTAATACCTGCTGAATAATTATCAAATTATATAAACAGGAGGATCTGAAATGAAAGATCACAGAAAAGAAAGAGCAGAAGCAAGAAAAAAAGCAGAAAAACTGGTATCACAGATGACGCTTCTGGAGAAGGCTTCCCAGTTAAAATACGATGCTGCTCCCGTGAAAAGACTGGGTGTTCCGGCATACAATTACTGGAATGAAGCACTGCATGGAGTGGCCAGAGCAGGTGTGGCAACCATGTTCCCACAGGCAATTGCGATGGCTGCAGTATTTGACGATGAAGAGATGAAAAAAGTTGGCGATATCATTGCAACTGAGGGAAGAGCAAAATACAATGCATATTCTGCAAAAGAAGACAGAGACATTTACAAGGGTCTTACTTTCTGGTCCCCCAATGTAAACATTTTCAGAGATCCGAGATGGGGCAGAGGGCATGAAACCTATGGTGAGGATCCATATCTGACGTCCAGACTTGGCGTGAAATTCGTAGAAGGAATCCAGGGTGACGGACCTGTAATGAAAGCGGCAGCATGTGCAAAGCATTATGCAGTGCACAGCGGTCCGGAATCGCTCAGACATGAATTTGATGCACAGGCAAGCATGAAGGATATGTGGGAAACATATCTTCCGGCTTTTGAAGCGCTTGTAACAGAAGCGGATGTTGAGGCTGTAATGGGTGCTTATAACAGGACAAACGGAGAACCCTGCTGTGCACATAAATATCTTATGGAAGATGTCCTGAGAGGAAAATGGAAATTTGAAGGTCATTATACTTCTGACTGCTGGGCAATCCGTGACTTTCATGAACATCACATGGTAACTTCCACACCAAGACAGTCCGCTGCTATGGCATTAAATGCAGGATGTGACCTGAATTGCGGTAATACATATCTTCATATGATGGGAGCTTATCAGGATGGACTGGTAACAGAAGAGAAAATTACAGAATCTGCAGTCAGACTGCTGACAACCAGATATCTGCTGGGCCTGTTTGACGGAAGTGAATATGATAAGATACCGTATAGTGTGGTAGAGTGCAAAGAGCACATTGATGAAGCTCTTAAGATGGCAAGAAAGAGCTGCGTACTTCTGAAGAATGATGGAGTTCTTCCGATTGATAAAACAAAAGTAAATACTATTGGTGTCATTGGCCCGAATGCAGACAGCCGTGCAGCTCTTATTGGAAATTATCATGGAACATCTTCAGAATATATTACTGTTCTTGAAGGAATCCGTGAAGAAGCTGGTGACGATGTAAGGATCCTTTACTCTCAGGGATGTGATTTATATAAAGACAAAGTTGAAAATCTGGCATGGGATCAGGACAGAATTTCTGAGGCAGTAATTACAGCGGAAAACAGCGATGTAGTCATACTCTGCGTAGGTCTTGATGAGACTCTGGAGGGAGAAGAAGGAGATACCGGAAACAGTGATGCATCCGGGGACAAAGTTGATCTTCATCTTCCGAAAGTACAGGAAGAACTGATCGAGAAAGTAACAGCAGTAGGAAAACCTACCATTGTAGTTCTGATGGCAGGAAGTGCGATTGATCTGAATTATGCACAGGATAACTGCAATGGAATCCTTCTTGCATGGTATCCGGGAGCAAGAGGCGGACGTGCAGTGGCAGACCTTCTTTTCGGAAAAGAATCTCCGTCAGGAAAACTTCCGGTTACTTTTTATAAAGACCTGGAAGGAATGCCGGAATTCACAGATTACTCTATGAAAAACAGAACTTACCGTTATATGGAAAAAGAGGCACTTTATCCATTTGGATACGGACTTACATACAGTGATACCTGCGTAACAGAAGCAGAGGTTGTCGGTGAAGTATCAGCAGAGTCCGATATCATGTTAAAAGCAACTGTTAAGAACAATGGAACAGTAGATACAGATGAAGTTGTTCAGGTGTATATCAAAGACCTTGATTCTCCGCTTGCAGTTCGTAACTACAGTCTCTGCGGATTTAAGAGAGTATCTCTGAAAGCGGGAGAAGAGAAATCTGTAGAATTTACAATATCTAATAAAGCAATGAATATAGTTGATGAAGATGGAAATCGTTACATCGCAGGAAAACATTTCCGTTTATTTGCAGGAGTATCCCAGCCGGATACAAGAAGTGCAGAACTGACAGGACATAAGCCTGCTGAGGTAGAAATTGCACTTTAACCGAACGGAGTAAGTATTCTGTTTCAATTGCGAAAAGTAACATAAAATAAAAACCATATTATATATGGACAGGAGGAATACAGACATGAAAAACAAAATTAAAAAAATATTACTTCTTGGAATGACAGCCATGTTTACTGCCGGTGCAGCAGGCACAGCAGTTATATCCTGTCCTGTATGGGCAGATGAAGCAGAACAAAACTCTGAGACTGCAGAAGAGCCAAAAGGCAGAAGATGTAGCTGTGGAAGAAGAAATTGCTGATCAGACAGATGATAAAACAGAAAATACAGATTTAAAAACTGTAGAACATCCAAGAATGTCTGTCTATTCCATCCGCAGATTCTCCATTGTAAAGGATGGCGAAGAAGTATTTCAGATCAAACAGGAACCGGCAGATTATAAGATGGATTTCGACTACTGGGAAATTACCAATCCGTATGATGAGATTGCAACAGTAAACACAGAGAATATGTATGAAATGTTTGGAGTGCTGGCTGCTTTTGATCTCAGCAACGGCGTCGATGCAGCAAATACAGATACCGGACTGGATAATACAAAGACATATTTTACAGTAGATTTTGTAAATACAGTTAACGATGACACAGCAAAAGAAACGCAGGATGCAGATGCAACAGCAACGATCCTTATTGGAAATACAGATGAGAATGGTGACTATTATGCATGCGTAAAAGGATACGAAGAGGCTGTTTATCTGCTTTCAAAAGAGTCGGTGAACAGTCTTCTGGAGCTGAAACCGTTTAATTTGATCCTGAAGATTCCGGCATTGGTAAATATTGATACACTTGACAGTGTGGATATAAGCATTGGAAAGAAAACCTATACCATGAAGCTGGATGGCAGCGATTATAAATTCGGAAAGAAAACTGTAAAGAAGGAGAAATTTACTGAATTGTATCAGGCGCTTCAAAGTATAATGCTTGATTCGGAAGTTGAAGAAACAAAAGATGCAGCAGATAAGGAAGAAGTGCTGACTGTAACATTCCACAGAAACACAGAAGAAGCTCCGGAAGTAACTCTGAAATATTTTGCATATGATGATACTTATGATAGTCTGGAAATCAATGGAACCGAGAGATTTCTTGTGAAAGCGGAAGATGTGGATGCACTGGTAAAACAGATTAAAAAAGCGTTTTAATCGAATCGAATCTGTTATTTGCTACAGAGCTCAGCAGAGAAACATAATATGTGGTATCCTAATTTATATCATAAAATATTTTGGTACACGGACAAATGTCTTTTGGTGATTGACATGATGGATAGAATTGGTTATAATCGGAATAATTACTGAGCGTATAACAAAGGAGGAGCACGAAGATGTATTCAATCGACGACGTAGCAAAGACAGACAAGGATATCGCAGATCTGATCGAGCGGAGCTTGCACGCCAGAATTCCCATATTGAGCTGATCGCTTCAGAGAACTGGGTAAGTAAAGCAGTTATGGCAGCAATGGGAAGCCCTCTTACTAATAAATATGCGGAAGGATATCCGGGGAAGAGATTTTACGGCGGATGTTCCTGCGTGGATGAGGTGGAAGCTCTTGCAATCGAACGTGCGAAAGAATTATTCGGATGTGAATATGCAAATGTACAGCCACACTCCGGAGCACAGGCAAATATGGCAGTCTTTTTTGCAATGTTGCAGACGGGAGATACTGTAATGGGTATGAATCTGGATCATGGTGGACATCTGACACATGGAAGTCCTGCAAATATGTCCGGAACCTACTTCAAGCCGGTATATTATGGAGTAAATGATGACGGCGTGATCGATTATGAAGAAGTCAGAAGAATCGCCATTGAGAATAAACCAAAGCTGATCGTAGCAGGTGCAAGTGCCTATGCCAGAGTTATTGATTTTAAGAAATTCCGTGAGATCGCAGATGAAGTTGGGGCTTATCTGATGGTGGATATGGCGCATATCGCCGGTCTGGTAGCAGGTGGACAGCATCCAAGCCCGATTCCTTATGCAGACGTTGTGACTACAACCACACACAAAACTCTGCGTGGACCAAGAGGCGGCCTGATCTTAAGCAGCGCAGAGAATGCAAAGAAATTTAACTTTAATAAAGCAGTATTTCCGGGAATCCAGGGTGGTCCTCTGATGCACGTGATCGCTGCCAAGGCAGTATGTTTCAAAGAAGCGCTTCAGCCGGAATTTAAGGACTATGCGAAGATGATCGTTGAGAATGCGCAGGCACTTTGCAAAGGACTCCAGAAACGAGGAATTGATATCGTTTCCGGTGGCACAGACAATCATCTGATGCTTGTAGACCTCAGAAGTCTGGGCGTTACAGGCAAGCAGATGGAGAATCTTCTTGATGAAGTAAACATTACCTGCAATAAGAATGCAATTCCAAATGATCCCCAGTCTCCATTTGTTACAAGCGGTGTACGTCTCGGAACAGCAGCAGTTACTTCACGAGGCATGAAACCGGAAGATATGGATAAGATTGCAGAAGCAATTGCTATGACCTTAAAAGAAGAAGGCAGCCAGGAAAAGGCAAAGGCAATCGTCAAAGAACTTACAGACAAATATCCTCTGGTTGGATAAATAAATCATACAAAATAATGTATAAAAGCGAAATGCATGGTTCATGAGTGAACAGCACTTCGCTTTTATTTATTATGTCGCTGAATCGAGAAACTTATTTAACCAAATTATACCAAAATTATCCAAATAAAATCATGGATTTTTTTCAGAAAACGTAGTATAGTAACAATAGCTGATAATAAGTTACTGAGAACAGAGTGAACAGTAACGATGATATATCACAGTATATTGAAAACAATAACAGAGAGCAGGTGACAGAATTTGGAAAAAGTGATAATCATAGGTGCCGGACCTGCAGGAATTTCCGCTGCGCTTTATGCAGTTCGTGGAAATCTGGATCCCCTGGTGATCAATAATGGGATCGGTGCTTTGGAAAAAGCAGAGAAAATAGAAAACTATTACGGACTGGAACATCCGCTGTCCGGTCAGGAATTATATGATACAGGAATCGCTCAGGCGAAAGCACTGGGCGTACGAATATTGGATGCACAGGTTCTGGGAGTCGGCGGGTTTGATACTTTTGTGGTAAAAACCACAGAAGGTGAATTCGAGACTCAGAGTCTGATTCTTGCAACAGGAAGCAAACGTGCTGCACCGAAGATTCCGGGAGTTAAGAAATTTGAGGGAAAAGGTGTCAGTTACTGTGCAATCTGCGATGCTTTCTTTTACAGAGGCAAGGATGTGGCAGTTCTTGGAAACGGTGATTTCGCCATGCATGAAGCAAAGGAACTGTCCAATACAGCTTCTACAGTAACCATTTACACAAACGGCGAAGAACCGGAATTTACACCGGAAGGAAATATCAGCGTAAATACAATGAAGATTCAGTCTGTAGAGGGAGATGATCTGGTATCCGGAATCCGTCTTGCACCTGATGTACAGGCACAGGAAATAAATGGGGAAGCAGGTCAGCAGCATAATGATTTCTGTCCTGAAGACGGTGTATTTATTGCAATGGGAACTGCAGGCAGTACTGAGATTGCCGCCAGATGGGAGCTGAACTTACGGAAAAAGGAAACATTAAAGTTAACGAAAATATGGAAACAACCATCCCGGGACTCTATGCGGCAGGTGACTGTACAGGCGGACTTCTTCAAGTGGCGAAAGCTGTATATGAGGGAGCACAGGCAGGTATTAATGCAGGGAAGTATGTAAGATCTTTAAAGCAAAAAATCTAAAATAAAAACTGAAAATCTAACAGAGTTATAGTGTTGATATTATAAAACCAGAGAACTTACATTACAAATTTTTATAAAGAATAAGCAAAGGAGATATAAATCATGGCAAAAGAGATTACAACAGCAAATTTTGAAACAGAAGTATTAAAATCTGAGAAACCGGTTCTGATTGATTTCTGGGCAACATGGTGCGGACCTTGCATGCGTCAGGGACCAATTGTAGAAGCACTGGCTGAAGAAGGCTATGCAGTGGGTAAGGTAGACGTAGATCAGAATATGGCACTTGCACAGCAGTTTCGTGTAGTCAGCATTCCGACACTGATCCTGTTCAAAGACGGTGCGGAAGTGAAACGCTTCGTAGGTCTTACGTCCAAAGAAGAGCTTAAGAGTGCATTGGAAGGCTAAAGATTTATGAAGATTTTATTAGTGGCATGCAATGCAAAATATATTCATTCTAATCTTGCTGTTTATGATCTGCAGGCATATGCATCCGATTACGCAGATCATATTGTATTAAAGGAATATACCATTAACCAGCAGAAAGATGATATCATGCGTGATATTTACCTGGAACATCCTGATGTGGTATGCGTGTCCTGTTATATCTGGAACCTTTCTTTTGTAAAAGACTGATGGCAGATCTGATAAAGATTCTTCCGGGCGCCGACTTCTGGGTCGGCGGTCCGGAAGTTTCTTATGATGCGGAGAAATTCCTGACAGAAAACTCAGAATTTAAAGGTGTTATGGTCGGGGAAGGTGAAGAAACATTTAAAGAACTTGCCGGATATTATGTGGAAAAAAATCCGCAGGATCTGAAAGATATGACAGGAATCTGTTACAGAGACAAAGATCAGATCATACATAATGGATGGCGCCAGATCATGGACTTAAGCAGTATTCCATTTATTTACAAAGATTTGTCCGAGTTTAAGAACAGGATCATTTATTATGAAAGCAGCAGAGGATGTCCTTTCTCCTGCAGTTACTGTCTTTCTTCCATTGATAAGAAACTGCGTTTCAGAGATACAGAGACAGTAAAGAAAGAGCTGCAGTTTTTTATAGACAATAAGGTTCCGCAGGTAAAGTTTGTAGACCGTACTTTTAACTGTAAACATGACCATGCAATGGCAATCTGGAAATACATTAATGAACACGATAACGGTGTAACAAACTTTCATTTCGAGATTTCGGCAGATCTGTTAAGAGAAGAGGAACTGCAGGAAATGTCCACTATGCGTCCGGGCCTGATTCAGTTGGAGATCGGAGTACAGTCAACAAATCCGGATACGATTAAGGCAATTCACAGAACTATGGATTTTGAAAAACTGAAAGGAATTGTTGACAGAATCCACAGCTTTGGAAATATCCATCAGCATCTGGACCTGATCGCAGGACTTCCCTATGAAGATTACGACAGCTTCCGGAATTCCTTTAATGATGTCTATGCGCTGAAACCACAGCAGCTTCAGCTGGGCTTTTTGAAGGTGTTAAAGGGTTCCCATATGATGGAGATGTGCAGGGAATATGGTATTGTATACAAAACACAGGAGCCTTATGAGGTACTTTCCACGAAGTGGTTGGATTATGACCACGTTTTGAAGCTGAAAACTGTGGAAAATATGGTGGAAGTGTATTATAATAGTGGACAATTCCAGAATACACTTGAATATCTGGAAAATTTTCCGGATGCTTTCTCAATTTACGAGAGACTGGGCAGTTTTTACATGGAAAAAGGCTATGGTGACATTTCTCATACAAGAATGCGAAGATATGAGATCCTGCTGGAATTTCTGGAGGATATGCCGGAGATTTCCGTGGATCAGGTAAAAGACCAGATGGTATATGATCTCTATCTGAGAGAAAACCTGAAAAGTCGTCCTGGCTTTGCCAGAGATCAGAAGCCTTTTGAGAGACAGATATGGGACTTCAGAAAACGGGAAAAAGTGGCAAAGAATGCACATGTGGAAGTATTTGCAGATGGAACAGTGCTGCTGTTTAACTATGCAGACCGTGATCCGCTGACTAACAATGCTCATGTGACAGATGTGACGAAAGATGTGTTTGAGAACCTGAACAGAGATTAAAGAGGTGAAGAGAAATGGGAATGTTTAATCCAAAGAACCGTAAAGTGATCACAGCAATTATTGCAATCATTCTGGTACTGGCAATGGTAGTGCCGACAGTTCTGTCTCTGATCGTATAATAAATTTTCGGAGGAAAAGAATGAGACTGGGACAGGCGGTAATGGAGGCTCTGAGGGCAGAAATAACCGGATGCCTGAAACCGGGAGATGAACTGGTAGTGGCATGCCCGGTGGCTTTGAAAGGAACCTCTGTAATAGCAAAAAATAAAAAGGACAAACTGGCAGAGAGATTCTCTGCCGGTTTTATTCAGAATTGCGTTTCACTTTGGGATGCTTATGGAGCCGGCAGTATTGTCTGGAAAATTGCGCAGGAGGCAGATGCCAGCGCATTATATGCTATGGGTGAGGGCGGCTTTTTAAGTGCGCTCTGGAAGATGGCAGAAGCTTCAGAAGTAGGACTGGAAGCAGACTTCCGTAAGGTACCGATTCGTCAGGAGACCATAGAAGTGTGCGAGATTTTTGACCTGAATCCATATAAGCTTCAGGCAGATGGAGCAGTGTTGATTGGAATCCGCGGAGGTGAAGCACTGGTACAGAGACTTCGCAATGAGGGATTTATGGCAGAGGTCATCGGTCAGACAAACAGTGGCAATGACCGGCTTCTCTACAGTGGCGGCAGTGCCCGATATCTGGAACGTCCGGCAGAGGATGAACTGCAGCAACTTCTCAAAGAGTAACTGCAGGAAACTTAAGAGACAATTTTCTAAGAAAAGACAGACGATTAATAACAAGAGGAATAAAAACAAAATGGCAAAATTAAATATTGTACTTCATGAGCCGGAGATTCCTGCAAACACAGGAAATATCGGCCGTACCTGTGTGGCAACAGGAACCAGACTCCATCTTATCGAGCCTCTGGGATTTTCCTTAAGTGAGAAAGCCTTAAAGAGAGCAGGAATGGATTACTGGAAAGATCTGGATGTAACTACATATCTGGACTTTGAAGACTTTCTGGAGAAGAATCCCGGTGCAAAGATTTACTATGCAACAACAAAAGCACCTCAGACTTATACTGATGTTCATTATGAAGAAGACTGCTACATTATGTTTGGAAAAGAGAGCGCAGGAATCCCGGAGGACATTCTGGTCAATAATCAGGAAACCTGCGTAAGGATCCCTATGATCGGAGATATCCGTTCTCTGAACCTGAGCAATTCCGTAGCAATTGTTCTGTACGAGGCACTGCGCCAGAATAATTTTGACCACATGAATCTGGAAGGACACCTGAGAAACTACGACTGGAAATAATCACAGTAAGCAGACAGGAGGAGTTATATGCCAAATACCACAAAAGCAGCTCTGGAAGAATCCCTGAAACGGCTTCTTCTGAAGAAACCTCTGGACAAGATCACGATAACAGATATTACCACAGACTGTGGAATAAGCCGCATGGCTTTTTATTATCATTTCAAGGATATTTATGATCTGGTTGAATGGTCCTGTGTGGAAGATGGGACAAAAGCCCTTCAGGGCAAAAAGACTTCTGAGTCCTGGACAGAAGGGCTGACCCAGATATTTGAGGCAGTGCTGGAAAACAAACCGTTTATTATGAATGTTTACAGAAATGTGGACAGGGAGCGGATAGAAAATTATCTTTTTAAATTAACCTATGATCTGATCGTGGGTGTGGTGGAAGAAAAAAGCAAGGGTCTGAATATCACAGAAGAGGATAAGAAATTTATTGCAGACTTCTATAAATATGGTTTTGTGGGAATCATGCTTGAGTGGATCAGGGAAGGAATGAAAGAAAATATTGAAGATCTGGTAAGAATGATGGATCTGACACTTCACGATACAGTGACTACATCTATTCATAACTTTCAGAAAAATAATATGGAAAAATAATCATATAAAAATTCTTTACAAAAGCCGCCGGGTGATAAAAAACTTATCATTCGGCGGCTTTTGTAAATTGTAGAATCATATTTTAACTGTTAATATACAGCCATAGCAACAAACAAATCATTCAGACGGATGAAATGCTTATGATATGGGAAACATACAGATAAGAATGTAAAAGTCATGAAGATGTCTTGACGGGAGATCAAGAGATTTCCGGCAGGCGAAAAGAGTTTCCGGGAAATGGGTAAAGCAGAGAGTAAAAAGCATTTAAGATAACGAATCTGAAAGAACTTCTAAAGAAGAATTCAAGAAAGGTGGATGTGTATTATGAGTAAAAATAAAGGTTTAGGACTTATATCCGCATTGGCAGTTGGAGCAGGCGTGGCAGCAGTGGCAGCAGGAAAGAAGTATAAAACAGCTGAGACAAAGAAAAAAGAAGATTATGACGCACTTCATAATACAAGTGAATATCGCAATACAGAACGTGGAAAATATGAGAAAAATAGTAAGGGAATTTATTATACAAACGGTAACTATGAAGCATTTGCACGTCCAAGAAAGCCGGAAGGCGTAGATGATAAACATGCTTATATCGTAGGAAGCGGACTGGCTTCTCTTGCAGCAGCCTGTTTCCTTGTACGTGACGGACAGATGCCCGGAAAGAATATCCACATTCTGGAAGCAATGGATATTGCAGGCGGTGCATGTGACGGTATCTTTGATCCGAGCCGCGGATATGTGATGCGTGGGGGACGTGAGATGGAAAACCATTTCGAGTGCTTATGGGATCTTTTCAGAAGTATTCCATCCATTGAAACACCTGGTGTATCTGTACTTGATGAATATTACTGGCTGAATAAGGAAGACCCCAACTATTCTCTCTGTCGTGCAACAAAAGAGAGAGGCAAGGATGCTCATACAGACGGTAAATTCAATCTGAGCCAGAAGGGCTGCATGGAGATCATGAAGCTGTTCATGACAAAGGATGAAGATCTTTATGACAAGACAATTGAAGATGTATTTGATGAGGAAGTATTTGATTCCACATTCTGGTTATACTGGAGAACCATGTTCGCATTTGAGAACTGGCACAGTGCACTGGAAATGAAATTATACTTCCAGAGATTTATCCATCACATTTCCGGACTTCCGGATTTCAGTGCCCTGAAATTCACAAAATATAATCAGTACGAATCTCTGATCCTGCCAATGCAGAAATATCTGGAAGAAGCAGGCGTTGAATTCCAGTTCAATACAGAGGTTACAAACGTACTCTTTGAGTTTGAAGGCAATAAGAAGATTGCAAAAGCAATCGAGTGTAAGGTGAATGGCGTAGAAAAGGGAATTGTTCTTACAGAGAATGATCTTGTATTTGTGACAAACGGAAGCTGTACAGAGGGAACCATCTACGGCGATCAAAACCATGCACCGAATGGAGACGCAGAAGTTCGTACAAGCGGATGCTGGAGCCTCTGGAAAAATATTGCAAAACAGGATCCGTCCTTCGGACATCCTGAGAAATTCTGTTCTGATATTGCTAAGACAAATTGGGAGTCAGCAACAGTGACTACTCTGGATGATAAGATCATTCCTTATATTACAGATATCTGCAAACGTGATCCGAGAACAGGCAAGGTTGTTACAGGCGGTATTGTAAGCTGTCAGGATTCCAGCTGGTTATTAAGCTGGACAATCAACAGACAGGGACAGTTCAAGGATCAGGATAAAGACAAGGTTTGTGTATGGGTATATGGTCTGTTTACAGATGTACCTGGTGATTATATCAAGAAGCCTATGAAGGAGTGTACAGGTAAGGAAATCACAGAAGAGTGGCTCTATCATCTTGGCGTTCCGGTTGACCAGATTGAAGACATGGCTGAGAACAGTGCAGTTTGTGTACCGACCATGATGCCTTATATTACAGCATTCTTTATGCCGAGAACAAAGGGTGACAGACCTGATGTTATTCCGGATGGCTGTGTAAACTTCGCATTCTTGGGACAGTTTGCCGATACACCAAGAGATACTGTATTTACTACTGAATATTCCGTAAGAACTGCCATGGAGGCTGTATATGGACTTCTTGGTGTTGACAGAGGTGTGCCGGAAGTATGGGGCAGTGTTTACGATATCAGAGAATTACTGGATAGCAGTGTGAAGCTGATGGATGGTAAATCCCCACTGGAGATCGAACTTCCGGGACCACTGGATATGCTGAAGAAACCGCTTCTGAAAGCTGTTAAGGGAACTGTGGTCGAGAAAGTACTCAGAGATCATGATGTGATCAAAGATTATATGATGTAAATATAGAGATGTAAGTGATATGAAAAGGCTGCAGGAGATATCCGGCAGCCTTTTTGTAAAGCCGTTAAAAATTGGTGGAAAGTTGTTTTGATTAAGAAAAAACAGGTTGCAAATTAAAAAGACAGATGATAATATATAATGAAATATATAGAAAAGATTGATTGAGACGACAAAAAGTCTGAAAAAATAAGCGAATATGATAATATATTGGAAGCTTTGCTGTCATAATGAATATGTAGCGCAGGAGGGCTTTCAAGGGAGTGAAGGGAGGTTTTTTTATGGAGCTTGAGATGTATCGCAGGTATTCGCAGATGGCAAGAGGTATTGAGAAGGCTGAGCTGGTGTTTAAAAATGGGCGTGTGTTCAGCTCTGGTACAGGAGAATTTATTGATGGTGATGTGGCTGTTGCAGATGGAATTGTGATCGGAGTCGGTACATATGAAGGAGAGACAGAGATTGATCTGGAAGGAAAAGTGATCTGTCCGGGGTTTATCGACAGTCATCTGCATCTGGAATCTACTCTGGTGACGCCGGGGGAGCTGATCCGGCAGGCTGCACAGTGTGGAACTACAACATTTATTGTAGATCCTCATGAGTCTGCAAATGTATCCGGTACGGATGGAATCGATTATATCCTGGATCAGACAGAAGATGCACCGGCGAATGTATATGTAATGATGCCTTCCTGTGTTCCGGCGACTCATGTGGATGATAACGGGTGTATTCTTACAGCAGGAAAGATGAAGGGATATCTGGAACATCCTAGGATTCTGGGACTTGGTGAAGTGATGGATGCGCCTTCTGTGATTAACGGAAGTGTTGCCATGCATGAAAAGCTTCAGCTGTTTCAGGATAGAGTGAAGGATGGCCATGCACCGTTTCTGGCACCTGGGGATCTGGCAGCATATGTACTTGGCGGAATTGATACAGATCATGAGTGTGTGGATTATGAGTATGCAATGTCTGAGGCAAGAAATGGCATGTATGTGCTGATCCGTGAGGGAAGTGCAGCGAGAAATCTGGATGCTATTGTGAAGGGGCTTGTTGATCATCATACAGATACTTCCAGCTTCTGCTTCTGTACAGATGATAAACATATTGAAGAAATCCGTAAAGAGGGACATATTAATTATAATGTAAAGCGTGCAGTACAGCTTGGACTTCCTGTTGAGAAAGCACTTCAGATGGCGACGATTCAGCCTGCAAGATGCTATGGTTTATACAGACTTGGAATGATCGCTCCCGGAAGACAGGCAGACTTTGTAATTCTGGATAATGTGACAGATCTGAATGTTGTAGATGTATATCATTGTGGTAAGAAGATCATTAAAGATGAGAAAGCAGAATTGAAACCATGTCCTCCATATCTGAAAAATACAGTTCATGTATCTGGGTTCAGTGAGGAACGTCTGAAACTGAAACATCCGGGAACAAAGGCAAGAGTGATTCAGATGCTTGAAAAACAGATTGTGACAAAGGATGTTCTGGAAGAGGTTCCATGGATAGAATCGGATGGTGAGAAATATTTTGCTCCGGACGGGGAATATCAGAAGATTGCAGTGATTGAGCGTCATAAGAATACGGGCAAGATGGGAGTGGGCATTGTAAAAGGCTATGGAATCCGCGGCGGAGCCATTGCTTCCAGTGTTTCTCATGATTCCCACAATATTATTGTAGTAGGAGATAATGATCGTGATATGGCTGTTGCTGTAAAAGAATGATGCGGACGCAAGGTGGTTATACTCTGGTATGCAATGGAGAGATTTATGGAACCTTACCACTTCCTGTCATGGGACTGATGAGCGATGCCGGCTACGAGAGTGTAAACGAAGCACTTGCAAAAATGATTCCGAAGGCCCATGAGATGGGAGTGAAAGAAGGATTTGATCCGTTTATCACCCTGTCATTTATGGCACTTCCTGTGATTCCTGAAATCAGGATCACACCGAGAGGAATCTATCTCGTAAATGAAGACAGAATGCTGAGAACACCGTTTAGTTAAGGTGGGTGAAATGTCTTAAATGCATTATTTGCGAGGATTGCCATAGAATAAAAAAATACCGTAATAAAAGTAAATGATATATACTTTTGTTACGGTATTTTTTATAGCAGTCCTCTCAGACACGCTCCAGGTAAGAGGGTTGTTACAGGTATATTTAAGACAATATTTTTCAAGTGAAAGAAATTTATTTCGTTTTCTCCAGAGTAAAGATAAATTCGGTTCCCACACCTTCTGTACTGATCACATCAATATTCTGGTTGTGTGCATTGATGATCTCTTTGACTATAGAAAGTCCGAGTCCGGTGCCTTTACGGTCTTTTCCGCGGGAAGCATCAATCTTGTAGAAACGATCCCAGATTTTGCCCAGGCTTTCTTTGGGAATGCCGGTTCCGTAATCTTTTACAGAAACAAAGACCTTACCGCTTTTTACAGTTGTTTCAATCTGAACAGAGGAATTATCATTGCTGAATTTAATGGCATTATCAAGAAGGTTGTAAAGAACCTGCTGAATCTGTTCCATATCAGTCTGACATAAAGTTCATGTCCGGAGAGAAGCAGCTCCAGACGGATCTGGCGGCTGGTGCAGATGCCTTCAAATGTAGCTGCTGTGTTTTTGATGGTATCATTGATATCAAAACGCTGAATGTGCATCATCCGTTTTTTCATATCCAGTTCATTCAGAGTCAGAAGACTGCGGGTGAGTTTTTCAAGACGTTCAGATTCAAAAGCGATGATCTTCAGATACCGTTCCTGCATCTCATAGGGGATGGTACCGTCCAGTATGGCATTGACATATCCCTTGATGGAGGTAAGGGAGAACGGAAATCATGAGAGACATTTGCAATGAATTTACGCTGATATTCTCCGTTTTTGTTCAGTTCATCGGACATATAATTCAGAGTTTTGGCAAGATATCCCATTTCATCATCAGAAGTAACATCTATTTTATATGCAAGATTACCTCCTGCATATTCACTGGCACCTTTCATGATTCTGGCCAGGGGCTTACGTATATAGTGGCTGTAAACCCAGAGAAGAAGACTGGTGGCTGCATAGCACAGAAGAAAGATTACCTGCATGATAAAAAGAATACTGCTGCGGCTCTGATAAAGGTTTGTCATCGAATAATGGATTGCCACGTAACCTTTGGTTTCCATATCAGAGGTGATCGGGGCAATAACACTCAAATGATCTGTTTTAAAGAAACCATAAAACTTTCCAATCTGATAATAGTTGCTTCCCCATTTGGAAGCATCGAATCCCTCCAGTGGGATCGGATCCCTGACGTCAATATTTTTCTGTGTACTTACAATAATTTCACCGTTACTGTTGATGATCCACAATACAGCATCCTGAAAATCGGAAATTGCACATAAGTGCTCCTGAAGAGTATCTACTGTACTGGAAGAGATATTGCTTTTAACTGCTTCGTTAGATGCAATATTGTGCGCTTCTGTATAGAGTGCGGCACTTAAAGAGTGTTCCAGATGCTTTTCCACCATATAAGAACCGCCGAGGGTTATGAGGAAAAATCCCAAAATCCCGATGAGAATATAAAATCTCAGGAATTTTGTGGAAAGATGATGCTGTTTCATGGATTTTTTACCTCAAATTTGTATCCGATTCCCCATACGGTGGCAATGGACCAGTGAGGATTGTCTTTGATCTTTTCACGAAGACGTTTGATATGAACGTCTACAGTACGGGTATCACCGATGTATTCATAACCCCAGATATGATCCAGTAACTGCTCGCGGGTAAATACCTGATTTGGTGATGCTGCAAGGAAATAGAGAAGTTCCAGTTCCTTTGGCGGCATATCAACCTGACGACCCATGTATGTGACTGCATAGTTTGTCAGATTAACGGTCAGATCCGAGTAAGTGACACATTTTTCACTGGAAGAAGGTGCAGGCTGTTTTACCTGGAAACGGCGCAGGACTGCACGTACACGTGCAACCAGTTCCTTGGAATCAAAGGGTTTGATCATATAGTCATCTGCACCCAGTTCAAGCCCCAGAACCTTGTCAAAGGTTTCGCCTTTTGCGGAAAGCATAATGATGGGAACATCAGAGGTATGTCGGATTTCACGACATACCTGATAACCATCAATTCCCGGAAGCATCAGATCCAGAATGATCAGATCCGGGCGAAAGGAAACAAATTCCTTTAAGGCTTCCTCTCCGTCATTTACGATTTTTGTTTCAAAACATTCTTTGGTAAGATACAGGGCAATAAGCTCTGCAATATTATTATCATCATCAACAATAAGGATTTTCTGTTTGGAAACCATGCCAGTCCCTCCTATTTCTTAAATTCTACAATAGTAACACCTGCATCTCCTTCGCCGAATTCTCCAAGGCGGAAGGATTCCACATGCTTCTGGCGCTTCAGATAATTATGTACACCTTTTCTCAGAGCACCGGTTCCTTTACCATGAACAATACGGACAGATTTCAGATGAGCGATATAAGCATCATCCAGATATTTGTCAAGCTCTGCAACTGCTTCATCTACGTTTTGCCAAGCAGGTTGATCTCTGTGGATACATGGGCTGCTTTTGACATGCGGATCTTACCTGCACCTGTACGCTGCATGGTTGGTGTGGTGATCTCTGCTTCATCGATCAGTTCCAGATCAGAGATGTGAACCTTGGAACGGATGATACCCATCTGAACGAAGAGGAAACCTTTGTTGTCCGGACGGCTGCTGACAGTCCCCTTAAGATTCATGCTGAGAACCTTAACTGCATCTCCGAGGGAGATATCTTTGGCTGTGAGTTCCTTCTTCGGTTTCTTTGCAGCAGTTTTCTGAGTCATGCCTTTCTCTGCTTTATTCATATGTTTGCGCAGATTCTGGCGTTCTTTTTCCACAGCAGAGAGATCCACATGGTCTTTCTGGAATTTGTGGAACATCTTCATAGTCTGGTCTGCATATTCCTTGGCTTCGCGGAGAACTGCATGAGCTTCCTCATTGGCCTGACGGATGATGCGGTCTCGCTGCTCGTTCAACTTCTCCTGCTTGGATTCCATTTCGGATTTCAGAGAGGCAATTTCCTGTTTATACTGTTCAATCTCGCGGCGTTCATTTTCAATAGTTATACGGCTGCTTTCCAGGGAACTGAGAACATCTTCGAAAGATTCATCCTGTTCACTGATCTGTTCTTTGGCCTTATCGATGATATAGTCCGGAAGTCCAAGCTTGGAAGAAATGGCGAATGCATTACTTTTCCCGGGAACACCGATCAGCAGGCGGTAGGTCGGGCGGAGCGTTTCCACGTCAAATTCGCAGCAGGCATTTTCTACACCTGAGGTGGAGAGTGCATATACCTTCAGCTCACTGTAATGGGTGGTTGCCATAGTGCGGATTCCCTGTTCATGAAGATGGGAAAGGATCGCAATGGCAAGGGCAGCACCCTCTGTCGGATCTGTACCTGCACCAAGCTCATCGAAAAGGACAAGAGAGTGACGGTTGGCTTTTTTCAGGAAAGAAACCACGTTGGTCATATGTGAGGAGAATGTACTTAATGACTGTTCAATACTCTGTTCATCACCGATATCAGCATAAACTTCTTCAAACAGTGCAAGCTCTGAGCGGTCCAGTGTGGGAATATGAAGACCGGACTGGCCCATGAGAGTGAGAAGTCCGACAGTCTTTAAAGATACAGTTTTACCACCGGTGTTCGGACCGGTGATAACAAGCAAGTCGAAATCATCGCCGAGACGGATATCAATGGGAACAGCTTTTTTCTTATCAATGAGAGGATGGCGTGCCTGTTTCAGACGGATGCGTCCTTCATCATTGAAGATTGGTTCTGTTGCATTCATATCCATGGCAAGGGATGCTCTGGCAAAAATGACGTCAAGCTGTACCATGATATTAAGATCCACGCGGATAGAGTCGGTCTGTTCTGCAGTTTGCTGGCTCAGGGTGGAAAGGATCACTTCAATCTCTTTTTGTTCTTCCAGTTCCAGCTCGCGGATGTCATTATTTAGTTTTACGATTGCCATAGGTTCGATAAATAAAGTAGAACCTGTGGAGGACTGATCGTGTACCATACCCGGAACCTGTCCTTTGTATTCTGCCTTGACCGGAATGCAGTAGCGTCCGTTTCTCATGGTAATAACGGAATCCTGCAGATAATTGCGGGCACTTCCGTTTACAAGAGAGGAGAGCTGTGTATGGATCCTATCTCCGGTAATCTTCATGTTTCTTCGAATCTGGCGGAGGTTGCTGCTTGCATCATCACTGATCTCATCTTCTGAGAGGATGCATCTGCGGATCTCTGTTGTAAGAGGAGTCAGTGGTTCCAGTGCCTCGAACATCCCGTCCAGAGAGTCCGGGAGAGAATCACCGCGCTCACTTCTAGAATAGCTTTGACACGATTGGTGTTCTCAAGAAGACTGCAGATGGCAAGAAGTTCACCAATCCCCAGAGAACTTCCAATTTCCAGACGTTTCAGAGAACCACGCACATCTTTGACGCTGCCAAAGGAAATATTTCCTTTCTGGAAAAGACGGGTAAGTGCATCTCTGGTCTGAGTCTGCATATGTCGGATTTCATCAATATCTGTGGATGGCTCCAGCTTCCGGCAGATTTCTTTTCCCATGGAAGAGGAAGCCTTGTCTGTCAGCATATTGATGATTTTATAATATTCAAGTGCTTTATATGCTTTCTGATTCATTGTCTGTTTAAATCTCCTGATAGATATCTTTATAATTTGCTGTCCCTGATATTATAGCATTTTTTGTTATGGAAATGTACTCCGGGATTATGGCAATTCTAAAAAAATAATTGTGTTACTGTTCACTCCGTTCACAGTAACGTAGCCAAAATTCATTCCAGATTGCCTGCGGCAATGGAATTTTGGCTTGTATGTCTCGGGATTTTGGCATATTCATGCCAAAACACCTCGCGGAATAGTGGTGTGTGAACAGTAACTCAATTATACTGTTTTGTTTTTCAGCACTGCAGGTGATGTATTACCTACAACCATCGCTGTCAGCGGGCTGAAATACAGCAGACATGTTAATACACAGTAAATCGGGATCATAATTGCAAACTGTACCAGTCTTCCGGGCATGATCGCATAGAAATTATATCCAAGCATGATCACAAGTCCTGCTGTTGTAAGCACCAGAGAGCTGAGAACTGCAGTTACCACGATAGATACGCAGATACCAACTGTCTTTCCTGTTTTCTTTCTATTTGCAAATAATGGTTTTGCAAGGGCAGGAAGCACACCCCAGAGGATTGCTGCAACTGTGATAAACGGATTTACAGCATAGCCTTTCATAAAGCACCCGATAATATCCGCACATAATCCACAGACACCACCAGCTACCGGGCCAAGCCACAGACCTGCAAGGATTGTACATACACTTCCCACAGAAATACGGTACGCACCAAGATCAATGACCAGAACTCGTGTGAGTACCAGATGCATGGCGATCAGAAGAGCCATGAACACCAATGTTTTTACGTTCCAATATTGTTTTTTCTGCATAATAAAAACACCTCCATAATGTGTTTAAAAAATAGAGTAGTTACATAAATAATAATCCCTCCACATTATGAGATGCTCTCATATGTAGCAACGGGTGCGGAAATTATATCGTAAGCAGCACGCTTTCTGCTTTTCGTTTCACGGCGACTCCCCAGCCTGTGAACACTTGACGCATAAAATCCTACTTCGCTATTATTTATTTATCGAAATTATAACACAATCCATAGAAATTTCAATATATTTTCCGTTATTATTTTCACAAATTTGAATGCTGTTTTTTGTTCATTCTATACGAATGGTCTGCTTTTTTTACTTGAGAATATTGCTGCAAACACTCGTAAGTCTATGAATAAAACAGCCGCATATACTAATACTATAACATTATGCAGCAGTCCGGCATCTTCAGAAATGAGAAATTACATGAATACAGATATCCCGCCTCGGTCTGCTATAATCATGGAGGTAAAAAATGTCAGAAATATGTAAAAATAACTGCCAAAATCCTTATAATATATGTTATGATAATTACCTGAATACCAACGCCTGTACGGAATGTACCGGCCTGATATGCACTCCTGCCAAAGACAATGACGAATGGGAAAGCTACCGGAAAATTTTTGATTTTATCCCCGAACCGCCGGAAAGCAATATCCCTCCCTATAAATAATTATTGCATACGGCAGGAATCATGTTCAAACGAATGATTTATCGGAGGTCCTGTCTGTATTATGAAAAAACTGCTTGCTGCATGTGTCTGTGCCGGCCTTAGCTTTTCTTTTGCCGGATGCAGCCCTGAAACCATACTGGAACAATTCACATCCACCGGAGACACATCCGTCCGGGAACTTACTTCTTCATCTGACACCACAACTGAAACCGAAACAAAAGACCGTATCTATATGGATGAACTTTCCGGTACCCTGCAGGATTTTTCAGGAAGCCAGCTTATTCTGAACACGGACAGTACCTCCTATGTATTTAATGTTTCCAATGCCACCCTGGAATGTAAAGGCGGCATGATCACCGGCGATGAGATCAGTATCATTTACGAAGGTCAGCTTTCCGGTACTGACACAGGCAGTGTACATGTTCTGAAGGTTGTAGATGAATTTCATAAAAAAAATAAGCTGAAAAAGCGCACTGCGCATGGGCAGGTCATTTCCCTGACTTCCAATACCATCACAATAAAATCAAAGAAAGGAAAAACAGCCACCTATCCGATCACAGGAACAAAACAATATTATCAGAATGGAATCAAAGCCGGTGACTGGGTTTACCTTACATTCAAGGGGAAATTCCCGGATACCTCCAATGATTCTTCCGTATCCTTAAATGCCAGTCACCTGAAAGTACTGAGTATTTCTGATCTGAAAGATCTGGAAATACCGGATCCTACCCCAACTCCGGATCCAAAACTCACACAGACACCGGAGCAGATAGAAAATAAAGAAAAACAGCTGCTGGCAACTGTACAGGGAGTAAATCTGAATATCCTCCGGATTCTTCCTGCCGGAAGTGACACCTCCTTTAATCTGGATATGTCAGCAATTCCCGCTTACTTCAAGGGAGGAATTGCCCCGGGATCTCATGTTAATGTTACTTATATCGGAGATCTGGAAACAACATCCCTGGAAGAAGTCCGTATTATTGCTGTGACAGGTGAAGATCCTGATACCATTAATGACAAACATATTTCCTTTACAGTAACCGGCACGATCATTGGAAGTACTGCCAACACCATCACTGTACAGACAGATGACGGTGCCATAGATACCTTCCGTACAGAAAACGCGCAGGATCTCACTGCAAGCGGCATGGAATACGGCGACTATGTGTGTGTTACCTTCCATCCATCCAAATCAAAATCTTCTAATATTTATACAGCAATTAAGGTACAGGATGCGTAAATTGTTACTGTTCACTCCGTTCTCAGCAACACGCTTCGCGATGCAGGAAATATGAACCTCCTTGTGCAATGCCCAAGGAGTATCGTTTGCTTCACAAACTTAATTTATGCTAATCGCATAAATTCGCGCGGTATGTCTCGGGTTTTCTGTGACCTTCGCTCACACAAAACACCTCGCGGGATATCACCAGTGAACAGTAACCGTAAATTTCTTCTTGATTTCCGCTTCACCTTCCGCAAGCCAGCGGTATGCAGCATCCTGATCACCCAGAATTTCCACAAACGACTGTACTTCATCCCGGATTCCTTTTCCATGAAGAACTCTGTAAGCCCCCGCATCACTTCCGGGGGCTGTTTTTATTCCCAGCCGGAATGCTTTTCTGATATTCTCTTCTGCAGATTCTATGATTGGTTTCAGAGTCTCATCATCATAACGTCCGTCTCCCAGAAGATTTCTCACTGTAATCAGAGTCGGAACCCAGACTGTATCACTCTCCGCCAGCATGGCAAGACTTTCTTCATTCATATAGTTTCCATGCTCCAGACTGTCCACTCCGGCAGCCACCGCTGCCTGTACTCCGTAATCTCCGTTGGTATGGGACATGACAGCCATACCTTCCTCATGTGCAATATGTACCATTTCCTTTACCTCTGACCCATCCAGAGGTGTTCCGGTAATCGCTCCATGTTCATTAAAATCCAGAATCCCGGTAGTCATGATCTTAATAAAATCTGCCCCTGCCTGTTTCGCCTCCAGAACACGCTTATGAAATTCCACCATTGTGGCAAAACCTTTTCCCACAATAGAACCATAATGTCCTTCTTTATGAATGGCAAATATCGGAGTTCTGTAATCTATTCCATACTCTGGTGCAAGCTCTTTCGCTCTCGCAGAAACACCCAGCGCATCACCGCCATCCCGTACAAAAACAATTCCCCGTTCCTGGTATGCTTTCAGATGCTCTCTTATGATCTTATCGTCCGGTCCATTTTTATGCATATCAATTGCATGGCGGTAATTCACGCCATCCATAATGATATGCGCATGACATTCTCCAAACATTTCCTGTTTCTCTTCCTCTTCCCTGCTGCTTTCTTAACTCAAAGCATAGAGTCAGACGGATAAACTCATCCGCTTCGCTATGCAACTCTATGCTCAATAACCACTCCGCAGTTTTACTTAATCTTTTATCTATAATCTTTTATCTACAATTTTTTATTTTTCAAAAAAATTTCGGATTTCGTCTTCTGTTGCCTGCACAGACCCCTGGACAAAGAATGCTTTCCGCCGCCTCTTCCGTTTAATGCAGCATTCATTTCCTTTGTATACTGCCGTAAATCCCCGTCAATCTCGCCCATGGCATACTTATAGCTTCCATCTTCATTTCTGGAAAATACTGCACAGCAGCCCTCACAGGTATTCATCACTGCATCCGCAAGTTTACGTACAGAATCTGCTTCCAGACCTTCTTTAAAGATCAGGACACTTCCTGCACCTTCCCATTTCTTAGCTTCTGCCCTAAACATCTCTTCTTCCATACGGGCAACCTGACCTTTCATACGGAAATTCTCATCCTGAAGACGCTGTACTGCATCTGCTGTTCTGTCCATCTTTGCAGAAAGCTTCATGGAAATCTGATGATTCTGCTCATTCACCATATTCAGATAATCCAGAACACGTTTACCGCAGATCATCTCCATACGGATACCATCATGGAATTTCACTACAGAAAGAAGCTTCACCATTCCAATCTCACCTGTATGTGTCACATGGGTTCCACAGCAGGCGCATACGTCTACTCCCGGAAACGTCACAATACGAACCTGTCCTGTCAATTCTTTCTTACTTCTGTAATCAATAGTCTTCAGTTCCTCAGCATCAGGATAAGTGATTACAACTTCCCTATCCTCCACACTCTCTCATTTACTTCCCGCTCAATTTCTGCAAGCTGCGAGTCATCCAGCATACCATTCAAATCTACAGTGATCACATCGCTTCCCATATGGAAACCTACATTATCATAACCATACTTCTCATGAATAATACCGCTGACCATGTGCTCACCGGAATGCTGCTGCATCAGGTCAAAACGGCGCACCCAGTCAATCTTTCCCTCAACCTTCGCACCCACTTCCAGAGCCTTATCAGTATAATGAAGTAATTCTCCATCTTTCTCATGAACCTCTGTCACCTTTGCATCCCCCAGTGTTCCCACATCACTTGGCTGACCGCCGCCCTCCGGATAAAAAGCACTCTCATCCAGAATGACAGCATAACCTTTCTTTTGCTCTCTGCACTCTACTACAGTTGCGGTGAATTCTTTTTTATATACATCTTCATAGTATAAACGTCTTGTTTCTGTCATGATCTGTCTCTCCTTTTTCATCTGTCATATTGCCCCGCATTATCTTCCACATAAATATAAATGCCATATTTTATTTCATTGCAATCAAGTATAGACCAAATCAAAAGGCTTCGCAAGACCGTCACTCAGAGATATTTTCTATAAAAAAATCCGTTAATCAAAACAGCCAATAACCAGCGCAGAAAAATAGTTTGTTTTGTGTGCATTTGCAGGATACTTAGATATTCTTAGCCGGCAAAAATCTGCGTTATGAGAAAAATGACACACTGTCTGAGCCGCCATGCGGCGAGTTTGTGGCATTTTTCTCATGCCCTTAGCAGATTTTTGCCAGCTTAGAATATCTTAGTGTCCGAAACCGCACACAAAACAAACTATTTTTCTGCGCGTCCCCACCCCAAAGATTTTCCAATATTCCTCCAATATCTGAATCCATTCCCCCACCTCCTGCGTTATAATTAAATGAACAGGGAAAAGGAGACAGTAATGACCACAGAAAAGCAATATCTGGAATATCTTATCAAGCAATACCAGAACTTAATATACTCGATCTGCCTGAAATCTGTCGGTAATCCATTTGATGCCGAAGATCTCACTCAGGAAGTCTTTCTGTCTGCCTATAAGAACCTTTCCCGCTTTGATGGTAATTATGAGAAAGCCTGGTTAAGTAAGATTGCTGTCCGAAAGTGTCTGGATTATCTGAAAGCAGCCGGGCGGCGAAGTATTCCAACAGAAGACACCTACTTTTCCCAGATTCCGGACAGGCAATCCTCTCCCGAAGATGAATATATGAAAACTGCATCCAATACTCACGTAGAAGCATTGTGTATGCAGTTGAAAAGTCCTTACAAAGAAGTCGCTTACGCACATTTCTGCAAAGAATTATCAGTACCTGAGATTGCACAGCAGACAGGGAAAAATCCGAAAACAATTCAGACACAGCTCTATCGCGCAAGGGCAATGCTGAAAAAAATGCTTGAAAGGGGTGATTAGATGCATATTAATAAGAAGGATTTAATAGAATTTGACAACGGAAATATGAACACACAGGAAGTCATTGAGTTTCTGTCACATCTCGATCACTGCGATTTCTGTCTGGATCAGATGATGGAACAGGAAAACAACAGTACGGATACTGCTCCCGCCTATCTGATGGAACAGATTCTGGACAAAGCAGACTCCGGTGAAGTGCAGCTTGCCCGGGCAGCAAATAAAGCATCCCGCAAAATCCGGCTGCTCCATTACAGTCTTCAGACTGCTGCCGGTGTGATGGTTGCCCTGCTGCTTTTATTCAGTATCCCGAACCTGGATTTCACTTCCTTACATCAGGATACTTTCTCTCAGACAGACAGAATATTACCTGAGCATGAAAACGGCAGGCTCTACCAGTTCACCAGAGAACTCGGACAGAACATTGGTGATGGCACCGGTTCTTTTATAAAATATATCAGTGATTTTTCCGGCAAATTAATGAATGGAGGCAAATAAAAGTATGCAAAAACAAAAACGTGGATTCTGGCTTTTTATCTTCTCCCTGATCCCAGGTGCAGGAGAAATGTACATGGGATTCAAAAAACAGGGAATCAGTATTATGTTCTTATTCTGGGGCGTCTTTGCCATCGGAGCATGTACCGGAATGGACTGGCTTGTGTTCCTGATCCCGATCATCTGGTTCTACAGTTTCTTTAATGTGCACAATCTGAAATCTCTTTCTGAGGAAGAATTTTACTCTATAGAAGATTCCTATGTCCTTCATATGGATGAACTGGCAGGAGATATCAGTTCTCTGCTTAAACATCACGGAAAGATAACTGCGATTCTTCTGATTTTCCTTGGTGCTTCTATTCTGTGGAACACCCTGGTAGATTTCCTCTATATGATCTTACCCGGCTATCTGGCTGATGTTATCGGCAGATTCACATATCATCTGCCACAGCTCGTGATCGCAGCTGCCATCATTTTTGCAGGGATTTATATTCTCACCCGCAAGAAAGATGCTCTGGATGAAGAACAGCCTGACAGCTTTACTGAGGAAGAACATTACTGGACACCTTATCGTCCGTATCAGCAGAATATTTCAGATATGACAACTGACGCAGCTAAAAACACCACAGATACAACGAATCCCGATTGCTGCACAGATACAGATGTCACAGATAACACCACTACCGGCAACCCGGTATCTCTGAAAAAAGATTCTGCCGCCGAAGTGTCTCAGAAGGATGCTTCATCACAAACAACAAATTCTGAATCATGACACAAAATGGGATTGTCACATCAAGGAATCTACCTTCATGTAACAATCCCATTCTCATTATCCTCACATGGATACCGAAACTTCTCCAAAGGACAATATTGTCTCCTGTCCATCTTCTTCCCGTACTTTCAGCCGTCCGTCCCTGCATATCTCCAATGCAAATGCCTGTCTGGAAGAGTTTCCGTCTGTAATTGTGATCTGATGTCCCGGGATCATGTTATGTGTCACATAATCCGGAGATAATTTCAGATCTGCTGTTTCTTTTCTCAACTCGTTCACGATCATTGCAGTCAGTTTATTACGGTCAGTCTGTTCCGCATCTTCTTTTGTCTCATAAAGGGCTCCTGCTATACTTTTTAATTTCTGCGGCAGGTTCTCCTGGTCCAGATAGAGGTTCAATCCCATGCCAACTACCACAAACTCAATATTTCCACTCTCAAAATCTGTGACAGCCTCTGTGAGTATTCCACAGACTTTCTTTCCTTTATAAAACAGATCATTAACCCATTTAATATCAAGCTGGATTCCACAGAGCTGAGCAACTGCTCTGTAGACTGCCACTGCTGCCGCAGTTGTGATCAGCAGACTGTCATGTATGGTTCCCTGTGGCTTCAGGATCACACTCATGTAAAGACCTGTATCTGCAGGAGAATAGAATTCCCGGCCTCTGCGCCCCTGCCTGCAGTCTGGCTCCTGGCAATGACAAATGCCCCATGTCCGGCCTCTCCCATCATAGCTTCTTTCTTGGCAGTCTGGTTCGTAGATTCCAGTTCATCATAAATATCTATCTTAACCTTCGGATCATCCAGAAACAGGCGGATTCCCTCCTGCGACAGACGGTTCGTATCCTTCGCAAGCATATATCCTTTATTCGGTCCTGCTTCTATATGATACCCTTCTTCCCGGAGCGACTTTACTGCCTTCACACTGCTGCCCTGGTACATCCCAACTCACCGGCAATGCTCTCACCGGAAAGCACTTCTCCTTTATTCTTCTCCAGCATTTCCAAAAGACTTGATTTTACAGTCATAACGTTCTCTTCGCACCTTCTCCCGTTATTTTTCTCTCATTATTTACTGTTAATCATATCATCTGCCGCTGTTTTTGTCTAATATCTGTTTTTTGCATGTCCCCATACCTTATAGCCGTTCCATAAAACAATGCAATCAGGACAGCTCAGCAGAGTACGAAGAACAAGGAATATATCTGCAGGCATACTGACATACAGCAAAGATATCTGACGCAGGACTTCACTCTATGATGGACTGGATTGTTTGCAGTAATTTAACCTATTGTGCTACTTCAAATAGATTATGTGAAAACCTGTAAAACCGCAAAGAATCCTTACAGATATTAAAAAATAAAATTTTTAGAATATCAATTTTTTGATTTTTCCAAGTTCACAGGTTTC
>ENA-OQAZ01000270-OQAZ01000270.1-human-gut-metagenome-genome-assembly--contig:-NODE-270-length-29605-cov-5.109471_pt1 | contig 29605 bp, 26 predicted proteins | sample MGYA00242737_ERZ504531 | MGnify/ENA primary metagenome ERZ504531 (study PRJEB26092, sample SAMD00036244) | human gut metagenome | host: Homo sapiens | study: EMG produced TPA metagenomics assembly of... | reverse complement strand
TCATACGTAAGTGTAATAAGTTGTGATTTGCTTTCAAATTAGTATCTTTGAACCATTGGAAACAACAATTAAACCGTACGGCTAAACCATACGGTTGTTGTGATTTGCTTTCAAATTAGTATCTTTGAACCATTGGAAACAACAGAATATATGTTACAAACTAATTACCAATTAGTTACACACATATTCAGGAATTAAAAACAAAGTTGTTATCTAATAAGAAATCCCGTTTCAGACGGGATTTCTTATTTTTAAAATAATTCCAATTGCTGTCCTGGAGTAGTTACACCTTGTAGTTTCTTTCCATAAAAAAGTTCAATAGCAGCAAATTGTTTATCAGTGATACACATTATTCCCACTTGTCCATATTCAGGCAAAAAAGATTTAACTCTATTTATATGAACAGTCGCATTCTCGCTACTAGCACAATGACGGACGTAAATTGAAAACTGAAACATTGTAAAGCCATCCTTTTGTAGATTTTTTCTAAAATCAGTATAAGCTTTCTTGTCCTTCTTAGTTTCCGTTGGCAAATCAAATAATACTAGTACCCACATAATCCGATATTCACTAAAACGGTCCATTATCGTTCGGGATAACTAATACGACGAATTTCTCCACAAAAACATTTATATAGAGAAGCTGTAGTCTGAGCGACAGCCACCATCAACGGACTACGTTTACCATTAATACGTACATCCAATGTGGGAATAACAAGCAAACGTGATTTTATTTCTTTTGTTAATTCCAAATTTGCACCATACAATTTCACTAAACCAAATACTAATTCATCAACATAAGGTCGATATGGCTCCATCACATCGTCAGCTAAACAATATGCATTATAACGATTATGATGATGGATCCCTAAGGTAGGAAGCAACCCACTTGCCACTAAAGCACGAGCAACGATAGCACGAAGTATAGCATAACCATAATTCAATAAATTATTAGGAGAAATCCCTTCTCTGTCACGAGTAAAGCCAATAATATCTGCAAATAAATTTTTCCAAAAAAAAAGCAGCCGCACGTGCTTCCAAATTCTCTGGATCACCACTCTTCACTTCATTCGCCCAAATTCGCATACATTTCATTTCTTCACCTACACAAACTCTCAATACAGATGCTTGATTATCTATTTTTGCCTTAATTGTTTGCTGCCAAAGTTGCTTTTTCAATGGCAATGATGCATCCAACTGTTGACGGAAACGCTCATTCTGAGTTGTATTTCCATACAAAGGGAGCATTAAACCCACTGGCATACTTTTACTATCACAAGTGATAACGGCACAATTATTCTCTAATAGAGATTCTAATACACCGGAAGTAATAGTAATTTGCTTATGATCTATACTACGACACCTATATCTTCAATCGGCTTCGTTATTTCCGATTGTTCTTTAAAGATATCCGGCAATGAATCACTTTTCTCAACTTCCGGAAGTTTTATGACTAATTGGTTATTTCGTAATGACAAATAAGCCGGATTACCAAAATAAAGTGTTTTCTTTATCATAGTATCATATTTTAAAGGTTAATATATTACTTACCTCGCAATTTCTTCTGCTCTTTTTCGAAATTTTCAATTGAAATCTATTTCTACAGGAGATAACTGATTACTAATGCGTTTCTTAAATTCATCATATTCAAGATTTGCTTTTTTCTTTGCTAATTCAGCCGAAATAGTACCAGCATGTTGTAACAATTCTTTTCCTGACAGTCTAAGAAAATCATCCAATTTTTGAATCCAGTCTTTCATATACATAGGGGTATGACTTTTAGCCTGCAATTCTGCAAAGTCAAGATACAAACTTACAATACGATTTAATGTATCCAACTCATCATCTGTCAAATAATTCTTAGCATATTCTATATCATTCCGCTTTGGCACTGCTCCTGTCCAATTAGTTAATCCCATAAAATCTTTCCCTGCATCTGCACGACCGTAAATAACCTCAGCAGCCGTATGTCCATGTACCGAAAAATGCATTTTATTTTGAACCGTGGCAAAAAACAATCGAGTAGACTCAGTACTTGGGTCATAATCTATGCTCAAAGCATAAATTTCAAGAATTTTACGATAGAATATCTTTTCTGAGGAACGAATATCACGTATGCGTGATAATAACTCATCAAAATAATTTCCACCACCTGCACGCTTCAACAGTTCATCGTTCATTACAAATCCCTTTACTAAATACTCTTTTAGTATTTGTATTGCCCATATTCGAAACTGCACACCACGGTAAGATTTAACCCGATAGCCTATGCTTATAATCATATCCAAATTATAATAAGCCACTTGATATATTTTACCATCAGAAGCAGTTGTTGCAAAAAATGCAACAACTGAATTTTCCTGTAATTCCCCACTCTCAAAAACATTCTTTATATGGCGTGAAATCGTTGATTTGTCCCGTTGAAATAATTCTGCCATTTGATCTAATGTCAGCCAAACTGTATCATTGCATAGTGTTACTTCAATTCTTGACTCACCATCTACCGTTTGATATAAAAGAATTTGTCCTTTGTTTTCTTCCATAAAATAAGAATATATTATTTTTTATATGAACTACTTGATTCTAAGACATTTCCTAAACGATCAACTTTTATAGGCATACATATTTCTTTTATCATTTCATCTGTCCATGCCTTTTGCGCCTTATTATTACTACCTAATTCTATTGTTTGTAAAATAGGATTCGCTATTCTCGCAGGTATAAAATGTCCTTCATTTCCCGTACAACTTACCATCTTATAAATCCTTCCCCTATCCAAAGGCTGGGCAATAATACCATTAGCTAATTCATCATCAGTAGGAAGATAAACCAAATCATTAGGTGACAATACAAAAATAGGGTCATTACCATTCTCATCTTCCGGTGCAACAGGTAAACCTTGTTTTTGCCGTTCAATTGCAACATTCAGTGGAATGGTAGCATAATTTCTTTTCTTTATTATAGTATTCGTCTTTTTATCTAGAATATTCGACTCGTATACAGCAAAAAATAAATTTGTTCCTTTCGCAGCCTCTACAAATTTAGAAAATTTATTACCTGTTTGACCTACTGCAAACTTATCAGCCTGTTCATACCAACGAATTTTAATGATAGGCTGATGATACTTTCCATTATTCAGCTGAATAATATTACGATTCATTTCATCAATACCATCCGGCGAAAAAGCAATATCCGGATTATTATCTTTCAGTTCCAAATGACGTAACAATATTTTTTGGATACCCGTATCAGTAATATTATTTTCTATTTTCTTTCTATCAAAACTAGTATCCAGCGGTTTTCTAGTAGCAAAGAATCGATCTTTAGTATCTTTACTAAAATAGTAAACCTCTATTTTAGACAGATTTATATCACTCCAAGTTTCTCTATTATCTTCAAAGTACTTCTTTATTCTCTTCGCGTCAAATCCTAAATTCCAAAGTTCCAATAATTTTCTCTTGAAGTCTTTCACAACGATGCTTTGAGGATTTTTCATCGCTTCATTTAAAGCTACAGTCTTTATCCTACGCAAATTAACTTCTCCAAATACCGTATCTTTATGCATGGATTTACGTATAGCCCAGTTGTCCCCTTTTCCCTGTTTCACAAAGATCTTTTTGCCTTCTTCATTATAATGCAAGAAGCGATTGGTAGCTTTATTTATAACACGCAAATTTTGCTTAAAACTGACTATTATATTTTCCAAAGCCAAATATGTATCCTGTGTAAACGATGCCCACGGTTTTCTGATCACCCATTTATAGTTACCGTTATTATCAGTCTTAGCTTTATCACACAGCATTTTCTGCAAATCATATCGGGATAATTCAGCCTTAGCTGTTGCCGACTCATTATTTAAATAATTAATAATATTCCTATTTGCACACGCTATTATTATGGCATCCATTGCATGGTGACGATGATCTATTCTTTTCTTATTAAAACCTTTTTGCAATTCCAAAGGCATTGTCGGAATTTCTTGAATCCCAACATTTTTAGTTGTAAATTTATTTGTGCCGGTCAACTCATTGAGTCGTTGAAAACGAGGAAGTATAATTTTATTCCAAACCTCATTTATTCCCCAATCTTTCTTCAAACGATCCGTAACTCCTCCGGTACAAGGAATTACATTCTTTGAAATTGCTTCTTCCTCTCCTTTTTCTCTAACGATGTTGGAAAGAAGGGACTTTACAACTTTGCTGATGTACCTACTATCATTCAGCTGACGAGTAACAAACTCCTCCGGAATATCATCCATCAAAAGTTTTTTCATTTTACTACGAGTACGCGAATAGTTATCTTTCACAAATTGCTCATATTCATCCACAGTGAAGATCCTTACTTTTTTTCCAAAAGGAAGTTCCACTATCTCCCCATGATGCTTCACTATAAACTCATGTCCCAATAAATTGCTTTTAAGCTTATTGACTTCCGCTTCACAAATCACCTTGTTACTAAAAGAATCATCAAAATAACATGATTGGGGAATAACATGCTCTATTTCGTATGCAGGCGTAAACAACTTACCTAATGGAATCACTTCACCGGTATAAGGAGAACGATACTTCTGTTCCAGCCAAAGCTTGTAACGCAAAATTTCTGACCTTGAAGGACCCTTCTTCAAGTCTGTTTCTGTAAACTTTTTCAATATATCCGATATTTCCTCCGGTAAATCGGAAACACTATTTAAAACACCCTCTTCATAAATACGCAAAATATCCTGCTGACTTGGCGAATAAGGACGAACATTTTCAACCTCATATTCAGGATTCAAAAATTCCGTGAGCAAATATTTGATACGCAAGTTGGTATTCTCATTTTCAGACATTTGCTGTGTCATTTTCTTCCGCTTGTCAGCCGGATTCTTCATCTCACGCCCCAACTCCACATGTATTTCATCAATATTTCCCACTTGTTTCCAAATATCACGAACAACACGTAGTGTTTCAATAATAATCTGCTCAACAATTGGATTACGCAATGAATGTTGCTTAAAAGATTTTAAATACGAATCAATATCAGCAGGAGATTTCCACTGGGTTATTTCTTTTGCTTCAGAGTGACGACCATAAACAATGTAACACACTAACCAAAGAGGCAAACCTTTGAAATCAGAAACATCAGCAAGATGAATTGCTTTCTCCCTCACTCTATTTTCTATTTTCTCATCATATTCTCCTGTTATTATCTTATCAATCCGTTCACGCGTTCCTTTATCTATTGAATTCTCACTCCAATATTTTCCCATACGCATTAAAGGCAATAATTTTTTAATTGCTTTTGCCGAATAGGAACCATATTCATTCTTAAAAGGTGGGAATTTCTGAAACACATCAACAAAAGAAGCATTCAGGTCATGTTTATCCGCAAATTTCTGCAAAGCTTTTACTATTTCATTCTTGTCTTCAACCGAATATAATATATGCCATAAAGCTTCCTCATTCTCTTTTGTCAGGAATTCAATAGAAATATCACATTTCTCCAGCCTCGCCAACATCAATGAACGGGTTTCATTACATGGATAAGGTTTGTCTTGCACATAATTCCAACGATAATTCTCTATCTCTTTTTTCAGTCCAAAAACCGGATATTTCAAAAAAGCCTTTTGATCAATTTCTTTTTTACCATTCAACCAGTCAAATAAAGCAACATAATCTTCTTCTGTCTTCAATAACTCATTTGTAACATCCACATCTTGTGCCAGGTCTTTCCTATAAATACGCAGATTTATTATAAATTGCCACAAGCGGAATTCTTGAAACAACGGATGTGATTTAGCAATACATTTTACAGGAAAAGATTTTATCTCTCCCGTTTCCTTATCAAGACCCTGATTCTCCTCATAAGGACAATTGTCTATTAATGATTTTTTGCTTTTAAGAGGACGCTGATAAAAGAGTATATCCTCTAAAAACAAATAAGTAAAATCCCGATTACCAATATTATTCCGATGTGCTTCATTTATTGTATATAGTTCTTCAACACAAGCAGCATACAATGCTCTATCTTGCAATTCCGGATGGAATTCCTTCTGTTTATCCAAAATCAGTTTCAACTCTTCCTTATAATATTTACGCTCAATGGTTCTCACCAATCTTCCACGAATTTTCTGACTAGGATTTCCTAAAAGCGTATCATAAATATAGGTACCTACAGTCTTATGAGCCTGATCAATATCCGCTTCTGTTTTCAATTTTATTTTGAAGTACATTTTATCTTTTTGCTTTTTCTCCATCTTTTCTATTTCATCAAAAGATGTAAAAAAGATAATTCCTGTTTTGTACCCCCACTCTTTAATTTAATAGTTTTTAAAACAAATTCCTTAGTATGTCCTTTCCAAAAAGAAATATCATTATAAAATGCAGCTCGATACAATAAACCATTCTCCAATAGTACATTATACCAATATTTTTCATATTTCTTATCTTTCTCTGCCTTAACAACATCAATCACTTTTGAATTAATAATCATAACATTATCATTTTTTTTCTCTTCCTCACCACGTAATTGATAATATCCACGCTTTTGATTAAAATTCAATAATATCCACGCCAATTCTTCTTTTGAAATTTTAGAAGTCAATCCCTTTTTACGGAGATAGTAGATAGTCCAATCATAAGGTACTTTTTTATCATCTGTTATCAGATTCGGATGATTTAGCTTAAAATCCTCCAGCATTTCCTTAAATGAATCTTGGAATATAAATTCAAACTGACCAGCTTCATTCTTACGCCAAGCCAATTTAGGTTCCTTGCCCTTAACTATCTTACCATGCCTATCTAAATCTTGAGCAAAATGAAATGGCAAAAATCCTAAAATATCAAGAATTCTATGCAACCGTTCTCTGCGAAGCAGATATCGTTCGCTTAAACGACGAACTCCACGCAATCTGGTTCTTTCAGCAGTTTGAGATATGGAATTACCTTTATTAAAATCTCCTATCATAGCTGCATCCATAGGTATGATGCGACTTCCAGAAGCTTGTATCTTAACCAATTGTTCACTTCCATCGTCATTGACACTTCCATTTACTACTGCCCAACCTATGCTATTGGTACCCAAATCAAGACCCACTATATTTTTCATAAGACAACTATTTTATCAAAACTTTTCAAAGTTATCAAATTATTCTAATAATCACTTGTCCTTTACATATTTATTTCATAGTTTTGCAATACTAATTTGAAGCAAGTCACAATAAGGATTATTCCGTTGTGAAAACATTTAGGTTGCCCTCGTCCTTTAACGGGGGCTTTTTTAGACTCATCTTTTAATAGATATTTGCCATACTGACCAACGGTTCGTATAATTTTTCTATATCCTGCGCATCCATTTCTATCTCCACTTGATCACCGGGAACCAGGGTTTGCCCCTGAGGAAGTAAGTTTTTACGATTCCGATGTATACTACGAATGATACAATGATTAGGTAAAGCCAATGTATCCACTTCCTTTCCGTCAAAATAAGACCCATCCATTATCTCGACAAAAAGATGATAGCGGGCACCAGCCTCTTCGGAAGACTCCGGATTATGGCTACGGAACATCCTGTCATACAGCAATACATTGTAAGGTTTTATCTGTAACAATTCGGTGAAATAATAAGTCAACCCACCTACCACGATGGAAGGATAGAACACCTCGAAATGACCGGTAATCTCCGTTATCAGGACAATGGCAGTCAAAGGGGTACGCACCACAGCCACCAAAAAAGCCACCATCCCGATCAGCATCATATAACTCACATTCTCATACCCTATCCATCCGCGCTGTACCAATACCAACCCGAAGATTTGTCCCAATAATCCTCCCGTAACCAAGGTAGGAATGAAACTTCCTCCCGGCAAACCCGAAGAAAGAGAAAACAGCGTAAAAACAAAATGAATAAGCATCATGATAGTAAGCCACCGGATATCATGAGTTCCATTCATTCCCTGCATCATCAAAAACTGCTCTCCGCCACCTGTCAGATTCGTCTCTGTTAACGATATGGCATAAGCTATGATCAATAAATACAACATCTTGACAGGAATGGAGAGTTTCATGGCAGGTATCCTTTCTTGAAAGAAAGGAACGATGAGCGAATAAAACTTTGCAATGACAGCCATAAGGGCGGCAAAGATAATATAAAGCTCTGCCTGACGGATAAAAGATAAACCGGGAACGACCGCACTAATCAGATGATAAGGAGTCGTGGGGAACATCCAACTAGCCACTCCTCCGGCTACCACGCCGGCCAACAAGGTAGTAATGGCGGTTTTAGGCGCATCAAAACGCTCGATGGATTCTATTACCAGCAAAGAAGAAGACAACGGAGCGGCAAAAGCGGCAGACAAGCCCGCACCGGCTCCGGCAGCCAGCAATTGTTTCCGTTCCCCTTTCAGGATATGTCCCCAACGGGAGATAAGTGTTCCTATATAAGACCCTATCTGAACAGACGGCCCCTCGCGTCCCAAGGACAGCCCCGCACTGAGAGCCAACACACCTCCGCAGAATTTGGCCACCAGTTCCTTAAAAGGATGCTCATAACGGATACGACCGTTATTGGCCGCACGTGTCTGAGGAATACCGCCTCCGGCTATCAATGGCATACGTTTTACCAAAGAAGCGACAAAGATCAGAATCCCCCATAAGATAAAAAACAACAATACATGCCAATACCACGGATAATGCGCCGTGAAAAAAGTTTTCCGCACATCAAAGAAATACCAGAGAAGATAGTGATAAGGCACAGCAACCAGTCCCGTAAGCAGCCCCACGAATATGCTCACGAAATACAGACGGGCATCAATCAGCTTCAGTTTCCATATTTGCCATTTGCGCAGATTGCTCCACTCCTTCCACTTGTTTTTCCATTTCTCCAGTTTCATATCCGGAATAAACAAATGGAAAAGAGAAGGGTTTATTTAAACAATGGCTTTAATAGTTCCGGTATTTCTATTTCATTTGCTTTCAGCGCTTCCAAACATTCACGCCCTTTATCGGATAAAGTAAAATGCATCTGCCGTTTATCCTTATCCCCCAAATTACGGACGATTAATTCTTTCTCTTCAATGGAACGGATGACTTTAGAGGTATGCGAAGCAGACAGACCTGTGTTTTCCGATATCACACTGGCTGTCAGCGTATCTCCGCCAATGCAACAAAGTGCCATTGCCTCATTCAATGACACTCCATATTGTTCCATCAAGCGGGTTTCAAGTTCAGAGAGAGCCTTGAACAGCTCTCTCATGACACATATTGATTTTATTTTCTCCATGCAAATTTAAATAAACAAGTTTACATTCGCCTGTTCGGCACGGTTCATATAGGTTGCCACTCCGCCAATAGTCACATGATCCAGCAATTCCTCACGTTTCACACCCATTACATCCATTGACATCTGGCAAGCTATAAATTCCACTCCGTTCTGAATGGCTTGAGTACGCAGAGATTCCAGTGAGTCGATATTTTTCTTATTCATGATATATCGCATCATCCTGCTCCCATTCCACCCATATTCATTTTAGACAATCTCAACTTTAAAGAACTGGAAGGCAGCATCATGCCGAACATCTTCCCCCAGATATCTTTCTTCACCGCAGGCTTGTCCAATCTTTTGATAGCATTCAGCCCCCAGAAAGTAAAGAAGATGATCACCTTCTTTCCCGTAGCCGCCGCACCGTTTGCGAGTACAAAAGTAGCTAAAACTTTGTCCAGGTTGTCACTGAACAGAATAAAAGTTTTCCCTTTATCCTCCCGGCAAACCTCCGAGGAAGAAGATTGCGGAGTACTTTTCTCAACAATTACCTCATACTTTCCTGCTCCTGACTTTACTGAGACAAAACGGTTCCCGGTAGTCTGGCACCATGCTTCGGCATCGCGGGGGAAACCGGCATCCGTAGCGACAATCTCCAGACGTTCGCCGTCCGCCAGTTCTTCCATACTCTTCTTCAGCTTCATGATAGGACCGGGACAAGATATGCCACAAGCATCCACTTTTATTGCTTTCATAGAAGGAATGACGGAAGAGGCAATAGTATAAGCTTCAGCAGAATCTTTACTGTGTTCAGAATGATCAACTTTTGAAGAATCAGAACTTGAAGATCCGGAATTTGAGAACTCCTTCGGCTTGGGCAGAGGAGCCGTTGCCGCTTTATACAGTTTCAAACCTCCTATTAAATTCCTTACTTCCCCAAAGCCATTCTGTAACAATATATTAGAAGCCAGATACCCTCTCAACCCCACTCCACAATACAAATAGACCGGCTTATCCTGAGGAATCTCTTTCATCCTTTCGCGCATATCATCCAAAGGAATATTGACAGCCCCCTTCAAAGCACCGAGTGCAAATTCATCGGGAGTACGGACATCAACCAACGTAACTTTACTCAAATCGGCAGCCTGCAACTCGCGCCAATAAAGAGGCTTCATCTTTCCGCTCAGTATATTTCCGGCTACATATCCGGCTACTGCTACAGGATCTTTTGCCGAAGAGAAAGGAGGAGCGTATGCCTGCTCCAAAGCCATCAAGTCATATACAGTTCCGTTATGCTTAATCACTTGCGAGAATTCGTCAATACGTTTGTCCACTCCGTTATACCCCACAATCTGCGCTCCAAGTAATTTCCCGTTCACAGGAGAGAAGGTTATTTTAATGGACATCTGTAAAGCATCGGGATAATATCCCGCATGGGAACCGGAATGGATGGTTGCCGACAAATAATCAATGCCTGCCTGTTTCAACCGCTTTGCCGGAAGGCTGAAGCAGCAACAGTCATATCAAAAATTTTGGCAATGGAAGTACCGACAGCCCCTTCGTATGTAACCTTATTTCCAAAAACCATGTTATCTGCCACAATACGCGCCTGACGGTTGGCCGGACCAGCCAGATAATTCAACCACGGTCTATCAGTCAGCGGATGACGGAACTCGATAGCGTCGCCCACCGCATAAATATGCTCGTCGGAAGTCTGCAAGTAATCGTTCACCTTAATGCCGCGCATCTCCCCTATCTCCAGTCCGGCCTCTGTCGCCAATGAGGTATTGGGACGTACCCCGATGGATAACAACACCATATCGGCAGGCAGCCTTTCGCCCGATTTAAAAATAACCTCCAGTCCGTTGACCGTGCGCTCGAAAGAAGCCACCGCCTTTTCCAGGTAGAGATGCACTCCTTTCTGCAACAAATGCTCGTGCACCAAAGAAGCCATAGAGAAATCAATAGGAGCCATGACTTGATTTGCCATCTCTACAACCGCCACTTCCGCACCGGCTTCCTGCAGATTCTCCGCCATCTCCAACCCGATGAATCCGGCCCCGATGATTACCGCCCGTTTCACCTTATGCTGCTGCAAGTAACTCTTGATAGCATCGGTATCATTCACATTACGTAGGGTAAAAATTCCTTCATTGTCAATGCCCGGCAAGGGAGGACGAACAGGCGACGCACCCGGAGAAAGCAATAATTTGTCATAACTCTCCGTATAAGTTTTCCCGTCGGAAGTACGAATATCCACTGTCTTATCGGCAGAATGGATGGCTATTACCTCGGACCGGTACGCACATCTATGTTAAAACGTTTCCCGAAAGCCTCCGGAGTCTGTACAAACAATTTTTCCCGCTCCGCAATCACACCTCCTATATAATAAGGCAGACCACAATTGGCATACGAAATGTATTCTCCCTTCTCGAACAAAATGATTTCCGCCTGTTCCGTGTTTCTTCTGATACGTGCGGCAGCAGTTGCACCTCCTGCTACGCCTCCTATTACTATATACTTCATAATCGAACTATTTTATTTGATTTAATATTTTCCAATGGAAACTTTATGCAAACATACATGATATTTCTTATAATAAAAAGTTTCCTATGGAAATATCATCAAGTTAACTCTTTTTAAGGAGAAAGAACATTCCGGGTATTAAATAGACAATCTCTATTGTTGTTTGATATTTTATTCCCTACCTTCGCAATAAATTTCAAAATAAATAAGAAATTGAATCGAACAGACGCACATCATGTTATCTAAAATAGACTTGACGCAGGGAGGCATCACCGGCACTCTGCTACGTTTTACCTTACCTATGATTATAGGCTCACTGCTACAACAGTGTTACAACATAGCCGACACGCTGATTGTAGGACAATGTATAGGTTCCGGCGCATTGGCCGCCGTCGGTTCCGCCTACACGCTGATGGTTTTCCTTATTTCCATCCTGCTGGGATTGTCCATGGGAAGCGGAACCGTTTTTTCCTTGCAATATGGAGCCGGACGGACGGATTCCCTACGCCGTAGCATCTATGTATCCGTCCTGCTGATCGGCACAGTAACATTGATTCTAAATATAGCGGTTTTCGTCTGGATTCATCCCATCCTCAGGATATTGCAGATTCCCAAAGATATTTATGGCATGATGTATGATTACTTGTGGATTATCTTTTGGGGAATCGGCTTTACCTTTATCTATAATTTCTATGCGGCATTGCTGCGTGCCATAGGAGATGCCGTCACTCCTCTTTGGTTTCTGGCGGTTTCCGTTGTACTGAACATCGGGCTGGATTTGTTCTTTATCTTGCAGTTGGATTGGGGAATCAAGGGAGCAGCCATCGCCACGGTAGCCGCACAGGGAGTATCCGCTTTGGGAATTATGGGATATGCCTACGTGAAATACCCCGAACTGAGATTACACCGCAACGACCTGCATTTCGACCGTCACTGCCTGAAAGAGATCACTTCGTTCTCCGCACTGACCTGTGTACAACAATCGGTAATGAATCTGGGCATTCTCATGGTACAAGGATTGGTCAACAGTTTTGGCACTGTAGTCATGGCCGCCTTTGCGGCAGCAATAAAAATAGACTCGTTTGCCTATATGCCGGTACAGGAATTCGGAAATGCCTTTTCCACCTTTATTGCCCAGAACTTCGGAGCGAGAAAAGAGGAACGGATCCGCAAAGGAGTGAAAAGTGCCTTGATTACCACCGTTCTCTTCTCTCTGGTCATTTCCATTCTGGTCTTTTTATTCGCCAAACCATTGATGCTGATTTTTGTCCGTCCCCACGAAACGGAAATTCTGAACATCGGTATCAGTTATTTACGCATCGAGGGAGCGTTTTATTGCGGAATTGGGATTTTGTTCCTGTTATACGGATATTATCGTGCCATCGTATGCCGGGAATGTCCGTAGTGCTCACAGTGGTATCGTTGGGAACCGTGTAGCCCTTTCCTATTGGCTTGCCGGCATTCCTGCCATCGGGGTCATCGGAATCTGGTGGTCTATTCCTATCGGATGGTTTATAGCGGACGTCATCGGCATCATATATTATAAACAACTTAAAAAGGAAACAGCAAAGGAAGTACCAGCACCATGACAATGCCCATAATAATCTGCAACGGCAGCCCTACCTTTACATAATCCATAAAGGTATATTGTCCGGCGGGCATCACCAGCGCATTGGGCGGAGTGGAGAATGGCGAAGCGAAACACATACTTGCCCCCAGTGTCACCGCAAAGAGAAAAGGTACGGGACTTACCCCTATCTGCGTTGCACTTTGCATCGCGATAGGAGCCAGAAGCACTGCGGTAGCCGTGTTGCTGATAAACATCGTCATCAGGGAAGTAGTGAAATAAATACCCGCCATCAGCGCCAACGGTCCGTATGTTCCCAGTTCACTGACCAGACTGTTCGAAATGTATTCGGAAGCCCCTGTCTTTTCCAATGCCAGCGACATAGGCAGCATGGCCGCAATGAGTACGATGCTTTCCCAGTTAATGGTTTTGTAAGCCGCCTCCACATTGCGGAAACATCCTGTCAGTACCATCAGGATACCGGCAATCATCACTGCCGTCACCGGAGCTACCGGAATGAAGTCGAACACCATCATTGCCACCATCAGCACCATGATAACGGCAGCTACCGGTGCTTTGTAATCCAGCGTGACCTTTGCAGCCTCGGCCAGCGGTTGTCCCAGTACCACCCAGTCGGCATCCTCCTTGCTCAGCCGGGCGATATTGTTCCATGTACCCTGCACCAGCAACACATCCCCGCTATGAATCCGCTCATTGCCCAAGTCCTGCAACAAATATTCCTTCTTCCGGCGGATACCCAGTACATTCACATTAAACTTGTCACGAAAGCCCGCCCCCTTTATCGTCTGGTTTATCAGATTGGAGGAAGGCATCAAAACGATTTCAGCAATACCTATGTCATAAAAATCCAATGAATTAGCTGAGTTTTTCGCTTCTTCGGTAGTATGCTCGTCCAGCATCTCCAGCAGATAATCTTCGGCAAACAACTTTATTTTCTCAAAATCCCCCGTCACATACAGAATATCCTCTTTCTGAAGAACCGTACCGGGATCGGCCAGCTTCTGAGTAATTGTTTTCAGGAAGCGGTGTTGTGACATATCCCCACGACGCACCTCCAGTATATTCAATCCATACTTGCGCCGGATATCCAACTCTATAATCGTCTTTCCATGCAGCCGGGAGTCACCCACCACCCTCAACCGGAACAAATTACTGGATAGCCCGTATTCCTTCACCAACTGTTTCAGGGATTTGCCCGAATGAACATTGTCTTCCCCGTTTTTCCCCCGTTTCGAAAGAAACCATTTACTGAGCGGAAGCAACACCAAAGTACCCACTGCCACACAAATAATCCCTACCGGAAAAAAAGAGAAGAACGAAAGCGGAGGAAAACCGGCCGAAGTCAACGCATTTTGAATAACAAGGTTGGGCGGCGTACCAATCAGTGTCATCATACCTCCCATACTGCTGGCAAACGCCAACGGCATAAGCAGACGACTGGGATTCATGTTGGCACTGACTGCCAGACTGACCACGATAGGCAACATCAGAGCCACCGTACCTGTATTGCTCACAAAAGCCCCGATGGCAGAAGTCACCAACATTACAAGCAAGAATAATTTCAATTCACTCTTACCCGCTAATTTCAGAATGTGTGAACTGATCATTTTGGCAAGTCCTGTCTGGAAAATCGCTCCGCCAACCACAAACAGCCCCACCATCATAATGACGACCGAATTGGAGAATCCGGACAAAGCCTCGTCAGGAGTCAATATCTGAAAAATCAACAAAGCCACTAAAGCACAAAGAGCCACAAGATCCGACCGTATCTTGCCATTTACAAAAAATACTGCGGACAGTACAAGGATAATAATCGTAATGAGCATAAGTATTAAATTATTGTTTCATTCATTCGTTGTTGCATTTGTACAAGTTCTTTTTGCAAAATAAAAAATATATTCCGATAATAGAAACAAACCCCGAATGTTTTTGTTCTTAAAAGAACAACATGAACGACATTTTCATCTAAAATTTATGTATTTTTGTAGCCCTATAGAAAAGAACAGACATACAAATGATGGAAGAAACAACCTGCAAACCTGATTATTCGAATTCGATGGCGGAACATCTGGGTATCCGGTTTCTACCCTCCACCGAGGATGCGGTACATGCCGAAATGCCTGTAGACCATCGTACTTCACAACCCTTTGGTATGTTGAACGGCGGCGCGTCACTGGCTCTGGCCGAGATTGTGGCAGGGCATGGCTCCATGTCGCTATGCCGGGAAGGCGAATATGCCTGCGGAGTACAAGTAAGTGGAAATCATCTGTCGGCCGTGCCCGTCGGAGGCAAAGTATTCGCCACCGGCAAACTGATTCACCGCGGCAGATCCTCGCATATATGGAATATAGATATCACCACTCCACAAGGACAACTGGTTTCTACTGTTCGTGTCGTTAATTTCATACTGAAAAAGAAATGAATCTACCAGATATACATACGCAAAAATTATTGGATTGCCTTACACACAGCCGCCTCGGTTTCGCCCTCTACCGGTTACCTTGGACAGACGAATGCTACCTGGTATTGCAAACCTCAGGCGATGTGGAACAATTAGCGGACATTCAGGAACTGAATGGAAAGAAAGGATTTGTCATGGCTCCTTTCCGGATATCGGAGGAACATCCCTTGGTACTTATCCGTCCGGATGTCACCGCATACGACTGGAGCGAAATCAGCGAAGCACTGTCTTCACTGGAATGTGCGGATGCCCTGCTCACCTGCAAAAGCCGGCAGAGTGAACTCTCCCCTTTTGTTTCCGAAGAAACGGATAAAGAACAATATACCCGCGCATTCGGGCGTTTCATCACTCCCTTACAAGAGAAGCGGTTCCAGAAACTGGTTCTGTCACGTTCTTCCGCCAGACATATCGGAGATGATTTTTCACCACTCGGCGCTTTTGTCCGGGCCTGCAACAACTATCCGCGCATGATGATTTACCTATGCCACACCCCTGCTTCCGGAACCTGGCTGGGCAGCACACCGGAAATCTTATTAAGCGGACACGGCAAAGAATGGCACACCGTGCCCTGGCCGGTACCATGCCGATGCAGAATGAAGTGATGCCGACAGACTGGGACAGGAAGAACCGGGAAGAGCAGGGCTATGTGGCTGATTACATCCGCCGGATCGCCAAAAGATTCGGCAACAAGATGACGGAGAAAGGTCCTTATACCGCCCGTGCCGGACAATTGGTACACCTCAAGACCGATTTTTATTTCTTGTTGAAAAATACAGACCATATAGGCGATTTATTGCAAGAACTCCATCCCACTCCCGCCGTCTGCGGCCTGCCCAAAGAGGAGGCTTTCCGGTTTATTCCGGACAATGAAGGGTACGACCGCAGTTATTATTCCGGATTCACCGGCTGGCTGGACACAGAGGGGCATACCGATATCTACGTCAATCTGCGCTGCATGGAAATAAAGCCGGGTGAAGCCATCCTGTATGCAGGAGGAGGAATACTGGCTTCCTCGGAAGTAGAATCGGAATGGATGGAAACGGGAGACAAGATGAATACGATGCGGAGCATCCTTCATCCTGACTTTATAAATAAATAAATGGAAACAATTAAAGTAGAAGAATAATGTATTCAGACAAAAAAGAACATACTTCAGTTGGTGGCACTTCTCAAAGCGCACGGTGTGCGGAAAATAGTGCTTTGTCCCGGCAGCCGTAATGCTGCCATCGTACATACTCTGGCCAATATAGAGGACTTCACTTGTTATTCTGTAACCGATGAACGCAGTGCCGGTTTTTTTGCCATCGGCCTATCTTTACAAGGGGGAGGCCCTGCCGCAGTATGCTGCACTTCCGGTTCGGCCCTGCTGAACCTGCACCCTGCCGTAGCCGAAGCCTTTTACCAACAAGTACCTCTGATTGTCATTTCCGCCGACCGCCCCGCTGCCTGGATAGGACAAATGGACGGACAAACCCTGCCCCAGCCCCATGTGTTCGGAACGTTAGTCAAGATGTCTGTCAACCTGCCCGAAGTACATACTGAGGAAGACGAATGGTTTTGCAACCGCCTTATCAACGAAGCCATACTGGAAACCACTCACCACGGCAAAGGGCCTGTACATATCAATGTACCCATTTCCGAACCCATTTACCGCTTCACCGCCAAAACACTTCCCGAAGTACGTGTCATCACCCGTTATCAGGGACTGAGCGTGTATGACCGTGACTATAAGGAACTGATCGAACGGCTGAACAAGTACAACAAGCGCATGGTTGTGGTAGGCCAGATGAATCTGATTTACCTGTTCGAGAAAAAATATGTGAAACCGCTTTATAAACATTTCGCCTGGCTGACGGAACATCTGGCAACCAGACCATCCCCGGCATTCCTATCAAGAATTTCGACGCCGCCGTTTATTCCATGACACCGGAACGCCAGGAAGACATGGCCCCCGAAATACTGATACCTACGGCGGACACATCGTATCCAAACAATTGAAGAAATACCTGCGCAATCATCCCCCGCGCGAACACTGGCATGTTGCCGCCGACGGAAGATAGCCGATTTATACGGTTGCCTGACCACCGTCATCGAGATGGATCCGTTTGAGTTCTTGGAAAAAATAGCTTTCCTGCTGGACAACAAACCTACCCATTATCCGCTGATGTGGGAAAACTATTGCAAAACCATTCCGATGCCGGACCTTGCTTATTCCGAAATCTCCGTTATCGGAAAACTCATCCGGGCACTGCCCGAACCCTGTGCCCTGCATCTGGCAAACAGCTCCACCGTGCGCTATGCACAGTTATTTACAGTTCCTCCCCAGGTGGAAATCTGTTGCAACCGGGGAGTGAACGGCATAGAAGGCTCCCTGTCCACCGCCATCGGTTATGCCGCCGCTTCCAGCAAGCTGAATTTCATCATCATAGGCGACTTGAGCTTCTTCTATGACATGAACGCACTGTGGAACCAAAATTACGGTGCCAACATCCGCATCCTGTTACTGAATAACGAAGGAGGAGAAATATTCCATACCCTGCCTGGAATGGACAAATCAAGCCGTTCCAGGGAGTTTATCACAGCCGAGCATTACACCACCGCCAAAGGCTGGGCGGAAGAACGCGGCTTTATTTACATGAAAGTGACCGGAGAAGAAGAGCTGGAAGAAGCGATGCAGCCATTCACCTCACCCGAGACACGGATGCAACCCATGCTGCTGGAGGTGTTTACCGACAAGGAAAAAGACACCACCCTGTTAAGAGAATATTATCACGGACTTAAAAATAAAAATGAATAATGGAAACAAGAGAATGGAAAACCATCAAAGAATATCAGGATATTCTGTTTGACTTTTACAACGGAATAGCGAAAATCACCATCAACCGTCCGCGTTACCGCAACGCGTTCACCCCCACTACCACTTCGGAAATCAGCGACGCCCTGTATTACTGCCGCGAGTGCCAGGATATCAATGTAGTGGTTCTGACCGGAGCAGGCGACAAAGCCTTCTGCAGCGGGGGAGATATGCACGTAAAGGGGCATGGCGGCTATATCGGCACAGATGGAGTTCCCCGTCTGAATGTGCTGGACGTACAAAAGCAAATCCGGTCACTGCCTAAACCGGTCATCGCCATGGTAAACGGTTACGCCATCGGCGGCGGTCATGTGCTGCATGTGGTATGCGATCTGACCATTGCCTCAGAGAATGCCATTTTCGGACAGACAGGTCCCAAGGTAGGCAGCTTCGACGCCGGATTCGGCTCTTCCTATCTGGCACGCATCGTAGGGCAGAAGAAAGCCCGTGAAATATGGTTCCTTTGCCGTCAATACTCCGCACAGGAAGCACTGGAAATGGGATTGGTCAATACAGTCGTTCCTTTCGACCGCCTGGAAGACGAAACCGTGGCATGGGCAGAAAAGATGATGGAGCACAGCCCGCTCGCTCTTCGTATGATCAAAGCCGGACTGAATGCCGAACTGGACGGACAAGCCGGCATACAAGAACTTGCCGGAGATGCCACCATGCTGTATTACATGACAGAGGAAGCGCAGGAAGGAGGAAAGGCATTTTTGGAAAAACGCAAGCCACGGTTCCAGGATTATCCGAAGTTCCCATAACCAGTGGTTCATTTTTCCGGTGGAGGACAACCCAATAGTCCTCCTTGCTTCCCATTAACCACTAATCACTAATAAGAATGTTCCAAACCCGAATTATAAAAAAACAATTACACTTCAAGCAACCGGCAGGTACTTCCAGAGGAGTATATACCACCCGGGATGTATGGTACATCCTCCTCACCGACACCGGCAGCCGCCACTATGGCGTGGGTGAATGTGCCCCTCTCCCTGCCCTGAGTTGTGACGATATCCCCTCATACGACGAGGTGTTGGCCACTGCCTGCAAGAACCTGGAAAAGAACGGGGAAATAGACCGGGAAGCCTTGCTTCCCTATCCGTCCATCCTGTTCGGTATGGAAACCGCCCTGCTGCATTTCCGGGCACGCAGCCTGCAATTCTGGCACACCCCGTTCAGCAAAGGCAAAGAGGGCATCCCCATCAACGGACTCATCTGGATGGGAAACTTTGACGAGATGTACCGGCGCATCGGGGAAAAGATGCAGCAAGGCTTCCGCTGCATCAAACTCAAAATAGGCGCCATCGACTTTGAAAAGGAACTGGAGCTGCTGGCGCACATCCGCCGGCATTTCACCCCAGCCCAAATCGAACTGCGTGTAGATGCCAACGGTGCTTTCTCTCCTGCCGATGCCCTCGAAAAGTTACATCGTCTTTCCGAATTCCAGCTCCATTCCATCGAACAGCCCATCCGTGCGGGGCAATGGAATGAAATGGCCCGGCTCTGTGCCGCCACCCCCTTTCCCATTGCACTGGATGAAGAGCTGATAGGCATCAACGGCGCGACCGGAAAATAGAATTGCTGGAAACCATCCGTCCTCAGTACATTATCCTGAAACCTTCTCTGCACGGAGGAATCAGCGGCTCCGAAGAATGGATGGAACTGGCGGCTGAAAGAGGCATCGGCTCATGGGTCACTTCCGCTCTGGAGTCCAATATCGGACTGAATGCCATCGCACAATGGTGTGCCACCTTGCAGCCCGCCCTCCCCCAAGGACTAGGTACCGGCTTGCTGTTTACCGACAATATAGACTATCCGCTTCACATCGAAGGGGACTGCCTTTGGTTCCACCCCGAAGAACAAGAACCCGACTTACTAAACTGGCTGAAACAATGACAAAATTCTGCACCAATAGAAACAAACAGACCATTCTGATAGAAAGCATCCCCTACTCCAACTGGGAAATTGAAATGGTAAGAATGAATATCCCTGCCGACAACCGAAGTTTCCGGCAGGAACTTTTCTCCTTTCTTTCCGAATGGTTTGACCCGGCAGACACCCTGCCGGTACATACTTCAGGCTCCACCGGCAAACCCAAGGAACTGTATGTAGAAAAAGAACGCATGATGGAAAGCGCCTGCCTCACCTGTTCCTTCCTCGGACTGCAAAAAGAAGATTCCGCCCTGCTTTGTATGCCCTTGCAATACATTGCCGGAAAAATGGTGGTAATACGTGCCTTGGTAGCGGGACTGGACTTGCTGCCTGTCACCCCCTCCGGACATCCTTTAAAAGACCTGACAAAAGCACCCGTCTTTGCCGCCATGATCCCCATGCAAGTCTATAACTCACTGCAAGTTCCCGAAGAGAAAGCGATATTGCAACAAATCAGACACCTCATTATCGGAGGCGGTCCTATCGACTCCCAACTGAACGCTGCGTTAAAAGATTTCCCCCATGCCGTATGGTCTACCTACGGCATGACCGAAACCTTGTCACACATTGCCCTACGCAGACTGAACGGTCCTGAAGCTTCAGACTGGTACACCCCTTTCGAGAGCATACAGATCCGTCTGAGTAAAGAAAACACCTTGGTGATATACGCTCCCGAAATTTGCGAAAAAGAACTGGTGACCAATGACATAGCCGAGATAAACGGACAGAACCAATTCCGCATTCTAGGCAGAAAAGACAACACGATCAATACAGGAGGAGTAAAAGTGCAGATAGAACAAGTAGAGGCCGCATTGAAAGAACACCTGTCCGTTCCTTTCCTGATCACCTCCGCCCCCGACGAAAAATTCGGAGAAATCATTGTACTGCTTGCCGAAGGACAACTGCCCGACGACATAGAACAGACCTGCACACATCAATTACCTCCCTACTGGCGTCCCAAACGTTTTGTTCCGGTATTCAAACTTCCTCTGACAGAAACCGGGAAACCCGACCGTGCCATAGCCAAATTACTGGCGCAAAAATAACTCCGATCCATTCATAAAGGTGAATTCAAAAACCAATCAAACGGTCTTTTTGAATTCACCCTTCTTTCTGTAAAAAAGAATAATTTTCCGTGTTCTCCTACAACTTACGGAAAGCTCAAATTGTTTTCCTATCAGTATATTAAAAAAATCAAATACACGTAGTTTTTTTCCGTTTTATTTTCCCTTATGTCCACTACTCCCGGTGGAATGTATCATTAAATTCTAATTTTGTGAAGCTAGATTTGATACAAAGTATGTTATATAATAACCCAAAACCACAGGATACCAAAGAAGGACTGTCCGACCAAGATTTCAGTATTTATATGGATGCGCACACAGTGCCTTTCAGCAAATACCCCTCTTATATGCCGGCAGGAGTTTTGGGTATATGTACCGAAGGAAATGCCGAAATCCAGGTTGGCCTCCGAAAATATGTTATTTGCGCAAACGATATTCTTATTTTCATGCCGGGATTCCTGGTTTCATTTATAAAATCCAGCCCGACTTTCACCATCGACTATTGTACTTTTTCAAATGTCCTTTTTTATGACGTGATCAATGGAAGTATCAAACGTTTTCCGACCGGTTTTCATACCTACACCCAGACCCACTGCGTCTATTCGCTATCCCAAGAGAAAGCGGAACAGTTCTCCATCTATTTCCGGTTATTATACAACAGAGCCACTTCGCCAACTTATTTATTTACAAAAGAATCTATTACCAATCTGCTGAAATTACCTTTTCTGGAACTTTATGCAGACTATTACAGCACGGTAAAAGAACATAAAGTCACCACCTTGCATAAAGAAGAAATCGGATACTTTTTTCTGGATTTGCTGTTAAAGCATTACAAAGAAAACAAAGAAGTGGCGTTCTATGCCGAAAAGTTGCATGTTTCCTCCAAATACCTGACTGAAGCCTTGACCCTGGTAAGCGGAAAATCCCCCAAAGAATGGATTATACATTATACCCTGCAAGAGATTTACGCACTATTGGAGAATCCATCCATCAGCATACAGGAAATCGTTCAAAGAACCCGGTTTGCCAATCTTGCCACCTTAAGACGTTTCTTCAAGCGACATACCGGAACATCCCTGTTGCAATACCGGAAACAGGACTTATACAAAAATAATCAATAGGTACCTCAATAAAAAAATCAGCCCGTTCCACACATTCTTCCGGAACGGCTGATCCCTCTATCTACCAAAACTTGTTGTTTTCCTTACTATACTCAAATCCGGCCGCCTTCAGTTTTTTCACCAACAGCTCCTTGTCTACATTCATATCATCACAAAGCTCGTCCAGCGAATGATAGCAGTCACGAAGTTTCATATTCACCATGCTGAAAAGCATCATCGGGTCATCAGGTAATTCCATATCAATATCTCCTTTTTAAAAATCGGCTGCAAAGTTACAAAACTTTTCATAATGATACGTATTCCATCGCCAAATATCGGTTTGACAAAAAGTTATCCCCTGCTTTTTATCCTATCAGTCCGTCAGCTTCACCGTTTCCATCTTCCCCGGAACCAAAGTAAGACGCGCCGTTCCATCCCTGTCTATCTCCACCTCCATATACCGGCCCGGATAATGATCCTTCCGTCTACAGCCAGTACCCCCCACTGGCAGGAGCTGTCCTGATAGGCGCAATAACCACCCACCGGATGCAATATCCTCCGATAGACAGGTGGAATCAAAATCCGCTCCGCTGTCCTCAGCCCCCATTTCACTCCTATTTGAAAAGGTACGGCCTCCACACTCCTGCTGATTATACGCTGCCGTTTCCGTTCATACTCGCACTTCTCCTCACGCAAGCGTTTCTCCACACGCTCGTCCGCCTGTCTTCGGAGCAATGCCACCGCCTCATCAAAATCCTCACTCCGGTCCGACGGACGGTTACAGGCCACATAACGCTTTCCATGCCCTTTCTCCACATGATAATACCGTCCCTCCTCATCCATCACCACAATACTTTGATCCGGCAACCGTCCGCTCAGGTAATAAGCACGCTCCTCATCCCCCTCCAACAGACAAACCTGCGGTTCACAACAAAAGCCTCCATCTTCCATGCGGCGGCATCGGGAAGGCACTCTGCCATCGTACATCTTCACATAAAACCCCATCCACACGATGGACGAAGAAGGCAACCCGCATGTATTGGCATACACCTGCCTTGTCCTGCTGTAATAAGTACGATTCGCCTGTAACAATTCTATGCTCCCGTATCTGAGGACACGCGGGCGGACAGAATAACACCGGCCGTTCCGTAAATCCACATAAGACACCGAATTCCCGGCATGACGGACTTGCAACAAATCATCTTTCAGAAACCTCACCTCACGGCAATGCCCCGGTTCGGCCACCAAAGCCCCCGTATCATCCAGTACCCGGACACACCCGTTCCGAACCTCCCCACGGCAAAACGTCCTTTGATACTCAAAATCTCTTTAAACGAAGCGTCCGGCAGCATCTCATCTCCCTTTTCCAATCCCCAAAGACCTGTTTCCTTATCTACAAATGCCCTCAGCCTGCATGACGGTGACTGCTCCTTCTCATCCGGCAAAGCCTGCTCTCTGATGGAAGAAAGCAAACGCCCGTGCTCCATAACCACCACCAAGTCCCCACCGGCTTCAGCCGGCCTTTCCACCACCGGAAAAGCGGTAACGGAAGCATCACAGTTCATCCGTCCGGGCAAACTCCCCTTTCCCGCCATCCGTCCCCGGAACATAGCATCCCAGTTCCATCGCTGTGTAGGAAGCCCGAAAATGCGGTACAGCCCCACATTGTCTATCAGCATACACGCCTCCTTGCCCTCCGATCTCCGCAATCCGCGCCCTACCTGCTGCAAATATTTAGCCAGTGACAAAGTAGGACGGGCCAGTTGTACAAACTCCACATCGGGACAGTCGAACCCCTCGCTGAATACATCCACATTCACCAGCACCTCGATTTTTCCATGTCTGAACTCCTCCACCATCCGCTTACGCTCCATAGCAGGAGTCTTGCTGTCCACAGCCACCGCATTCACTCCCCGCCTGCTGTAATACTCCGCTATCCGCCGGGCATGTTCAATGCTGATGGCATACACCATCCCCTTCTTGCCGGAAGCAAACTGCCTGACACTGCGGTACAGGCGCTCGATACCGGGACGCCTGTTCAGTACCGCATCCATCTCTTTCACCTGATAATCCCCATCGGCCCCCCGTTTCTCCAGACCGTCAATGAGCCGCTGCTCCTCGCTGCCGGGACGAATGGATACATAATCGAACACAGACAACACGCCTTTTTCAATAAACTCGGCAATACTCCACGAAGTAACCAGTACCTCGAACAGTTCCGTGAACCCCCTACGGTTCAGGCGGCAAGGTGTGGCAGTCACACCCAGTTTCTTTGCGGCAGGATAACGCTTCCACATCTCCGTGTAAGAAGCAGCCAAGGCATGATGAGCCTCATCTATCACAATCAGTCCCGGAGCATCACCCGCCTCATTCCAGTGCCGGGACAGCCATTGGACAGACATCACCCTGACCGGAGTATCCTCTCCGGATACCATATTTAGCCAGCGTTTCCTCCATTTGCGCCACCAGTTCCCTACGATGGGCAATAAGCATACCCCGCTGCCGGCAGAAGACACGAACTCACTGACCACAGATGCCAGCAAATGTGTCTTGCCCGTACCGGTAGGCATCTGCACCATCACACTCCGGTGAGCTTTCCACGCTTCCATCAGACGTGTTTTCATCTCTATCTGATAATCCCGCAACATAAATAATTTGCCGATTTGCTAACGTGCCAATGGAGTAAGAGGATAACTGAAAAAATTATTTACTAGCCAGCATATTATTAATCTGCGCCCGTATATTGGCTATCGTACCGCCCGACACAAGCCGTTTGGCAAAAGGTAGCAACGACTTGATGAAAGCCGCTTTCACCACCGTGTGTTTGTCTACATTCCTACAGTTCTCATCGGCCAGCATCTTTCCTACCACCACCGCCAGTTCGCGTGCCGTGGTACACTCTCCCAAAAGTATCTTGTAAGCCTCATCACCTTTATATCGGGTATATAGACCGATACGTAAAATTCATCATCCGACAGTTCCGCCGGCTCCTGTGCCGGCTTATCATCCGTCACACTTTCTGTACTCTCCGTTTTCTCAGAATCTTCCGGTTGGTCGGCGGCCTCATCACCCCGGTCGCCATAAAAGTTCTGAATGGCGGAAGACGCCACAGGGGCAATCAGATTGTTTCCGCCATAAATATTTATCATCATATCAGGTTTTTCATTCATATACTATTTCTTTTCTCTATTCTTTAATTATTATCAACAGATCGTTAATCAAAATCCATATTTTATCAATATATAATCAATAGCATGCACCAATAGTAAACAGATAGTAAACGGTTATGAACCGATTTCCATACGTCATTCCCTACCCGTATATTTGTGCAGATAAATCAAAATCAATTTCTTTTATGAAAGAATACATCATGTCATTTTTCAATGCACCCGTCACCAATAAAATACCCACATGTATATGCAGTGTGGCAGGACTTCATACCTACATCAGCACCAATCCGCAACTGGAAGAACTGACGCGTAAAGTCAGAGCCGGACTCGGAAACAAGCAAGTGTTCCGAAAGAATAAACAGACCCTTTTACCGTATGTCACTCCGGCAGGTATCTTCTCTTACTGCAAAGAGCAATGCATGCAAGTTCCTTCGGGCCTCTTTGTCATAGATATTGACGAACTGGCTTCCACCGAAGAAGCGGCAATGTGGCGCGACCGCCTCTTTGCCGATGAAGTGCTGCACCCCGTACTTTCCTTTGTCAGCCCCGGAAACCAGGGAGTAAAACTGTTTATCCCTTACCGCATAAACCCTTTCCTGAGCGTGGAAGAATCCTTCGACAATGCCCTGCACACCGCATGGGAGTATCTGGAATGGAAATACGAGCTGAAAGTGGACAGGGCCAATGCCGACTTGTCCAGAGCCTGTTTTCTGTCGCACGACGGAGAAGCGAAAATCAATAACCATAAATATTAAAAAATGAACGATTCTATTTCTATCTTGGAACAGCTGGTAACAGCCATCGAACAAGCGGGAGTCAATGTGGCCCCCACCTATCAGGAATATATGCCGCTGGCCTTTGCCATAGCCAACAGTTGCGGAGAAGAAGGACGCACCCGGTTCCACCGCATCTGCCGCATATCCGAAAAGTACCACCACGATGAAGCAGACAAACTGTACGGACATGCCCTGACCAAAGGAACAGGCAGAAATTCCCTGGGAACCGTCTTCCATCTGGCAGAGGTGGCCGGGGTGAAAATGGACCGAAACTTGCAAACTTGCAGAACTTGCAGTCTCTCCACACCCACACACGTGCGCGCGTATCCTATAATGCCCATCCGGATGCTTCCGACGGGACTCCGCCCGATGCCGTTTTCACGGACCCAGCCTCCCCCCTGTCCGACGGCGTGTCCAAGACCATCCTCCCTGCCCGACTTCCCTCTTTCCCCGACTACCGCTGGCCCGCCTTCCTGCAAGGAATCATAGACTGCGGTAACTCTCCCGCCCAACGGGATATCCTGCTGCTGGGTGCGGCAACCGTGCTGGGAAGCACCCTCAACAAACTGGTAAGTTTTGTGTACGGACGAAAGCACAAGTATCCCTGTCTGCAAGTATTCGTCACCGCGCCTCCCGCTTCCGGCAAAGGTGCGCTGACCTGGGTACGCCGTTTGGCAGAACCCATACACAACGCGCTGCTGGACACCTACCGGGAAAAAATAAAGACCTACCGCATGGAAAAGACCAAATGGGACACTTTGGGGAAGGAAAAGGCAAATACCCCCGAACCCGAACAGCCCCAGCTGAAAATGCTCCTCATAGCCGGCGACAATACCGGTACAGGCATACAGGAAAACCTGATGGACTCCGGAGGCGTAGGACTGATATGCGAAACCGAGGCCGACACCGTGAGCACCGCCATTGGAGGCGACCACGGACACTGGAGCGACCTCCTCCGGAAATGTTTCGACCATGACCGGCTGGCCTACAACCGGCGCACCAATCACGAATACCGCGAATGTAACGTTACGTTCCTCTGCGTACTTCTCAGCGGCACGCCTGCACAAATCAAGCCCCTTATCCCATCGGCCGAAAACGGATTGTTCTCGCGCCAGCTGTTCTACTATATGCCTGCCATTGAAGAATGGGAAGACCAGTTCAACGAAGCGGATACAGACTATGACTCCCGTTTCCTGGAATGGGGGGCACAATGGAAAGAAGTGCTGGACGCCATCACCGCTTCGGTGAGCAACATCAACATGAAGCTCACCCACGAGCAAAAAGAGATATTCAACTTCCACTTTGCCCGCGTATTCGGACGAGCCTCCGCCATTCACGGCAACCAGATGAAAAGCGCCGTAACCCGTATTGCCATCAATATCTTCCGCATCATAAGCATTATCGCCCTGCTGCGCTCTCTGGAATCCCTGCTGCCGGGAGGCGAAAGGAGCGGTGAACCACAGGAAAATATCGTGCGTACCCTGCTGAACTGTCCCGGACTGACCCCGTCGGCCCATATTCCACAAGAAAACATAGCAGACGGAATCGTACCGCAATTCAACCTCTCCATCCGCACCGACGACTTTTATGCCGTGCTGGCCCTGGTGGAACCTCTGTACCGCCATGCATGCCACATTCTCTCGCTCCTGCCCGCAGGAACCCCCACCGCACCATCGGCGAACATGACTCCCGAAACCCTGTTCGACTGCCTTCCCCTGCGCTTCACCCGCAACGAAGCCATCGACAAAGGAGAACAGGTAGGAGTTCCGGCAGGCTCGGTGGACTCGCTGCTGAAACGTATGACCGAACGCGGACAGCTGGTCAAAGTGGGGCGTGGCGAATACGAATTCAACGCGCGCATGCACACACGTACGTGTGTGGGTGTGAGAGAGAGTGCAAGTTCTGCAAGTTTGCAAGATTCCTGAATTTAAAATGTATAAATATGAAAGATTTCCTTTATTTCCCATCCATGACAAAAGGTAGCCTGGCTCTGCTCTATTTTCCCGGTTCAAATCCCCGGATAGCCACCCGGCATCTGATGAGGTGGATAAACGGCTGTCCCCCTTTGATGGAAGAGTTATCCGCAACGGGTTACCATACCTCGCAAAAAGTCTTCACGAGCCGCCAGGTGACACTGATCAACCGGCATCTGGGCAGCCCCGGATAGCCCTGCAAGCTCTTTGGAACAGGATGAAAGCCATAAAGTGCCACAAGGTGTCATAAAGCGTCAGCACGCATTTCACAGTACCTATCTTTGCAATGTCAACAATGAGGGAGCCGATACGTTACTAACCTTCGGCCTAGCATGTTACTAACATGTAACCCCATACGTTACTAACCTTCAGCCTTACACGTTACCTACGTGCAATCCGCAAGAAAAGTAAAGTATTCTCCCTCTTCACTGACGAAATTCATTTTTTATTTTTCATCTCTTAAAACCCTATTTATCATGATCAACTACAGCACCTGCATGCGTGGTAACCCCACCGACAAAGACGCGGCCAAGAAGGCGTATGCCAACGCCCAGTACTCACAAGTAATGACACTGGACAAGTTCTGTTACCACATTGCCAGCCACGGATGTGTATACTCGCGCGCCGATATCCAAGCCATCCTTATTCTTGCCGTGGACTGCCTGCGCGAGCAGTTGTTGAACGGACAGCAGATACAGATGGGTGATCTGGGCGTATTTTCGAACAGTATCCGAAGCCTCGGCGCCCATTCGATGGCAGAGTTCACTGTGGAGAACATCACCGAGGTGAACGTACTGTGGCTCCGGGCGTCCGTTTCAACAACCTGCGCCAAGATGCCGAATTCCAACTGGTTCCCACGCGCAAAGGCAGCCGCCGAAGTAGTGAAGCATTGAAGGCCGGAAAGACTACGGTAGACCCTGACGGG
>ENA-OQAZ01000269-OQAZ01000269.1-human-gut-metagenome-genome-assembly--contig:-NODE-269-length-29713-cov-3.044379_pt1 | contig 29713 bp, 32 predicted proteins | sample MGYA00242737_ERZ504531 | MGnify/ENA primary metagenome ERZ504531 (study PRJEB26092, sample SAMD00036244) | human gut metagenome | host: Homo sapiens | study: EMG produced TPA metagenomics assembly of... | reverse complement strand
ACATCCAGGTTCATATCGTTGCACTCCAGCTGACTGATAAATGGTTTCTTTTGTATATTTATTCACTGTTTTTCAACATCCTTAATGTTTCCCATGACCTGATAATGATCACATTCCAGGCCATACGGCATAAAGAGTGTGTCTACAATGCTGAAAAGATCTTCTTTTAAAATCCTCTGATTGACTGCCGCATAAGTATCAATATCTTCCAATGTCAGGCTTTCGATTGCCTCTGCATCACCCTGTCTTGCGGCTGCGATCATTTTGTGCCTCTGATTTGCCGAATCACTTCCTGTCGCAGTGACACGCGGCTCCGCCTTCTGTACTGGAAATAAAATTTTGCCTTTCAGGGAAAGTCCGGAAAAGCTCGTGCTGATCTTATCACTCAACAGATGTCCGAGCAGCATTTCCTTTTTATATTTTGCGGCATTCTGTAAATAGAAAATAACCGAAACACCGATCCTTACATCTTCGCAGACACCGGCAAAGGATTCTCTTGCCGCATGGCGTTCAATGATCAGATCTTCTTTGCTGCTGATATCTTTTCCCTGAAAATATGGGAAATAATACTCCTGATGGAAACCATCCGTATCCATAATGCCGCACATCTTGATTCCCATATTTTCACCAAAGCTTTTTGTATACTCTACAAAAGCTTTGTTTTTCCCTTCTCTTGAAACTTCTCTTTCGTCAAAATCGTGGAAAACCTCGGTGAGGATTTCTTTTATATCTTTTTCATTCTGCAGATTGCTAAATCCGATTGCTCGCAGATAATTATGCAATTATGCCACCTCTATTATTTCTTTTCAATCACTTTCATGCCGCCCATGTATGGCTGAAGTACTTCCGGAATCTTAACGCTTCCGTCAGCCTGCAGGTTGTTCTCCAGGAATGCAATCAACATACGAGGCGGTGCAACTACGGTATTGTTTAATGTATGTGCAAAATATTTGCCATTCTCACCATTTACGCGGATTTTCAGACGGCGTGCCTGAGCGTCACCTAAGTTTGAGCAGCTTCCTACTTCGAAATATTTTTTCTGTCTTGGAGACCATGCTTCTACGTCCACTGATTTTACTTTCAGGTCTGCCAGGTCACCGGAACAGCATTCCAGCGTACGAACCGGGATATCCATGCTGCGGAACAGATCTACGGTGTTTTTCCACAGTTTTTCATACCACATTTTGCTTTCTTCCGGTTTGCATACAACGATCATTTCCTGTTTTTCAAACTGGTGGATACGGTATACACCTCGCTCTTCGATGCCGTGTGCACCTTTTTCTTTTCTGAAACATGGAGAATAGCTGGTCAGCGTCTTCGGCAGCTCTTCTTCCGGAATGATTGTGTCGATGAATTTACCGATCATAGAATGTTCGCTGGTTCCGATCAGATACAGATCTTCGCCTTCGATTTTGTACATCATGGAATCCATCTCGGCAAAACTCATAACGCCGGTAACTACGTTGCTGCGGATCATAAATGGCGGTACGCAGTAAGTAAATCCACGGTTGATCATGAAATCACGTGCGTATGCGATCACTGCGGAATGCAGTCTTGCGATGTCTCCCATCAGGTAATAGAATCCGTTTCCGGCAACTTTTCTTGCACTGTCAAGGTCGATACCGTTGAAAGATTCCATGATTTCTGTATGGTACGGGATTTCAAAATCCGGAACAACCGGCTCACCGAAGCGTTCGATCTCTACGTTTTCGCTGTCATCTTTTCCGATCGGCACAGACGGATCGATGATGTTCGGGATAACCATCATGTTTGTTTTCAGTTTTTCTTCTACTTCAGCTTCTTCTGCGGAAAGTTCGTTGATACGGTCAGCACTTGCTGCTACCTGACGTTTTACTTCCTCTGCCTCTTCTTTTTTACCCTGTTTCATCAGGCCGCCGATCTCTTTGGACAGTTTGTTTCTTTCTGCACGCAGAGCTTCTACTTCCTGTTTGATCTCACGGTTTCTCTTGTCCAGCTCCAGTACTTCATCTACCAGCGGCAGTTTTTTATCCTGGAATTTATTTCTGATATTCTGTTTTACAATTTCCGGATTTTCTCTCACAAATTTAATGTCTAACATTTTTTATCGTCCTTTTCTTTTATTTCAACTCAAGACCCTCTGGATCACGGGTCACTTCTTTTCCGATTTTAACACATGTAATCTGCCTCGTAAAGTGACTTTGTGTCCTTCTGTGCAAACACTTTCTGTTTTAATACCTGACGTTATCCGATATCGTTGTGTGCATTTACAGCCTGACGCAGTGCTTCTTTTTCTTCTTCGCCAAGCACGATATAAGACTCGCCTTTTACGATTTCTTTGACATAAGTATAACAGCCTTCTCTGCTGTGGATCGCATTTAATACAAATCCGCTGTTCTCTTTATCCAGCATTGCAAGTGCAAAACTTAATTTGCCGCCGACATCTTTGAATGCATCATATTTTACGATTGCAGTTTTGTTCAGTGTCATTTTCTGGATTTCTTTTAATTTATAAATCTCATCCGCCTGATATTTTACTGCTTCTGTCATGGCATCTACTTCTTCGAATTTCTTTTCAAATGCTTTTTCCAGGGATATCGCATCTTTTCCACGCATGAACATTTTGTACTTATTCGTAAGTCTTGCCAGCTTCATGGACTGCTTGACCAGGAAAAAAATCAGCACAAGCTGTATCAGAATTACAATGATCAGCACGATACCTGCATCAATGCCTATCGCATCAAAAATCCCCATATTTTCCCTCCATTCCTTATTTAATTTTAATGATTCTGAACGCTTTCCAGCAGTTCAATGATCCTCTCCAGTTCTTCATTGGAATAATACTCAATCTCAATTTTTCCGCTATTATTCTTTTTGTGACTGATCTGTACTTTTGTACCGAGTATTTCTTTTACCTTTTCTTCCAGATTCCGGTAAATGATCTCTACATCCGGTTCTTTTGTTTTTGTGGTTTCTTCCTTTTCTTCGCCCAGCTTTCTGACCAGTTTTTCTGTCTCTCTGACACTTAATTTATTATCAAAGATCTGATTTGCCATCTGGAACTGCAGATCTCGGTCTTCAATAGAAATCAACGCTCTCGCATGGCCGGTCGTGAGCATTTCATCGATCACCATCTGCTGTACTCTCTCATCCAGCTTCAGAAGACGCATGGAATTGGTCACTGCCGTTCTGCTCTTGGAAACACGCTCCGCCACTTCATCCTGCTTCAGATGAAACTCGGTGAGCAGCTTTTTATAAGCTCTTGCTTCGTCGATCGGATTTAAATTTTCCCGCTGAATATTTTCGATCAGAGAAATCTCCAGGATTTCCCGATCTGTATAACTCTTGATAATAGCCGGAACCTCTTTTAACCCTGCCATCTTTGCCGCACGCCATCTGCGTTCCCCTGCTATGATCTCGTAATGATCCTCTTTTTTCTGAACAATCAGCGGTTGGATAATTCCAAATTGTTTGATAGAATCTGACAATTCCAGCAACGCATCTTCATCAAAATGTTTCCGCGGCTGTTCTCTGTTTGGTTCAATATCTGTTATCTTCAGAAGAAGCTCATTTTTTCCGGTTTCTGCTCCGTTTTTTCCGCTTTTCTTCTTACGCTATGCTCCGGGATCAGGGAGTCCAGTCCCTTACCAAGCCCTGCTTTTCTTACAGCCATTCTTCCTCTCCTCTATGAATTACCTCTTCGGCAAGTCTGCGGTAGCTTTCTGCTCCGGTAGAACGCTTGTCATATCTGGTGATCGGCATTCCATAACTTGGTGCCTCTGCTAATCTTACATTTCTTGGGATAATTGTCTTATAAATATTCTGATCAAGATTATTTTTTACGTTTTCCACCACCTGAAGAGACAGATTGGTTCTTGCATCGTACATGGTAAATACCACGCCTTCGATTTCCAGATCCGGGTTCAGTCGATCCTGGACAAGATTGATTGTGTGGATCAGCTGAGACAGTCCCTCGAGTGCATAATATTCGCACTGAATCGGCACGAGTACCGTATCTGCCGCACACATTGCATTGATAGTCAGCATACTTAAAGAAGGTGGACAGTCGATCAGCACAAAGTCATAGTTTTTCTTTACTTTATCGATTTCTTTCTTTAAAATATATTCCTTTTCCTCTGCTCCCACCAGCTCGATCTCTGCTGCTGCCAGATTGATATTTGACGGAAGAACACTCAGATTTTCATACTCACTTTCCATAATCGCATCCTCTACGGAACACTCTTCCAGCATCAGCTCGTACACCGTATTTTCTGCCTGCTCTTTGTCAATTCCCAGTCCGCTGGTAGTATTTCCCTGTGGTCCATATCCACTACCAGTACCTTCTTTCCCAGTTCTGCCAAAGAAGCTGCCAGATTGATCGCTGTTGTTGTTTTGCCTACACCACCCTTCTGGTTGGCGACTACGATAGTTCTTTCCATTAAATATTCCCCTTTCGTTTCCAGTTCATACCAGATGCTGCTTTGTTTCACGTGCATTTGCCCTGAACACAAAGTATTTTTCAATTATAACACTTCTTTTTTTAGATATCCAGTCTTAAGCATTCCAAAATCCTGGAAATGTTCACGTGAAACATACGAAACATTAATCCGGCAGATTTTGCACCTCTTCGAGCATGTACAGAAACTTGTCCAGCTTTGCCGTTACCTCTTCCAGTTCCCTCGCTGTCTGTGCCTGCTGCCTTTTGACATCATTCATCTGCTGATGCATCTCATTCAGCATCTCCTTAGACACACGCATATCTGCCCGCGGCGAAAAAATTTCAAAATCAACGTCTTCCTTTTTTTGCACCTCGTCTATGCTTTTGTGAAGGCGCTCACGTATCCCGTCAAGCCTTTCCTTTTGAGCTGTCAACCGTTCTTTTTCGGCTGTCAGACTGTCTGCTTTTTCCTTTAAATACTCTTTTACCATTTTATCATCGCTTTCTGTATGTTCTAACCCATTGTACTGGATAAACAGAATTATGTAAAGCAATGTTTCACGTGAAACATATGAAATTTTTATATCTTCTATATTGTTTCTTATTTCAAGAATACCTCTGACATTCTTGCTGCAATGTGCACGTCATGCATCCCATGCCATATTCTTCTGTGCACATCTGATATACTTTTGCCTTGTCTCTGCTTACATCTTGGATTATAATGAAGGCAATGAAAAATCACAAAGATCTGTATAAGACAATGTTTCTCAGAAAGGAGTTTTTATGAAGCAAAAAATCAAAACCGGCATTCTCATGACCGCTCTGGCTGTTGGCTCTCTTCACATCGTCAATCGCTGTGCCCAGGCTTTTGCCACGGTTAAAAATCTGCTGGATAAACATAAAGGTGCTTTTTATGACTGGCGTTTCGGTCAGGTCTATTATACAAAAACAGGAAGCGGTTCTCCTCTCCTGCTTGTTCACGATCTGGCTCCGGCTGCCTCTTCCTACGAATGGGATCTGCTGCTGAAAGATCTGTCCGCAGACCACACGGTATATTGCCTGGATCTTCTTGGCTGCGGTCGTTCTGATAAACCGAACCTGACCTACACAAACTATTTTTACGTGCAGCTTATCAATGATTTTATCGAGCATGTGATTCACGAAAAAACAGACATCATCGCTACCGGTCTGTCTTCTTCTTTTGTGTTGATGGCATGCAGTACCAATCCGGATGCCTATAACAAAATTATGATGATCAATCCGGAAAGCATTTCCAATCTGAAATGTACACCGTCCAAACGTTCCAGGATCATCAAATTTATTATGGATCTTCCGATCGTCGGTACAGCTGTATACAACATGCAGATGCGGCGGGAAAATATTGAATATTTATTCACTGAAAAGTATTTTTATAACCCTTTCTCTGTCTCAAAGAAGACGCTGGACATTTATCATGAAGCTGCTCATCTCGATGAGTGCGGCGGGAAATATCTGCTGTCCAGCTGGATGGATTTTATTTAAATGCAGACATCTCCAGAGCCTTAAACAGCATCAACAACAGTCTGTTTATTCTCGAAGGAAGAAAGACAGAGGAACGTGAACGAACCGTCGAAGGCTATGTCCGCCTCAATTCCGCTGTAGAATACGATTTTATTGAAAATACAGAAAAATACCCGCAAATGGAAAATCCGCAGGCTGTCATGGAATTTATTGATATGTTCTTTTAAAATTTAAATCTGATATATGTAAGACTTGCACGCGATTCTGTCATTTTCAGATGACATTTTCCCAGCAGAATCGCTGTGCAGTCTGCACTCCGTTTCAGTCGGCATAAAACCACCCTGGCGACAACAAGGCTTTACAGAAAACGAAGCGTGTCAGCAGATTGTTTTCAAATCATCCTGACGTACGTTTTTACATTATTACACTCTTTTTACACATTCACGCAAGAGGCTCTTTCGTCGGCATCCCGGCTTTTCTCGGGTATTTCTTCGGCGTGCTTCTCTTCTTTTCCACAACCACAAGTGCTCTCTCCATGTCACTTCCCGGCAGATGGAATTTCTCCACTTTTCCGATTTCTCCGCCAAGCACATAAACTGCCTTCTTACTCTGAGCGATTTCTTCATCCACTGAAACAGATTTATAGGAAACAAATTTTCCGCCGACTTTTACAAACGGCAGGCAATACTCGGTAAGGGACGCAAGGTTCGCAACTGCTCTGGAAACAGACAGATCAAACTGTTCGCGGTATTCTGCTTTTTTCGCCGCATCTTCTGCTCTTCCATGCACCGTTTCGATTCCGGTAAGCCCCAGGTTATCCACAACTTCATCCAGAAATTTGATCCTTTTGTTCAAAGAGTCCAAAAGTGTCACCTGCAAATGTGGATAAACAATCTTCAGTGGGATTCCCGGAAAGCCGGCTCCGGTCCCGACATCGATCAGGCTGTTTATTTTTCCATCTCCACATATTCTGCCGCTGCCACGCTGTCCACAAAATGTTTCTGCATCACTTCGTCAAATTCAGTGATCCCGGTGAGGTTCATCACTTTATTCCATTCTACCAGCAGCTCATAATATTTCTCAAACTGTTCAATCTGCTTCTCTGTCAATGTCACGCCAAATGCCTGACATCCATCTTCTAAAATATGAAATTTACTTCTGTCCACGTTTTCCTCCTGTCAAATATCTCGTGCATCTGACTTAAAATTCAATATTTACGTTTCGTCTGCCAAACATTCTTTTGCCGCAGGACTTCACTTTATTTTCGATCTCTGGATTCCAAATATACGAGCAGTACGGAAATATCCGCCGGTGACACACCGGAAATACGGGATGCCTGTCCGATGGAAAGCGGCTGGAATTTTTTCAGTTTCTGCACCGCTTCAATTCTCAGGCTTCCGACTTCGTCGTAATTAATATCTTTCGGAATCCGTTTGTTTTCCATTTTCTTGAACTGCTCGACCTGCTTCATCTGTCTTCGGATGTAGCCCTGATATTTGATGTTGATATTGACCTGTTCACGCACACCGGCAGAATACTGCGGTCTGTTTTTGTCAATCTCTGCTAACATCTCATAGTCCAGCTCCGGACGGCGTACCAGTTCTCCGATGGTTGTTCCGGACTTCAGAAGTGTACTTTCATGTGCCTCCAGAAATTTCTGTACTACTTCGGTTCCGCCGATATTCTCATGATCTACACGTTCCATTTCTTCTGCGATCTGACGCTCTTTTGTTTTCAGATCCTGATAGCGTTCTTCGGAGATCAGCCCCACCTGATAACCTTTCTCTGTCAGACGCAGATCTGCATTGTCCTGACGCAGAAGCAGACGATATTCTGCTCTGGATGTCATCATACGATATGGCTCACGATTCTCTTTTGTTACCAGATCATCGATTAGAACACCAATATAAGCTTCCGAACGATCAAGGATCAGCGGCTCTTTTCCCTTTACCTGCATTGCTGCATTGATACCGGCAATCAGTCCCTGTGCCGCTGCTTCTTCATATCCGCTGCTGCCGTTAAACTGTCCGCCACTGAAAAGTCCCCTGATATTTTTAAACTCCAGGGATGCATCCAGCTGTCTCGGATTGATGCAGTCATACTCGATCGCATAGGCATTGCGGACGATCTTTGCGTGCTCAAGTCCGGCTACCGTGTGGTACATTTCATGCTGAACATCTTCCGGCAGGGAGCTTGACATACCGCCGATATACATTTCGTTCGTATGCAGTCCTTCCGGCTCAAGAAATACCTGGTGTCTGTTTTTATCTGCAAATTTTACCACTTTGTCCTCGATGGACGGACAGTATCTTGGTCCGGTTCCCTCGATCATACCGGAATAAAGTGGTGAACGATCCAGATTTTTCCGGATAATTTCATGTGTTTCTTCGTTTGTATAAGTCAGCCAGCAGGATGCCTGGTCGATCTGGACACTCTCCGGATCGGTTGTAAAAGAAAAGGGTACCACTCTCTCATCGCCAAACTGTTCCTGCATTTTTGAAAAATCAATCGATCTGCGGTCTACACGTGCCGGTGTACCGGTCTTAAATCGCTGCATCTCGATTCCATGTGCTTTCAGGGAATCTGTCAGATGATTTGCTGCCTGCAATCCGTTTGGCCCGGTATAATTACTGATATCACCGTAAATACATCTTGCACGCAGATATGTTCCGGTACAAAGCACGCAGGCTTTGCAGTGATACGTTGCCCCGGAGAATGTTTTGACTCCGGTGATTTTTCCGTCTTCTGTCAGAATTTCTGCAACTTCTGCCTGCACGATTGACAGGTTATCTGTGTTTTCCAAAACTTTTCGCATGGATCTGGAATATTCTGCCTTGTCTGCCTGTGCACGCAGAGAATGTACGGCAGGTCCTTTGGATTTATTGAGCATCTTGGACTGGATAAACGTTTTGTCGATATTTTTTCCCATCTCACCGCCAAGTGCATCGATCTCTCTTACCAGATGACCCTTGGAGCTTCCACCTATGTTCGGGTTGCACGGCATCAGTGCAATGCTGTCCACACTCACGGTAAAAATGGTTGTGGAAAGTCCGAGTCTTGCACAGGCAAGTGCTGCCTCACATCCGGCATGTCCGGCTCCTACGACTACCACATCTGTATATTCTTCTAATGTATTCATTTCTTGCCTCCACTTATTTGCCCATACAGAACTTACTGAAAATTTCATTTACCAGATCATCATCCACGGCCTCGCCGATAATCGTTCCCAGAGATTCATATGCACTCATCAGATCGATCGAGAAGAAATCCTCCGGCATATCCTGTGCGATGCTCTCCGTCACCTGCTTCAGGCTCTCTTTTGCATCCATAAGTGCTGCCTTATGACGCATATTTGTGATACATACCTCATCGTTAAAAGAAAGGCTGCCTTCGAGAAACATATTTTTGAGTGTATCCTCAAGCTGTTCAAATCCAGTCTCATCTTTTGCAGAAACGCAGATCACCGGATGTTCTCCCACTTTTTCCTTCAGGATCTGTTCTGTCGTTACCGGCTCCAGATCCGATTTATTTAAAAGAACGATCACCTTTCTGCCTTCAAATAGTTCGATAATCTCTTCATCATTCTCATCCAGTGGCGGTCGATGAATCTGCCACGTACAGAATCAGGTCTGCTTCTTTTGCATATTTTTTTTGCACGCTGCACACCAATCTGCTCTACGATATCTTCCGTATCACGGATGCCTGCGGTATCCATCAGGTTAAGTGTGATGCCGTGAAGATTGATGCTCTGCTCCAGCACATCTCTTGTCGTTCCCGCAATGTCTGTCACGATCGCCTTTTCCGTTCCGCAGAGCTTGTTGAGCAGAGAAGACTTTCCGGCGTTTGGCTTTCCAAGGATTACCGTCTTAATGCCTTCCGTCATGATCCTTCCATCGTTTGCAGAGCGGATCAGCTTCTCGATCATCTCGATCCACGCTTCATTTTCCTTTTCAAGCTCCTGCGGATAACCGTCAAGGCTGATATGTTCCGGATCATCCAATGCCGACTCAATATATGCAATATGATAAATGATCTTTGCTCTCAGATCCTTTATTTTCTGACCGATGCTTCCGCGAAGCTGGCCGACGGAACTTTTCAGAGCGTATTCATTTTTTGCCTCAATGACATCCATCACCGCCTCCGCCTGCGACAGATCCATTCTTCCATTTAAAAAGGCACGTTTGGTAAATTCTCCCGGCTCTGCCGGAGCTGCACCATTTTTGATCACAGCTTCCAGCACTCGCTGTATCGCATACACACCGCCGTGGCAGTCGATTTCTACGGTATCTTCCGCCGTAAAACTTCTCGGTGCACGCATCAGAACTACAAGCACCTCATCCAGCACTTCGTCTCCGTCACAGATATAACCATAGTGAACCGTATGGGATTGCTGTTCTGATAATTTCTTTTTGCCTTTCGGACTTCTGTATACACGGTCCGCTATTTCAAATGCCTGATCTCCGCTGATTCGCACAATCCCAATTCCGGAACTGCTGACTGCTGTGGAAATCGCTGCAATCGTTTCACCTTTCATTGATTCCTCCTGATATTCAAAAAGTCTGATTTTCGGCAGCATATCTGCCGCACTGAAAATCAGACTCATATCACTTACAACTATTTTACTTTACTGTTTTTTTAATGTAACAACTACTTTACGATACGGCTCTTCGCCCTCGCTGTGTGTGGACACCAGCGGATCATTCTGAAGTGCAGAATGGATCACTCTTCTCTCGTATGGATTCATCGGCTCCAGGAATACCGGTTTCTTTGTTCTCTTTACTTTGAACGCAATATTCTTTGCCAGATTTTCCAGCGTCTCTTTTCTGCGTGCACGGTAGTTTTCGGTATCTACCTTCACACGTACATATCCCGCATTGCCTTTGTTGACAACGAGGCTTGTAAGATACTGGATAGAATCAAGAGTCTGTCCTCTCTTACCGATCAGAACACCCATGTCTTTACCGGAAAGCTCGATGTTCAGATTGTCATCTTTATCAAATGATGTTTTGATGCAAACTTCTGAATCCATTGCTGCAAACATTTTCTCCAGAAATTCTTTTGCATCTTTCTCTGCTGCTTCTTTGTTGATCGGAAGCTTTTCTCTTGTAACTGCCGGTTTTGCCTGCGGTTCTTCTTTCTTTACTTCCACTTCTTTTTCAGCTTTTGACTGCGGCTGATTTTCCGGTTTTCTTTCCGGTTTCTTCTCAACCGGTTTTTCTTCCTTCTTTTCAACCGTTTTCTCAGGCTGTTTTTTTACCGGCTCTTTGGTAAATTTCTTTGCCGGTTTTTTCATAAAGCTTTTCTTTTCAGAAATGTCCTTCAAAGGATCTCTTACGGCTTCCTCAAAATCAAGAGAAATATCTTTTTTCTTTCTTGCCCTTATAATGGCTGGTTTTCTTTCCGATTCCAAAAAGTCCGGAAGTTGCTTCCTGAATAACATCATATTCAATATTATCGCTGCTTGTTCCAAGCTGAATTGCTGCATTCATGATCGCTTCTTCTTTTGTCTTCGCAGAAACCTCGATATACTCTTCCATTTTAATACCTCCCATCCTTCTCCCCATATTACTTCTCTTTATTACCTTATTACTTTAATTCTTATTTTTCTTACCTTTTGGATTCTTTTCATCAAACTGCTGAACCATTCTCGCTTTTGCTGCAATACTTCCCGGTTTTGCATCTGCGTGTTTATAGTACTCCGTAGAATCCTGGATTTTTTTCTGACGTTCTGCCTGTTTCTTCTCATCCACTTTCTGTGCATCCTCAAGATCTTTGAAGTTTACTTTTGCATGCTCAGAAATTTTCTTTGGCGGAAGTCCCTGTTTCTTACGTTTGGCATTCATTTTCTCCACATTTTTGCGGATCAGTGCGTCCATATCCATCTTTTCCATATGTTTGTTGACAACAACCTGCTGGATACCTCTGAATACCGCACCTGCGATCCAGTAGATACCAAGACCGATCGGAAGTGACAGACAGAAGAATACGGATACCAGAGGCATCATATTGTTCATCATCTTCATGGAGCTTTCCATGGAACTGTCGTCTCCTGCCGGGCTTGCTGCTGCCTGCGGCATCAGTCTGGTGTTGAGCCACTGGCTTAAACCTGCCAGTACCGGGATTGCCAGTGCACATACAAATAAAATCCAGTTATGTGCCTTGAAATTTTCCACCATCGCTGTCATCGGTGAGTTGGAAATATTCAATCCCAGGAAATAGTTCATTTTATCAAGACTGCCTGTTGTCTGTGAGATCATACCTGACAGATCCGGAAACTTCTCTGCCATTGCAGTCCAGTCTGCCGGTTTGAACTTGTACAGTGCATCGATCGCACTGTTTGCTGTATAACCAAGTCTCTGGAAATTGACCTGGTTTCCTACTGTATCAGCTAAAAACTGCTGTGTACCCTGTGTCTTTAAAAGAACATTTACAAGAGGAGTAAATACATCTTTTACACTTGCAACGTAAGCCGGAATATTCCAGATTACACGATACAATGAAAACAGGATCGGCAGCTGAATCAGCATCGGAAGACATGTTCCCATCGGAGAAACACCGTATTTTGCATATACATTCTGTGTTTCTTCGTTCATCTTCATCATACTTACCTGGTCGTTTTTGCCGGCATACTTTTTCTGGATTGCCTTTATCTCAGGATTCATGATCGCAGACATCTTTGAAAACTTCTGCTGTTTGATCGTGAGTGGAGTGAGCAGGGCATAAATAACCAGTGTAAACAAAATAATACATACACCGATATTGGAAATCCCAAACACCCCGTCAGTGAAACTAAAAATCGCATTCATCAAAAGACCTAACAGTGTTGCCACCTGTCCAATGATGATGGTGTTGCTTTTTGTTAATAACATAACCTTCCTCCTGCATATTCACCTGACATTATACAGCAGTTCTTCATATTCAATTTTCTATTTTTAATTCTTCCTACCGTTTACGGAACGGGATCATAACCACCCTTGGAAAAGGGATTGCATCGCAAAATCCTCCAGCATGCCAGAAGACTTCCTTTAAAAGCCCCGTATTTTTGTATCGCCTCCAGGCCATACTGCGAGCAGGTCGGTGTATAGGGCATCTCGTATGCTTTAATGGTGACAGAAATTTCTGATAAAACCGGATCATTGCGATTAAAATATTTTTCATGAATATCAACCTGCTATTTTATGCACTTTACCAAGATGTAATAATGCACTTTCTACTTCAAAATAATTCTTATCTTTTGCAACAGGTCTTGCAATTACTACAATATCATATCCTGAGTGAAACCTGGTTTCACTCAGGCGATAACTTTCTCTTATCAATCTGGCCAGTCTGTGTCTGACCACACTATTGCCCACCTTTTTACTGACCGAAATCCCAAGTCTGTTCCTCTCTGTCTGATTCGGATAGATATACATAATGAGATAACGGTTGGCGGCCGACTTTCCATACTTATATACCGTCTGGAAATCTCTGTTTTTTTTCAAAGACTCTGAAAATATCATACTGCTTCCTTTTTTCTGTCATCCTTTCAAAAAGACGAACATAGAAGAAAAGGCCACACATCTGCGCCTATGCTGATAATTTTTTTTCTTCCTTTTAATCTTCTGGCAGCAAGTACTTTTCTTCCGCCTGCAGTGCTCATTCTTGCTCTGAATCCATGAACTTTAGCTCTGGATCTTTTCTTTGGCTGAAATGTCATTTTCATTATTACGGCACCTCCTTATCAAATATAAAATCTGTTTTATCTGTTTAGAAAACATCGTTTCAATTATATATGCAAAGCCCCATAAAGTCAAGTAATTCCGTGATTTTTTCAATTGAACCGAGCTTTGGGGCAGAACCGTTCCTGTCAGTCCCATAGACAAACGGATGCAAAGCGGACATCTGCATAGTTTACACTCAGTTATCCACATTTTGGGGATAACTTGGGGATAACTTTTTTATTTGATGTGAAAAACTTTTTTCTTTTTCAAAAAAATGCCTTAAAATAAGGCTTTTCCCACTGTGGATGATGTTCCTTTAGTTATTCACACTGCCAATCCCCCCTCTTTCCTTCTTTCGACATTTTTCTACATTTTTCGAAGTCTGTGATTCCCAAAATTCCTTTATTTTTCAACCTTTTTTTTCATCTGGTTCTTCTGTAACATACTTATGTAAACTTATTGGTTTACATAAAGTTATCCACATTTTGGGGATAACTTGGGGATAACTTCGTGTGTAACTTTTGCATATTTTCTACATTTTTCCCACAAACGCCCATTTTATCGCATTTTTTGAGTGTGGATTATTGTCGAAAAGTTATGCACATTCAAAAATAAGCATTGATAATTTTCCTGTTTTAGTTTAATATTAAATAAGTAAAACTGGCCTTAAAAGGAGATCCTCATGAATATCATAGAAGAAAAGTGGGACAGTGTTGTGGATACCCTCAGTACAGAATTCGGATTTTCCCCAATTTCCATCAACACCTGGATCAAACCACTTCAAGTACAAAGATATGACAGTGACGAAGGCACTCTTTTTATTTATGTCCCGATTGATGAAATGGGTATTAACGAGGATTTCATTAATTCCTATATAAATAAGAAGTTTACAACTCCGCTTCGTTCTACGATTGCAGAGCTCACAGGACTGGACTGCACCAAGATCGTGTATACTGTAGAACAAAATGTTGTAAAAGAAGCGGATTCCTCTTCGAATACTGACAATTCTTTCAATAATATATTAGAAAAAGCAAATTTAAATCCGGAATATACCTTTGAAAACTTCGTTGTCGGAAGCAACAACAAATTTGCACACGCTGCATCTTTGGCAGTTGCCGAATCCCCGGGCGAAATCTACAACCCCCTCTTCCTCTACGGAGGTGTTGGACTGGGGAAAACCCATCTGATGCACTCGATCGCACACTTTATCCTGGAAAATAATCCACAGACCAGAGTACTTTATGTAACGAGTGAATCCTTTACGAATGAACTGATTGAAGCGATCCGAAACGGCAATAATACTGCTATGACAAAATTCCGTGAAAAGTACCGTAATATCGACGTTCTGCTAATCGACGATATCCAGTTTATCATCGGAAAAGAGTCCACACAGGAAGAGTTTTCCACACATTTAACGACCTGCATGGTGCGAAAAAGCAGATCATCATTTCATCCGATAAACCGCCGAAAGAGATCGCAACGCTGGAAGGAAGGCTGAAATCCCGCTTTGAATGGGGCCTGATCGCAGATATTTCTTCCCCGGATTATGAGACAAGGATGGCAATCCTCCGCAAAAAAGAAGAACGTGATTCCAAAGAAAAAGGTTACCATCTGGATGATGAAGTCATTCAGTATATTGCTACCAATATCAAGTCCAATATCCGTGAACTCGAAGGTGCACTGAACCGGATCACTGCAATGAGCAGTCTTGAACACCGCGAAATTACAGTAGAACTGGCACAGGAAGCCTTAAAGGATATGATTTCACCGAACGCAAAACGAGAAATCACCCCGGATTTGATCCTTCTGACCGTTGCAGAACACTTTCATATCAAAACAGATGATATAAAAGGTTCCAAACGAAGTGCTGATATCGTGATTCCAAGGCAGATTGCCATGTATCTGTGCCGTGAAATGACCAGCACACCGCTCAAAGCGATCGGAAAACTGATGGGAAACCGCGATCATACAACCGTACTTCATGGAGTTGAGAAAATTTCGAAAGAAATTGAGACTTCCGATGATCTGAAAAACACGATAGATATCATTAAAAAGAAACTGAATCCAAACTAGACGGCCGAAAAAGCATCGTCTTTTTATTTGTGCACAAAATAATGTGGATATGTGTTGGATACTGTGTGAATAACTTTAGCCAATTTCTGAGGATGTTAATAACCCACCGGTTTTCCTCAGAAATTTGTGGACTTTTCACCAGTTTATCCAACCTGTTTTTTCCCTTAAATTCAAGGATTTTGGGAGTTATTCACATATTCACATCCCCTACGGCGGCTACTGCGGATTTTCTCTTTAATTTATCTCATTTAACCCACAAAGGAGTTATCAACACAATGAAATTAGTATGCTCAAAAAGTAATCTTTTAAAAAGTGTGAATATTGTTCTGAAAGCAATCCCAGGAAAAACAACCATGCCTATCCTGGAATGTATTTTAATTGATGCATCCACAAACAATATTAAATTTACAGCCAATGATATGGAACTTGGAATTGAACTATCGTTGACGGTACCATTCTGGAAAAAGGAATTGTTGCAATTGATGCAAAAATTTTCTCTGATATCATTCGTAAACTTCCTGATAATGATGTTACGATTGAAACAGACGGAAATCTGACGACTACCATCACCTGTGAGAAGGCAAAATTCAGCATCAGCGGTCAGTCCGGGGAAGAATTTTCCTATCTTCCTTATGTAGAAAGAGATAATCATATTGTTGTCTCTCAGTTTACATTAAAAGAGGTGATTCGTCAGACTATTTTCTCGATCGCAGCCAATGAAAACAATAAGATGATGACCGGCGAATTATTCGAAGTCAAAGGCGATATGCTGCGTGTAGTATCCCTGGATGGACACCGCATAAGTATACGGAAAATTGAATTAAAAGAGGAATATTCTGATATCAAAGTTGTCGTTCCTGGAAAGACACTTATCGAAATCAGTAAGATTTTATCAGGCGAAACCGAAGATGAAGTCAGTATTTTCTTTACAAAAAATCATATTGTCTTTGAATTTGATGATACCGTTGTTGTGTCACGTCTGATCGAGGGTGAATATTTCCGCATTGATCAGATGCTTTCCAGTGATTACGAAACCAAGATTCAGGTAAATAAAAAAGAGCTTCTGGACTGTATTGACCGTGCGACACTTCTGGTAAAAGAAAGTGATAAAAAACCGATCATTCTTTCAATCACAGATGATAATATTGAACTTAAGATTCAGTCTCAGATCGGTTCTATGGATGAAGAAATTGACATCAATAAAGAAGGCAAGGACATTATGATCGGATTTAATCCGCGATTTCTGATCGATGCTCTTCGTGTTATTGATGATGAAACGGTTGATATTTATCTGATGAACCCGAAAGCACCATGCTTTATCAGAGACGAACAGCAATCTTATATATATTTGATCTTGCCGGTTAATTTTATGGCATAAGGAGTGAAAGTTTATGGAAACAATTAAATTAAGAGATGAGTTTATCAAACTTGGTCAGGCATTGAAAGCAGCAGGTTTTGTAGAGTCCGGCGTGGACGCAAAATATGCCGTTCAGGATGGTCTTGTGAAGGTAAACGGCCAGACAGAAACACAGCGGGGCAAGAAACTGCATGCCGGCGATGTGGTAGAATATGATGGTCAGACTGTAAAAATTACAGATTGATGGAATGATAGTAAAATCTTTGAAGCTGAATCAGTTCCGCAATTATGAGTCGCTGCAGTTGTCTTTTGATAAGGGAACGAATCTTTTCTATGGGAACAATGCCCAGGGGAAGACCAATATTCTCGAAGCGGTATATCTATGCGGAACGACGAAATCCCATAAGGGAAGTAAAGACAGGGAAATGATCCGTTTTGGTGAGGAAGAAGCTCATATACGGATGGCGATCAGCAGAAGCCAGAGTGCTTATGAGATCGATATGCATCTGAAAAAGAACCGGCCGAAGGGCATTGCAGTCAACGGCGTGCCGATCCGAAAGGCGGCAGAGCTGCTTGGAATCGCAAACTTCGTTTTTTTCTCACCGGAGGATCTTGGTATCATTAAAAACGGACCGGCGGAGCGGCGGCGTTTTATTGATATGGAACTTTGTCAGCTGGATAAGCTTTACTTACACGAGCTTTCCAATTACAATAAAGTGATCATACAGAGAAATAAGCTGCTGAAAGAGTGTTCTTTTAACAGTCAGTATGAAGAAATGCTGGATATATGGGATATGCAGCTGGTAAAATATGGAAAAAAGCTGATCGAATCAAGGGAGCGGTTTGTCGAAGAGCTTGGCGTGATCGTAGCAGAGATACATAGAAATCTGACGGGCGGCAGAGAAGAGCTGATGGTCCGTTATGAGAAAAATGTTTCTGCGGACGAATTCGAAAGAAAACTTCAGACTTCCAGGAAACGGGATCTGAAGGTGAAAATGAGCATGACAGGTCCTCACAGGGACGATCTGCTTTTTGAAGTAAAGGGTGTAGATATCCGCAGATTTGGATCGCAGGGGCAGCAGAGAACGGCTGCACTTTCGCTGAAACTTGCGGAGATCGAACTGGTAAAAAGAGCGATCAAAGATACGCCGGTACTGCTTCTGGATGATGTACTTTCCGAACTGGACAGCAGCAGGCAGCAGTATTTATTAGACAGTATACATGATATACAGACGTTGATCACCTGTACGGGGATCGATGATTTTATAGAAAACAAGTTTCAGTTGAACAAAGTTTTTCATGTTGCAGACGGTGTTGTTTGCGAAGGATGAAAAGAAAAGACAGGAGGTTACTATGGGCACAGAGAGCAATGCAGAATACGGTGCAGATCAGATTCAGATATTGGAAGGTCTTGAGGCTGTACGAAAGAGACCGGGTATGTATATCGGCAGTACATCGTCCAGAGGTCTTCATCATCTGGTTTATGAGATTGTAGATAATGCAGTTGATGAAGCTCTTGCGGGGTATTGTGATACCATCCAGGTAACGATAAATAAAGATAATTCCGTAACAGTCATTGACAATGGACGAGGCATTCCGGTCGGAATCAACCACAAAGCAGGTATTCCGGCGGTAGAAGTCGTGTTTACGATCCTGCATGCCGGCGGAAAATTCGGCGGTGGCGGATACAAAGTTTCCGGTGGTCTGCATGGTGTAGGTGCGTCTGTTGTAAATGCACTTTCTACACATCTTGAAGTTACGATTTACCATGAAGGTAAAATTTATCGTCAGCGATATGAAAGAGGAAAAGTAGTATATAAATTAAAAGTGATCGGAGAATGTGATCCAAAGAAAACAGGTACAACGGTTACATTCCTGCCGGACAGCGAAATTTTTGAAGAAACAGTTTTTGATTTTAATGTGCTTAAACAGAGACTTCGTGAGATGGCATTTCTTACAAAAAATATCAAGATTGTTTTAAGAGATGACCGTCCGGAAGAACCAATCGAAAAGACGTTCCATTATGAGGGCGGTATCAAGGAGTTTGTGACTTACCTGAATAAAGGCAAGACACCGCTTTACCCGGATATTATTTACTGTGAAGGAATGAAGGATAATATTTATGTGGAAGTTGCCATGCAGCACAACGATGGATACACCGAAGGTCCTACAGTTTTGTAAATAACATCACGACTCCGGAAGGCGGAACCCATCTGACTGGTTTTAAAAATGCACTGACAAAGACTTTTAATTCTTATGCGAGACTGAATAAACTGATCAAGGACACCGAGACACTTTCCGGTGATGATATCCGTGAAGGTCTTACTGTGATCGTAAGCATCAAGATTGAAGATCCGCAGTTTGAAGGTCAGACCAAGCAGAAACTGGGCAACAGTGAGGCACGAGGTGCCGTTGACAATATTGTTTCCGAGCAGCTGATGATCTATCTGGAACAGCATCCGCAGGTTGCAAAAATGATCCTTGAGAAATCTATCATGGCTCAGAGAGCGAGAGAGGCAGCCAGAAAAGCAAGAGATCTGACCAGAAGAAAATCTGCACTGGAAGGAATGTCTCTTCCTGGAAAACTGGCAGACTGTTCAGACAAAGATCCGAAAAACTGTGAAATCTATATTGTTGAGGGAGATTCTGCCGGTGGTTCTGCAAAGACAGCGAGAAGCCGTGCAACCCAGGCAATCCTGCCGCTTCGCGGAAAAATCCTGAATGTGGAGAAAGCAAGACTTGACCGTATTTATGCAAATGCGGAGATCAAGGCGATGATCACTGCGTTCGGAACCGGTATCCACGAAGATTTCGATATTTCAAAACTGCGTTATGACAAGATCATCATTATGACCGATGCCGATGTTGATGGTGCACATATCAGTACACTGCTTTTGACATTCCTGTACCGTTTCATGCCGGATCTGATCAAAGAAGGACATGTATATCTGGCACAGCCACCACTGTATAAACTGGAGAAAAATAAAAAAGTCTGGTATGCGTACAGCGATGAGCAGCTGGCAGCGATCCTGGGAGAAGTCGGACGAGACCAGAACAACAAGATCCAGCGTTACAAAGGTCTTGGAGAGATGGATGCAGAGCAGCTCTGGGAAACTACCATGGATCCGGAAAAACGAGTGCTCCGCCGTGTTGTTATGGATAACGAGAATTCTTCAGAACTGGATGTTACCTTTACAACGCTGATGGGCGATCAGGTAGAACCAAGAAGAGAATTTATTGAAGAGAATGCTCAGTTTGTAAAAAATCTGGATATTTAGTGCTCGGAAGTAGGAGGAAAAACTGTTGGAAGACAATATTTTTGATAAGATACATGACGTGGATTTGAAAAAGACCATGGAAGAATCTTATATCGATTATGCAATGAGCGTTATTGCAGCACGTGCATTGCCGGATGTAAGAGACGGTCTGAAGCCGGTGCAGCGAAGAGTTTTGTATTCCATGATCGAACTGAATAACGGACCTGACAAGCCGCACCGTAAATGTGCACGTATTGTCGGTGATACCATGGGTAAATATCATCCACATGGAGACAGCTCCATCTACGGAGCACTGGTAAATATGGCTCAGGACTGGTCAACCAGATATCCGCTGGTAGACGGCCACGGAAACTTTGGTTCTGTCGATGGCGACGGAGCTGCTGCCATGCGATATACTGAGGCACGTCTGAGCAAAATTTCCATGAAAATGCTTGCAGATATCGATAAAAATACGGTAGATTTTTCACCGAACTTCGATGAAACGGAGAAAGAGCCAGATGTACTTCCGGCAAGATTTCCGAATCTTCTGGTAAATGGTACGACCGGTATCGCCGTAGGTATGGCAACGAACATTCCGCCGCATAATCTGCGTGAAGTTGTAAAAGCCGTTGTGAAGATCATCGACAACCGCATTGAAGAAGGCAGAGAGACGGAGATCGAAGAAATCCTGGATATCGTAAAAGGTCCGGATTTCCCGACCGGTGCAATGATCCTCGGAACAAGAGGAATCCAGGAAGCTTACCGCACAGGACGCGGCAAGATCCGTGTGCGTGCCGTAACAGAAATCGAATCCATGCCAAACGGCAAGAGCCGTATTCTGGTATCGGAGCTGCCGTACATGGTAAACAAGGCTAGACTGATCGAAAAAATGGCAGAACTGGTACGTGATAAAAAGATTGACGGAATCACAGCGATCACAGATGAATCAAGCCGTGAAGGTATGCGTATCAACATTGAGCTTCGAAGAGATGTCAACGCAAATGTCGTACTGAATCAGCTTTTCAAACATACACAGCTCCAGGATACCTTTGGTGTGATTATGCTCGCACTGGTAAACAAAGAGCCGAAAGTTCTGAATCTTCTGGAGATGCTCCAGCATTATCTGAGACATCAGGAAGATGTTGTTACAAGGCGTACACAGTACGAACTCAACAAAGCAGAAGAACGTGCACATATCTTAAAAGGTCTGCTGATCGCACTGGATCATATTGATGAAGTCATCAGCATTATCCGTGCATCCAGAACAGCAGCACTTGCAAAAGAAGCATTGATGACACGTTTTGAACTTTCCGATGCACAGGCACAGGCGATCGTAGATATGCGTCTGCGTGCACTGACCGGTCTGGAAAGAGAGAAGATCGAAGCAGAGTATGAAGCTCTGATGGCAAAGATCAAGGAGTTGAGAGCCATTCTGGCAGACGAAAATCTTCTGCTTGGCGTGATCAAAACAGAGATCATGGAAATCGCAGATAAGTATGGTGATGAGAGAAGAACTTCCATTGGATTTGATATGTATGATATTTCTACAGAAGATCTGATCCCGCGTGAAAATGTTGTGATCGCCATGACAAAACTTGGTTATATTAAACGTATGAGTGTTGACAATTTCAAGGCTCAGAACCGCGGTGGCAAGGGCATCAAGGGTATGCAGACCATCGAAGACGACTACATCGAAGAACTGCTGATGATGAATACACATCACTATCTGATGTTCTTTACCAACACCGGAAAAGTATACCGCCTGAAAGGATATGAAATCCCGGAAGCCAGCCGTACGGCAAGAGGAACGGCGATCGTCAATCTGCTCCAGCTCGCACCGGAAGAAAAGATCACGGCGATGATCCCGGTCAAAGAGTACAAGCAGGGCAAATATCTGTTTATGGCAACCAGAAAGGGTATCGTGAAAAAGACACCGCTTCTGGATTATGCAAACGTAAGAAAGACAGGACTTGCAGCCATCAGCCTGCGTGAAGATGATGAACTGATCGAAGTCAAGCTGACCAACAACAAGAAAGATATTTTCCTGGTAACAAAATACGGTCAGTGTATCCGCTTCCCGGAGACCGATGTCCGCAGCATGGGACGTACGGCGATGGGAGTCATCGGCATGCAGCTCAATGACGGCGACGAAGTCATTGGTATGCAGCTCAATACACAGGGAGATCACCTTCTGATCGTATCTGCAAACGGCATGGGAAAACTGACCTCGGTCGATGAGTTCAAGAGCCAGAACCGCGGTGGTAAAGGTGTGAAATGTTATAAGATTATGGAGAAGACAGGAAACGTGATCGGTGTGAAGAACCTCCATATGGATGACGAGATCATGATGATCAATACCGAAGGCATTGTCATTCGTATGATGTGCAGCGACATTTCCGTTCTTGGACGTGTGACATCCGGTGTGAAACTTATGAATCTTTCGGAGAACGTATCTGTGGCAAGTATTGCGAAAGTCCGTGAAACTTCAGCAGACAGCGAAGATATCATCAAAAAAATCGAAGACGAAATGATCGAAGATGAGAAAAACGACGAAGAAATCAAAAACGAAGAGACAACACAGGAGTAATCAAACTGGAGGAAGACCATGATTTTGCGAAGAATGCTTGCAATCTGGATTTCAAAAGCAACATGTGTAGTATGTAAACTTGCCGGCAAACAGGGAGTAACCCTGGCCGGCAAAATTGCACTTAAAATAGATCCGAAAATCCTGATGGAACTTTCCGGGCAGGTGCGGAAAAAGATTTTTATCACCTGCGGAACAAACGGAAAGACGACAACCAATAATCTGCTCTGCTCGGCAATCGAGGCAGAAGGTGAGAAAGTGATCTGCAACCACACCGGTTCCAATATGCTCAACGGTGTCGTATCGGCATTCGTGCTGGCAGCAAAATGGAACGGAAAACTGGATGCGGATTATGCGTGTATTGAGATTGATGAGGCATCAACAGTAAGAGTTCTGCCTTATTTTAAACCGGACTATATGATTTTGACCAATCTTTTCCGTGATCAGCTCGACCGTTACGGGGAGATTGATATTACGATGGAACTGCTCAAAAAAGCCATGCATATGGCTCCTGATATGACACTTGTCGTAAATGGCGATGATGCACTTTCGGCATTTCTTGCAAAAGATTCCGGTAACAAATATGTTACGTTTGGTATCGGAAAGCAGTGTCAGCAGGAAAAAGAAAATGCAAGAGAGATCCGGGAAGGTCAGTTCTGCAAATGCTGCGGAGAAAAGCTGAATTACCATTTTTACCATTACAGTCAGCTTGGGGATTATGAGTGTCCGAACTGCGGATTTAAAAGACCGAAGCTCGATTTTGATGCTGAAAACGTAAAAAGCGGTGGAAAACTTTCCTTCGATGTGGATAACAGAGAAATAAAAGCCAACTACCGTGGATTCTACAACGTTTATAATATTCTGGCAGCCTATGCAGCAGCCCGTACAGCCGGTCTGGAATTAAAGAATTACAACAAAGTGCTGGCAGACTACAATCCGCAGAACGGACGTATGGAGCATTTTCATATCAAAAATACCGATGTTCTGCTGAACCTTGCAAAGAATCCGGCTGGATTTAACCAGAATATTTCCGCAGTGCAGGAAGATGACAAACCGAAAGATATCATCGTGCTGATCAACGATAAAGATCAGGATGGTACGGATATTTCCTGGCTCTGGGATGTGGATTTTGACCGTTTTCAGGATATGAATGCAGCGTCGATCACGGTCAGCGGAATCCGATGCCAGGATATGCGTCTGCGTCTGAAATATGTTGATATTCCATCCAGGCTGGAACCGGATGTAGAAAAGGCGATCCGCAGCCGCATTGCAGACGGAACCGGAAATCTGTACGTGCTGGTAAATTATACGGCACTTTATGACACTCACAATATCCTGAAAAAATTAGAGCAGGAAAAAGCGTAGGAGGCGGCAGAAGCTATGAAAATTACAATCGGACATCTTTATCCGGATCTGTTGAACCTCTACGGAGACCGGGGAAATATCCAGTGCATGATGAAACGCTGCCAGTGGAGAGGCATTGAAGCAGAAACGCTGGAATTTAAACTGGAAGATGAAGTAGATTTTTCCAAACTAGATATTGTGCTGCTCGGAGGCGGTTCTGACCGTGAGCAGATGATCGTCTGCAAAAGACTGCAGCAGATCCAGAAAAACTTTAAAGATTATGTGGAAGACGGCGGTGTTGTGATCGCTGTCTGCGGTGGTTATCAGTTGCTTGGAGATTACTATCAGACGGACGAAGGCCGCATGGAAGGACTGCATCTGGTCAAACTCCATACGGAGCAGAAACCGGGAAGACTGATCAGCAATATCGTGCTGAAAAGCGATCTTTTTGATATGCCGGTCGTTGGATTTGAAAATCACGGCGGACGTACCGATATCGGTGATAACCAGCCGTTTGGCAAAGTCCTGTATGGTTCCGGAAACGACGGTGAATCTGGCTATGAAGGTATTGTATACAAGCATGTGATCGGCACCTATCTGCACGGACCACTGCTGCCGAAAAATCCACAGGTCTGTGACTGGCTGATAGAGAAAGCACTGGAGCGAAAATACGGAAAAGACATTGAGCTTCAGCCACTGGATGATCAGGAAGAAAAAGAAGCAAACGCTTATATAGTAAACAGATTTGTAAAATAGAGTATCAAAAAATAACGCACAAAAGAATAAATTTTATGATTTTCTGACACAAAGCAGGAAATTACAGGACAAAATAGATAGAAAAAAAGAATCTCTGAAAGCTGATTATTGGAAGGATAGATAAAAAATCTTCCGGTAATCAGCTTTTTTTAGTAAATAGTAATTGAAAAAAGAAATTGAAAATGTTAAGATAAAGCAGATACATAAACATGTTTTTTTATAAAACAGGAGGGTTTTTATGAAGTGGAAACAGTATTTAGCTATTATGACAGCAGCTGCAATGGTTATTTCCGGACCGGCAGTACCGATGAGTCAGGTATTCGCAGCAGATGCTCAGATGGTAACAGATGCAGATTTAAATGACACGACGGTGGCAGAGCCTGCAGCATGGGGAGCAACACCGAATGATGAACAGCTTTGGTACATGAAACAGGGGACAGCAGCATTCTGTCATTTCGGACCGAATACATTTAATAACGTTGAGTGGGGCGAAAAGTATGGAGAGACTGCTCCGGTAAATCTTTTTACTCTGACGAAAGATTTTGATGCAGAATCTCTTGTAAAAGCGGTAAAAGAAGCTGGATTCAGCCGTCTGATCCTCACAGCAAAACACCATGATGGATTTTGTCTGTGGTCAAGTGAGTATACGGATTATGATATAGCAAGTACAAACTATAAAAACGGCAAAGGAGATATTCTGGAAGAAATCTCAGATGCATGTACCAAGTATAATCTGGATATGGGCTGTTATCTTTCACCATGGGATATCTATGAAGATAAATATGGATGTTTCGGCGATAACAACAATAAGAAAAACAACCATAATAAAGGAAGTGAGAAAGGAACTTTCACGGATTACAATAAACTGTATGTAGCATGGATCAATGAAATCTGTCAGGCAAAAAAAGCAGATGGAAGCTATAAATATGGCAATAATAATCCAAAACGCCGTTCTGACCGTTTTGTAGAATGGTGGATGGATGGAGCACAGGGAAGTGCAAGTAATAGACAGACATACGACTGGAAAGCAATCCTGGGTGCTATCAGAGAGAATAATCCGCACTGTCAGGTATTTGGAACAGGTAAAGCGGTAAATGGTAAGAACGGTGCTGAAGATAAAGCACTGGCAGGAACGGGTGGTATCCACTGGATTGGAAACGAATCAGGCTGGGCATCTAATGAAACATGGGCAAAGATCAATATTGGTGAAGACTATGAGGAATTACCAAAATCCGATGGAGCTTATATTGGTGTGAGCGAAGGTGTACAGTGGTCTGTACCGGAAGTTGACACGAAAATGTTGGCAGGATGGTTCTGGAGAGATTCAGCAGGAGACAGTACGACAAAATCAGAAAAAGATCTTGCAGATATTTATTTCCGTACCGTGGGACGAGGTGCAACTTTACTTATGAATCTGTCTCCAAATAAAGAGGGTAAGGTAGGAGAAACACAGTTAAACCGTTTTAAAGAGTTTGGAAGCAACATTCAGGAAACCTTTGATGAGGACTTTACCAAAGAAGAAGGTGTAACAGCAAGTGCAACTTCTGTATGGGGAAATTCCAAAGAATTTTCGGCAAGTAAAGTAATTGATACGATTCCGGAAGGTCAGACATATGATGAAACATACTGGGCACCGGAAGATGGTAAGACAACAGGAAGTCTGGAGATTAATCTGAATGGTATTAAGAAATTCGATGTTGTTTCTATCGAGGAATATATCCAGAAAGGACAGACGATTTCTTCTTTCACAGTAGAATATAAAGACGTAACAGGAAGATGGCATGATTTCGGAAAAGGAGCTACGATTTCTGCAAAGCGTCTGTGCCGCAGTGAAGCAGTAGAAGGAACCGCAGTACGTATCAATATCACAGGGGCAAAAGCAACACCGAAGATCTGTAATGTAGGCGTATACAAAGCAGCAAAAGGATTCGAAGTAGAGTCATCAGGAAGTACGGTACTTCCGACTAACCTGAAAAAGATAGGAATCAGTAAGGCAACAAGAGAAGGTAACTGGACATTCGAAGCAGATGAAGATGGTGTAGCACAGGGTTCTGCATGGGGAAATGCAGGTGTAACAGCCAGCTTTAAATTTACAGGAACAAAAGCATGGGTTATTGGAACAGCTGATCCAAATCATGGAAACATGGACGTTTACATTGATGGAACAAAAGTTGATACGGTAAGTACAAAACAGGCTTCAAGAAAAATGGGAGCCCTGCTGTATACGACGAAAGAACTTGCATATGGAGAGCATACCATCAAACTTGTGGGAACTTCACAGGCACTTGGTATCAGTAAGATCTGGTATGCAGATGGTTCCGGTATCTTCAGTATGAAACAAAAAGAATGTGATCTGCTGTATGGCGGAACATATGATGTTGAAATTACACGTACTGCAGGTTCACATGGAAAAGTTACTGTTGGATATTCAACACAGTCAGCAGGGGCAGAACAAGGAGTAAACTATATCAACCTGACAGGAACCGTAACGTTTGAAGATGGAGAAACATCAAAGACAATTACTCTGACAGGACTGGAGAATGACAGAAGTGCTGATGGAAAAGACTTTTATTTCACATTGATGCAGGCAGAAAATTCAGAAGCATCTTTCGATACAGACAGTTATACACATGTAACATTGTATCATCCAAATGTAGATAAAATAATGGAAAGAGCAGAAGAAATCAATCTTGCAGACTATGAAGCAACAAGTGCAAATGCATTCCAGAGTGCAGTTTCCACATTGAAGGATCTGTTATTCGATGAAAAGGCAACGGATGAACAGAAGAAAACTGCCCTGAATACACTTGTAAAAGCTAAGAATGAACTTGTTTCAACAGGCAGCACAGGAATGGTTCTTCCAACAGCAGGAGAAGAAACAGAAGTAGAGGCAGAGGACTTTACACTGAAGCCGTTAAATGGAGATTCTACCAACCATGTACATGTAGTGGAACGATCTGAAGCAAGTGGCGGAAAAGTGGTCGACTGGTTTATGAATGGAGATACTATTTCCATGAACTTCTATGCTCCGGCAGCAGGACAGTATAAAGTGAAGGCTACTTATCAGAGTGGACGTACAGAGGCAGGCGGAAATCCAAATGTATTTTCATGGAAGGGTACTAATGTAGAGAGTGGAAGTCTGGATGTATATGGAGAAGCCGGTGCAACACAGGTACATACTGCAGAATTTACCATTAATGTAACAAAAAAAGGTCATGGCACTTTAGTTTTTGAAGGAACAGAAAAAGAAGGACCAAGAATTGATAAATTCGTATTCTCAAAAGAAAGTAAAGAAGCAACAGGCATTCAGATCAATAAACAGAAAATGAGCCTGAGCAAAAAAGATCAGACAGAAAGAATCTACGTAAAAGTAAATCCGGAGGATAGTGCAAACCAGAATGTAACATTTACGACTTCGGATAGCAAAGTAGCTACAGTAGATGAAAAAGGAAATGTAAAGGCAGTTGCAAACGGAACCGCTGTGATTACAGTAACCACTAAAGATGGAAAGCACAGTGCTTCCTGTGAGGTTACGGTATTTATCGAACAGCAGGTTATTGATGAACTGATTACAAAAATCAATGATGAACTTACTGCTTTAAAAGACAAGAAGGAAAGTGATTATACACCAGAATCTTGGAAAGAGTATAAGAAAGCTCTGGAAGCAGCTACAAACGCAGCAAAAGATGAAAAGGCAACGAAAGCAGACTTAGAGAAGGCACTTGCAGATCTGCAGGCAGCAGCAGCAAAACTTCAGAAAAAAGCACCTGAGTCAGAAACACCGTCAACGGATAAAAAGCCGGAAACTCCTTCAACCGATTCCAAGAATCCAACTGTTGGAACAGAAGCAAAAGTAGGAAAAGGTATCTATCGTGTAACAAACGCAAAGAAAAAGACAGTAGTTCTGGTAAAACCGCGTAAAGCCAACAATACAAGCTTTAACGTACCAAAGAGTGTGAAACTGGCAGACGGAAGATATAAAGTAGTTGGAATTGCTAAAAATGCATTTAAGAACAACAGAAAACTGAAGAAAGTTGTCATCGGAAGTCAGGTAACAAAGATCGGTGCAAATGCATTCAGCGGAGCTAAAAATCTGAAGACTATTACAATCAAATCCAAATCTCTGAAGAGCGTTGGAAAGAATGCATTCAAGGGAATCCATAAGAACTGCAAGATTAAAGTTCCAGCTAAGAAATTAAATAGCTACAAGAAACTTCTGAGTAAAAAAGGTCAGAAAGCAAGCGTAAAAATTACAAAATAAACCAGAGTCGAGAGTATCAATTCTGAAATAAAAGAGTAGTCTAAAAGAGTTGCCACAAAGGTGAAAAAACACCGGAGTGGCAGCTCTTTTAATATATGAGATAAAAATTATACATTCAGTGTTTCTGGAAGTTCGGCGATTTCACGTGCTTCTTTTTCTGAAAATCCCTTTTCGATAAGGTGTTTATATACGCGAACTTTTTCAGCGTGGATACCGGCAGTTTTACCGAGTTCAATTCCCTGCTTAATTCCCTGCTTAATTCCTTCTCCAATACCTTGCTTCAAGCCTTTTTCAATGCCCATTTTTTCAAGTCTTTCTGCTACGTTCACACATACTTCGAACCCCTTTCTTTTCCTGAGAGCCTGTGAAAAAAACTCTGTAAATTCAACACAACAAAGGTCTTCTATGATAAAATATTAAAATCATAGGAGGCCTTTTATTATGGCAAACAGAAAGAAAGAAAG
>ENA-OQAZ01000267-OQAZ01000267.1-human-gut-metagenome-genome-assembly--contig:-NODE-267-length-29775-cov-4.372943_pt1 | contig 29775 bp, 27 predicted proteins | sample MGYA00242737_ERZ504531 | MGnify/ENA primary metagenome ERZ504531 (study PRJEB26092, sample SAMD00036244) | human gut metagenome | host: Homo sapiens | study: EMG produced TPA metagenomics assembly of... | reverse complement strand
CTATCGCAAAGCTGGTAGCAGGGAAGACCCTGATCGTAATAGCACACAGGCTTTCTACTGTTAAGGACAGTGACCAGATCTTTGTTGTAAATGATGGAAATGTAACAGCACATGGCACACATGAGGAACTTCTGGTGTCATGCCCGCTTTATAAGGAAATGTGGGATGCCCATATTTCTGTAAAAGATACGGTGAAGGAGGGAGAATGATATGTTTGGGATTCTGGCAAAATTCTTTCGTTTTTCAGGCAGGGAAAATGGCAATAAATTTAAACTGTCGATAGTGATCGGACTTATAGAGGCTCTCGCTTCAGCAATGAAGATACCGGCTATTATGTACATATTGATTGGTTTGATGAGTGGAAAACCAATAGGAAAATATATTGGTGGTTCAATTGCGATCATGGTGATTGCAATTGTAGTTGATGTCATCTGTAAGAGATACTCTACGGTGCTTCAGACAGAAGGCGGATATAATGCGAGTGCTTTTATGAGAATCAAGATTGCAGAGCATCTGCGTTATCTGCCGATGGGATATTTTAATGCCAACAGCATCGGGGAAATTTCTTCTATTACGACGAATACAATGGAAACACTTGGCGATGTAGCTGCGAGAGTGGTTATGCTGACCATGCAGGGAATTCTGGAAACATCCATGATCATTCTTATGCTGTTTATTTTTGACTGGAGAATCGGACTGATCGCTGCAGCAGGAGTACTTATTTTCTTTGGGGTCAATTCTGTGATGCAGAATGCGGGTAAAAAAGATTCAGAGCAAAAAGTGGTATGCGATACGGAACTTGTAAACCAGATCATGGAGTATCTGCAGGGAATATCAGAAGTTAAATCATACAACCTGCTTGGAAAACAGGCGAAAAGATTAAATGATGCAAATGAAGCATGTGAAAAGATCAATACAAAGATGGAGATGTTGTTTGTTCCCTATCATTTTCTGCAAAGTGTGATAACAAAAATCACAGGTGCAGTGATTGTAGCATGCAGTGCATATTTTTATATTAATGGAACTATGAGTGCGGTCTATGCAATTGGTATGACAATCTCAGCATTTATGCTTTATTCCAGCCTGGAATGTGCAGGAAATTATTCATCCCTTTTACATGTGGTAAGTGTATGTGTAGATAAAGCAAATGCAATACTGGAACTGGATACCATGGATATCGACGGCAAAGAGATCCAGCCGGAAAATTACGATATCAGACTTTCTTACATTTCGTTTTCCTATGATAAACGGAAAATTATTGATGATGTATCGCTCTCTATCCCACAGAAAACGACGACAGCAATTGTTGGACCATCCGGTGGAGGAAAAACAACACTTTGCAATCTGATTGCCAGATTCTGGGATGTGGATTCCGGGGAAGTAACGCTTGGAGGCGTGAATGTAAAAGACTATAGCATGAACAGTCTGATGCGTAATTTTTCATTCGTATTTCAGTCAGTGTATTTGTTCGCAGATACCATTGAGAATAATATTAAATTCGGACGTCAGGATGCAAGCCATGAGGAAGTGGTGGAAGCGGCAAAGAAAGCGTGCTGTCACGATTTCATCAGCAAACTTCCGGATGGATATGACACAGTGATCGGAGAAGGTGGAGCTACACTTTCCGGTGGCGAGAAACAGCGGATCTCGATAGCCAGAGCAATCATGAAGGATGCACCGATCGTTATATTAGATGAGGCAACAGCCAATGTTGATCCGGAGAATGAAAAGGATCTGATGGATGCAGTAGATGCACTTACAAAGGAAAAAACGATTATTATGATTGCCCACAGATTAAAAACAGTCAGACATGCAGACCAGATTGTGGTTGTTGACAAAGGAAGAATTGTACAGCAGGGAACACATGAGCAGCTAATGAAGCAGGAAGGTATTTATAAGAGATTTGTGGATGCAAGGCAACAGGCAGTAAGCTGGAAACTGGCCCACTGAGAAATAATCCACAGTTGGAGAATATCCAAATTGAATTGTCTGAAAGAGATTTCATTTAAGTTTCTCTAAGTTTCACTTGTATAGGTGGAATGAGGAAAATTCAATAGAGCAATATGAAAAAAGCACTGAAAACCGTTGGACTAATGGTTTTCAGTGCTTTCTTCTTTGGTTAAAGAGAAAAAACATAATAAATTTAAGTTTTGCTAAGTTTCACTAAGTTCTGCATTTGCAGATCGCCATTGCCTTTTCGGCTCATATTTCCCACACCCATCACAGGTCTGTGGCCAGTTAATTTTCCACTCAAAATACTCATCTCTGGTAATTTTACCGGATTTCAATTCTTCTTTTCTGAGAACCCATTCTTTCATAAAATCATTGAGAACTCCATAATTGAACCACATACCAACAGGTGGATGAGCCGGCCAGTTATCAGAATCATGATAACGGACAGCGGTATCCTCACTGGAATTGCATTTTTCACCCGGATAGGTTTCTAACTGAAAGAGATTAATAGCTGCTGGGTTAAATTCATCAATCCAGAACAGAATTTCCATCAGTTCAGAGGCGTCCATCGTGGTTGGCTCATGTAGTGTCAGTGGGTTTACGTCCAGAATCTTAGCCATTTCAGTTACCAGATCTTTGCGGGGAACCCGGTAATTCGTTTCATATTGGGCAAGACGATTTGCACCTTTATCGCCCCAACCGAGGGCAGCACCAAGTTCTGCCTGTGTCATATTCCGGAATGTCCGGATTTTTTTTATTTTATCACCGATTGTCATATCAGATTTCCCACTTTCTTTTTGATAAATCCATTTTACTACCAAAAACAGTGAATGTAAACAGAAAGATTCGCATTGAAGCGAACAAAACACTTGACATTCGCATGAATGCGAATTAAAATAACAGTACGATAAAGGTTCGCATGAAAGCGAATGTACAGATGAGGATAAATACTTTTTGCAAATTATTGCAAAATGAGGTTGGTAAAATCCTTCTGTCAGGCTTTATTAGTGAGAGGATTTTTTTGAAGTGAACAACATTTTGGTGTTTCCAGGCTGTAATAAGTGAAAGGATATTCAAAAAAACTCTTTTGTACCTTGAAAATTACATGAGCTGTATAATCTGATCTCACAGATGCCATAACCCTGTAAATGATTTTATGGGCGAGCGTCGAAGATACTCCGGAAACGACTGGTAAGCTTGCGAAGAAGCTGGCAGTATTCAGAAATACTCTGATAGAGGTTGACTGTGACGTTGACAACGGGTTATACAAATGGAAGCCAACACGCCGAACAGAATATGCAATGCCATAGTAATAGATAAAATTTGAGAACAAAATGTGAAAGGTAAGGTGATGTGATTGAGAAAATTGTAGGTATAGGACAACTGATACAAAGAATATGTTGGAAAAGAGGTGAGCATCATGGTGAATCAGTCGGTAATAGATTCTAGTGTTGATCTGGAGCAGTTAAAGGACATTGAAGATTTAATTCCTGATATGGATAAAGCTATTTCTGAGAAAGTGGAAACTTTTCTGGATAAATCCGGCGATCAGCCGTATGCTCACATGAATGAAGGATATGTAGTGGTTGTGGAGATGACAGGAGAAATGGATGCCACAGATGCCATTAGTGATTATCTGAGAAAAAGGACGGAGTTGATGTATTAAAATGTCTTGCAAAGGTACAGATGTTATGTTAATGTGAGGTCAGGGAAATGAACGTGATACATGGTTTCTGACTTCAAATTCAATGGAATAAGTAAGTTGGGAGCGATGTAAAATGGAACAAATGCAAATGAATATGCCAGATATGTACGATGCTGCATTGTATCTTCGGTTATCGAAAGATGATATGGAAGAGGGCGGTGCGAAGTCAGAGAGCAACAGCATTGCAAATCAGAGAGAGTTACTTCGGAGCTTTGTAAAAAGCCAGCCGGATATTCAGATCTTTGATATATATGTGGATGACGGATACTCAGGAGGAAATTTTGACCGACCTGAGTTTAAACGAATGACAACTGATATAGAAGCTGGAAAAGTAAACTGTGTGATTGTAAAAGACTTATCCAGATTCGGAAGAGAGTATATAGAAGCCGGGCGATGGATCGAAAAGACCTACCCGGCTTTAAATGTGCGTTTTATTTCAGTTACAGACCAGTTCGACAGTAAAACAGCAGATTTTTCAGAGAAGTCATTTGTAGTTCCGATCAAAAATTTTGTAAATGAAAGCTATTGCCGGGACATTTCCGGTAAAGTGCGAAGCCACCAGAAAATCAAACGTGAAAAAGGTGAATTTATTGGAGCATTTGCCCCGTATGGTTACTGCAAAGATCCGGAGAATAAGAATTGTCTGGTGATTGATTCTTATGCAGCGGATATTGTAAGAAAAATATTTTCATGGAAAATTGATGGATTCAGTCTTGGAGCAATCGCAGAAAAACTGAATGTACGTCATGTGCAGTCGCCAAAAGAATATAAAAAGGCAAATGGTGAAAATTACAATTCCGGATTCCATAGTTCAGATACACCGAAATGGTCGGCAGTGCAGATCAAAAGGATTCTGACCAATGAAGTCTATATTGGAAACATGGTACAGGGCAAGCAGGAACGAATCAGCTATAAAGTAAAGCAACGCCTGGATAAGCCAGAATCAGAGTGGGTGAAAGTAGAAAATACGCATCCGGCAATTATCAGGCAGAATGATTTTGATGTGGTTCAGAAGCTGCTTCAATATGATGGTAGGGCATCGAAAACATCAGACAGTGCAAACTTTTTTTCGGGATTTGTGTTTTGCGGAGATTGCAAGACACCGATGATACGCAGGGTAAATCAGTATAAGGGGAAGAAAAAAGCCTTTTATATCTGCCAGACAAAGAACAAAGGTGGAGATTGCACCAGACACAGTATTTCGGAAGAGGTGCTGAAAAGAATTGTGTTGAAAGAGATTCAGGCATATACGGCACTTTTTGTAGACTATCAGATGATTATGGAAGAACTTTGTGAGATGCAAGTCAGCTACGATCAGGTAATCGGTTATGATACGCAGATTAGTAAGTTGCAGGAAGAATATAACCGCTATTACAGTCTGAAAGCGTCTTTAGGTGATGACTTGAAAGAGGGATTGATCAGCAAAGAAGAGTTCGATGATTTTCGGGAAAGTTACGGAAGAAAATGTGAAGAACTGGAGCAGATGATCGAGAATCAGAAAAAATTGGTAAAGCAAATGTTTGAGGGTGGAGTGTCTGCAACTGTTCAGTTGGAGGACTGGAAGAAATCACTGGAAATCAAAGAACTGGATCGCACATTGTTGGCACTGACCGTAGATAAAATCTATATTTATGAAAACAAACAGATCAAAATTCATATCCGTTATCAGGATATGATTGAGAAAATGAAAGTCATAAGACGGTTTTATGCGGAACACCGGACAGAGTGCAGGAAAGAGGTGGAATAAATGGCAAGGACAGCAAAAAGATATAAGAAAAACACAGAGAAGAAAGTTCTTGGGATTCCGGTATGTATGGCTGCAATTTATGTCAGATTATCCGTAGACAGTGATGAAAAAAAGTCAGAATCTATTGAAACACAGGTTACGCTGATAAAAGAGTTCATTCAGAAGCACAATGAAAATCCGAACAGAGAGTATGAAATTGCTGTATATAACATTTATTCTGATCTGGGAAAAACCGGAACAAATTTTGACAGACCGGGATTTGAACGGATGATGAATGATGTCAGGGAAGGTAAAATAAACTGTATTCTGGTAAAGGATTTCTCACGATTTGGAAGAAATTATATCGAAACTGGCAACTATCTGGAAAAGATTCTTCCTTTTATGAAAGTGCGGTTTATTTCTGTATGTGACAACTATGATTCATTTGCACCGGATGCAAGAATCAGGAATTATCCATGAATATCAAGAATCTGGTGAATGATGCTTATGCGAAAGACATTTCCGCAAAAGAACGGGCAGCGAAACGTATTGCACAAAAAAACGGTGAGTATGTGGGATCTACAGCTCCATATGGATATTGTGTGGAAAAGATAAATGGAATTTATAAGTTGATGGTGGAACCGGAAGCTGCAAAGATTGTCCGCAGGATTTTTGAAGAATATGCTTCGGGAGATGGCATACAGGGCATTATTGACAGGCTGTTTGAGGATAGGGTACATCGGATTTCAGATTATAACCAATATCATCATGTGTACTGTCAGGACGGAGAGAACCTTCATCAGTGGGGAAATTCTTCGATACGTGCAGTGCTGAACCGGAATAATTATTATGGCGATCTGGTTCAGAGAAAATATGAATCCAGATTTCAAAGAGGTGAAAAATGGTGTGACATATTGGACGAGAGCCAGTGGATTATTACGCCAAATGCCCATGAGCCAATTATTAGCAGAGAATTGTTTGAAAAAGCACAGGTCAGGCTAAAAGCAGCACAACAGAAAGCAACAAAAACTACTGCAGGGTGGGAAGATGATGAAAGAGCATTTTACAATGTATTCTATTGTGGTGATTGTAAGCGGAAAATGTGTACACGTAGATACAGAGGCAATGTGTATTACTTTTGCAATGCTGCCTGGTATCGGGATGAAAGAAAATGTAGTCACAAATCTATTTCCGAGGAGAAGCTGCAGAAAATTGTCCGTTCGGAGCTGACCAGACAGTTTCAGTTATCTGGATTGCGGAAAAAGGATATGTCTGTTATAAGCAGTGCGGTATTTCTTTCCAAAATCAATGAGATTCAAACTGAGATCAGAAAACTGGATGCAGATATGGAAAGACGTTCAGAAAAACTGGCACAGGCATTTATGAAATATAAAGAGGGTGAACTTTCCAAAGAAGCCTATATAGAAATGAAAGATGACCGTAATAACTGGAAAGAGTTTTGTGAAGAGAGAAAGAAGTCTCTGGAGCAGACCATACGAAAGCTGGAAAAACAGCAGAAAGAAGAAGCCAGATTTTTACGAAGTCTGTTGGAACTGGATGGGACAACCAGAATCAATGCGGAACTTGCAGAGGGCTTGATTGAAAGTATGTATCTGTATGGTGATGGCAGACTGGAAATCAACTTCGGGTTTAAGGGGGCGGTAGAACATGAGTGATCAGAAACTGATTATTGGATATTACCGTCTTTCCATGGAAGATGATTCAGAGGGAGAAAGTAACAGCATTATCAATCAGAGAAAACTGGTAAAAGATTATATTTCCAATATCCCGGAACTGGCTTCTATGCCATTTCAGGAGTTCTACGACGATGGATATTCTGGTTCCAGTATGGAGCGTCCGGCAATTAAGCAGGTTCTGGAACTTGCTAGGGAGAATAAAGTGCAGTGTATTGTGGTAAAAGATTTTTCACGTTTTGCCAGAAACTATATTGAGATGGGAACTTATCTGGAACAGATTTTTCCATTCCTGGGAATACGATTTATTTCTATCTCAGACCGATATGATTCTAAAGATTATATAGGAAAGAGTTCCGACATCGAAGTACAGTTTAAAGGACTGATCGCAGATTTTTATGTGAAAGACCAGTCTGTAAAGGTAAAATCGGCAGTCAGTACCAGACGAGGAAAAGGTGAGTATTGCTGTGGATCTGCACCTTATGGGTATCGAATCAATCCTGAAAATAAGAGAGAACTGGTGATTGTAGAGGACGAAGCAGAAGTGATTCGCAGAGTATTTGAACTGACAAATCAGCGGTATTCCAAGATGGAGATTTGTCGGTTATTTAATGAAGAGGGGGTACTGACTCCCTTGCAGTCCATGAGCAGACGACAGAAATCAGACAGCAAGAAAGCTGCATCAAGAGGACTGCAGTGGACGAGTGATATGATACGGAAGATTGTGGATGATAAAACTTATATAGGCTGTATGGTCTATGGAAAGACAAAAATTCCAGATCCGGAACAGGGAAAGAAGTACCGGTACCGAGAAATCAGTGGAAAGTGATGGAAAATCATCACGAGCCGATCGTATCAAAAGAAATTTTTGAAAAAGCACAGTCCTTGCAGATCAGATACACCAAGAAAAGCAAATTCGACAGGGAAACAACATTGTTAGGTGGCTATGTGAAATGCGGAAATTGTCGCAGAAGCCTGACTTCAAGCAGTCCGGTTCATGGTCATATCCTTTATAGCTGTGCTTACAGTAAAGGAAAAGAAGATACAGGATGCTTTGCCGGAAAAGCTGATAACAAAATGCTAGAGCATATCGTGCTGGCAGAAATTAAGGCATATTTACGTCAGAATATCAGCCAGGAACAGATGCAGCAATCTATGAGAAAACAGCATACGGACAGCATAGAAGCCTATGAGCTGGAAAGTACGGACTGTGAAAAACGTCAGGAGCAGATAAAGCTTCAGAACCGTCAGAACTATGAGAAGTATCATGAGGGACAGATGAACCAGAAACAGTTCATGGAAGCCAAGAAGCAGTTGGAAGAAGAAAGAGAACGATTGCAGAAATGTATACAGGAGTTGGAAGAACTGATAAACGGTGAGAAAGAAATCCTGATGAAAAAGAATGTTCCGGTGGAGCAGATGTTGATGTATTTAGGCTATGAAAAGCTGACACGAGAGATGCTGGAAGAATATGTGCAGGGGGATATATGTGTATGATGATGGGAGAGTGGAGGTGGAATGGAAATCACTGGCTTGATTTGTAGCAATAATGTAACGTCCACTACTACTGAACTTGTAGCAATGACGTTACATCCTCCCTGCTGATTTTGTGACAACAATATAACGTCCTCTGTTCCAAAACAACGGTTTTATGGGAAAAATCGAGGAAAAAGTGGCAAAAAAGTTTGTAGCAATGACTTGACATCCTCGGGGAGATTATGCCTTTCAGAGAGCATACCAAAATGAAGATGATAGATGTTGTAATAAATGAAAAAATATGTTACGATACATACACAATGTGTAAATGAAAAGGGAAGAGAAAATGGAAATAAAAGATAAAATAAAAGAATTACGAGAAAGTACCGGAATGAACAGAAAGGAATTTTGTAAATATTTTGAAATCCCATACAGAACAGTAACAGAGTGGGAACGAGGAACCAGAAAGATGCCGGATTATGTATTACGTTTGCTGGCGTATAAAGTAAAGATGGATGATCTTATTGTAAAGGAAGATGTGAATGAAGAATAAAGTAATTGAAGTACAAAATGTGCATATTTCAATTTCGAAACAGAAGTTAGATGATTACATTTGCATTACAGATATTGCTAAGGCTAAATCAGATTCTGTCAGGGCAGCAGATGTGGTAAGAAATTGGTTGAGAAATCGTGGTACTTTGGAATATTTGTCTGTATGGGAACAGATATATAATCCCTATTTTAAAGTGTTCGAATCCGAACACTTTAAAAAGCAAGCAGGGTTATTGACTTTTACACCTAGTGTTTCGGAATGGGTAAATGAAACAAATGCCATTGGATTATATGTGAAACGTGGAAAATATGGTGGCACATATGCACACAAAGACATTGCCTTTGAATTTGCATCTGCGATCAGTCCGGTTTTTAAATTGTATTTAATTAAAGAATTCCAGCGGTTGAAGGAAGAAGAAAACAATTCTGAACAAAAGGAATGGGATGCAAAACGTTTTTTTAAGTAAAAATAATTATCTGATCCAGACGGATGCTGTAAAAAGATACTTGCTTCCTCAAATGAATTACAGAGAAAACCTTCAATGGCTGGCATATGCGGAAGAAGCAGACATATTAAATGTAGCATTATTTGGATTTACGGCGAAAGCATGGAGAGAGGCAAATCCTGAACTTGCGAAGAAAAACAATGTCAGAGATTTTGCAACAATTAATGAATTAACAGTTCTATCCAATCTGGAATCACATAATGCACAGATGCTGCGTGAAGGAAAAGAAAAAGGAGAAAGATTCAAAATATTACAAGAGATTGCTGAATATCAGCTGAATGTCTTGAATGCAGCTGAAGAGATCAAAATGATAGATAGTGATGGAGCACTGTCAGAGGTATGAACCACAGGGTGAGTATTTTGTAAAATGTTTTGCTTATGTAGCTTATTTTATAAAGGTTGAATTGTCATTGCCATTACCATTGCCAATGGCGATGATAACGGCAATGAAAGTGGCGATAATATGACAATGACGTTACATCCTCCCCACTGATTTTGTGACAACAATATAACGTCCTCTGTTCCAAAACAACGATTTTATGGGAAAATCGAAGGAAAAAAGGTCAAAAAGTTTGTAGCAATGACTTGACATCCTCGGGGGTATTATGCCTTTCAGAGAGCATACCAAAGTAACTGCCTTTTTGTGAAGAAAATTGCGAGTATAAATAACAGTAAAAGATGAAGTATTTTGGAGAGGGAGATTAAATGGCAAACTTAAGATTAAAGAAACTGATATTTGAAGTTGTAGATAATCAGTTAAGAGAAAATAATCCGCCTGTAACAAAGGAATCTTATGACAAACTGATCGATGCAGGATATTCTGCGAGAGAGGCGAAAGAAAAAATAGGTGCGATTGTAATAGAAGAAATTTATGATGTAATGAAAGAAAATCAGCCTATGATGAAAAAAGATATACGCAGGCGTTACGGAACATGGTACAGCAGTGTATAGACTATGAAGATACATATGAAATTCTGACAGAATGGGACGAATGGGGATTCAGCAGCCGATTGTAAAAGAGAAGAAAGTGTATCCAAATGATCCCTGTCCATGTGGCAGTGGAAAAAAATATAAGAAATGCTGTGGAAGAAAAAAGTAAGTGGAGAATATTTCAGCTGGGAAAGTTTTTTTGCAGCAGTTTTAATAGAAGAGACAAAAGACAGTTATATGGCATATACAAAACGAAAAAATAAATCCGGCCTATTTAGACAAAACAATGAGTGGAGCTATTTTAAAACAGATGGGTAAAATTAAGCGAGAAGAAATGATAAATGATAGGAAAATCATATTAAAATTAGTGGAAATTAAAGAACAGTTTGTTTTAATGGAAATATTTTATATAAAAAACAAACTGTTTTTTTATCCCCTTTTTTCTTTGCGGTTCAGTTCTCGTGCATAAGCCAGGATCCGGTCTTTTATGTCGTGATTTTGCTGAAGAGTTTCTATCAGAGAATATAACTCCGGAGATTCGGAACGTGAAATAACGATATAATCACAATTCATGACATCTGAAGTTCCATATAAAAAGTCAATATTGCAATGAAAAATCTGAGCAATATAAGATACTGACGGATAAGAGGGTTCGCGTTCTCCTTTTTCATAGCGGCCGTAGGTCATGGCGGAAATATTAAGTTGGCGGGCGGCCTCGGCTTTGCTGATATTCATAGATGTTCTTAATTGAATTAAACGGTCAGGACGAAATTTCACTGTGATCACCTCTTGATCATAACCATTGGTTATGATATTGTAAAGTATAAGTGTAACCTATGGTTATTATAAGAATTATGTGCAAATAAAGCAAGAAAAATAAAGAGTATAACAGTTAATCAGGGGAATTGTTTATAGTGATGATTATACAGAAATAAGGAGTGGAAAACAATGAAGAAAATCTTATTTGTTGCAACCGGTGGTACGATTGCATCGAAAAAACAGAAAATGGTCTGACTCCGCAGATCACGCCGGAAGAATTGATATCTTATATCCCGGAGGTGGAGAAGATTTGTGAGATTACAGCCGTGCAGCCCTTTAATCTGGACAGCTCCAATGTAGTGCCGGAAAACTGGAGCATGCTGGTAAAGGTTATACGGGAACATTATGATGCATTTGATGGATTTATCATAGCGCATGGCACCGATACGATGGCCTATACGGCGGCTGCACTTTCCTATATGATTCAGAATTCGCCGAAGCCCATTGTCATCACCGGTGCACAGCGTCCGATTAATCTGGATATTACCGATGCCAAAACAAATCTTTCGGACAGCTTTTACTATGCCTGTGACGATGCTTCCCAGGGGGTACAGATCGTGTTTGATGGAAAGGTGATCGCGGGAACACGAGCAAAAAAAGTGCGGACCAAGAGCTATAACGCGTTTTCCAGTATTGATTTTCCGTATCTAGCTGTGATACAGGATCGCCGGATTCTGCGGTATCTGCCGATGCTGCCATATGAAAAACCGGTGCGGTTTTATGAGAAGTTAAGTGATAGTGTTTTCTTATTAAAATTAATCCCTGGTATTCAGCCGGTGCTTCTTCCGGTAATTTTCGAACATTACGATGCGATTATCGTGGAGAGTTTTGGCGTCGGTGGGATTCCGTCCAGTATCAAGGATATGTTTTATGAACTTTGTCAGAAATATCCGGAAAAAATGATCGTCCTGTGCACGCAGGTTGCCCATGAGGGAAGTGATATGACGGTTTATGAAGTTGGACATGAAATGAAAAAACTGTGCAATGTACTGGAGTCTTACGATATGACACCGGAGGCGGTTGCAGCGAAGACCATGTGGCTGCTGGGAAATCGGCCGATGGACCATGAAAGCAGAGAAAAAGCATTTTATAAGCCGGTGAATTATGATACGGTGTGGTCATGATCTGTGAACCGGTAGATACCGCAGATACATCAGCAGAAGATGCAAACTTACCAACAATAAGCAAATCTACTGCACCGTACATAGCCTGTAGAAAGAGTGCCAGCAATACAGGAACTGCAAACAGAAGTAACGGCTGCATGATTTTTCCTTCGGTAAATGATGTGTTTTTTTCCATGTACTGAAATTCCTCCTTGTATAATTGATTTTGTTGAAAATTCAGTCGAATCAGGCAGATAACAAAAAAGCTGAATAAGAAAGCGGACATTTCAGTCTGCCATCTTATCCAGCTATTGTTTCTGATCGAACAAATCACCCTCCGATGAACAAAACGATTATATACTACATATTTTTGAATGTCAATTATGATTTTTATATGATCATCTGAAATAACATAACCAGTGTTACTGTTCACTCCCTGTCAATCACTCCGCTGATTGACACGGAGGATGCATGTTTTGGCTTGAATGCATCTCGCCCCATCGTGTGAACAGTAACTATACTGATGTTCATAGGTAACTCTGAGTATATTTGGGATTGATTCTTCTGAAAAATGTGCTAGAATAAAGAAAAGACGAATATTAGATACCAGAGATTTGAGCAAGGTAGATGAAACGACAGGCAGTCGTTTTATTTGCCTTGCTTTTTTTGTGTGATAAAGGAGAGGAATGGATATGTTTGATGTTGTTATTATTGGTGCAGGAGTGACAGGCAGCGCGATTGCCAGAGAGGTTTCCAGATATAAGTTGAATACGTGTGTGATTGAAAAGGAAGAGGATGTCTGTAATGAGACATCCAAGGCAAACAGTGCGATCATCCATGCGGGATTTGATGCAGTTCCAGGAACGATGAAGGCAAAGTTAAATGTGATGGGAAATGCGATGATGGACAGAATCGCAGAAGAGCTTGACATTCCATTTAAGAGAAACGGCTCTTTGGTCGTATGTACGAAAGAGCAGGATCCGGAAGGACTTCAGGTTTTAATGGAGAGAGGTAAGAAAAATGGAGTTCCTGGACTTCAGATTTTGGACAAAGAGGCTCTGATCAAGAAAGAGCCGAACCTGGCAGATGATGTGACATGTGCACTGTGGGCTCCAACCGGAGGAATCGTTTGTCCATTCCATATGACAATGGGATATGCGGAAAATGCATACGAGAACGGTGTTCGGTTTTTCCTGAATACCAAAGTTGAAAAACTGGAAAAGACAGGAGAAGGATTTAGAGTTCAGGTTCATCACGCAGATACCTGTGTTGATGAGACAATCGAGACAAAACTTATTATTAATGCAACAGGAGTTTATGCTGATGAGATCAATAATCAGCTTTCAGACAGAAAGCTCCATATTACAACCCGTAAAGGGGAATACATGCTTTTGGATAAGACAGTTGGAGATTATGTGAAGAGTACAATCTTCCAGCTTCCGTCGAAAATGGGAAAGGGAGTACTGGTCACACCGACAGTTCACGGCAATCTGCTTGTAGGTCCTACAGCAGTAAATGTAGAAGATAAAGGTGCTGTAAACACGACAATGGATGGTCTGGATCAGATCGCAAGAGTTTCCTCTCATAGCGTTAAGAATGTTCCGCTTCGTCAGGTGATTACTTCCTTTGCAGGTCTTCGTGCACACGAGGATGGAGATGACTTTGTAATTGGTGAATCAGCGGATGTAAAAGGACTGATCAATGTAGCAGGCATTGAATCTCCGGGACTTTCTTCAGCACCGGCAATCGGTGTTACGGTTGCAGAACTTGTAAGAGACCTTTTGAATGCAGAAGAAAAGTCTGATTTTAATCCGGTGAGACATGGGATTTTAGATCCGGATACGCTTTCTCTGGAAGAGAGAAATCAGCTGATCAAAGAAAACCCGGCTTATGGAAATATTATCTGCCGCTGTGAGATGATCACAGAAGGAGAAATCCTGGATGCAATTCACCGTCCACTCGGCGCACGTTCTCTGGATGGAGTGAAGCGCCGGACAAGAGCAGGCATGGGGCGTTGCCAGTCAGGATTCTGTTCCCCAAAGGTTATGGAGATTTTGGAAAGAGAAGTCCCGATGCCGGTTGATCAAATTGGAAAAAACGGCGTTGGATCGGAATTTATCGTAGGTGAAAATAAAGAACTGGGGGATGAGTAAAATGAAAACATATGATTTGATCATAATCGGCGGAGGTCCAGCAGGACTTGCGGCAGCAGTCGCAGCGAAAGATAATGGGATAGATAATATTATGATTTTAGAAAGAGATAAAAGTCTCGGAGGCATTTTGCAGCAGTGTATTCATAATGGATTCGGTCTGCATACATTTAAGGAAGAACTGACAGGACCTGAGTATGCAGCACGTTTTATTGAGCAGGTAGAAGAACGTGGTATTGAATATAAATTAAATACAATGGTCATGGATATTTCTCCGGAAAAGGTAGTAACAGCTACAAACCGTGAGGATGGAATTTTGCTTCTTCAGGCAAAGGCGATTATCCTGGCGATGGGATGCAGAGAACGTTCCAGAGGTGCGCTGAACATTCCTGGATATCGTCCGGCTGGAATTTATTCTGCCGGAACGGCACAGCATCTTGTAAATATGGAAGGACTTATGCCGGGAAAAGAAGTTGTGATCCTTGGATCAGGTGATATTGGTCTGATCATGGCGAGACGTATGACGCTCGAAGGGGCAAAGGTCAAGGTAGTTGCGGAGCTGATGCCTTATTCCGGTGGATTGAAAAGAAATATTGTACAGTGCCTGGATGATTTTGATATTCCGCTGAAGCTGAGTCATACAGTGATTGATATAGAAGGAAAAAATCGTGTGGAAGCTGTGACGATCGCAGAAGTCGGACCGGACCGCAAGCCGATTCCGGGAACAGAAGAAAGATATACTTGTGATACATTACTTCTTTCCTGCGGACTTCTTCCGGAAAATGAACTTTCAAAAAGCGCAGGAGTAGAACTTTCACAGGTTACTTCAGGCCCAGTCGTTAATGACTCTCTCGAGACAAGCGTGGCAGGTATCTTTGCCTGCGGAAATGTACTTCACGTACACGATTTGGTGGACTTTGTATCTCAGGAGGCAGCGGCAGCTGGAAAGAATGCAGCCGTTTATATTAAAGCAGGAGAAAAAGACGCGCAGGCTGTAATGCTTCCGATTTCTCCGGAAGGCGGAGTGCGCTATACCGTGCCATCCTTTGTAAGACCTTCAGAAATGGAAGAAAACCTGACCGTTCGTTTCCGTGTCGGAGATGTATTTAAGAATAAAGTGATTGCAGTGTATTTTGATGATCAGCTGATCAGTAAGAAGAAGCGTCAGGTAATGGCACCGGGTGAGATGGAGCAGGTGATTTTAAAGAAAAACAAACTGGAAGAATATCCGGAGACAAAGAAGATTACGATTCGGATCGAGGAGGCATAAGCAATGAATGAGAGAGAATTAATCTGTATCGGATGCCCGATGGGATGTCCGATCGTTGTGAAAATGGAAGACGGAAAAGTTGTTTCTGTTACAGGAAATACTTGCCCGCGCGGAGATGCGTATGCAAGAAAAGAAGTAACAGATCCAACGCGTATTGTAACGACTACAGTTCGTGTCGCAGACGGAAAAGTACCAATGATCAATGTGAAGACAGAGCATGACATTCCAAAAGATAAGATTTTTGACTGTATCGCAGCGCTTCGCGGCGTAACGATCAAAGCTCCGGTTCACATTGGAGATATTGTGTTGGAAAATGTGGCAGGTACAGGTGTAAATATCGTAGCTGCCGGAAATGTGGATGCAGTACACTAGACGATTGTGAAGGGGATATAGTATAATTTATGAAACAGATGCCAGATGCAAGTACTGTTGTTCACAGTTTCTGTGTCTGGAATTCATTTGATCTTGGTGGAACAAAGGAGAATTGAAATGAATTATAAATTTCTGGATGCGTTGGAGGTATCCCCTGTAATCGCAGCGGTAAAAGATGACGAAGGGGTAGAAGCCTGTCTGAAAAGTGAAAGCCAGGTTGTATTTATTTTATATGGAGATATTTGTACGATTCCAGAGATCGTATCTAAAGTGAAAGCTGCAGGGAAACTGGCGGTAGTACATCTAGACTTGATCCATGGACTGGCATCGAAGAATATCGCTGCAGATTTTATCAAAAAATATACAGAAGCAGACGGTGTGATCTCTACAAAACCGACGATCATTCATCGAGCGAAGGAACTTGGAATGCTCACGGTATTGCGCGTATTTTTGATTGATTCTATGGCTTATGAAAATGTGAGAACACAGGTAACGGCAGCAAAGCCGGATGTGGTAGAGGTTCTTCCGGGAATGATGCCGAAGGTGATCGGAAATATCTGTAAAGATCTTCCGGTACCTGTGATCGCCGGAGGAATGATCCGGAAGAAGGAAGATGTAATGGCACTTCTTAAGGCAGGAGTAACCAGTGTATCGTCTACGAATCCGGAAATCTGGTTTGAATAAGCTTTTATTTTTTCATCTTCTTTAATTTCAGCCACCCGGCATGAAGCATGTATACAACTGCAGGAATTAAGGAGAGCAGTTGTGTGTATGTATAATCTGTTGCCAGAGATACAGGTGAAAGCGCAACATGGAATGCAAGGAAGAGGAAAGCTCCGGCGGTAATCAGATTACAAAGGAGATACTTCCAGCCGAAGATTCCTAAAGCAGAGGCTGTCAGGAGTGCCACCAGCGATATCGTATCAAGTGAAACCGGCAAATGAATAAAATCATATTTTGCAGAAAAAAGTGTCAGGATCGCGTAAAGGAAAAGAAGCAGGTTCAATAATTCCATGATCTTGAACAATAAACTGTAAAAAGGTGTGACCGGGCAATCCGGCCACAATTCTACATCCAGTTTTTCAGCAAGTTCAATCGCGGAACGGGTGAATGTTGTGTTTGTCATTACGATGACCTTGTCACAGTCATAAAAATTCGCACCGGCATAAGCTTCCTGGACCGCTTTGTTACCAACGGGATACGTGTAATATTTACACTGTATCCCATATTTTTTTCTGTGTTTATAGGCAATGATGTCAACGCCTTGATCCCCAGAACTTTTAGTAACTTCTATTTTTGAAAAATGTTTTCTTTTTAGTATGATCGCACACTGTTCTTCGAACTGATATCCATCCATGTGTTGCTGCTTCTCCTATATGCTGTCTGAAATCATGATGTTGGGGTCAAAAGGTATTTTGACCCCTATGATACACGGATTGCTTCGCATTTCATGCTCTCGCAATCCTAAAACACCTCAAATCCGCTCATTTTTCTACGAAAAATGGCTACTTTTCGGTGTTTTGCGGGTCAATAAGTCATGCTTTTTCATGCAAGCAAGAAACGCATGACCTTTTGACCCTTGTATCAAATCATTTAAGTAAGAAGAATGCCGGGAGGCATTCTTCTTACGTGATCAGGTAGAAATAGAATAGCATATTTCAGAGAAAAGAACAAGTGTTCTTTTTTACATTCCGTCCTTCAGTACATTGTGATCACGCAGTACCTTTTCAATCACATTTCCTTTTACGAGTTTCAGAAGAGGTTTCTTCAGTGCGTTCAGCGGTCCAGGCAGCTGGATCTCAAGTGGAGATTTTCCGTCCATAAGTTTTACAGAGCTGTCGAGAAGCTCGCGGATATCATAAACACTTCCCCATACTTCAGGCACACCACGGTCTACTTTGAGAAGTCCATAAACAGCTTCCATAGCAGTACGTACAGAATACTCTGTTGTGAAAACAGTATCTCTTGGAGTTTCAGCAAACTGTCCGAGGAAAGCGAAGTTGACACATCCATCCGGAATAACATCCGGGCGGTCACCTTTTGTACGTGGCATGAAGAATGCTGTGATGTAAGGCATCATTGTCGGTACACAGATTGCACTGTTTTCTGCCAGATCCATGATCTGATCTTCCGGAACACCAAGGTGATAGAGCCATTCTGCTGTGATTTCTTTTCCGGTACAGTCTTTCATAGGCTTCTTGATATAGTCACCAGGCACATCAGTAAATAATCCATAAACCCAGACACATACCTTATCTTTATCCTGGTCTTTGAACTGTCCCTGACGATTGATCGTCCAGCTTAACAGCCAGCTGGAATCCTGGCAGCTGACGATACCGCCGGTTACAACATTTCCGGTGCGAGGGTCACGTTTGCAAATGTCTGTGATATAAGGAATGATCTTGTCATCCAGAGTTGTAACTGTTGCAGATTCCCAGTTTGTCTTGGAAATGTCGGAACAGAATTTTTCCGGATGTCCGAAGGATGGATCCTGACGGGCAATGTTTTTCCAAAGGTTCCATACACCGCTTGTACGGACTTCGGCATCCCCGTTTGGTGCATGGTTCTGATCTCCGTAAATGGTTCCCTCTGTACAGCTTCCGTTTGTGACAAATACGAGGTCGTTTTCTGTCAGGACGATACCTCTTTCCTGTCCGTTTACTTTACATTCAATTGCAGATGCAATCTTTTTGTCTCCTTCGAATTTGAATACAACATTTGTGACTTCTGTATTGAACTGGAAGTCCACACCGGCATCTTCGAGGTATCTCTGCATCGGAAGAATGAGGGATTCATACTGATTATATTTGGTAAATTTCAATGCACTGAAATCAGGCAGTCCGGCAAGTATGGTGGATAATCTACTGGAATATAATTTCATTTCCAAAGCACTGTGCCAGTTTCAAATGTCAAACATTGTTCTCCAATAGAGCCAGAAGTAGAATCAAATACTTCTTCGTCAAAAACATCTTTGATGGTTTTATCGTAGAGATCTTCGTCTTTTGTCATGAAGAGTTTCATGATTTCCATACAGCCCTTCTGACTGAGGTTGAATTTCCCGTCTGTATGTGCGTCTTTGCCACGATTTACAGTTGCACGGCAAAGGGAATAGTTCGGGTCATGCTTATTGAGCCAGTAATATTCATCAAGTACAGAAACACCAGGTGTCTCGATGGATGGAATGCTGCGGAAGAGATCCCACAGACATTCGAAATGATTTTCCATCTCACGTCCACCGCGCATTACATAACCTCGGGAAGTATCATAGATTCCATCACATGCACCACCGGCAATATCCATTGCTTCTAAAATGTGGATCTGGCATCCAGGCATCTGTGCATCACGGACAAGGAAACATGCCGCTGCCAGAGAGGCAAGTCCGCTTCCTACGATGTAAGCATTTTTCTGATCTACACCTTCCGGTTTCTCCGGATGTGCAAATGCTTCGTAGTTTCCGTTGGAATAATAGATGCCTTTGCTATTGCGGTCATATTTTCCACGTTCTGTGTTACGATAGTTATTCGGAACGGAAGAATCGGCAATAGTACTCTTCTTAAAAATAGAATTACCGGATTCTTTTTTTGCCTTCTGTGCGAGATAAATTGCAGTTCCTGTTCCTGCTGCCACTGCAGAGATTACACCAAGTTTAGATTTCTTATTTGACATAATAAAACCACCTTTCTGAGAAAACGTATTCATGTCTCGTTTTGAGATATGAAGTATAGTTGTTATAGCTATAGTATGGACATTTTTGAAGATTTTCAATTTACAAAAAGAGGCAAGTGATTAAAAAGTTATCATTTGCCTCTTTTTGTAAAGTATAGGTTTAGTATATTTGTGTTATGAATTTTCTTTTTTAGGAAGTGCTGCGAAATTTTCAATTGAATGCGTAAGGCTTCCGTGGATGGTTGTCTTATCGAGCGGCTTTTGAAGCATTAATTTTTTCAGAGATTCTTCCAATATTTGTTTTGTCTAGTTTATCATAGAGGGTCCCTCCGTTTGTTACGAAAACTAAGTGTGACTATAATTTATAGTATCACATTTTCCAAAACAGATAGCAAGTATTACACCATTTTTAAAAATCCTCTAGTGATGTATTTTATTATGGGAAAACAAAGGAGATTCTGTTATAATCTTTAAATAAAGTATTAAAAAAAGAAATGTAAGGTTATAGATATGAAAGAAAAAGAGAAGAAACTTAGACGGATTCTGCGTATTTTCATGACGCTTCTTACATGTATCCTGATTGCATTATTCTTTGGAATTATGGTATTGGTCAGCGATATGCAGGGGACGGCTCGTGTAGTGAATTATGCCGGACTTGTGCGTGGAAAGACGCAGCAGATCATCAAACTGGAAAATGCAAAGGAACCGCAGGATGAAATGATCAGGAAAGTCGATACTTATATTGATGGATTACGTCATGGCAGCGATGAACTGAACCTTATCCGTCTGGATGATAAAGCATTTCAGGATAAGATGGAAGTGCAGGAACAATTTTTTGAACAACTAAAGGAAGAAATCTATAAGGCTCGAGAAGAAGGATATGAAAATACACAGATTATAAATAAAAGTGAAACATTTTTTACAATCTGTGATGAGACAACAGGGCTTGCGGAAAGTTATTCGCAGAAGCTGGCATCTTTATTGAATCGTCTGGAGAAAATTGTTGTCGTGGATATTATTGGAATTGTGTGTCTGTTTGGATATGAGCTTTTCAAGGCGTTGCGGTACGCGGCACAAAACCGTGTGCTTCGTCAGAAGGTTTATCTGGATGAGGCAACAGGACTTCCGAATAAGAATAAGTGCGAGGAGATTCTGGGATCTGTGGAGCCGCTTACGGACAGGGAACCAACAGCGGTAATGGTGTTTGATTTAAATAATCTGAGGGTTATTAATAACCGGCAGGGACATGAAAGAGGCGATCAATATATCAGATCATTTGCAGAACAACTGCGGGCAGCACTTCCGGAGAAATATTTTGTCGGAAGAGACGGAGGAGACGAGTTTATTGCAGTATTAAAGCAGGTGGATCATAAGCAGGTGAAAGACTGTCTGCAGATGATACGGAAACAGACAGAGCGTTATTCAAAGAATCACCCGGATATGCCACTTAGCTATGCAGTGGGATATGCATTGTCTACAGATTTTCCGGGAAATAATATGAAAGACTTGTTCCGATATGCGGATAAGAATATGTATGTAGACAAGAATCAGGCGAAGATGAAAGAAGCAGCTGACAAGCGGAGACTTAGGAGAAGGCTGTTACAATCTGTAAAAGAAAAAGGATTTCATTTTACAGATTGTCTGTACTGTGATGCGATTCTGGATCAGTATGTTGTTCTTCGTGCAAGCTCAGAATTTTTCCTTGCAGATGATGGAAATTATTCCGGTGCAGTAGAGCAGATTATACAGGAGCTGGCGGAGGAAGAGAAACGCAGGGAACTCTGGGAGAAACTTCAGCTGTCGGAAATCCGGGAAACCCTGACGGAGGAACATCAGGTAGAGGAATATTTTTATTGTCACAAAGAGGGTGACAGAGCTTTGCGTGGCCGGATCACACTTTTACTGCCTGACTTTGCTGAAAATGGAAATCTGCATCATTTTCTTGTTGGGTTTGATGTTTATCAGGACAGGGACGAGTTGATCGTAAATGAGAAAAAACAACTGACACAGTTCTATGAACAGCTGACGCAATCCATTTTGGAAAATGGAAACTATATAGAAGCATTGATGGATACAGCAGAAATAATTCTGAGTGTAAATCTGACACAGAATTTATTGGAAAAGATATTTTGGCACAACAGGGAAAACAGGCAGATCCCAGACATAAAACGTCCATGTCCTTATGATACGTACTGTAAGACCTATCAGCGGTTCGTGACAAAAGAGACGAGAGAAAATTATCGTATCACAGAAAATCCGGCACAGCTGATCGAACGTTTTAAAGCAGGTGAAAAGCAGGTGACTGTGGAATATCAGGTAGAGCAAAGTAATGGAAGCAGACGCTGGTGGCAGGAGACAGTTCTGATGTCGCAGGAGATGTTTTATGAAAGCAGAACAAAGCAGACAAGTACTATGATTAGTGCAATTATTTTGTTCAAGGATATTTCAGAGTTCCATGAGCAGGAGGACAGAGAAAGAGAACGTCTGCAGGTCGCATACGAAAAAGCGGATCTCGAGAGCCGTGCGAAGACAGAATTCATGAACCGGATGAGTCATGATATCCGTACACCGATCAATGGCGTTCTCGGAATGATCCAGATGATTCGTAAGAATTATAAAGATCAGGAAAAGATAGAAGAGTGTGTTGATAAAATCGATCTGTCTGTCCAACATTTGAGTGAACTGGTCAATGATGTACTTGATATGAGTAAAATCGAGTCAGGACATTTAGAATTGCAGAATGATACGTTTGATTTGAATGCGTTGATAGATCAGGTAGAAGTTGTGGTCAGTGCACAGGTAGAAGCGATGGAAATCAGCTATGAAAGCCATCGGGAAAAGATGGATCATACGACGCTGATCGGAGATACGCTGCAGATCAGAAGAATTATGCTGAATCTGTTCAGTAATGCAATCAAATATAATAAGCGTGGAGGAAGGATAGACACTTATGTAAAAGAACTCTCTTTTGATGGGATGTGTGCGGCATTCGAATTTCGTATTACGGATACAGGTGTAGGGATGAGCAAAGAATATATAAAAGAAGAATTGTTTAAGCCTTTTACACAGGAAATAAATGATGCAAGAACGCAGTACAGAGGAACGGGGCTGGGAATGTCAATTGTAAAAGGACTGGTCGAAAAGATGGGCGGAACAATCCAGGTGAGCAGTACGCCCGGCGTTGGAACGGAGTTTCGTTTTTATTTGAGTTTTCCAGTAGTTCAGCCGGAAAAGGAAAGTCAGAGTGGAGAATGTGTACAGGGAACAAAACAGGATCTGAAAGAAGATAAACCACTCAGAGGATATCATATTCTTCTTGCTGAAGATAATGAGATCAATATGGAGATTGCAGAGTTTTATCTGGAAGAAGCTGGTGCACAGGTGATAAAGGCATGGAATGGACAGGAAGCTGTGGAACTATTTAAACAGTCGGGTCTGAGAGAATATGATGCTGTTCTTATGGATATCATGATGCCGGAGATGGATGGAAAAGAGGCGTCACGAAAGATCCGATCCATGGCAGACAAAAGCAGATTCAGCTGAGATTCCGATTTTGGCAATGACAGCACAAGCGTCTACCGAAAGTATACATCAGTGTGAGTTGGCAGGTATGAATGAGTGTATCTTTAAACCTGTGAACGCAAAAGAGTTGATTGGATTGCTTCAGGATATAGTTGAAAAAATATAAATTGAGAGGAAGGAAAATGCACGAATTAGGTGTTGTCTTTTATGTTGTAAAAGATGTAAAGAAGGTTGCGGAAAAAAATCATGTGGAGAAGGTTTCTTCCGTGACACTGGAGATTGGGGAAGTGTCAGGAATTCTACATGATTATCTGACTGATTGCTGGAATTGGGCGAAGAAGAAAGAACCGCTTATGGAAGAAGCCGAACTGAAAATCGAGCAGATAGAAGCAGTAACATTTTGTGAGGAATGCCAGAAAGAATATCCAACGGTAGAACATGGGAAAATCTGTCCGTACTGTGGAAGTGAAAATACCTATCTGCTTCGTGGGAATGAATTTTTAATAAAAGAGATAGAGCTATCGGACTGAAAAATCAGCGTCTTACCTATTGTCAACCGCTTTGATAGATGATACAATACGAGAGACTTAAAAGAATCACAGGTGTTGCTGCTCACAGCAGCCCGTAAACATTTCTTACAGTTTCTAGTAATACACGAGTTAAGCGAGGAAAAGAATTATGCGTCAGATTATCTATGACAAAGTGAAACATATTGCAGACAAATACAAAGGTTATATTGATACAGAAGATTTGATGAAGGAAGGACTTACAAATCGTCAGATTGGTCTGTTGACAGCAGAAGGAAAGCTTGAAAAGGTAGCACATGGACATTATTGGATCATTAGTCCAAAGTTTTCCAAACCGGAAGATTATAAAGCAGTGGAAGTGGCGCGAGTAAATAGAAAAGCGGTAATCTGCGCAGACAGTGCATGTTATTACATGGGTCTGATCGATAAAGAGCCGGAGATCCTTTCGATTGCAACAAGAAGAAGTGACCGTCACAAGATGAAGATGAATTTTGAAGTCAGCAGACATTACTTCTCAGAGCAGGCTTTTGAGGATGAGAAGCATGTGTTTGATACAAAGTACGGTTCTTACAATGTATATGGAATTGACAGAAGCGTGTGCGATTGCATTCGTTTCCGTGAAGACATTGATAAAGATATCTTTGAACTTGTTATTGAGAACTACAGAAGATACGCTAAGAAGAATGAAGAACGTCTCATGGCATATGCCAAAGCAATGCGTATCGGAAGACAGGTAGAAAGAATCGGGTTGGATAGATAGTCTATAATAAGAATGATTTAAGAGAGTCTGGTATTTGCCAGACTCTTTTTGTGCGTAGCATCAGTGAGAAATTCCAAAATAATTCATCATGTGCATAAGAAAAGATGTTCCGATTTTTGAAAGATAACCGTCAGGATGATGGAGAATACAGATATCAGAGGTGATGACCGGATCGGTGATCAATTTTTTAATGATATTTTTGGATGTGAGTGATTCAGCAGCTGACGCAGGGAGAATTGCAATTCCCATTCCGGCTTTCGCCCATGCAGTTCCTGTACGGGAATCATGGTTGATACATAAATAGTTTGGCTGCAGTTTAAGTGTTTCAAAATGTTGGTCTAAAACAGGAAGCCAGCGATGGTAGACAATCAGGGGATGTTCTGCTAACTCTTTAAGAGAGATTGTTACATTTTGGTCGGGTTCAGCGGTAGCTATTTTTCTATCCGTGGAAAGCGTATGTTTTGTATTATAAGAAGTATCGGAAGAAAAATATTTTTTATTTCCGACAGCAAGCAAGTGCTCTTTAACCAAAGTGTAACAGGTTAAATTATCTGATTGGAAAGGGGTACGTACAATTGCAAGATCCAGAACTTTGGATTGTAGTTGTTTGATGACACGATAAGTGTCATTTTCATATAATTCAAAACGAATTTCAGGAAATTGCTCATGAAATGGACGAAAAGCGCGCTGTGCCATCAGATCATGAGCAGAGGAAACAATACCAATTCGAAGTACGCCGGATTTTCCTTCACGATAGTCAGAAAGTTCCTGTAAAGTACGCGAAGAAAGATCTAAAATATCCTTGGAACGCTCATAAAGAATACGCCCGGCTTCTGTTAATTCAATCTGACGAGGTCCGCGGAAAAAGAGTTGAGAACCGATTTCCTGTTCAAGAGATTTCATTTGTGCACTTAATGGCGGCTGGGAGAGATTTAATTTTCGCGCGGCTGAGGAAATAGTTCCTTCATTTATTACTGTGACAAAATATTCCAATTGTTTTAAATCCATGTGAAACCTCCAATTATATATTTGATATCATGTAGGAATATAGGGTGCAATGCACGAAATAATATATATTGATTCGTGAGAATAAAAAAATATATGAAAAATATATGCTTTCTATATAAAAATAAGATTTTTCGTATGCTTTATTCTATGATAATATAAGAGATAGATTATTATCAAGAGTTAAAAAAATAACAATTGGAAAAACAGTTAAAAAATAATAATCGAGTAAGATTAAAACAAATCAATTAGAACAACAGGAAGGAAAGAGAGGGTATTATGAAGACATTGCTTGCATATCTGAAAGGATATAAGAAAGAATCAATACTTGCTCCGCTGTTCAAGATGCTGGAAGCATCTTTTGAGCTGTTTGTTCCGTTGGTAATGGCGGCAATTATTGATGTTGGAATTGCAAATCAGGATAAGCCATATATTGTGAAAATGTGTTTTGTACTGATCGCGCTGGGAATCATCGGACTTGTCTGTTCCATTACAGCACAGTATTTTGCAGCGAAGGCAGCAACAGGAGTCGGAACGGGAATAAGACATGGATTATTTGAACATATCCAGAAATTTACATTTACGGAAATGGACCAATTAGGAACATCTACATTGATCACACGAATGACAAGTGATATCAATCAGATCCAGTCAGGTGTGAATCTTGTTTTACGATTGTTCCTGCGTTCGCCGTTCATTGTATTTGGTGCAATGATCATGGCATTTACAGTAGATGTGAAAGCAGCACTTGTATTTGTTGTGACGATTCCGCTTCTTTCACTTATTGTGTTTGGAATCATGCTTGTGACGATGCCGATGTATAAGAAAGTGCAGGCAGATCTTGATCAGGTACTTCTTGCAACGAGGGAAAATCTGACAGGAGCAAGAGTTATCCGTGCATTCAATAAAGAAGAGGATGAGACGAAGCGGTTTGAAAATGCGAATCAAATTCTTACAGATGCACAGAAATATGTGGGACGCATTTCTGGAATGATGAATCCGCTGACATATATTATTGTAAACGGAGCAATCATAGCATTGATCTATGTCGGTGCAGTCCGTGTTGATATCGGAGATCTGACCCAGGGACAGGTTGTGGCACTTATTAATTATATGTCACAGATTCTTGTTGAACTTGTGAAGTTAGCGAACCTGATCATTTCCGTGACGAAGGCAGCAGCATGTCTGAACCGTGTGGAGAGTGTGCTTGCTGTGAAACCAGATATGAATGAGGGAGATGTAAGATGGAAGAGCAATTCTTCCGAAGCAGATCGGGATTTGAAAAATAAAATTCCGGTCGTAGAGTTCTCTCATGTATCTTTGACCTATAAAGGAACTTCAGATACATCCTTATCTGATATAAATTTCTGTGCCAAGAAAGGACAGACGATAGGAATCATCGGGGGAACAGGTTCAGGAAAATCGTCTCTTGTGAATCTGATTCCGAGATTTTATGATGCAACAGACGGTACAGTGAAGATCAATGGACGTGATATTAAAGAATATCAGACAGAGAACCTAAGAGAACATATCGGTGTCGTTCTTCAGAAAGCAGTGCTTTTCAAAGGGAGTATTGCGGACAATCTCCGCTGGGGAAAGGAAGATGCAACAGAGCAGGAAATGTATGAAGCATTGGACATTTCTCAGGCAAGAGAATTTGTTGATACGAAACAAGGCGGATTAGAATTTCAGATTGAACAGGGAGGAAGAAACCTTTCCGGAGGTCAGAAACAGAGAATGACGATTGCACGCGCACTGGTTCGGAAACCGGAGATCCTGATTCTCGATGACAGTGCATCAGCGCTGGATTTTGCTACAGATGCGGCACTTCGCAAGTCAATCAAAGAGATGAAAAACCAGCCGACCGTATTTATCGTATCTCAGAGAGCAGCATCTATTCAGTATGCAGACCAGATCATTGTGTTGGATGATGGTGCAATGGCAGGAATCGGAACACATGAAGAACTGCTGAAGGATTGTCCGGTCTATCAGGAAATCTATTATTCACAATTTCCAAAGGAGGCGGTAGTCAATGGCTGATAAAATAAAGATAAATAGTGATAAGAAACAGAAAAGTCAGGCAGCAACATTGAAAAAGGTAATCCGCCGACTTGGAAGATACAGAATTTTTCTCGTATTTTCAATTCTGCTTGCAACTGTATCTGTTGCGCTTACACTTTATATTCCAAAGCTGACAGGACATGCAGTTGACTATGTGATCGGAAAAGGTGAAGTGAATTTCCCGGGAGTAATCCAGGTGATGATTCAGATTGGTGTGTGTACACTGATTACGGCATTGGCACAGTGGCTGATGAATGTGTGTAATAACAAAATGACCTATCAGATGGTTCAGGATATCAGAAATGAAGCGTTCCATAAAATAGAGCAGTTGCCGCTAAAATATATTGACGGCCATCCATACGGAGATGTTGTAAGCCGTGTAATCGCGGATGTTGATCAGTTTTCTGATGGACTTCTGATGGGATTTACACAGCTCTTCACCGGGATTGCCACGATTGTCGGAACATTTTGTTTTATGTTATCCGTAAATGTATCGATTACATTTGTTGTGGTTCTTATCACACCGGTATCATTCGTTGTAGCAAATTTTATTGCAAAGAAAACATTTCGTATGTTCCGTCTGCAATCTGAAATACGTGGAGAGCAGACAGGCTTGATTGATGAAATGATCGGAAACCAGAAAGTAGTTCAGGCATTTGGACGCGGAGAAGATGCAACAGAGCGTTTCGACGAAGTGAATAAAAGATTGCAGGAGGCATCCTTGCGGGCAACATTTTTCTCATCCATCACGAACCCGGCGACAAGATTTGTCAACAGTCTGGTTTACACAGGAGTTGGAATTACCGGAGCATTTGCAGTTGTACGCGGTGCAATGAGTGTAGGACAATTGTCCAGTTTCTTGAGCTATGCAAATCAGTACACAAAGCCATTTAATGAGATTTCCGGAGTCGTGACAGAATTTCAGAATGCGATTGCATGTGCGCAGAGAGTATTTACATTGATTGATGAAGAACCGCAGATACCGGAACCGGAACATGCAGTTCATCTGACGGATATTGATGGAAATGTGAAAGTAGAGGATGTTTCATTCTCTTATCTGCCAGGTCAGCATCTGATTGAAGATTTTAACCTGGAAGTAAAGCCAGGACAGCGTATTGCGATTGTCGGACCGACCGGATGTGGAAAGACAACCTTGATCAATCTGCTGATGCGTTTCTATGATGTGAATGCAGGAAGTATTAAAGTAGAAGATATAGATATTCGCGAAATGACAAGAAAAAGTCTGCGTGCAGGGTACGGAATGGTTCTTCAGGAGACCTGGTTAAAAACGGGTACAATTCGTGAAAATATTGCTATGGGAAGACCGGATGCAACGGAAGAAGAGATTGTCGAGGCAGCGAAAGCTTCTCATATCCATAATTATATCCGTCGTCTGCCAAAAGGATATGATACATGGATCACAGAAGATGGTGGCGGGCTTTCACAGGGACAGAAGCAGCTGCTTTGTATTGCAAGAGTTATGTTATGCAGACCACCGATGTTGATTCTGGATGAAGCAACATCATCCATCGATACAAGAACGGAGATCAAGATTCAGCAGGCATTTGCAAAACTGATGGAAGGAAGAACAACTTTCATTGTTGCACACCGTCTGTCAACCATCCGTGAGGCTGATGTGATTCTCGTAATGAAAGATGGAAAAATCATTGAACAGGGAAATCATGAAGTACTGATGAAGAAGGAAGGTTTCTATCATCATCTGTATGAGAGCCAGTTTTCAATGTAGGATAAGGTATGATGCGAGATAGTGAGATACGTTGCAGGTCGCATGAAATGTAAATAGTAACGAAATGAAAAAGGAAGGCTATTAACTACGATAACAGTATAAAGTGATATGCTCCCTTCTAGGTAGACAAGTGAAATAATAAAAACTTGTCACTTAGGAGGGAGCATATTTTATGTCTAAAAGAAAAGTATCTGTTGAGGATAAGACATATGCTGTAAATCTATATCTGGA
>ENA-OQAZ01000266-OQAZ01000266.1-human-gut-metagenome-genome-assembly--contig:-NODE-266-length-29788-cov-4.780992_pt1 | contig 29788 bp, 29 predicted proteins | sample MGYA00242737_ERZ504531 | MGnify/ENA primary metagenome ERZ504531 (study PRJEB26092, sample SAMD00036244) | human gut metagenome | host: Homo sapiens | study: EMG produced TPA metagenomics assembly of... | reverse complement strand
TTCAGGCTGGACTTCATTTCCCGCTCCACCATATTGTGTATGAATAATTCAAATTTTCCACTGTCTCCACATTTCAACAATAATCTGAAATTATCATAATGATCATAGATATAATCAACCATCTGCTCCATCCCATCACTGGATGTATCCGACATATTCCTTGTCTGATCACTGGCAGAAAGCTTTTCAAACTCCTCAACGATCTGGTCATAAATCTGATAAATATGTTCCATATAAGGATCCGTCAGTGCATCAAAAAGTGCCTCTTTCGTCGGATAATATTTGTAAAATGCTCCAGTAGTAAGCCCTGCATCTTTTACAATATTTCTTAAAGATGCTCCTGTCAAACCATCTTTCAGAAAATGTTTTCTGGCTGTATCTAATATGTTTTTCTGTGTATCTTCTGCTTTCGTCGACATTCTTTTCGTATCCTCTAAACTTCTTTTCAAAATATAACAGTGCTATATAACACTGTTATATTTTAACTCATTACAGGAATTTGTCAAGTCTTGGTGTTTCAATTTTTTATTTTCCTCGTGTATTCAGTTTCCACTCCGCAGATGCTTTCTGCAGTTTTACAAGTCTGTTCTATTCAGACAGATTTTCTTTGCAGAAAAGTTCTATACAGTTCTCAACCATTGTCTGATCATAGTCTGTTGAAATACCTGAGCCAAGCCAGTATGCATAGTCTCCTTCATCATATTTTCCAAGTGCCTCCAAATCGCTGCCGTAGCGCAATTCAATATGATAGGTTGTATCATTTGTATCTGGTGCTATGCAGAAATAAGTAAATTCGCCTGAGTCTGCATCGTCACTTTTAAATTCGTATAACCCACGTACTTCTTCTATTCCAACATAATGATATGTATGGGAAAAGATTTCTTTTCCTTCTGAATCATATCCCTTGATCACTGAATCAGAACCATTAAATTCCAACTTATTTACACCTTCTTTAAAAGAGCAGTCATAAACACCATCGCCATCTTTGTATGCTTCTACTGCTTCTTCTCCATAAATTGTTCCTGAAACCATGGATGCTAACTTATCATATGCTGCCTCCGCATTTTCCTCACCAACCAACTCTGTACAATCATCAATCCAGATCTGCTGATATTTTTCATCAAGAATTACCGGCCATAGTTCCTGATATGAACCCGTCAAATCAACCAAAAGTTGTTTTGCAGCATCCTGATTTTCATCTGCTTTCTGTTTCTTGTCCGTCGTATTTGTACTTTCTGTAACAGTTGCCGTACCTGTACTTTCTGCAAATGTAGCGTTACTACAAGCAACTAACATTGAAAATGACGTTGCAACTGTTAAAAATAATGTTAAAAGTTTTTTCTGCTTCATGAGATGCCTCCTTAAATTAAAAATCGTTGCAGTTAGATTCTTCTAACTACAACGCATATTTTATAGATTTCCATATAGAATCTCAATTACTAAACAGACTCTTTTTCTATCCATTCAGACTTTCCTGTGTCTTTTTCTTACGGTATTCTGTTGGTGTCATACCGTATTCTGTACGAAATGCAGATGTAAATTTGTTCGGATTCTGATAGCCAATTTGTAATGCTATCTCCCCGATCGTAAGTTTATTTTCTTTTAAAAGGCGTTCCGCCATCTGCAGCCTGTACTTTTTCATATAAGCGTACACAGAATTTCCGTATACACCCTTAAAGCATTTTTTCAAAACAGTTGGTGACATTTTAAAACGCACTGACAATTCTTCAATCGTATAATGCCCCCTATAGTGTCCCTTTAGAAACGCATGAACCTGCTTTATTGCATCAATCTGTACATCCGAAAAATATACATGCTCAGAATTATTTTTCTTTAAATCAAATCCAGTTAATACTAATAATAGTTCCAGAATTTTCACACGAATATAACCATATCTGATTTCTTCAGGAACTTTATACAATTCCAAAAAGATATGTTCTATTGACTGATTTGCCCGTATAATAGTAAAACTATGTGTTTTTGAAATGTTACTAATCTTTTCCAGATTTACAGACAATAATTGCAGTATCCTTTTCATTTCGTCTGTAATCATGGAAAAGTCAAGCGTAATGGTAATTCCATGATAACGCGATGTTGGAAACTCTGACACATGCCCAGTTTTTTTCAAAGAACAAAATGACAAGTCTCCTGCCGCTATATAACCATATTCATTTTGTTCAAACACGCATTCGCAACGGCCTTCCATGCAATAGTTTATTTCCATCACACTGGAAGCCGGCTTTTGCTCCTTGTTGCAATACTCCATATGCATATCATTATAAACCAGATCAATTCCTGGAAACACATGATACAATGTAATCATTCCTGTACCGCTCTCATTTTCCAAATGAAAACATTCACAGAATTCCGTATCCTGTACCTTTTTGCAAGCTGATGTACCATATAACTCAATACTGGCAAAAGAATCTGATGATTTTAATTCTATATTCTTATCAGGTTTGGACTTCAATATATTTTCAGCAAGCTCATAAGCATTTTTCATAACTATTTTCCTCTATACCACATCGCAAATGCCAATTCCGGTAATCGGTCAGTCTCAATAATTGTTTCGAGCATTCTGGCAAATCCCTCCGGATTTTGAATTTGATACTGCATATGGTTGAATCCCTCAAAAACCGGAAAGTTACCGTATATATAAGTCTGCATCACTGCATTTCTGTATTTAAAATGTTCTTCTATACTTCCAAATTCCCAGAATGTATGTTTCTGCAATTCTTCTGACAATTCTGAAAATGGCTTATCTTCCAAACTGTCTGTCAGCTGTCTCCTCAGATTTCCATACGTCAAGTTCTTTCCTGCCTCTATAAAATAAGGTTTAATTTTATCATCGTCACACCACATGATTCTCTTTAGTGTTTTTCCTTTTGACCAATATAAACTTTTCATTGCTATATATAAGAACGGAACCATGATTCTGCGTGTTGCCTTTCCAATCTGTGCAAACTGCCCGCCATCAAAAAAAACATGCTTTACCGGTATTTTTATCTCTGTCAGGAATGCCATGGCGAGATCTGCTCCAATCGAAGATGCAACTATAAGTTCTATTTCTTTGATTCCATGGTTCCCCAAAAATCGTACAATCTGTTGTATCTCATCTCTTTTGCTTTGATACCTCTGTCCGGAGCAATACACAGTCGATGTTGGCATAATGCAATAATATTTTTCTGCCATTTTCTCTGCAACCGGCATACTGCTTTCCCCAGTTACTCCCATTGCATGGAAAAACAGAATGACTGAATTTGATTTATTTCCTGTTGTTTTAAATACCACACTTCCACCTTCTGTCTATTTTTTATCTATCTACTCTCTTCCATTTTGCAACAGCATTTCTTACCCGCCAGTCAATATCCAGACGTGCTCTGCGACATTCTTTCGGATGTTTTCTTGCTGCCTGAAATGCCAGTTTCACAAAGAGTCCGGATCCAACCGGGAGCATTGTCTTTAGCATGCTCTCCGGAAAAACGAAATGGGTTCCATGCTCATAAATGACATAATCCAATCTGCATGTGTGTGAATGTTCTTTCATACGCTGCTTCATACGGCGGATATATTTTGCAGTATCCCACAACACATCATCTTCAGCACCAATTAACAATACTGTTCCATGGATTTTTTCAATCTTGATCATCTCGTCTTCTGTGATTGGGTGAGCCTTTTCAGAATCATCAAATAGTTTTCTTGAATTGATCATATCACCGGTCCGTTTTGTTTCTTTCTCAATCACATGCCAGTAATCCGGATGTTTGTAACAAAACGGCATGTATGGAAGTGGTTCTTCTTTATACGAAAAAAGAGATTCTCCCTCCATTGGCCATTCCTTACAACCATCTCTTTTACCCTGCATAAATCCCTGCCAGATAAAGTCACTCGGTGTCAGACCTATCGTCAATGTGATATCCTTAAAATAAGAAGCGGCAGTCAATGCAAGTGTTCCTGTAGTAGATGCCCCGACAATTCCTATCTTCTGATTACCATGTATTTTTAACCAACTGATTGCTTTCTCTATACGTTCCAGCGGATAATTATGATGTCCATAATCCTTTTTTGCCGGCGACATCGTCATCACGTTCACACCGAGTTTATGTAACCATTTCACGGATGTACGCGCCAGATAATCCTCCGGATCATCCCCGATCATCGCAATCATTGCACAGTCTGAGCCTGTTTTACATTTCCAGTATGCACCATAAAATCCATCTGATTCCACATCAAAATGCCTTTTCTTCATCTGTATCATCTCCTCCCTTAATATCAGCTATGTTTCTCCAAAACTATTATTTTATTTGAGATATTCCGAACAGCCGGAATCTTACCTATTACATAATAAACAGGCATAAGCTCTTTCATTCCTTCAACAAGACTGACTTCCTGCCGAACAGAAAATGCCGGTATGATTCTTTGCAGCTCCTTTCTGTTCTTAACTCCCCATGTGAATTTTGCATTGCTTCCCTCTATGGATTTCTCTTTCATATGCTTTACAACAAAGGGTGACATGGTTTCGACCATTACTGTAACTTTCTGAAATGATTTATCAATAATAGAAAACATCTTCCTGATATCTTTCTCATACAAATACATTGTAAGTCCTTCGATTATTACCAGAATATTCTTACCGTGATAATCGATATCATCTATGTAGGAATCATCCATTGCAGACTTTGCAATCTGATACACCGGATCAGTTTCGGTAAGGAACTGGCTCCTTATTTTCATTGTTTCCGGAAGGTCTACATTATACCAGCGCAGATATTTTCCCTTCATCCGGTAGCATCTGGTATCCAGTCCGCATGCAATATTTACGACAACTGTATTTTCATGCTTCTCCAAATATTTTCTGACCATCCGGTCTAATACAATTGTTCTCGCAATCACACCATAAGTCATGGCGTTATCTTTATCTGCTTTGGAAAAGTCATAATCAAGCTTTTTCACAAGTTCTACTGCAATTTCGTCATTTATTTTAGCATTTTTCTTTCTTGTTTCTTTTGCTCTTGCATACAGGGTCTGTACCATCGTTTCCGGTACACCTGTCACATTCACTTTTTCTTTCATTGTTTGTCGCCTTCCACTGCCTTTCTTACTTCTTCCACCCACTCTGCACTATGACAGCAAAACAATTCTTCATGCTGCATGTTGTGTCTTTGAATGTCCGGATTTTTGAAATAAGTACAATATCTCTTTTCGTATTTTTTTCCCATTTTTGTTGCGTAAAACACGTGGATTGTTGTTCCCGGCACATCAATTCCATGCTGGACTTTTGTAACCAGATCCGAATAGAACTGATTATAAATACTCTGTTTTGTAATCCACGGACTTCCTCCTTTACCGATTCCAAACATATTTAAAAATCCATTATATAATTCTTTCTTAGCCCCGTCTGTCTTGTTAAGCTTTTTCTGCATAAATTTCGGAAGAGCACCTGTATGTATCATTTTATACATGAAAGGCACTACCATAGATGCCTGAATTTTTGCCACAAGATTACCTGCTTCATCCATATCACTGCTCCCAATGATGCCATGATCTATATGGATTCTTTTCCGCTGAATCAGAAGGGATACAAAACTTCCTCCAAGGGAACATCCATACGCTGCTTTAATTCTCCCACCATACTTTGTTCTGATTTCCTGCTCAATTTTTTCACATTCATCTTCCATCGAATAAAATTCTGTTTTCTCGTTTGGATCAAATCCATCATAAGAAACTGCTACCGTATAAAAATAAGAATGTAACCCATCCAGTACATGATCAAAGCTACTATACAGGCAACAGGTACCGGGAAATAAAAATATCACAGGTTTACGATTGTCTCCACTTTCATAAAATTTCATAGCTAGTCTCCTTCAGGCTTTTCTGACAACACAATGCATCCTCATACCTTTGCGGATTTCAAATTTTTCTACTTTTAATCCTACTTTTCTGCAGCATTTCATGACCACATCTCTTGTTGGAACCCGAACATCTCCATGTCCGCATATATTTGCCAGAGGCATTTCCAATGTATTCATCAGCCATACCAATACTTTATTGTCACTGGTCACATCCCGCAGGATCAATCTTCCATTTGGGCGAAGACATCTTTTTACACTGTCAAAAAATGCCTGTGGATCCGGATAATGATGAAAACTCATAGAACAAATAATTGCATCAAATGAATCCTTTTCAAAAGGAAAGTTTTCACAGTCTCCTACAACAAACGTTGCATTTGAAATGTTTTTCTTTTTTGCCTGTTCAATCATGGCCGAAGTCAAATCCAGACCTGTATAATGTCGGTCTGGATATTTTTCTGCTAATAAAGAAATCATAGGAGCCGGTCCACATCCAGCGTCCAATAAATCTCTAAATGGCTCTTTCTCTAATTCTTCCAAAATATCCGGATAATCTTTCTTACACATTTCGTAAATACCAGCATGGTTACTTTCATATCTTCCTGCTACTTTTGTAAATTCAGCAATTGACAGTTTTTTGTATTCTTCGTTTTTCATGTTATTTTCCTCCAATCACATCTGCACCATAAATCAATATTTCATAGAAATCCGTCCTTTTTTACATTGTCTAGTAAATTAACATCATGCATGTTAGTCTTGTCTAACCTCGATTTTCTAAAAAACCGTGTGAAAACAAAACTGTAATTCCACACGGTTTCTTTTCTTCTGTATTCAGTATATCACTTTTACCTGGTTTATCAACCAGATTTTTTCATTATGCCTGCTCTTCCTTTCATTCTCATAATATTCGTATCCGCTGATCAAAAACTCAATCATCTTTTTTGTCATCTGAATCAGCATTTCCATTCCTGCCAAGAACACGGTCAAACTCATCAAGAACATCTGTCATCAAGCCCTCGTCAAGCCGCCTTCTACACTCTGCAATCAACACCGCTGGAATTCCATAAAATGCTTCTGCTATACTTCCGGTAATTGCTCCTAATGTGTCAGTATCTCCGCCAAGCGATACAGCATTCCGTATGGCATCCTCAAAATCTCTGGATTCCAAAAAGGCAATGATTGCTTCTGGCACAGTTTTCTGACATGTCTCATCCATATGATACCCCGGCCTGATTTTATCTAAACTTCTATCCAGATCATAATAAAATTCTCTTTCAATATACTCTTTAATTTCTTTTTTTGAAGAACCGTTTCTAGCCATGTATATTGCACTGGCTGTTGCTTCTGCACCCTTAATTCCTTCCGGATGATTATGTGTCACATTCGCAGTTGCTCTTGCCACCTCTCTGGTTTTTTCAATGGAATTATAAAGCCATCCTGCTGCTGATACTCTCATGGCGGAACCATTACCATAACTTCTATATGGCTTAGGATTTCTTTCACTAAGCCAGCACCTGAATCTTCCACCGTAACCAGCATATGGATACCGTCTTCCCCAATCCTGCATGTTAGCTGCTACCGCCACTTCGATTTCCTTTACTGTAGCTTCCGTTCCAACTTCCAACAATGCTTCTCCTATTGCTATTGTCATAACAGAATCATCTGTAAATCCACAGCCTTTGCTAAACAAATCAAATTCCTTTGTTTTATCTCCTCTGTCAAACTCAAATGGACTTCCTATAATATCTCCCAAAATTGCTCCGTACATATATGCCTCCAATCTCCTAATCACTCCGGTAACTCTCTTTCTTTGTTACAATATGAGTATAATCAACAGACGTCTTTATATGGTCGCTGTCCCGGCGACAGTTTTAAGAACAAAAACAGACGCCGATACTATAAATACCGACGTAACACATACCAATTAATACTTACTTGTAAACTTTTCATAAAAAAGCACCTCTTTATACACCTAATATCTCATTCGTATATCTAAACAAAGTCACATTTAGTTGCATAATGTCATACTGCTTATCAATGATAGCTTTCTGTACAATCAGATCAACCTTGCTGCTTGGGCTGAATGCCCAGTCTGCTCTGGCAAGCAGGTCCCTTGACTGTTCCAGATTAAGTTGCAATGCAATACAGAGTGCCATTACTGTTTTCTTCTTTGGATGATAATTATGATCGCACTGAATCTTGGAAAAATGTTTCCTGTCAAGATTTGCACGTTTCCATACATCCTTATTATCAAGATGTGCTTTGTCAATCAGCTCAAATAATTTATCATGAAAGGAAGCTCCAATATTGGCCAACTGGTCTTCCAATGAAATATTTTCTAATGGCATACACAGTTCTGTTAATTTCATATTTGCCACTTTCTCAATTGGATAGTTGTTTGTTTCTTCGCTTTGAAGCATTTCCTCATTAAAATCTTCTTCTGCCAATTCTTTTATATAAGTACTTCTTCTGTTCCTTATCGAATACTCTTTTCTATGGCTCTCTCTTACATAATTTGTATCAATGTAAGAATCAATATCTCCAACAATCTGGCCTGACAACTGAAAAGATCTTTTATCAAATACTACAAGTATAATTTCCATTTCGTTTTCCAAAAGGAACTGACTAAATACCGTAACTGCAATCTGTAATGCCTTATCCTTCGGAAATCCATATACTCCTGTCAAGATCAACGGAAATGCTATACTTGTACACTGCAAATTCAATGCTTTTTGCAATGATTTACGATAACAGCTCTCCAAAATTTCGAATTCCTGGTGCTTTCCATCTGTCCATACCGGTCCGACCGTATGAATGATATATTTTGCCTTTAGATTATATGCACCGGTGACTGCTATGTCACCTCTTGCAATCTTACCGATACCTGTTCTTTCAGCAAGAAGCTGTCCCTTCCCTGCCGCCTCATATATGGCTAAATCTGTGCCACTTACACATATCGGATTCGGATTTGCAGTATTTACAATCACATCTGCTTTAACTTTTGTTATATCGTTGCGAACTATTTTAAATGGCATCGTACATCTCCTTATCTATGCCCTGTGTTACCTTAATATCTTCCTTATCTGTTCAATTCCTCCCCTTATTCTCTTTCTGCACTATTATAAAACAAGCTGATATCAATCTGATACCAGCTAATGTTTTACCTGCATCCTTTAAGGATACATCATTATTATAGCAATTCTCTAAAATAATGCATCTTAATCCAGCCCATCAGAATGTGAAATCTTGCGTAAAGCATTTTTCAAACACGTTCTAATCTCTTGGTGTTAATCCTACATACATATCTTTGTACTGTTTTGCACTCTTTTCCCAGGAAACGTCTTTATTCATATCGCGGATTACCATATCATCCCATGATTTCCTGTTCTCGAAATAGAGCGTCTTTGCTCTGTTGATCGCATCGTAAAGCAGCCCGCTTTCATATCTGTCAAATGTAAAACCGTTTCCTGTATTTTCAAACATATTATAAGGCTGAACCGTATCTTTGAGTCCTCCGGTCTCTCTTACAATCGGAACTGCACCATATCTCATGGCTATAAGCTGTGTAAGTCCACATGGTTCAAATCTTGATGGAACCAGAAGTGCATCACATCCTGCATAAATATTGTGAGCCACATTTTCATTGTAAGCAATATATGCACAGAAATTGCCTTTATATTTGTTTTCATAATAGCGAAATGTATTTTCATACTGAGAATCACCAGTACCAAGAACAACCACCTGCGTATGTTCATCCATAATTCCCGGGATTACGTCATTTACAAGATCAAGACCTTTCTGGTTGGTGAGACGTGAAATAAGTCCGATTACCATCTTATGCTCATCTACATCCAGCCCCAGAGATTCCTGAAGAGCTTTTTTATTAACCTTTTTATTCTTTATCGCTGACTTCTCATCATAATCAGCAGCTAACAGCTTATCAGTTGCAGGATTCCAGATATCCGTATCAATACCATTCACAATTCCCAGAATCTTATTGTTGTGATATCTTAAATGCTCTGCAAGTCCCTCTCCATATTCCTCTGTCTGAATCTCCCAGGCATAGGTGTTACTTACAGTTGTAACTTTATTGCTGTAAGTGATGCCACCCTTTAACATATTGGCATCCAGCCAGTTCTGGATCATGCAGTCCTTATTAAATACATAATCAGGAAGTCCTGACCAGTATTGAATCTTTTTTCTGTCATAAATACCCTGGAACTTCAGATTATGTATTGTGAGTACTGAAATTGCACGTCCTACATCTGTATCCTGAAAACAGGTTCTCAGATAAAGTGGTACTAAAGCTGCCTGCCAGTCATGACAATGTACTACATCAGGAGTCCAGTTCAGATAATTAAGGGCTGCAAGGGCAGCTTTTGCAAAATAACAGAATTTCGGAATGTCATCTATGAGATTCGTATATGGATTTCCCCAGGAGAAGAACTCATCATTATCTATAAAATCATAGACAACCCCATCCTCCTGATATTCCATAATTCCCACATAATACTGCTTTCCATCAGAGCAGAGATTCATATCAAAGGAACCCCTGTATTCCATCTTTCCTGAAATTTCTGAGGAATACATTTGTATCTTGGAATAATGACCTTAACATCAATGTTTAATTTTGCCAGACTCTTTGGCAGGGCAGACATTACATCTCCCAATCCGCCGGTCTTAACAAATGGATAACATTCTGATCCAATGAAGGCTACACTTCTTCGCGGTCCCAGATCAGGCTGTCTCGTTGGAATGTTTTGTTCAACAGATGGCTCCTGAATAATTACGGCTTGCTTAACAGAAACATTCTCTACTGTTGGAGCAACAGTCTTAACAGCTTTTTGAGGACTGTTTTTTGCACTGCTTTTTACGCTGTTTCTTGCATTGCTCTTTGTATTACTCTTTGCATTGCCTTTGGTACTACTTTTGGTACTGCTTGTTTGAACTGTTTTTTTTCTCATATCATTGATCTCCCTTTTGCATTTTACAAAGTCCGAAATCTATTACGTCTTAACTAAAATGTCCTCCGGTAAGTTCCTGATAAACATTCATTTTGCAGATATTTATCATTTCCTGTTAATCTCAATTATAACACAAAATGCGCAAAGTAACTATTATTATCTGAAATGCTTCCATCACTTAACTCTTACCTGAATGATACAAGCTGGTTTATTCCTTTTCATTATATCTGCCTCTTTTATTTTACAGATACACTACATAGAAAAAAGGATCTTCCACTCAGTCAATTTGAATAAAAACATAATCTGTTTTTATTTCACGCATTCCATAATTATCATCTCACATCTGTCATATCCAAGCTGTGAGCTGTTCAGGCACAGTGTGTAATTGCTGGCTTTTCCCCAGTTCTGATCTGTGTAAAAGTTATAATTTGTTCTTCGCCTTTTATCTGTGTCTGCCATCGTTTTCACAGCTTCCTTCTCTTTTACATTGTATAAACCAGTGATACGCTTTATTTTTTCCGGCATGTCCCCATGAATAAATACATTCAGCACATCGTCCCGGTCTTTCAGTATATAGTCTGCATTTCTTCCAATGATCACACAAGGCTCCTTCTCAGCCAATTCTAAAATAATATTTCTCTGTGCCTCATACACCATGTCCTCCACAGATTTTCCTGTGATATCACGACCGAAAATGCCATATGCGAACAAACCTTTTTTTCGGAGATAATTCCGCATTTTCCTGAATATATTCCGGTGATAAGCCGGACTTTTCTGCAATCTGACCAATGATATTTTTATCATAATAGGCAATTCCGAGTTTCTTTGCCACTTCTTCTCCGATAAAACGTCCACCGCTTCCAAATTCCCTGCTGATCGTAATAATTCTTTTTGTCATCTCTGATTCCTCCTAGTTTAAAACATCAACCCTATTTTTTCTGATTTTCTTTAAAAATACATATCCCACAAAACATGAAATTATTTCAGTAATTGGAAATGCCCACCAGATCAACGAAACTCCCATCTGACCATTTCTGACAAACAGAGAAAAGATTCCCGCCAGTGGCAGGATAATAATCAGCTGTCTCAAAAGTGAAATCACCAGTGATTCCAGGCCGCCATCCAATGCCTGGTAAATTCCCTGATAAGCAACATTAATTCCGGCAAACAAGAAACTCACTGAAATCACTCTCATCGCGGCAATAAAATATTCTCTTGACTGTCCTGCATTAAACAGCATTGCAAATGCTCCGGGGAAAATTTCCGTAATTGCAATTCCCAGAATCATTAATGCAATGGTATAAATAATTCCATATTTGATACCATCCTGAATTCTCTTTTTGCTTCTCATTCCATAAGCAAATGCAATGATCGGAGTGATCGCATCTCGCAGACCAAAAGCAAGGAAGAGAACAAACTGCTGAACTTTATAGAACAATCCATAGGCTGTCTGTGCTGATGGATTGAACTTCAGGATCAAATTCATCACATAAACCATAATAGACATCAGAGCCTGCGCAATAATTGCCGGAAGTCCGATTGCATAGATTTCTTTTATAACACCAGCATTCGGTTTCATGTATTTCGGCCCATGCCCGAATTCCCTGTTCAGTTTCATATGAAAAATAAGCAGCAATACAGCAGAAGCAACCTGACCAATTACAGTTGCGTAAGCTGCACCTTTCACTCCCATTTCAGGGCAAGGTCCAATACCGTAGATCATGATCGGATCGAGAATAATATTTACAACAGCACCAACCACCTGTCCGATTGTAGAATAAAGAGAACGACCTGTTGCCTGTAATAGCTTTTCAAATAAAGAAAAGAAAATAATACCAAAAGAAATCACACAGCATATCCGCAGATAACTGACTCCCATTTCAAGTACTTCTGCATCAACTGTCTGTGATGAAATATATGCTTTCACCCCAAAGATACCAAACAGTAAACAGACCACGTAAATGATCACACCCAGAAACAGACTGTTTCCTGCTACCTTTGCAGCCTTTTCCCTGTTTCCCTGTCCAAGTGTCCTTGCAAGAAGTGCATTGGTTCCTACACCTGTTCCGATTCCTGCCGCTACCATAAGCATCTGAACCGGAAATACCAGAGTGAGGGCATTTAATGCAGCTTCACTGCCTACTCTCATATTTCCTACAAACGCACTGTCTACAATGTTATAGACCGCCTGCAATGCCATGGATAAGATCATAGGGATTCCCATCTGGATCATCAGCTTATTCACCGGCATATCCTTCATTTTGTTGCTTTCTGCCATTTTACTTTAACTCCTCTCTTTTCTGCACAAAAAAAAGTGCGCACCCTGTCACATAAGCTGGACTTACGCTGACAGGCTACACACTTTTTTCATAGCAAATATTCTATTTAACAAAAGAAAAACGAGTAGCATGAAACTGGATTTACGCTCATCTGCTACTCGTTCGTTATCATTATATTTCCTGTTTTCTAAAAAGTCAAACGAAATATTTTTACAATGCATATCAATCTATTTTATTTTGATCGATGTAATCAATAATCGTTTTACAGATTTCCTGTTTTGGCTTTTCAAGTGCAACTCCCAGTTCCATATATAACAGATTTTCTGCTATCTGGAAATACCTTGCATCTGTAGCAGTACACTTTTTCCCCTGTGCAAGTCTTTTCTGCTTCCGCTGATAAATCATTTTTATAATAGCAACTAATGCCTCAGGGTTATTTGCTCTTACTGCTTCTTTATAATTTTGTTCCCTCATTTTTTCATTGTTTGTCCATGCTGTCGGGATATCCGGAATTCGTTTGATCAGATTCCAGGCTTCTTCTTTTGTCAGACATAATCTCAGTCTTGAATCTGAGTTTGAAACAGGAACATATATTTTTTCCTTTTCATCTTCTACTGGTTTCATCAGATAATATAACTTATCATTTTTTCATCCTGCGGATTCAAATATAAAATATTTTCTATTTTACAGATACCTGTAACTGGTTTGCTGACAAAGTCTCCAATTTCATATTTCACAAAATCCACTCCTTGCTGACTGGCATTCTTATTCCGTAAAAGTATAACGTACAAAAGAACCCTGATTGTCTCCTGTTACTATTACAACATCTCCACTCTCATTGCGTGTGGATTCCAGAATCGGAAATCTTCCATTTTCTTTTACATAGGCTTCCGGGCTGGCTGTTTCTGCCTCGATCAAAGTTTTTTTACTGTATTGTTCTCCTCCACACGGATTTATATCCTCAATAAAGATTTCATACTCATGCATATGCAATTCCTCCTGAGATTCATTTTATAAAAACAAGCAGCATAACTGTTGTTTTCCGACTCATTATGCTACTCGCCCTTATTTTTATTATAAAGCCATTTTACTTTGATTTCAAAAGCGTTTTTTACTAAAAATGTATCTTCTGTTTTTGGGCATTATTACTATGTATTTTCATATCCTGCGGCATCAGCGGATGGTTACGCAGGGCAAATACCGTATCTTCGTGGATTTCCTGATTATTTTAATACGAAATTCTTTAATTCATCTCTCTTTTTGACATGAAGCTTATTAAAGATATCTGTAAGATAATGCTTCACTGTGTTTAAGGATACCCCTATGTGTTCTGCGATCTCCCGGAAATCCCTGTCTGCAAAACTCTCTGCTGCTTTTCTTGCATTTCCTGGCTCAAATGCTGTATTTATCAGTGGTAATACTGTATTTTCCGTCATATATCCACTCTGCCATGTCCTTTCTCTCTGTATTTTTTTATATTACCACCTTTTTCCTGTTTTTTCTATAACACTTATAAATTCCCGGAACGAAAAAAATACCGGATCAGGCCTGTTTGGCTCAATCCGGTATTTTTTCATTTTACAGTTAAAACTCCATCAGGATTATTTTACAGTGATTTTCAGAGCTTTGTATACGCCATTCTGTGCATATACCCATATTGTGCAGGTTCCTTTGCCTGTTGCTCTGATAAGGCCATCCGGGGTAACGGTGGCTACTTTTGTATTGCTGCTTTCGTAACAAAGTTTTCTGTGGCGTGCAATCTTCTTATCTTTCTTTACTTCTTTTGCTTTTATCTGTGCGGTTTTTCCCATTTTCAGGGTGATCTTTGAAACATTCTTCTTATTTCCAATCTGGGTTACGGAAACAGCTTTTGCATTTCCGTATTTACCGCCTCCGGTGACTGCATGTACAGATATGGATATGTCTGTCACTACCTTTTTGCCGTTTACCATTCTGTAGGCTTTTACCACATATTTGTAGTAAGTACCTTTTTTCAGGTCCTTCTGGGTCCATGTGCTGATATCTCCACCGGTGATAATGGCAAGTTTCCTGTACTTGTAAGACTTTGTGCCTGTATTACAGCGGTTGCCGTATATGAAATATCCATCTGCATCCTTAATGATGTTCCACTGTAATGTCACAGAAGTTTTTGTCTGTTTTACAGAACGGGCTCTTAGCCTTCTGAAGCCTGTGCTCTTATTGATCGTGGGTTCATCCGGGACTTTCACTGTGATCATAATGGAAGCTGTAATTTTTCCATCCTCTGTTGTAACTGTGATCTCTGCAGTTCCATTTCCCACTGCTGTTACCTTGCCGTTTTCATCTGTAGTGGCAACTTTTTCGTTATCGGATTTCCAGATCAGTTTCTGTAAATCTGCATTTTCCGGCTCGATCTTTACTTTCAACTCTGTGGATTCACCAATCTTTGTCAGGGTTTCTTTCTCTGCTTCTATGGTGAGCTTCTGGATTTCCACAGGGATTTTCACTGTTACGGAAACTGTCGCTGTATAACTGCCGCTTACAGATGTTGCGGTAATGGTGGCAGTTCCGTTTCCAACTGCTGTTACCTTGCCGTTTTCATCTACAGTTGCTACTTTCTCATCGCTGGATTGCCAGGTTACACGCTTATTGTCTGCATAGGACGGTGTCACTTCTGCGGTAAGCTGGGCAGTTTCACCTTTCTTTGTTAAGGTAAGAGTATCCGGAGATACCTTAATGCCTGTTACCGGGTAGCTTGGAGAATAGTAGGTGTCTTTGTAAGTCAGTACATAAATGGAGAATTTATCTGACTTAAAGGTAAGTTCGTTAGTACTACTGTTAAAGACAGAATCTAATATATCAACAATTGCCTGATTCGTTGCACTGTCCTTATGCAGTCTGAAAATCTTGTACTCCCGGATGGTATAAGGCTGATTATTAATCATTTTATCCGGGATTTTAATCCTGATATTCATATTGATTATCTAAGTTGATCCTGTATATCACTCTTTCACGTAAAAAAGCACGTACTTTTATACCAAAAAGGCGTGCAAGTCTCGCTCCTCACACGCCATAATAATATCTCTATTCTTCCTTTAATACCTTTTAACGATTATCCCCATTCCAGTTCATTCTGTCTGATATTCCATAGTCCTGCCGTGACAGATAAAGAGCACTTTTATCCGAATACTTTCTTTAACAATTCCATAATATCCTCATTTTTCAGTCCATATCTTTTCAATGAATTTTGATCAAATGGTTCCTGCTCCAGCAAGTCAATAAAACTATGTATATCATTACCTACTGCAATCGGCAATCCTTCTACTTTTTCAAGCATAAGTTCCGATGCAATACGCAAAATATCTTTTTTATGCTTCTTTATGTCACTGGAATCCACTTTTTCACCTAAATCTTTTCGACTTTTCAAATCAAGATACGCTTTTGCCTTGAAAAGTATTATATATTCTGGTCTTAGAACAGAAAGTCCATTTCTTATAACTTTTCCATTAAGAAGTGCCTTATAGTAATCATCATTCAAAAGAATTGCTGATAAACTGGATACTTCATCATCAATATGTATCGGTGTAATTCCTTCCGCGCTTTTAAGTTCAAAATCGCTTCTGCAAAACAATTCGATCATTTTCGGAAATTTATCTTCTTCTGGTTTATCAAACCTATAGAATTGAGGGTTACTACCATTTGTTGCTTTATTTCTATATTTCCCATCAACGATAAACTTCCAAAATTTCTCTCCAAACTCCGGAGTTAATGCTTCAACAATCAAAACCATATCCAGATCTCTTGTAGCCCTGAAATTCACTTCATTACTCTCAAAAAGAATATCGCAGGCTGCGCCACCTATTAAAACATACTGTTCTTCATAATCTGCAAAGTACTTCCAAAATGTATCTAATCCTTTGACCATACATATTCCTCTAACATCTCATTAATAGAAATATCAACTCGTTCCTCTTCTTGTTCATCTCCTGTCAGTGACAGTACTACGCTTAAAGGATCTTGAAATCCTTTTCCCAGAAAATCAATAAAATATCCCAGTTCCAAGACAACACAGCCAATTTCTTCCAATTCACTCACTTGTTTTTCCGCTTTCACTCCACTATCTTTTAGTTCTTTCTTCGTCACGGCATAAGTAGGATAAACATTATCGGACAAAAGAGAATACTCACATAAAGCAGAAATACCTGCTTTCTTTTCAAATTTTATATCTTCTCTCAAAATAAATCTTCGAATTACTGGATTTCTTAGTACCATCTTAATCTGCTGCCATAATTGTTCTCGTTCATCCGGAATATCGATGACTCTTGATTTACCTTTCATACCCAACACATCAATATTTAAATATTCCAGTTCATCAAAACACCGGCTTGCAGATTTTGTTGACACTTCCAATCGTTTCGCCGCATCAGATACTTTTACTTCATTCCATCGTTCATAAATGGCCATTAGAAGCATTTTTTGCGTCAAAAATGAAATCAAATGAACTGGTGCCAGCTCTCTTTCATTTCCTTTACTCAGCAAATATCCAATAAACGGGAGAAATACCTGCTTCCTATCTATTACAAAAGGAATTCCTTCTTCTATCATCTTTTCTTTTATATAAAATGTTGTTCGATCAAGAAAAACTGCACAGTTTAATCCTGTTATTTTTTCCACGCCAACTCTGTCTCTACGCAAAACAACAAGTCCGATATCATCTTTGGGATGAATAGCCATCCATAATACACCATTAGTCTCTACTGTAAAAATGTCATATCTTCCACGATATGCTAATGGAAGTTTTTTATATACCTCTTTATTCTCTGTCATTATTACATTTTGCCGTAATGTTTTTTCCAAAAATTCTCTCATACTAATCACCTTTTTTATAAATGTGACTTTTTTTACGTCGCATTTATAATTTATCATATGTTGTTTAATTTTTCAAGTAAAATGTAATTACATAATCATAGACTTTTGAAGGTTCCATACGAATTATCTGATAGAGAAACGTTTCAGAAGGAACCTGGAACCAAAAAGTGTCCCCGTATAGCAAAAGCAGTGTCCGATATTGCCTGAAAAACCGCCTGGGAAAAAGTTTCATTTTGATACTTTATATGCTAAAATAAAACATATCGTATCAAATGAGAGGTTTTACAGATGTCTAAAAAGAAATATAATCTGAATACAATTTACATCTCTGAGCGTCTGCAGGAGAATCTGAAGCCGATTTCACAATCTGCATTCACTGCTGTGACCGCTCCCATGGGATATGGAAAAACAACTGCCATCAGCTGGTATCTGGACAAACAGAGCAAAAACGGAAATTCCTGTGTGATCCGGATCAGTATTTATTCTGATAATCTGTCTGTTTTCTGGCAGAGCGTTCAGAAGGCATTTGCCTTTGCAGGGCTTGATTTTCTGGATAATTATGTTTGCCCCTCAGATGTTGCCAGTGCCGGGATGCTTGCTGATGAGCTTTGTTATTCCCTGAGCAGTCAGATCTCTTACTACATTTTTATTGATGATTTTCATCTGCTGGGTGAACCTCATGTTGCAGATTTTTTTTGTATGCTTGCCAACAGGCTGCCTGAAAATATCCACCTGATCGTATCCGGCAGAAATGCTTTTCTGTCCGGAAAAGAGATTCTCCGTCTTGGCAAAAAGTTATATCAGATCCATACCAGGGATCTGTGTCTGAATCGCCGGGAGCTTTCTGTCTATACCCATCGCTGCGGTGCCAGCCTGAACGAAGATCAGCTGAACACGCTTCTCTATTCCAGTGAGGGGTGGTTCTCTGCAGTTTATCTGAATCTCTGTACCTTTTTTGAAAGCGGACATTTTCCTGACCATACTTCTAATATCTATGATATGTTTTCCTCTGCCATGATCGCACCTCTTTCTGATGCGCGGCAGGAATTTCTCACTGTTATGGGACTTGCAGATGAATTTACCGTTGAGATGGCTCTTTTTATTACAGGGAATCCGGAAGCCGGACAGATTCTTTCCCTTATGACCAGACAGAATGCTTTTATCACTCCTTTGCCCGATGGAGTCAGCTTCCGTTTTCACCATATGATGAAGGAATGTACACAGCGTGCCTTTGCCATGCTTTCCCATGAAAAACAGACAGATTTCCGGAATCGTTACGGACAATGGTATGAATCCCGGGGACAGTTTCTGCAGGCACTTGCTGCCTATAACAAGGCTCTTAACTATGATGCAGCACTTGCTGTTATCCAAAAGGATGCAGGAATCCTCCTGGCTTCTCTTTCGCCGGAAAAGGTTCTCGCATTTCTTGATGTCTGTCCAACAGAAATTCTGAAGAACAGGCCCCTGGCCCTTCTCGTATTAATGCGCCGTATGTTTACCTGGCATCAGATTCCCAAAATGCTGGAACTGAAGCAGCTTCTGACAGATACCATAGCTGAAGATAACACTTTGTCCGAAGATGAGAGAAAGAATCTCTCCGGAGAATGTGATCTTATTATGAGTTTTCTGATGTATAACGATATCACCGGTATGAGCGTTCTGCACCGTCAGGCCAGTTCTAAAATGACCAGACCTGCCATCAGTATCCGCAAAACAGGAAGCTGGACCTTCGGTTCTCCTTCTGTTCTGATGATGTTTCACCGCAGATCCGGAACTCTGGATGCAGAACTGGCAGCTATGAATGAGTGTATGCCCCATTATTACAAGATCACCCAGGGGCATGGACAGGGTGCGGAATTGCTCATGAATGCAGAGGCAGCATTTATGCAGGGAAATTTTTCAGATGCACAGATTCTGCTGGAGCAGACTTATTCCACCATTGCCTCAAACGGACAGCACAATATTTCGCTCTGCTGTGATTTCCTTGCTGCAAGGCTTTCCCTTTTTCAGGAGGGTGTCACCTTTGTGAAGAACCCTGAAGTAAAGCGTAAGGAGCTTCTGTCTCTCCACAATATGATGTGGCTGAATATTTTTGACAGTACTTATGCTTACTACTATGCATTAATTAGAATGCCGGAAAAGATTCCTGCATTATTTAAAGACCATATGTTATCCACTGTCAGCTTTCTTTCTCCCTGCAGACCTATGATGGAAATGATCGAGAATCAGGTCTTTCTTTCACAGAAAATGTACGCAAAAGTTATAGGCAGAAGCGAAACGCTTCTGCCCTTCTGTGAGAAAATGCACTATGAACTTGTGTCTCTCCACATTCAGATCCAGACCGTTGCTGCTTACGCAATGCTGGGCAAACATCATGATGCACGACAGCTTCTGCAGAAAGCCTTAGGACACGCCATGCCGGATGGCTTTCTGATTCCGTTTGTAGAAAATTATAACTATATCAAGGACGTGCTGGGCAGTATTAATTCCATAACACCAGAGCCTTTCACAGACCGGATCCTTTCCCTTGGTTCTGTTTATGAACAACACTGCCTCCGCCTGTCCAGCCGTAATTCCAGACCTGAGATTCTAAATATGCTGAACAGCAGAGAAGCAGAAATCGCAGCTTTGATCACTGACCGTCTGAGCAACCGCGAAATTGCCGAAAGGTTATTTCTCTCTGAGGGCACTGTGAAGCAATATATCAACCAGATTTATTCCAAGTTGATGATCAACGGTGATACACGCACCAAAAGGAAACAACTGGCAGAGCTGATTTCTTCCATAAACAAGGGCCTTACCTGACACTTTGAGAAAAAAAAGCAAGGAAATTCACATGACCAAAGTCTTGCGATTTCCTTGCTATTTGGCAAGAATTACAAATTTAAAGTTTTTTACTTATTTGCATTTCTGTTTCCTTGAGAATATCCTCGGAAATCTCAGTTTTATTCAGCATCATGTCTGCTCCCGGATTACGATAGAAGGAAAAATCCCTATCTCCATCCGGATATGTATGTACCATAGCAAGCGTAGTATGAATTTTTTCATCTGTACATAATCCAATGTCATCAATTCCTGCTTCTTTTATGGCTGCTCTCAACTGATCTCCAAAAAAATCATTACCAACCTTACCAATAAATGCTGTATTATGTCCCAATTTATAACGCTTTATTATAATAAATCATATTTCACTATATCAAGCTTAACTGCACCATCAGCAAAGAAAGAAATCCCCTTTGCTTCCTGCTTTGTAAGAATAACCGCAGACATAACCTGCTCGCCGTCATTAATAAATACTTCCACACTAAACTTATCCAAAATCACACGCAGTTTTAGTTCATTGCTGTCACCGTTTACCAGACAACTGCTCTGATGAACCAGCGCCCGTTCGCTTCCTGAGAATTTTCTATCGATTTTTAAAACAGATTCATCCGGACGGAAGCATAATGTAGAATGATATTTCTCATTCTCTGCAAAACAGAGTTCAAATTTTTTATAAAGATTGTCTTTATCTGCCGGTCGTATCACAAGTTCCAGATCTACCGTTCGTCCTTCAATCTGATCCAGTGTGAGCCTGGTATCTTTTATCACAACATTGTTATACTCGACTTTGTTTGCACGCATGGCATTAAGTTCTCTGATCGGAACCTGATACAATCTTCCGTTTTTAACAGACAGTTCTCTTGGAAGACTCATTTGTGCGAACCATCCAGAGTCATTGCATCGATATGCAAGCGTATCCCAGTTCTGCATCCAGGCGATCATAATTCTTCGTCCATCCGGTGCAAGCAGTGTCTGCATTGCGTAATAGTCAATTCCGTAATCAACACCTTGACAAAACTGTTCCTTTAAAGTATGTGTCTCAGGATCCAACTCCCCAATAATACATAACGTTCCATTTCCATTATGAAATTCTAATCCTTCCGGAAGCATATCCTGTGGACTTGTCAGAAGCACATATTTGCCGTCCAATTCAAAGAAATCCGGGCATTCCCACATTTTTCCATAACGATTTTGATTCTTTGCCAGAATGCTTACAAATTCCCATTCAAAGCCATTTTTACTTCTGTAAAGAAGGATCTGTCCGCTTCCATCAGCCGGACGACTTCCTATAACACAATAAAAGTTTCCATCGTTCCCTTTCCAGATTTTGGGATCACGAAAGTCTACTTTACTAGCCCCCTTTGGAAGATCTTTGGCTGTCAGAACCGGATTCTTATCATACTTTTCATAATCCTTACCATCTCCAACTGCCACTGCCTGTGTCTGAATATCCCTTACAGTTCCGTCTTCCAGTTTCTCCTGATTTACAGAAGTATACATAAGCAACTGTCTGCCATCCTCTAATTCTATGGCACTTCCTGAAAAACAGCCGAATTTATCATAATCTTCATCCGGTGCCAATGCAGTCGGAACATAGTTCCAATGCAATAAATCCTTACTCACTACATGTCCCCAGTGCATACTGTCCCAATGTGTGCTATACGGATTATACTGGTAGAACAAATGATACTCTCCTTTATAATAGGAAAATCCATTTGGATCATTCATCCAGCCAACATAAGGAGTTATATGAAAGGCTGGTCTTTCTTCCTCTTTGATCTGCTGTCCCTGTATAAATTCATATTTTCTTGCCTTTTCCAACATTTCGCTCATATAGTTCCTCCTGTCAAAATGATATCTTCTCTTATTTTTCACTGCTTAATGAATCCTGATACTGGTCAAAATATTTTTGCTTGATCGAAAGGTAATCGGAAAGCCCGTACTTCTCCATTTTTTTCAGATAAGAATCCCATTCTTCATCAATTCCTCCGTTCAGGATCCAATCTGCTTTCTTCTGTTCTGCATATTTCTTAATATCTGTATCATACTGTGACACTTTGTTTGTATCATCAATACTCATAAATACATTAGGATAAACATATTTGCTGTTCATATCCTGTAAATATGTCTCATGCATATTATCCAGACGCCATTTCGCATCTTCCGGCTGTGTTACATATACGTCATAATATTCATTTAATATAGCGAGAGGACCATTTACAGATTGCGCTTCACGTACTTCCACCGGTGACTGATCTCCTAAGTCCATATGCTTTAACATTTTTTCGCCATCTTTGTTTACAGACAGCTCAAAAATATTAAAGGAATCCTTCTCTCCATAGGTTCCCCAGTTATTTTGCGGAGACTGAAGGGGTGCATACATCTGATCGATCCATGCGGCAGCAAGTGCCGTGTTACGGCAGCTGGTAGTAAGCACACATCTTCCTCTGTCAAAACCGCTGGTCTCACTGTTGTTCTGTCTAGTGATATTTCTCATTCCATCCGGTCCGGTCAGTGCCGGAAGCATCACATAATCCGTATTGTTGTCTATATTAGCAATATCCCATGTGAAGCAAAGTCCATAACGGTGATTCTTTCCTTTTGCAACATAAGTAGACCATTCCTGTGTAAATGCTTCCGGATCGATCAGATTCTCTGTCACAAGTTTATGCAGCCATTTGATACCTTCTTTGTATCCTTCCTGAACCGTTGTATAAATCACCTTACCTTCATCTGTTACAGCAAAATGATCTCCTGTGTCCCCATAACCATCTCCGAATCCATTTATTAAGATTGAAGGATCCTGATCTCCGTTATTGATAATAAATGACATTGGTATTACATCACCTTCAATGGAAAACTCTTGTTTCAGATCATCTGCATGATCTCGAAATTGAATCAGTACCTGCTCCAGTTCATCTGTTGTAGTTGGAATCTCAAGACCAAGATAATCAAGCCATTTCTTATTAATATAAGGAATATCTCCAATGGCCTGAATTGCTTCTTTTCCGGAACCAAGCTGTTCAATCCACGGAAAAGAGTAAATATGTCCATCCGGTGCTGTACACATGGTTCTGTATTCCGGGTATTTTTCAAACACAGCCTGAAGGTTTGGCATATATTTGTCAATCAGATTTTCCAACGGAATAATTATTCCCTGTTTTGCATAACGCAAAAGATCATAGTCACTCATGCCTGCATTAAACAGTCCATCCGGCAGATTTCCAAACTGAGCCAACGCCAGATTCTTTTTATCAGAAAACTGATCTGATACAAAGCAGGTCCAGTCAATATGAACATTTGTCTGTTCTTCCATTCTCTGGAAAATCACTCTTTTATTTGGATCCTGTGTTGAAGTGGCCGGTGCACTGGTAATAAAAGAAAGCTCCTCTGTTTCTTTCAATGGAAACTGTACATCCGATACCGGTGTATCCGGATTAATCTCAGCATCAAGCCTCTGCTGTTTTCCACACCCCATTATACTTACCATCATTGTTAAAGAAAGTCCAAGTGCAAGCAAACTTCTTACTCTGTTTTTCTTCATATCTGTATCATTCCTTTCTTTAGCCTTTTACCGATCCAACCATAATTCCTTTATCAAAATATTTCTGGAAAAATGGATACATCACTAAAAGTGGTAAACTTGATACTACAATTGTTGCATATTTCAACTGTTCTGCTACCTTTGCCATCTCTGCTGTGCTTTGGATATCTGCAATCATTCCCGGCTGTGGAGTATTCTGCACCAGGATTGAACGCAGTACCAGCTGCAGTGGCTGAAGATTTGCATCGTTCAGATAAATCATCGCATCAAAGTAGCTATTCCACATTCCGACAAATGACCACAGTGCCAGTACTGCAATGATCGGTTTACATACCGGCATCATAATTTTGAAAAAATGCTGAATTTCATTAGCACCGTCAATTGCAGATGCTTCTCTTAATTCTGCCGGAATTGACTGATAATAAGTTCTTGCAAGAATCATATTCCAAACGTTAAATGCTCCCGGAATCAAAACCGCCCATACTGTATTTACCATATGCAGCTGATTGATCAAAATAAATGTTGGAATCATTCCTCCCCCAAAAAACATTGTGATCAGAAAAATCAGATTAAAAAATTTTCTTCCCACAAATTCTTTTTTAGACAGAGGAAAGGCTGCCAGTAATGTTACAAAAACTGAGATCACTGTAAATACAAATGAATACAGAAAAGAATTCAAAAATCCGCGCCAGATCATCTCATTCTCCAGTACTCTTCTATAAGCATCCAAAGTCCAGTCCTTAATATCAGAGCTCAGTCCCTGATTATTCAAAACAGTAGGATCCATAAAAGATGCAAGCACTACATATATAATTGGAATCGCAATAGAAAGTACAAACAGTCCAAGAATCGTGAATCCAATTCCAAGGATCAGACGATCTGTCCTTGAATATTTTCTCTTCTTTTTCTCCATCTTCTCTTCCTCCTATAATCCCTCTCCATCATTCAGCTTCTTTACAACCCAGTTTACAAAAATCAACAGAATTACATTTACAACTGAATTAAACAGACCTACTGCCGTAGAATAACCATAATCACCGTTCAAAAGACCGATGCGATATACATATGTAGATAAAATTTCTGATGCCGGCAGGTTCATATCTGTCTGCAATGCATATGCCTTCTCAAATCCAATGCTCATAATATTTCCTGCCTGCAGGATAAACTGAATTACAATAATGTTCTTAATCGCCGGAAGCTCCACGTACCAGATCTGCTGCAAAAGGTTTGCACCATCCATAACTGCCGCTTCTTCCAACTCTTTGCTCGCATTAGATAATGCTGCAGTATACATAATAGATGCCCAGCCTGCAGTCTGCCAGATTCCACTTGCTATATAAATAGTACGGAAAGCAGATGGCATTGTCATCCAGTTTGTACTAATCCCAAGCAGCCTGTTCAAAGGTCCTACCGGTGATAACAGCATACGAACCATACCACAAAGTACTATTACAGATATAAAATTCGGCATATAGATCAGAAGCTGTACTTTTTTCTTGATCCCTGTTTTTTGAATACGATTCATAAGTAATGCCAGAATAATCGGAACCGGAAATCCCCATAATAATCCATAGATACTCAGCTTTAATGTATTCATCAGATAGTTCATAAAATCCGGTGATGATAAAAAACGTCTGAAATATTCAAGTCCAACCCATGGACTTCCAAGTACTCCCTTGATTACATTATAATCTTCAAACGCAATCAAAAGCCCTCCCATCGGGAGATACTTAAAAATGATTGTCAGTAAAAGTCCCGGCATTAAGAAAAAAAGATATAACTGCCAGTTTTTCTTCACATACGTAACCTTATTTCTCCACGTCTGCTTGCTTACGGGCTTTGCTTGGTTCTGCACTGTTTTCATGCACTTTTTCCTCCATTCCTTTCATACATTGTTCACGAAACCGGTTAAGTAACCGGTTACTTTATAATTTGATGTTACTACATCACACACTCTCTGTCAACACTTTTCTTCATTAAAATAACCGGTTACGTAATCGGTTATTTTAATATTGCCTTTTTGTATAATAATTGCTATACTAAAAAAAATATTTGCATTTATTTATAAGGAGAATAAGTTTTATGTCAAAAAAACAGGTGACATTTGCAGATATTGCAGCATATACCCATTTTTCAAAAACTACAATATCAAGATATTTCAATCATCCTGATTCCCTTACACTTGAAAATCAGGAAAAAATTTCTCAGGCCCTTGATACCCTTGGCTATAAAAAAAATAAACTTGCAAAAGTTCTGGCAAACGGAAAAAGTGAATTTATCGGAATCATTATTCCGAATCTTTATCTGCATTATTATTCTGAAATGCTGACACAACTGCTGTCCAGCTACAGTGATTATCACTACAAATTTCTCGTCTTTAGCAGTGAACATGGGGCTGAAGAAGAACAGCAATATATTGAAGAGCTCCTATCCTATCAGATTGAAGGTCTCATTGTTTTAAGTCATACGCTGTCATCAAAACAATTATCCTCCTATCAGATTCCCATCGTTGCCATTGAACGTGAAGCGGAATATATCAGCAGTGTTACCACTGACAACTATATGGGTGCGCTTCAGGCTACCACTCTGCTGATCCGTGATAAATGTGATATACTGATCCACATCAATGTCAATGTTGAGAAAGCAGTTCCTGCTTACGACCGTATTCGCGCATTTAAGGAAACCTGTAAAGAATATCAGGTTCCTTATGATATTGATCTAAGTGTAAGCGGTAATTCTTATCAGGAAATTTTAAATGAAATAAGACGTATTTTTACAAGAATAGAAGAGAAATATCCCAATCAAAAAAAAGGCATTTTCCTTGCCAACGATACCTATGCAAACATGTTTCTTAACCTGATTTTCCAGAAATACCGAGAATTACCCTCTTTCTATGAAATCATAGGATTTGATAATTCTCCCATTGCCAGTGAGGCAATTCTCCCAATCACAACCGTTGGTCAGCAGATTGATATTATTGCACAGACTGCATGGAGCTTCTGGTTCAACAGATGGAAGAACAAAAAAAAACGTTCCCCTAAACCACTGGAAAAGCCTGTCCATAAACAGATTACTCCCATATTGATTCGCCGTAATACAACCAGTTAAAACTAACCTTTCATTTTTCTCCGGAATACAATCTGTCCCAGAAATATTTCTGCCATATCGGATATTGGAATACTTAATTATTTGGGCAAAAAGGGGATGCCGAAAAGTGGTATTAACCGGCATCCCCTTTATTGATTGTATTATCTTATTTCATATGATCTTTTTCAGTTATTTTGCGAATAACCCGGCATGGATTTCCAGCAGCCAGACTATATGGAGGAATATCCCTTGTCACAACACTTCCTGCTCCTATTACACATCCCTCTCCTATGGTAACACCGCCACAAACAACCACATTGGATGCCAGCCAGCAATTATCTTTTATAGTAATTGGTTTCGCCTATTCAAGATTATAAAAGCTTCCATCTTCTCTTTTTCTGCTATTACGTTCTTCAGGTAAAAATGGGTGCATGGGAGTTGCCAATGTGACATTTGGACCAATCATCACATTATCTCCTATATGTACTTCACATACATCCAAGCAGGTGAAATTAAAAATTGTTCCAATTCTTTATCCGTTGGATCATATAACTCTCCACTTATCATTTTTTCTCTTTCTGTCATTTCTGATAACCTCCAGTAAAAATTTTATTACCAAGTTAGTTATTTCCGAGTACTTGATAAGTTGTTCCTACTGCAATAATATATAGATAAGGAGAATCACTGTCAATGCAATCGTAAAAATTTGCGATTGATTTTTTGATTAATTTTAACTGTGTTATGGTCAAAAATCGTTTCTAACTCATGGGATTGTAAAACAGATTTTTGTACCCATCTATCAGGGCAAAATAACTGATATCTTTTAATTTAGACGCAGTGAACTCACGGTCAACAATAATCATCCCTTTTCGCGCAATGAGATTTCTAATCTATTCTTCATAGTTCAAAAATAGTTTTATCGGTTTTAATGCTTTTTCTATCGCTATAAAAATCTGCGTATATAGAAAAATGGAGGACCCTTAGGTCCTCCGTCCGGTCGCAGGCATCGCAAGTTTCTGCAACCTGATCACTGACAAGCATTTTAATACGAGTCTTTCTAAAAGACAAGTGCTTTCTGCGAACATTGTCCATTTGCACCATGACTCCTGCATTAGTTCCAAGATTACTTATAAAAACAATCTACAGTTTGGAAAAATCTATTCCAAACCAATTGGCAATTTTGCTTTGAATGTTCTCTCTTTCAAGCAGGTTCAATGGTTTTCTAATAATATCTTCTTGTTTCTACCTTAAGATATTATGAGAAAGAATGCTTTCCCTATTAAAGACTTTCAGGATAAATTCCAACAAATGAGAGCAGCGGAAGTACACGGAAATCATGTAAAACAATTTTCATTTTCTGGGCTTTTTGCCCCTTAACAGAATGATCTTCTTATAACCAATTACCGTTCCTGTGTAAATACTGTTCCATATTTCCCCCTCTTTAACAAATATCTCAAATTTTTCCACTCTCTGACTATAGCAGACAGCCTCTTTTAATACCAGATACCCTAAGTTGTATGAACCGTCCAGACAAATGGTTATTTCTACTGGCAGTTCGCTGCTTTCAGGCTGAAACCAGGTTTCTGAAGTATCATCTGTCAAATCAGAAACCGGATGCGTCGGATCTTCATTTTCTGAAAAAATATGTGCTGTACTCATTAAATTATGAGTAAAAGATTTCTTTTTCCAACTTCCAAATTCTTCCAGACGTTTAACATCATTTTCATGAAGAAGCCCGTTTGGCATAGGTGGAATATTTAACAAAAAGGTTGCATTTCCTCCAACAGCCCCAATATAGATATAGATCAGCTCCTCCAGACTTTTCACCTGATCATCTTCTTCTGGATGATAAAACCATCCAGGTCTTATAGAAGTATTTACTTCTGCCGGATACCAGATCAGATTCGTTTCACCTTCAAGCGCTCTTCTGCTTCCAAGATCTTCCATGTCGCTGGTGATCCGGCGCATTCTAAATTCCTTATCATCGGTCTGCTGGCTTCTTTCCTGTACACTCTCTGCAAGTGCTGTACGTGCAGGAACAACACTCCACTCAGATTTTCTTACATCGCCAGCTTCATTTCCGCACCACCTGATATCCGGCCCACACACACAGATACATGCGTCTGGCTGATATTTTCTGACACATTCATAATAGCGTTTCCAGTCATATATCTGTTTTTTTCCATTTGGTCCTTCTCCGCAGGCACCATCTAGCCAGACACTAAAAATATCTCCATAACCGGTGAGAAGCTCAGTCAGCTGTGCCAGATAGTAATCATCATATTCTTTTCCGCTCCGTAACAAGGCTTGTTGCGATCCCATGGTGAAAGATAAATTCCAAATTCATCCCATAACGACGGCATTGCTTCAGACACTTCCCAGACCACATCTCCC
>ENA-OQAZ01000265-OQAZ01000265.1-human-gut-metagenome-genome-assembly--contig:-NODE-265-length-29809-cov-5.154774_pt1 | contig 29809 bp, 29 predicted proteins | sample MGYA00242737_ERZ504531 | MGnify/ENA primary metagenome ERZ504531 (study PRJEB26092, sample SAMD00036244) | human gut metagenome | host: Homo sapiens | study: EMG produced TPA metagenomics assembly of... | reverse complement strand
TTTGTTTCATGTGTGTCAATATTATTTATCACATTACAAAAGTGAACTATTCACATTCAAACAGTATTTCCACAACAAACCGCTTCCCCTCAAGCCTTGCTTCAATACTCCGCCATTCTCTCCACAAGCTCCTTTGCAATCGAAAGTCCAAGCCCGCTCGATGATATGCTCCTCGCTTCATCAGCCTTGTAAAAGCGCTCAAACACCTTGTCCACGTCTATATCATCAGGATTTTTACATCATTTGAAACCAAAATATGGACAATCCTATTTTTTGAAATACGCTCGTAATCTGAAGCCCTGCAATTGCACGAATCCTGTTGCCTCATCTGTATGCAGATGCTCTTCTGCCCATGCACCAACGCATTTTTTATTACATTCTGAAACACCCGCCTGAGCGCCTGCACATTTGCAGTGATAAATATCGTATCCTCACATATATCAAGTGACGGCTCAATGCCCTGCTTTTTCCACTCCTCATAATACGAAAACACTGTCTGCTTTAAAAGTCTGCTGACACAGCAATTAGACAGCTCTAGCTTGAAGCTGTCATTTTTAATCTTTGTGAACATAAAAAGCTCCTCGAGCATATCCTTAAGGCTTGTGATGCGCTCCTGGATGATATCTATATAATGCTCCTGCGCACTCTTGTCAGTCTCATCCCTAAGCAGCTGAAAATAGCCATCCAGCGAGGTAAGCGGAGTGCGGATATCGTGCGACAGGTTTGTGTACGTGTCAGATATCATCTGCTCCTTTTTTGCCGCCGCCTCACGCTGCCTGTGCCATTGCTCTAAAAATCTGTTTATGCGCTCCTTAAGTCTTCCGATATCAGCCATGTTGGTATCGGTTAAAAGGAGCATATTTGTATCCTTTTCGCATAAAAAATCAAGCTGTTCATTAATGTCACGAAGCTGTGCCCTTATTTTTACGAGCACAGCTATTAAGACAGCTACCGAAACTGCAAGTATTACAGTCAGTATTTTCCAAATCATGTTTTATTCCTCATTCAAAACACATTATATATCCCTGCGTTTAAATACACCGTACACTGCAATCAGTGACACCACTGCCCACACAGCGGCCACTGCAAATGCACCGCCTACGGTCTTTGCAGACGCACTCAGATCAAGCTCAGAAATCTGATTAACAATAAGGTAATCATTTATATCAAAGTTCTTTACTCCGATTTTTTCAATAAGTATATTGATTCCACTGAAAATCAGTGTAAAGATACCTGTACACATGCACACAGCGATAATCATGCTGATTACATTGTTTTTTATAATGATTGCCATTGCCATGACAAAATATACAAATAAAAGTGTGACCACATACTGGCTGCCAAGCATCTTAAAGAAATCTGCTGCATCTCCGAATTCTGCTCCATGTAAAAACAGCGGAGTCGCGATACACTGGACAATCACATCAAGTGCCATGGCCACAAAGGTAAATACCGAAAGCGCTATCATCTTTGAAAACAGCAGCACTCCACGGCACTTCACCTGTCCGCCTACGCTCTTTATATAGCCGCTGTTTAGGTCTGCTGTTGAAAAGAGCACCGTAAATATCGCAAGTAAAAGTGCCAGGTCAAGACCTGCTATATCGCTTTCAACCATATCGGCTATGGTCGGCACCTCATCTGACATGTCGGATTCATCCATTTCAAGCCCGACTGTTGCCGTTGGTCCATTTGACGATTCCGCTGATGCTGTATCGTATTCATCTGCTATCTCACTGTCTGACTCACTTACCATAGTGACATCATCAGTTGTTTCCACGATGCTCTCTGTCGCCATGCTTCTGACAAGAGCTGTCATACCGCTCATAGCTATTGCGAGTGCCATAGCTATTACAAGTATAACATAAGCTGACTTTGTATGTATCAGTCTGTAAATATCCATTCTTACCGCATTAAACATTTGTCGCACCTCCTGTGATACTAAGGAAATATGTCTCAAGCTCCATTCCTGTGACCGCTAGCTGTGCCACCGAAACTCCTGCTGTGACCAGCGCTGTATTTAAGGCAGCGCTATCATTCAGGCGCTCATAGACATCTATATGATTTTTGTCCACTATCATGTAGTGCACAAAGCCCATCTTATCGAGCACAGGCACTGCTTTATTTGGATTGTCCACTGTCAGTGTAATCTTCTCACTGCACTTGGAAAGCAGCTCCTCTCTGGTAATTTCCTGAAGCAGGGCTCCATTATTTATAATGCCGTAATCTGTGGCAAGCTTTGAAAGCTCCTCCAATATATGGCTTGAAATAAACACAGTCATATCCTGCTGTGCACACAGATTCTGAATCGTATCACGCACCTCTGCAATTCCCTGTGGATCAAGTCCGTTGATAGGCTCATCAAGCACTAAAAGGTCAGGCTCTCCAACCAGCGCCATGCCGATTCCAAGCCTCTGCTTCATACCAAGTGAGAAATTCTTTGTTTTTTTCTTTCCCACATTTAACAGACCTACCTTATCAAGTATGCCCTCTGCATAGCCCTTTTTACTGATGCCGAAGAGACGGCACTTCATCTCGATATTTTCCTTCGCCGTCATGTTTGGATATACACCGGTGCCTCAATCAGGCAGCCCACTCTTGAGCGTACCTTTGACAAATCCTTTCCAGCGTATCCAAACATGGATATCTCTCCGCTTGTCGGCTTTGCCAGACCACCGATCATTCTCATACAGGTAGTCTTGCCGGCACCGTTTCTGCCGATAAATCCATAGATTGCACCCTTTTTGATGTGGATATCCACATTGTCAACCGCTTTCTGGTGTCCATACTGCTTGGTCAGTGCCTTTGTCTGCAATAATATTTCACTCACAATCAAATCTCCTTTTCTTTTATTCCTTAGCAACCCTTTAATCATAATATAAATGTAAAATCCTAATACATCGCTAACAAAAAGTAAAAAAAGAGTAAAGCTTGTTTACCTTTACTCTTTCATTTTGTAACCGATGCCCCACACTGTCTCTATGTACTCGTCATCGGTCAGCTTTTTTATCTTCTTTCTGATATTGCTGATGTGCACATCAAGAGTCTTTGTCTCGCCAATATACGGCTCATCCCAGGCATATTCAAATATGTCCTCCTTGGCAAACACCTGTCTGGGATGCGCATGAGAAGCTCGAGTATGGCAAACTCCTGCTTTGTGATGCCGTCAACAGCGTTATCTGCCACGTAAAGCTGTCTTGAAATCCGATCAAGCACAAGCTGTCTGTGCTCTATTTTAGCAGGACCCGCTATGTATGTATTTGCAGTATCTCCCTGCCCGGTCTCATTATCTGCTTTTATCTGGTTTTCCCCTGCCTTTCCCGACTTTGAAGGTACATCTGCACCGCATGACGCAGCTGCACAGCCACTCTGGCAACGACCTCCTTTATCTCAAACGGCTTTGTGATGTAATCATCAGCGCCTGCCACGAGCAGATTGATTTTCTCATCCAGCTCATCCTTTGCCGTAAGGATTATCACCGGAAGTGACGCATCCATCTGCCGTATCCGTGCCAGAAGCTCCTCCCCTGAAAGCCCCGGAAGCATCAGATCCAATAGCACAAGCGCATAGGCTTCCCTGTCCAGCTTAAGCAAAAGCTCTCCCTCTGTGCCTGACCATGCCTGTCTTGTCCTATATCCGGCTTTTGAAAGCGCTGTCGCAAGCAGATCATTAATGTCCTTGTCATCCTCTATTATGAGTATCTCCCCGGATTTGTTGTCTGTCATAATATTCCCTTTCTCTATCTGTTGTACCACTTCATAACTTTTTATATTCTAGAAATATCCCTCGACTCCCTGCACCAGTCCGTCTGCCAGATTTTCAAGTGTGGCATCGCTGTGGTCAGAGCATGCGTTGCCAAGCTCTACATCCACTGACGGAACTGTACTGTATGAGGTCTGTGTCAGGTCTATTGCCATAGAGCCATTACCGTTTATCTTTGCTCCATGAGCACGCAGTCCTTCTATCAGGCTTGCCCCAAGTGCATCATGCTGCTGCCAGTGTGATGCAACCGGCTCCATACCCTTTATGCCGCCCGGCACTGATATGTAAAAGCAGCCCTTATCGTAGCTTAGTCCGTCGCCATCCCAGTGCAGAGCAATATGACAGTCTGCCGCATTATTGCAGATGACAGTACGTGCCACATTGTCAAGCTGTACATCGCTTCCGTCCCTTACCATAAGCACATCATAGCCTGCCGCAAGCAGCTTGTCCTTTAATATCTGCGCCATACGGAGTGTGACAGAGCTCTCCGGTGTACCGTCATTAAAAGACATACCACCTGAAACTGCTACTGCTTTTGTTGCGCCTGCGCCTGTTGTACCACCTGTGGTCTTTGCCGAGCCGTCCGGATGGCAAAGTGTCTTCACCGAAGTGCCTCCGCTTGTACCGTGTCCAGCATTGACACCTACTACTATGTTTTTGCGGTTTGCTGTAGCCTTGTACATAACCGCACAGCCTGAATTTATCGCAGAATGATCTGCATACTGCCATGAGGGATCGAGGTATACCGATTCTCCATTCTCATAGGATGCTTTTTCTACATACCGGTAAGAGGAATTATTTTCACCTGAATTGTCCTGCTCCTCGTCCGGCTGTTCGGCAGTCTGTTCTTCCTGCTGCGCTTCTGTCTGTTGTGTTTCTGTCTGCTGTGTTTCTTTTGCAGCCTCTGTCACGGCTTCCGTTTCCGTAGGCATCTCGACCTTCTCTACAGCCTGTGTCTCTGTTGCAGGCTCTGTCGGTGTATCCTGTGCTTTTTTGCCACATGATGCGAGGGTAAATATCATCATGCCTGTAAGTAATATTGCTGTAAATCGTTTCATTTATTAAAACTCCATTTTCTTTTTACTACATTATAGACAACCCCATGATATTGTTCAAGTATTAGGCAACATTACTTTCATTTTAGGGTCAGTTTTAAATAGTCAATAGAAATTGTAATTCCTCTAAAAATCAGTTATACTATATGTGAATGTATCGAACATATTTTAACCGGGGAGGCTCACATGGAAATATTAAACTGCCTGTTGGAATCGAAAATTTTGAAGATATACGAAGGTCTGGATTTTATTATATAGACAAAACTATGCTTATCGAGCAGACTTTAAACAATTGGAGTAAAGTAACGCTGTTCACCCGTCCAAGGCGCTTTGGAAAGACTCTTGGCATGAGCATGTTGCGCTCATTTTTCGAGATTGGCACGGACAAATCACTGTTTGACGGATTATATATTTCACAAAATAAATCTCTTTGTGATGAGCATATGGGCAAATATCCTGTGATATTTATTTCACTTAAGGATGTCGAGGGTTTATCATATGATGAGGCATTTCAGGTATTCTCCAGAATTATAGGAAATGAAATCAGCAAATTCTCCTTTTTGGCAGAAAGTGATAAATTGACAGTTTGGGAAAAAGAACAGTTCAAAGGATTACTTTATATAGAAAAAGGAAAGTTCATTTTTGACAATGCTACATTTACCACTTCATTAAAGCTTCTCTCCAAGCTTTTATATAAACATTACGGCAAAAAGGCAGTCATCCTGATAGATGAATACGATGTGCCACTCGACAAAGCATACCATAACGGCTACTACCATGAGATGGTCTCTCTTATCAGAGGCTTGTTCGGACAGGCGCTAAAGACCAACGATTACTTACAGTTTGCTATTTTGACAGGCTGTCTTCGCATATCAAAAGAAAGCAGCTTTACAGGCCTTAACAATTTTGAAATTGTTTCAATCATGGATTCAATGTATGACGAGTGCTTTGGCTTTACAGATAAAGAGGTTCAGGAAATACTTAAGTATTTTGATCTTTCAGAGCATTATGCAGATGTAAAAGAATGGTATGACGGATATCACTTTGGAAATGCAAATGTATACTGTCCTTGGGACGTGATAAATTACGTGGATCTGCTCAGATTGGAGCCTACTGCAAAGCCACAGGATTTCTGGTCAAATTCAAGTGAAAATGCTTTAGTCAGAAACTTCATTGACAAGGCCAATGTCCAAACCAAGTATGAGATAGAGTGCCTGATAGCAGGCGAATACATTGAAAAAGAAATATCCCTGGAGCTGACCTACGATGAAATCGACAAAAGCATTGCAAACCTGTGGAGTGTGCTCTTCACCACCGGTTACCTGACCAAGCAGGGCGTGACTGACGATGGCAGGGTGCGTTTATCAATACCAAACCGCGAGATTAAAAACCTTTTCATAAAAAAAATCCGCGAATGGTTCAGCGATACAACTGCAAATGACGGAAAGACACTTGAACAATTCTGCAATGCATTTGTGGATAAGGATACCGAAAAAATAGAAGAGCTTTTTGGCGATTATCTTTGGAATACAATAAGTATAAGGGATACCGCAGTTGCCAAAGATAAAAAAGAAAATTTCTACCACGGTATCCTGCTCGGTCTGCTGGGCTACAAAGCAAGCTGGCTCATCAAATCAAACACCGAATTGGGCACCGGCTACAGTGATATCCTCGTTGAAGTTCCAAACAACCGAACCGGCATCGTGATAGAGCTTAAATATGCCGAAAATGGCGATATGAATGCAGCCTGCGATGAGGCACTGAAGCCGATTGAAGAAAAATCATATGTGGATAAGCTGAAGCAGGATGGCATGCGCAATTTCATCAAATATGGAATTGCATGCTTCAAGAAGGATTGTAAGGTTGTTGTAAGTGAATAAGGCACTCATTAAAACACTCACAAGCGTAGAGAGACTAACTCTGCGCCTGTTCAACTGACACTTTACTTGACAAAATGGATACAAAATTCTGCTTTATATACCCGCTGTCACAAAGTATGATAGCATTTTTCTGTGATGAAAATCCAGGCATAAACTGATGTACCATAGATGTAGCAAACTCAAGATTGTATTCTTTTTCTACCACATTCGGTATCCTAATTGTATCACCAGATATGATATCAATTTACCACTTAGCTGCCATTAAACCTCCATATATAGGCAAGTCTTTTTTTCCTTATTTTCTAGTTTATTATCTCAATTAAATGAGCCAATGGCATGGATATTTCTTTACATCTGGTGCTAAACATAAATGATTAGAGTAAACGAAGTAAAACGTCATTGTTTTTCGCTTTAACATGGCCTTGTGTATCCCCTTCCTTCTATGGCCGTCAACTTCCCATATCTAACAGGATCTTTGTCCCAACTTCATTCGTTTGGGTTCGATTACAGTTATATTTTATGCTGAGCAGGAAAAATATGGGAAGTTAGCAATTATACTTTTTTTACTAAAACAGCCTATTGTGAAAACACATAGTTAATATGGATATACTTTCTCAACGTTCTCTTCATAAACTCACATCATACCTATTAAACCATACCTACTTAACTTTTAATTTCTTTCCCCCAAAAAAATAAAAGCGAATCCCCATCATCGTATTATATATTTTTTGCATTCACATTGAATTTCCTCAAATAGCACTTTGGGATCTAATGTTTCTCTATATTCATCGAACATTTTTATAAATTTATCATTACATTTTTCACAATTCGATGGACCTGCAATAGGTTTTGGTGTATCTGAAAAATATGCCAAACGCACTATTCCCCTATTTAATGCTATAGCATTCTTTAATAATTTTTGAATGCTCCAAAATGAAAGTGGTTTATATCTACCATTCTTATATAAATTATACATATCACTATTCTCTACAATATAACCGCATTCCAATTCTACTGCATAAGCCCCCTTATCAAAACTATCTTTTATTGTTTTCATAGCATCATCAATAGCTTCATCATCTGTTATATATGGAATTGGTGGTTTTACAAAAACATAAATTAATACATGAACATTAAGATCTAGTAAAATATTCATAGCCTTGATATATGTATTTTCGTCTAAGCCTTTTTTATGTATTTGGTTTCTTATATATTCATTAGAACTTTCTACTCCAAATGCGATTTGTAATTTTTTGTTACCTAAACAATCTAAAATATCTTTTATGCTTTCTTTTGTAACTAATTCAGGTCTTGTCTCAATACATACCTCTTTTATATTTTGATAATTATTTAATTCGCTTATCAGCTCACATCTTTCTTTATATGGAATTTCAAAAAATGATCCTCCCACAAAAAAACTTATTCTATCAATATTTTCCGCATATTTTTTAATTTCTGTTTGCAAAATTTCAACATATGTATATGGAGCTGTTGTAGTACGCATTTCATCCACTAACGTCTGATATCCACAATAAGAACACCCATCTGTTTTCTTTGCCCAATAGCACCCTACTGGCAAAATTATAATCAATTCATTTTCTGTCTTATGTGTTTTTGGATTTCCCATTTTTCTTATATAACTCATTTCATATTTATCTGTTATAACTGGTTTCATATTATTCATTATCTCCTTATTTTCATTTCGTTTTTCCATCTAAAAGTGCACATATTATTTTCCTTCTTACAAAGACATTTTTCCCGTTCTAATCCAGATTTTAAATATTTGCTCCTTATAAAATCAATATCACATAATACTTCTAAAAATTCATAAATTCCAGCCTTTAAACAAAATATGTGAATAGGACAACGTAATGTATTATTTCCAAATGATATATTATCCTTTCCTTCAACAAAATAAACCAAATAATCATCTTTAAACAACGAATATTGACTTTTAAAAGCTGCTACTTTTATTTCTTCTATATTTTCTTTAGAAAACATTTGACAATTCATCTTTTCCCAATATTCCTCTCCATACGATTTCATTACATTATCATAATTCTCTAATAATACATCACGTATTATATCGAAACTAAGAAAATTTCTAAATGTCATATAAATCGAACAATATATTATAACTTCATCCATTACTTTCAGCATTTCGGAATCAAAGTCTACATCCATTGTTTTATAAATTTTACACAAATTGTGTTTTAGTTTCCTATAAGAATCATTAATTATGCTTTTCGATGTTTTATTATCATTGCGAATTTTACAATATAATTGACTTATTAATTTCTTTTCATCCATTAGTCATCCTTTTCTTTCATAAGAATAATTATTGATATAATACTAACAACTGTCGATATAATACTAACGCCAAAAAAAAGCCAATAACATTTAAGCCCTAACATCACACCACCAATATATATGCCTAATGTTTCAGAGAGATTACAAGAAGCTTGTATTACCCCACTTATACGTCCATGAAAATTTGAATTTGTCTTTGACAAGACAATGTCATACACATATGACGTTAGTAATTCAAATAAGCAAATATATGCAAAAACACAGCATACTTGTATATACAGATTATTCCATACTACCAATATTATATTATCTAAAATGATCAATACAACCATTGACATAATACACTTTATTGACTTAAATTCCATTTTTGAAACAAAAAAAATTGTAATTCCAGAACAAAAATTGATTAATGCATACATATATGCAATATTTGAAACATCAATATTATACCGATTATAAAAATACACATTAATAAAATTAACCAACAATGGTGCAAATCCTAAACATAGAAAAGCTACTATTATAAGTATCCAATATCTTTCCGAAACTAACTTTTTTAGGTAAAAATTCCTTTCTTTACTTTTTTCTCTACTTTTACTAGCTATGTTATCATGTAATGTGAATACAATAATAGAGACAATGTATAGAATCGGAACAATTAAAAGTACATTTTTTATTGATATACTGAATTGCTTTCCAGTTAATAGTCCGGCTAATAACGCTCCAATTGTTAAAGAAATAATATTAATAGCACGATTATATACAATAAAATTTCTATTTTCTTCTGTTTTATAAGTCATAAGTATAGGTGGTACTATTGTTATTAGACCTGCTGCACCAATCCCATATATAACTGAAACAACATACATTACAATTTCATTAGATATAACAACTTCACCAAATATACATATAGCACATATACTTGAGAAAAATAGCATCAGCTTTTTTTTGTTATACCTATCAATTGTAAAACCTATAAAATAACTTGATACTGCCATTGAAAAATTGCCAATTGCAAGAAACTTTTCTAAAAAAGCATTTGAAAAGTTACTATTTTCCAAAATATAAATATTAAATAATGTATTAAACATTCCAAGTCCGATTGTTCTTAATATAAATGAATAATTAAAAACCTTAATATTCCTTTTCATTTTTATCATCCTATCAATTTTCTATAATTCAGGAACATATAAATATTTAAATATTTTGTCAGCTCCCCTACGTATTTTTTCTTCGCAACATTCATATCCTAAATATGCTATATTAATTTTACTATTAATGCTATATTCAAGAAAAATATTATAAGCATTTACAATTCCAGACCACTCCCGTAAACTTTCATTCATATTTCCCGCAATCGTATAAGAAATTTTATCTGATTTTAAAATCGTTACATACTGAACCAATTTATCATTCTTAAAAAAACCAATTGTGTCACTTATATTATTTTTCTCTAGTTTTAAAATATATTGCAGCAATGATTTTGGCATTTTATATAGACTTAGTCTATTTAATTCACAAATTTCATTATAATAAGTTTTATAATTTATCTTTCTTATACTTACCTTATTTTTTATAAGTCTACCCCTATCATTTTTTATAGTATGTCTTACTTTTGAGTTACTTTTTTCTAAGTATTCATCCATTGATGAAACATCTATCTTAAAATACATATATGGTGGTTGTTTATATATATATCCCTTATTGTATTTAGGTTTCTCAAACAAAGAATAAATTAAAAGCCATTTTTTATCCAAAAATAAATTTTGCAAATATCTTGTAACACTATTTTCTATATCCACAATATTTTCTTTCATTTTAGGAAACATTATTAAAACTATTTTTTTATATCCTAATTTTTTGATATTTTCTACAATATGCTCTCCGAAAAATTTCTTTAAATATTGTACATACCATTGTTCATTTACCGATTCACCGAGATTTTTAAATTGATACATAATACAAAAAATAGTCTTTCGACTTATTATCTTCAAATAGCTTACACTATAGACTGAATATTTTTCATTATATATAGCATAATCATAAACCCCATCTGATAATGCAAAATCCAATCCATATTTTTCCCATTCATTCTGAGGAATTTCTTTTATAGATTTATAATGAACTATTTCCATTAACCAGCCTCCCCATCGTCAAACTATACCCTAATGATTCTTGATCAAGATAATACCCATCCTTACAAAGTTCCATAGGTTTGCACCCCTTATTTAGAAACATTTTAACAACATGGTCTCTCATCAAAATTTCATCATTAAGTTCAAGGCACGGTACATCTTCAATTCTTTTAAAAGATCGACTTAATGATGGAATACGACTACACATGCAAACCTTTTCAACATTTTTATAATATCCTTCAATAATTTTATCCATGCCCATACTAAACAAATAATTTCCCATATGTTTTTCAATAGATCCAATAGACACTCCAAACAATAGCTTGCCATCATTCTTAAAGTTTTCGCATGTTCCATTATCACAATAATCAAACCAAGAATAATATTTTTTTCTCTCATCAATCCTAATATAATACATATATGAGACTAATTTTGCATTATGGTACAGTCTCCATAAACCATTTGGAAAAATATTTAATCTTTTTTTAATAAGTTCGAGTGAGGCTCCAAGTTCTTTTTTCCACGCACACTCCTCCAAATTTCTAATTTCTTTGCTAACACAATCTACACTTTGGTTACACAATCCATTCATTAATATATATGAATCCATCTATTTAACTCCTATATTTTCTTTTTAATTTTTCGGCATAACACACGCATAATTTTCTATCATATATCCCATTTGTTTCTTAATATTTTTTTCACCATAACTACTATAAATAATTTTATAATTATCGTTTATAGCTTGTTGAATCATATTAATATTCATCACAAAATAAGCATATGACTTTCTTATAAGTTTTTCATACTTATAATTTTTACCAAACATTCCAAAAACAACAGAATTGCTATTTTTCCAATACCCTGAAAACATTATTAATTCACTTTCTTTGAAAATGCCATACCATTCCACTTTTTGAGTTTCATCTAGATTAAGGAAAAAATCATCACATTCTCTAAAATCTTTATGCCTATCGCAAGTCTCAATATATAAATCTATCATAGTACTTTTTTCATTTTTAATATCTAATTTTCCAAAAGAAACGTCCCCAAAATCATTAAAATGTTTTAAACATTTATTTAAAAAAATTCTATTCTTACTTTTCAAGCTATGTAAATAATCGTCCAAACACATAAATGACGCTATGTCAAGTTTACTATTATATGAAACTGTAACTAACTTATAATCTGGAAAATATACATCAAATATATATGAATACTGTTCTTGATTAACTAAAATTATACTTTTACTTAAGTTAATATCAGACATTACAATAGCTATAAACTTTTTTTTTCATTTCATTGCTATTTATATTAGGTGCAAAAACCAAGCAATTTATATCTGATTTTATGTCTGCTAAAAATCTGAATAATTCTATATACGACTTAAAGTAATCATATAATATTCCACATTTCAAATTGTTTATATAAGGTATTTCATATCCCATGCATTTCAAGTAATCATATGGGTCTTCATTATAATTAATTTTTATAAAATCAATAAATGCTAAACTGGTCTCTCTCCATTCACCTTCAATTATCAATTATTTTCTCCTATCTAATAAAATTTCTAATGTTTAAATTTTATCTTATACTAAAATGATTAAATAGCAATGATAGATACATGAATGACACGAATTCGTACATGTTTGACATTCAATCAATAATTTTTGCAAGAATCAACGAAATCGCTACCGAAATATTAGCAGCCATAACACAAAGCACTATTTCATTTTTCATTACTCCAAAAATTGCTGCTATAACAATTACAATTAAAATGATAGTCTGAAATCCCCATGTATTTAATTGTTGCTTATGCTTTTCTTCTACTGTTAATGGTTTATTTTCTGCTTCAACCGGAGCCAATCTCAGTACAGTTAACACTGCTACCATATATAGCACCATCAAACACCATATATATTTTTTTCCCAATGCCAATGCAGACAACACAAATACAATAAAGGTAATCTGCGTATACAAGATACATTTAAGATGACTACGTGCATGATATCCTCCAGCTGTCAACCTCAACGGAGTATACACTGCTATGTACGGAATAAATGCTATAGGATATCCTATAACGTAATATGATAATATAACCATAAAAGCAACATTTATTAATGTAGACAAAATCAATTCCATACCATAGCAGTATGATTCCTTATCATCAGTCTTGATTATTGCATTTTTAATCCAAAACTCAACAATTAGTGTACTTGCTTTCTTAATCATTTCTTTTTTTCAATGAGTCTGGGATATCTGGCTGATGTGAAAAAAAGAAACATGTTGCATTCACAGAGACAACAGCAAGTACCATTGTAAATGTTGCAACGATTTTTGAAAATTTTACTATACCTTTTTTAACCATAATTCTTTGCTCCTTTGTTTTTATTCTTTACACTCTCAATTCTACTCAACATCACTGTATATACAATAGCTCATGCACTAATGACATAAATATACACACCTTTTGCAAATATAGTAGTATTACTATCGCAAATGATAGTAATACTATATTCAAAATATTAATTTTTTTACCTACAATATCTATAGTTTAAATATGAAGGCAGGTAAATCATGCAGGATACAGAATTCATAAAGCATATAGGAAAAATCATACGTTTCTACCGTTTGAAAAATAATCTAACACAAGAACAATTAAGTGAATATGCAGACTGCTCCTGCGGATTTATTGGTCAAATTGAACGTGGTGAAAGCAAAATTTCACTTTCTGTTTTATCCAAAATAATCAATACTCTCAAAATAGACGCAAATGAATTGTTTTGGAGCACCGATACACATACTTCTGAAAGTCAGCAATTGGATAATCAGATAGCTCTCTATGCCAAACAATTATCAATTGACAAAAAACATATTGTTCTCAATCTGATGGATGATTTGAAAAACCTAAATTAATCTTGTAATTTCAAAATTTATAATCTATAATCTTCATAGCTTAATTGTTTTGATAAGAGGATTATTTTTATGAATATTGCTATTTGTGATGATGAACAACAAGATATTGATATACTTTACAATTACTGCAAATCATGCAAATTACCATACAATATTTCTACTTTCTTGTCTGCCTCTGCCCTGCTTGAGGCTTTTAAATCCCAATTTTATGATTTAATTTTTCTTGATATAGAAATGGATAAGCCAAATGGTTTTGAAGTTGGCTCTATTTTAGCAGGATATTCTCCTCGTCCCGTAATAGTTTTTACGACAAACGCACTGCAGTATGCAGTCCGAGGATATGGAATTGCTTTTCGATTTCTATGCAAACCGATAACGATTACAATGTTTCAAAGTGTTGTCAGGGAGGCTCTTGAGAGATTCTTCCGCAAAAGGCAGCGGTAACATGTGTTCAACTCAGAAAATGATTTCTATAAACGATGTCATATATTTTGAGAGTCTGAACCGGCACATTATTTTTCATTTTGCAAATACATCCACATTGGAGATAAAGGATTCAATGGAAAATATGATTTCAGTTTTTTCATATCCTTCATTTGTACAGATTCACAGAAGTTATTGCATCAATTTGAATTATGTGGACAGCTTTACACCACTTGCTGTCACTATGACTGACGGCTGCAAAATTCCACTTTCTCGGAAAAAACAGACCATTTTCCAAGAGCGCTTTAACAATTTGATACGAGGTACCATCAAATGAATTTTCCAATTGAAGTATATACCATTATTATAGAATGCCTGCTTATTTTCTACTTCTTTCATAAAGAGGTTAGACCTGTATACCCTTCCCGCAGATATATTATCCTATTTTGCATATCACTCTTTGCGGTCATAATGCTATCAACCCTATATACACCTATGTTTATACGGCTTGTCATTATCAGCTTATTTTTGTTTTTATGCTATACTTTCTGCTTCAAATGCAAAATATTCCAAATCACCTATACTATTATATTATTTTTTGTTACGTCGATGTTTTCCGATGTTATTGGTGCGTTTGTACTTTCCAGACTTGGAATTTCAATAAATGAACTTTTAGGAATAAGTGAAGGACGGCTTATCTACAATACCACAAGCAAGATTATTCATCTGTTTTTGCTAGTCATAATTATTTTATTTACCAATGCCCGATTTGATTCAAAGGCTCTACTGCATGCCATACCACTCATGCTCTGCAATCTGTCAAGCATATTTATTCTGTTTGCCCAGTACACTACCTTTATTGACAATGGTAAATACTCCACCTTTGTGATGACCACCATATGTATGCTTGTTATCAATATAGTGGTTTGTGGATATACGGAAATAGTAAAGAAATCTTATGAATTACAGAAAAATCAGCTCTGTATGCAGGAGCAGCTTGCCAAACAGGAGCTTTACTATCAGGATATCATTGCTCGTCAGGACGAATCCCGCGCACTTTGGCATGATATAAAAAAATACATGCTGGCAATGGAAAATCTGGTTTCTACGAAAACACGACCTGAAGCCGAAAGCCAGCTCTCTGCCTTAAAGAAAAAGTTTTCAAGCCTTGACCAAATGATTGATACCGGTAATTCCATTGTTGACGGCATCCTAAACTATGGCTCTAATAAAGCAGGCAGTCTGGGAATCTCCATAAACTTTAATCTATGGCTGGACACTGACCTTAACATTTCGCCTGTTGACCTGTACATAATCATCGGAAACACTATGGATAACGCAATAGAAGCCTGCGATGCTTTTCCGGCAGATCACAAACCATCCATCTCATGTACGCTGCGCCAGAAAAATCATGTGCTGCTTTATGAAATATCCAATCCTATTCCACAGGTTTCGGTTAAAAAAGCCGGAGTTATCCACGGATATGGGCTTGAAAATGTCAAAGAATGTGTAAATAGAAATAGTGGTTTTATCTCTGTTAAAAACGAAAATGATATATTTTGTGTCTCTATAACACTAAACGTTTAATATATCTTTAAATCCGCGATATCACAAGCTTTCCATCCTGCACATCAACCCTGACCTTATTAGACTCTATCCCCGCTGCCTCAAGCATCTCATCAGTGAGTTTTATCCTGTGCGCCTTGTCCAAAACCGTATATTCCATTGCAGGGTGTTTCTTCAATTTCTCCGTACTTACCTTTCCGTCAGATATAAGCACTGTGCGGTCTACACGGCCTGCAAGTGCCATATCGTGTGTCACTATGATGATGGTTATACCAAGCTCTTTGTTCAGCTTTTGAAACAGCTCATAGATTGTATCAGCAGTCCTTGTATCCACGGCTCCGGTCGGTTCATCCGCAAGCAGTATGTCCGGCTTATTTGCCAGTGCCACCGCTATCGCTGCGCGCTGCTGCTCTCCTCCCGATAGCTGAGCCGGAAGCTTATCCTTATGCTCCTGTAATCCCACTGCATTTAACAGTTTAAGGGCATAGCTTTTATTATTATCCTTGCGTTTTTTTATAATTTCTCTGTGTTTTAAATTATCGGTATTACCTGAATTTTCAAACATCATCACTGCCTCGACATTCTGCAGCACAGTCAGGTATGGGAACAGATTTTTGGCACTTTTCTGCCACACAAAGCCCACCTTGTCCCTGCGGTATCTCACCATTTCAGCTTCTGAATATGTGGAAATGTCTTTTCCGTCAATAGTGAGCACTCCCGCCGTTGGAGTTTCCAGTCCTCCTATCATATTTAAAAGGGTGGATTTTCCGCTGCCGGATTTTCCTATTACCGCAAGCATCTCCCCTGTTTCCACCGTCAGGTCAAGCCCCTCCAGTGCCATCACCTTTTTATCGTCTGTCTCATATATTTTTACCAGTCCATCGCAGTTTATCATCTGGTTTTCCCCCCTTTTAATTTAAATTACTATGCCGTCACTAAGCTCAAACACTTCATCTCCCAGCTCCATCAGGTTCGGATCATGCGTGGTCATAACTATTGTGATGTCCTCATCATCTATCAACTCACGGAACAATCGCATGACTTCAAATCCAGCAGCGGTATCGAGTGCTCCTGTCGGCTCATCCGCAAAGACCACCTTCGGGCGATGAACCACAGCGCGCGCTATCGCAACTCTCTGCTGCTCACCTCCCGATAACTGATCCGGCATATGATCCATGCGTTTTGAGAGTCCGACACGCTCCAATAGCTCTGATACTCTGTCATGCGTATTCTCATTTATCACCTCGTTTTTTGCATCTCCAATGTCATTATCCATATCAGTCAAATTCTTCCGTATCTGACGTTTATTTTTCGCAAGTCTAAGGGCAAATTCCACATTCTCATATGCCGTCATCGTGGGAATTAGTGCTATAGACTGGAATACAAATCCCATCTCATACCGCCTTAGCATTTCCCGGTCTTTCTCGGTCATCTGCCTAAGTTTTTATCCAGAAACTGCACACTTCCCTCTGTCGGCATATCAAGCGCACTAAGGATATTAAGAAGTGTGGTCTTTCCGGAGCCGGAACGCCCTTTTAAGATGGCAAGTGTTCCTTTTTTTATCTCCATGGATACTCCGTCAAGTGCGTGGACTGTTGTACCATCTCCCGCCTTGAAATATCTTTTTATATTTTGAGCAATTATCGCATTTTCCATATGTCACGACCTCATTTACCATGCTATAAAAACTTTCTACCGACTACCACAAAATCATTTTTATCTGCTAACTATCTTCTCCAAGCCTTAGTGCCTGTGCTATCTTCATACTCTTAAGCAGTCTGCTGATAACCACATAGCATACGGCTACAGCCACGAAAAGTACTCCTGCAAGCTCCAGCATATCAGATTGATAAATATATACATTTACTCCGATATTGTGTTTCTGCGGCAGATATATGATCGATATGAGCCTTACAAACATCGCTGTTGCAGCTATACCTATGCCTGCTCCCGCAAGAAGCGGCAGAAATGATAAAAATATCTGCTCGTTTAAAAGCATTGCTTTTACCTCTCTCATTCTCATTCCCATTGCGCGTATATACCAAACTGCAGCTCCCTCTGTTTTAGTGTCATAACCCAATACAGCAAAAATCCTACTGAGCACACTATCAGTGAAAGTATAAAACTTAATGTAAACATACCGTTTGTGATCTGCACTGTGGCTGAGTTTTTATTCTCGTCTATAAGCTGCTGCGCGGATGTTAAATTTTTGTATATATCATCCACCGTTTTTCCTTTTGACAGGTTCATCCACACACTGTACGGTGTCATGCCGAACTTTTCCACAACCGTAGCATAATTTGCAACGATCAGGTATTTCTCCTGCTCGGTCACATTTTTGTCTGCATCTGTCTCATAGGTGTAACGCTCGTAGCCCGGAAAACCTTTTACTATGGCACATACCTTTACATTCTCGGATGCGTAGATCTGATCATCATCGACAGCTCCGGTACATACCTTGAGTAATTTAAGCTGTCACCAACTTTAAGTCCCAGAGCTTTTGCCAGATTTGAGGAAATGATGACTCCGTCCGGCTCTTTTGCCAGCTCATTCAGGTAATTGAACCAGTGCGCGTCATTAATATCATCATTTTGGTCACTCTGCAATTTCGCAGTCTCACCGAATTCTTTTGTGTTTATCGCCATAAGATATGCATCCGAAACCGAACCACTGCCTGCGGAAATGTCTACCCGCTCGTCCTCAAGCACACGCGTGACCCCGTCACAGATGCCCTCATTTTTGAGCGACTCGTATTTACCGAAATCAGGCTCGTCATACATCCAGCTTACAGAGCCATCTTTATTCTTCTGTATCCTGAGTCTGAAATCTTCGTTGTATATCGCATCACAACCCACATTGTAGACGATCCGTTTTTCCATATTGCTGTTCATGGTGCGCGCCATATTCGCGTCAAAAATACCGCCAGCCACTGTCATGATAAGAAATACTGCCAGAAATCCCTGATTGTATCTGGTTCGTTTCAGCTGTAAAAATGATGCATACATTGCCGGAGAAAAATGCTTTTTAAAGAGCCTGTCCACAAGCAGAATAATAAGTCCGGTAAGTCTTACGCACAAAAGTGCCGCTGCAAATATAAAAAGCGAATTGTCCAGTATCATGACAGGATCTATGCTCCTGTTCTCAAGAACAGATATCGCAAGCGTACTCTTCTGCTTGTTGTAATTGTAAAGCAGATATGCTGACAGAGCCAAAAGTATAACGTCTATAAAGCATTTCTCCCAAAGAGGCTTTTTCTTTGATATTCGTTCCTTGCTGTGCTCTGATATGGCATCCTTTGATTTTTTCCACACCGGAACTGTGATAAACAGCACCATGATAACTGCCGCTGCCACCGCATAGACAAGCATCTGCCATACAAATTTGTAAGTGCCTATATCCTTTGCCGTAAATCTTAAAAATCCGTCTGTAGATGCGGCAGCCCGGCACATTATATATCCGAGTACTATTCCAAGTACACAGCCCGCAAACGCTATTATTCCCGACTGCTGTAGGTACAAAATAAATACCTGTAATTTTGTCGCACCGCGGCTTCTTAAAACAAGTATGTCATTTTCCTCGAGCGAAAGTATCTGTGCAGATATCATTCTTATAAATAAAATCAAAAGCACAAGACACGGCAGCTCCAACGCCCAAAGCATCAGCTTTACCGTCTTCTGCTGTGTAAAAAAGCGCTCCAGCGTATCACGGATGTTGTCATTGTAGAGCTTGTCAGCATCCTTAAACTGCTCCATATAACCGTCATAAAGTGAGGCATTTTCCGTGTTGATCTGCCTGTAATCCAGCATGAGAAAATCACTGTAGCTGATATTGTCCTCGCTGTAATACTGCATCATTTCGTCAAAAACATCCTGCGAAACAAATATCACATCGCCCATATCCGAAAGCGTCTTGGCCCAATATGGATCGTTTATATCTTTTTCACGGCAGATCTGTTGATATGACGAAAGAAATTTCCTTTTTCCCACTGCCATCAGGTACATGTAAATAGACTTTTTCACCTGCTGCAAGTCCGTAGTGATCCATTGTCTTTTCGCTTATACTGCATTCGAATGTGGCTGTGTCAGTCTGAGATTTTACAACATCCGCGTACTCCGAAAGCCCCGGCAGATATCCTATTGTAAAATAATGGTTAAGTCCTCCAAACTCTGTATCTGCGCGTCCTCCTGAGAGTTTGATAAGCTGCTGTGAGGAAACCTTGTTTATATCCACATATTCAGTCCACTTCTTTTCGTATCCTGACAGCTTATCAAGCACTGACTGCGAATCAGGATAATCTGCCACCGCATATGTTCCCTCGCGGCTCATCTGTGCAGGAAACTCATTCTGCTGTGTGGCATGATCCGTAAAAAGTCTGTCGAGTATCTGATTGCCCGCGCCCTTTTCAAACATAGGGTGGCACACAAAAAGTGCTATAAACAAAGCCACTCCCATAAGCAGACACAAATTTAACCATTTTCTGTTTTTTAATTTATTAATTACGAAGCCAAACATATTTCATCGCCCTCATCAATACCGTAAAGCACAAGTGTATTGCTGCCTGATGTATAATCGCTCAATATTACCGGCTGCTTTACCACGCTGTCCCCATCAATTTTCCACACATAGTAGGATATATCATCTTTGTCCATCGGATTGACCTGCTTGTGTATGATCGAAGTCGGCACCACTACCACCTTTTTAAAAGAAACATAAGAAAACTTTACAGCAGATGCCCTGGTCAGATCATCCGGTATTCCATTGTCAAGTTTTATATAAAATGCTGCATTTCCATATCCCGAATCTGTGTTTCCGGTAATATGCACACCTTTATCATCCTGATTTATATATCCCTTTTGAGCAACACTACCGTAACCGGCAAAACCGATACAGCTTCCGTAGATCGTTGTACCGTCCAGCTCAAGTGATACGCGCTCTCCCACATCTGCTATATTGTCCTTATATACTTTATAGCTATTGCTATCCTTTACCTGAACCAGCAGTACGTCCGTGGAATTTCCGGTTATCTGCAGGATATCTGAGCCTTCCTCCACATTATCTCCTGCCTTGACACTCACCTTTGAAACTTTTCCATCATTTTTGGCATATACTGAAATATTTCCTTTGCCGTCATTTCCTGCGCTTATGCTGTCATATGCTGACTGTAGCTGGGAAAGCTGATAGGTGTGGTCTGCACAGGCAAGTTTTTTCTGCAGATTCAATAATTGTAAATTCAGTTTCAACTGCTGCTCATCATATGCTGTATCCGGCTTTTCATCCTGCCGGTTATTTTCTTCTGCGCTACTACCACCTTCAGATAAATCTTTTATCTGTTTATCGTAATCAGCAATCTTCTGCGCATAGGATTCATTCTCCGAGTCGATCGCATTTTTCGCCTCTGTTATGGCAGCTTTGCCCTCTCCGGTATCCACCACGTAAAGCAGCATCCCCTTTTCTACCGTATCGTCCTGCTTCACATTGACCGATACGATCTGCCCTTCATAATCACAGGTTTCGGTTATCGTCCCTGCGTCAGATCTGCTGTAGCGCACACCGTAGTTTGCTATATCAAAATCAGACCTTGTTACCGTATATTTGCTATACTTTGTCGGAACCTGATCTGTAGAATTATAGTAGACCAGCTCCCCCTCTTTTAAGCCTCTGTGACCTGTGTATAGTTTTCATCAGACTCACCTGTTGTTATGATGCGTTTCTCGCGGCCGCCCTCATCATTTTTCACATAGACATATCTGGTATCGCCTTCCTTATAGATGGAATCTTTTCCCACGACAAGTGCCTGGTCCGCTTTTGTCTTTTCAAAATATACCGGATACATCTGTCCTGCCGTAAGAAACGGCTTTTCCCTGCTTTCCACGCACACATCCGGATAGCGGTTGTTTATCTTCGAAAGTACCAAAACCTCTGATGTATATTGAGACTCGGTGACATCATATTTTTCGCCATCGACTATCACATATTTCTTGTCATAATCACTGTATTTGTACTCATTTATGGCTGTATCTTTTATATCCAGCACAAGGTCATCCGTATCTGAGACAATGACTATATTCTCGTATGCCGCAGCAGACCTTCCATCTGTCAGCTTCTTAGTGTAAGTGACAAGACCGCTGTGGGCTGCCTTAAGCGTTCCATCATCAACAATCTGCTGATATAAAGCCATCTGCTCATTGATCTTTTGCACTCGGTATTCGTGAAGCTGCTTATCGTACCGTTCATTTTCCTGTTCTGTGGCAATCTGCGTATTGTAATCCTCTTCTGTGCTCTCTTTTTTCTCAATCTGTTCTGTTGAAAATTCGTCCGTATCCGCAGCCTGACTCTCCCATAATTTGATCTGCGTATCCGAGATCTGAGCGGATATCTCATATGTCTCATTCTCATGCGCCAGCGCATCCTTACATTCCTGCAACTGTTTTTTTGCCTCATCCACATCACAGACTGCAAGCACATCCCCTACATTTACTGTATCTCCCGGCTCCACATATATCTGTGAAATATTTACATTGGCACTGTAGTAATTGCAGTAATCCCTCGAAACTGCGGTAGCCATCAGCACCTGTATGGAGCCGATCGTACCGTATTCCACAGGTCTATAGGCTTCATTTAACGCTACAGGTTCTTCAAGCTTTGGTATGCTGCTTTCTGTCATTTTTCCACAGCCGCCTGCCACAAACGATACACATATCCCCAGTACTGCCAGTTTTTTTATTGATAAAAGGTTTCTGTTCTTCACTGCAAAACCACCTCATCCCCGCTTTTAAGTCCTTCTGTGATGATCCGGTAGTCTCCCACCTGATCTCCGGCACTTATCCATACCGCCTGTCTGTATCCATTCTCATCCAGTGTGTATACAAAATACCTGCCATCCTTCTCATGTACTGCGTCCTTTTGCACATACACAGCATTTTCTATAGCAGGGCGCGTCACTTCCATGGAAAATATCTGTGCATCCGATACTGCCGACATGTCCGATACCGGTTCAAAAACAACCTTTTTATCGTCCACCTCTTTTACCTTAAGTTCAAACTCTATATCAGATGCTGTTGCCGTGTATATATCACCTACATTAAAGTCATAACCTTCCGGTCTGTCAGCCTCGTAATTGCCGTTTCCGCTGATTTCTGTTATAAGATTGCTGCCCGGTTCAAAAACCCCCGCCAAAAGCGAATTGTTCATTGCTGTGATCGTGCCATCCTCGGATGCCGTGATCTGATATCTCGACAGTTTTTCCTCTGCCTCATCAAGATAAAGCTGCGCAACCTCTGTATCCTTATCAAGCTGGGCAATATCGCTTGAATAATCCTGAGTATCATCGATTTTCATAATAGCCCTGTAGTGCTCTGCCAGAAGCTTATTCTGACTGATCTGCCCGCTGTAGTCCTCAATCTTTTTCTGTATCTCCCCGGATTTAAAAGCCACCAGTATATCACCCTTTTTCACATGATCACCCACTGCCACATTTACCTTTTCGAGCGTAAGCTCCGTGTTTGTCGCACCATAGGAAAACCTGGTATAGCCCTGCGCGCTCAGACTGATGGTAGTCTGCGGTGTGAGTGAACCGCTCTGTACCGTAACTGTCTGGTATGATATTTTCTCGTAGGAAGCTCTGTCCGTCTGTGCAAGCTCCTTTTGTGCCGCCCCACATCCTGAAAATAAAATAGAGGTAATTGCAGTGGCAAGTGTCAAACGCCCTATATATTTTTTCTTTTTATTAATCATATATTTTCCACTTCTTTTCCAAATAAATATGAACCTGATCTATTATCTAAAAATGTAACTCCATGTATAAACTTTATTGCAGCCAATAACAGTATCTTATATTAGATCATCACTCCTTATGATCGTGCCGTCTATCGCATTCACATACACCGGATATCTGTCGTAGCCCTTATCCTGTTTTGACAGACACCATGCCGGAACATAAGTACATTTATCCTTGTCAGATGCATCCTTCAAACGGATATATCCGAGCTTTAGATTGTTGTAAGTGTGATTTTGTGTAAAATCATACTGATCTGAGTTTTTTGTCATGTCATCCTTGATGATCTCTTTAATAGTGTCCATTGACAAGAGTTCTACGTTTTTTGACTCATTTACAATATCAACCGGGTAAGAAACAGTAAATTCCGTCACTCCCTGATCCGTCACAATAAAGGAACTGCTGCCATATGGCATAAAATCATCATAGTTATCGGGTGTCTCCCATATATCCATATTCCGGGTGAAATCGAGTGACTTGCAAAACGCTATGCCATCCACACCCTCGCCATAATCTATGATATATCCCCAGGCTGTATCCTTTATGACGCTCTCTTTATCATCAGTTTTTACAGTATCATCACCATCCTCTATCACTCCTGCGCTCCACTCGTAGTCTGATGTTCCTATATATACCTGTGAAGCCATGCCTAATTTATTTTGAAATTCTTCTGCCTTTTTTATAGCTTCGTCTTTTGATAATGCACACTCATTATCATATGAAGATGTAGTATCTCCACCTGTAGAGCCTCCGTTAAATCCCTCTACACCTTTCTCCTCTGCAAAGGATGGTGGTCCGTAATAGCCATACTCACTATCATCGTATAATGTCCCCTCACTTCCTGCCTTAAGAGGCTGTGCTGAAATATATTCAAGAGAGCCGTCCTCAGCAATTCCAAATCTAAGCTCACAGAAAACATTACCAATATATCCCAGATACTCATTACAATCCGTATAATCTGTAGCTTTTTCACGCGTATCCAGTGCAGACGGTTCTGCCTTTTCATACTGTTCCAGCAGATCATTTTCACTTTTCATCACCCTGCTGACGCCCTCTTCTGTGATAAGTCCCGCATCAATTTCCTGCTGATACCCGGCAATCTCATTTTTTGCAACCTCCATGCTGTGATATATCTCTTCTTTCGTATAATGAGGTATGTCGTGATAATATACGGTACTATAGCCAAAATAAGCCTCTATCACACTCTTTTTGAAATCGGCACCCACCTTTATATTCTTCACCTCAACAACCGACATGCTTTTGCAGTCCGGCAGGGTAATGTCTGCTGAAATATCCACATCCACACTTTTATCCGATATCTCAACAGAAAAGCTGTCATTCCATTTCGTACTGTCGTCAAATGCACTTATATCACTTCCTGCTTTTGTGTTATATTTTCAGTTTCCATATTATAATCTACTTTTTTTCCTGAACAGCCGGTTAATGCTATTGCAAGAACCAACGCCGATATAATAACGTTTTTCCTCTTCATAGCCTCTCCTTTACAGTGAATTTTCCAAATTTATGATCGTTCCATCTATAGCGTTTACAAAGATAGCATTTTGCTCATTGGAGTCTACCATACGTGACAGTACCCACGCCGGAACATAGCTGTATTTTCCCTATTCACTGTCACTTCTTATCTTCAAATAACTAAGCTGCAGCTTATTGAATGTCGCCGCGGTATCATATTTATCAGGATTTTCCGTAATCTCCGCCTTGATGATCTGCTCTATATTTTTCAGAGAAATAAGCTCCACATCCTTATAGATCTGTGTTACATTTACCGGATATTCCATCTGCACATCAATTATTCCATCATCAGTGACTGTAAGAAGTGTACTGTCAGGCAGTGTAACATCATCTATATCACTATCAATTGCTTCATACCCCGACAAATAGGTATCCATATCAAATCCATCCTTAAATGTGATGCCGTCTATGCCGGTCGCGTATGAATAAATATATCCCCACGCTGCTGTCTGATAGTCATTTTCCTTTTCGCTGTCAATATTAAAACCTATCCAGCTGCACTCACATTCACCTCGTTCCACCAGATCCTGCATTCCCAATTTACTAAGGAAATTCCCGGCTTCTTTTTTGGCTGATGCGGCAGATTTACTGCCCTCATTTGAGGTCTCGTCTGCCTTATCCTTTAGATCATCATCCTGAAAAGTCTGCGTTATGGTATCATAGTCCTCATTCCTTAAAGATGGTGGACCGTAATCTGTCCCGGACTGATGCAAGGCGTAAGCATGTACCTTGTGAGCCTCAAACTCCACCTCACAGAACACATCACCCTTGTAGCCTGCAAATACTTCACAGTTTTCGAGATCCTTTGCCACGGTATAAGTAGTCTTTGCCGTTTCAAGCTTATCCCTGTATTCAGCCAGCCGCTGTTCCAACCACTCCCTGTAAGTATCATCCTGTTCTTTCTGCCAGTACTCTATGACCTCATTCAATTCGTCAACAGTATAATGATCCGGATCGTGATAATAGTACTCGTTCCCACCAAAATATAAATCCAGAAAACGCTTTTTGTAATCAGCATCTATCTTTACATTTTCCACCTCAACAACCGACATGTTATCGAAGTCCGGAACTACAATATTTGCATATACATATACTGTTTTCTCGCCATTACCGGTCTGTATGGTAAAGTTTTCATTCCAGCCGGAGTCTGCCTTTATATCAGCTAAGGCAGACATATTTTTTGTTTCTTTACTTTCGCTCTCATTCCCATAATCTACTTTTTTGCCGGCACAGCCTGTGAATAATGTGAGGACAAGTGCCTCGATGAGTGTCATAATTGCTGCAAATATTCTTGTATGTTTTCTCATATGCCAATCCTCCCTGATATGTCACATTTTTTCTACAACATAATTATTCCTGTGAAAGTACGGTCCGATGTAAACATTCTGTATCTTAACTCAGATCGTCCGGATGTATCACACTTCCGTCAATCGCGTTGATAAATACAGGGCATGCATTTGTAGTGTCTTTCTGCAGCAATTCCAGACTCCATGCCGGAATATAACTGTATTTTTGCATATCAGTCCGGTTGTTTACCCTTATGTATGCAAGTTTTAGAGTGTAATATTTTACATTTGTATCCAGTACATATTCATCAGCATTGTTTTTAAGCTCATCCCGGGCAATATCAAATATATTTCTAAAGGAAGCATTTCTACATTTTCCTGTTTTCTTACTATACTTACCGGGCAGTCTATATAAAAAGTACATATACCATATTTATCAACATAAAAATTGTAGAATTCATTATCAAAAGTATCCTCTATACTATCACCATATTTCATATTGTATCCGCTGTAATCCATCGGATTTAAAGCATCATCAAATAATATTTTGCCAACTCCGATATTGTAGTAAAATCTATAACCACTTACACACTCATGTATATCATCTTCCTGATACACATGATCGGCTCTTTCGTTATATCCACTCCATTTCAGCTGCGAGCTCTCAGTCTGCGGGATGGATGAAAAACCTGTCTCTTTCAAAAAACTGTCTATCATATTCCCCGCTTCTTCTATTGTGATACCCGATTCATTTTCCTCCTGCGCGATTTCCTCTCCCGATGTATCCTGTGAATCCGTGATATCATTTACCGTATCATATTCCATGAGTGAATCCGGTCCAAAGTATTGCTGCACATATCCATCGTTAAATATATTGCTCCACTCGTATTCATTACTTCCTGTCTTTTTGGTATATCCCTCAATCGGACCTGCGCCAATTCCCGACAGCCATTTATTTTCATCACCATCTGCAACAAAATTCACGTTATACCAGGTGTTTCCTTTTTTCCCTACAAACTCATCACATGAATCATACTCTGTAGCTATAGTCCATTCATCCCCGGCATTTTCCAGATAATGCGTATATTCCTTCAAAAACTCAGCTCTGTTTCCTGTGCCAGATGTATCAGTTGGTGTTGTTGAGGAATTTATGGAATCAATAAGATTTTGAAGCTGTGTTTTTGTCCAATGTTCCTTATCATAGTAATAAATCTGTGACTCTCCAAAGTATGCCTTCAATACCTTTTCCTTGAGCTTTGCAGAATAAGGTATCTTTTCCACTTCAACTACTGACATTGTCTTACAATCAGGCAGTTCCACTTTTGCACTTATATCTATATTTACATTTCCAATTTCTGTCTGCACGGAAAACTCATCGCTGTAGGTCTCATCTGTACTAAAATCCTTTACATTGCATACAGCACTTTTTTGTCAGTTTTTCTGTATCAGTGCCATAATCTACCTTTTTGCCGGCACAGCCTGCGAGTGATATGAGGACAAGTGCCTCGATGAGTGTCATAATTGCTGCAAATAATCTCATATTTCGTGAAGATATGTTACCCCTCTTATCCATATGTGGTTCTCCTCCCTTTTTGTTCTTCCCCGGTGACTATTCAGAATAGTTATCTTCCATGTTGTTATAATGAGTATATATGTCAGTTGTAAACTTTTTGTATCATACATTGCTTTTTTTTAATAAAAAGTTTTTGTCTGCTCCATAAAAATTCCACCGCCTTCTTGACGTGCAAACATACGTTTGCTACAATGTAAATATTCTTGACTCTTAAGAAAGAAGGCTGATTATGAATACAGATATTACAAAACAACTGGAAATGGTGCTGTACAGAACCGAAGATGATAACGTAACAGTCAGTGCCTTGATAAAAGATGAAACGATATGGCTGACACAAAAAGCCATGGCTGAATTGTTTGGTATTGACAAGTCGGGCATCAGCCGCCATTTAGCAAAGATTTTTGAAACCGGTGAGCTTGATGAGGAAGTGGTTGTTGCAAAAATTGCAACAACCACTCAGCACGGAGCAATGCAGGATAAAACGCAGACTATTCCTACCAATTATTATAATTTGGATGCCATTATTTCTGTAGGTTACAGAGTAAACTCTATTCAGGCAACCAGGTTCCGTATATGGGCAACCGGTATTTTGAAGGAATATATGATAAAGGCTTTGCTATGGATGATGAACGCCTGAAACAGGGTAAAACAGCATTTGGAAAAGACTATTTCCGTGAATTGCTGGAAAGAGTACGCTCCATCCGTGCCAGCGAACGTAGAATATGGCAACAGATAACCGATATCTTTGCAGAGTGCAGCATTGATTACAATAGAGATTCTGATACTGCATATCATTTTTATGCAACCATACAGAACAAATTTCATTATGCTATTACCGGTAAAACAGCGGCTGAAATCGTCTATAATCAAGCTGACCACACCAAGGAAAATATGGGCTTGACCACATGGAAAAATGCTCCAGATGGTCGTATTCTCAAATCTGATACCCCGATTGCCAAAAACTATTTGGATGAAAAACAGATTCGTCAGTTGGAACGTGCTGTTACAGGATATTTTGATTACATAGAGGATTTGATTGAACGTGAAAACGTCTTTACTATGGAGGAATTTTCAAAAAGTGTGAACGAATTTCTTGCGTTCCGCAGATACGATATTTTGAAAGATAATGGATGTATTTCTCATAAGCAGGCAGTGGAGAAAGCATATCAGGAATATGATATTTTTAACAAGACACAGCCAATTGAATCTGATTTTGATAAGATAGTAAAAGGATTGGAAAAGAAAATTTAATTTCTTTTCAGGATTATGATACAATTACGGAAAACAGTTTTTTTAGAATCTGACAAATCGTTAAGGAAAGAATCGAAGGTGGTGCAAACGAAAAAGCAGTATTGAGACTTTTCATTAACTGCCCTTTCGTTTGCATCAATTTCGATTTTTTCTGGTTGAACAAAGCGCGTCAACTCTATATGGACTTTTAATTCTGACACTCTATTTATAATAGGATAGCATGTACACATAGAAACACATAGAATTTATAATTCAGTCCTGTATTATGACACCAGAAATAAGCCTCCCTAAGGAAGCTAAAAAAATATACAGTTATGATACGTTAACAGAGCATATGTGGTTTTGGTT
>ENA-OQAZ01000262-OQAZ01000262.1-human-gut-metagenome-genome-assembly--contig:-NODE-262-length-29884-cov-2.275565_pt1 | contig 29884 bp, 33 predicted proteins | sample MGYA00242737_ERZ504531 | MGnify/ENA primary metagenome ERZ504531 (study PRJEB26092, sample SAMD00036244) | human gut metagenome | host: Homo sapiens | study: EMG produced TPA metagenomics assembly of... | reverse complement strand
AAACTTCTATAAAAACTGGATCTTACGAAAAACATAATGATATGGATTATGCTCCTCTTGAGTATAACTTATACTGACGCCCAAAATGGGAAGTCTCCTAGAAAAGACTATGCCAAATTAGCTAATTATGATGAAAGTAAGGTTCCGCAATATACCTTACCTTCCGTATTAATGTGTCACGACGGAGAAATGGTTCAGACCAAGGAACAATGGGAGCAAAAACGCCGCCCCGAAATTTTAAACCTGTTCACGACTTACATGTTTGGCAAAGCACCTGTATTAAAACACAAACTGCCTTGTACAGTCAGTCGGATCAATGAAAAAGCTCTGAACGGATGTGCCACCCGGAAAGAAATAACCATCCAATTAACAGACGATCCACAGGTCCCCACATTGACTTGCAACTGTATCTTCCTAATCATGTATCAGGAAAAATTCCGGTTTTTCTAGGTATCAGCTTCATGCCCAATTACACGATATATGATGATCCCGATTTATCTGTCCCCGAAATAACAGATGAAAAAATGAAGAAAAGATCTTTCAGGGGATCAATGGACAAATCCTGGCAGCTTGATAAAATTTTGGAACACGGATATGGTCTGGCCACTTTCTGTTATAATGATGTGGATCCCGATTTTGACGATGACTTCCAAAATGGTGTGCATCCTTATTATTATGAGAAAGGGCAGAATTTCCCAGATCCGGATCAATGGGGTTCCATTGCAGCTTGGGCATGGGGCATGAGCCGTGCCATGGATTATCTGGAAACAGACAAAAAAGTGGATGCCAAAAAAATCGCCGTGATAGGTCATTCTCGTCTTGGCAAAACCGCTGTCTGGGCCGGAGCCTCCGATCCGCGTTTTGCTTTAGTCATATCCGGGAATTCAGGATGTTGTGGAGTTGCCATCTCACGTCGTTGTTTTGGTGAGACTGTAGAAGCCATGAATGTACGTTTTCCTCATTGGTTCTGCGGTAATTATAAACAATTTAACGACCGGGAAAAATACTTGCCTTTCGACCAGCACGAACTCGTTGCCCTGATTGCTCCAAGACCTATATATATCGCCAGTGCAGAAGAAGACAACTGGTCCGACCAAAAAGGTGAATTTGTAGGAGGTAAAGGAGCTGAACCTGTATATGCCTCTATGGCTTAAACGGAATAGGTTGTGAAGAAATGCCTCCTGTGGATACACCTTACATGAATGGCTCTATCGCATACCACAATCGCAAAGGGCCTCACGCTATTCTTCCATACGATTGGGAACAATTTCTTCGTTTTGCTGACAAATATTTTAAAAACAAATAATTAATATATAAATCAATGATGAAAACAAGAACCTACTTATAGGATTATGCTCGGTACTGCTGTTGCTTAGCATATCAATAAACATGACAGCTCAGGACTCGCGTGAACGTACATATTATTATGAAATACTAGAACCACGCCATGAGCCCAAACCGAAAATCAAAGGTTTTGCAACAGAAAGAGTAAAAGAGAACTTAGACAGAGGGTTAACGGCCACCCCATCTGTAGACGGGAAAGGTATCTACCTCAGTTGGAGGCTATTGGAACAAGATAAAACAGACACTCCCTTCCACCTCTACCGTTCTGCAAACGGCAAGACACAGCGCCTATCAAAAAATCCAATTAAAAACACCTGTGACTTTGTTGACCAAACTCCCGTTGCCGGAAAAGCAACCTATTGGATCTGTGCATTAGATAAAAAGAAAAAAAGTGATTAACACATCTTCCAAATTGGATGTGGACTGTTCTTTATTGAAAAACTATCAATCCATTAAATTGAACCGTAATATAAAAGCAGGCAAAATAGCCGTTGCTGATTTGAACGGGGATGGTATTTACGATATATCATTCGTACCCCAGAAAAAAATGTGGATCCCGGAATGCCCGGTACTCTGGATGGTTCAACTTACCAAATTGAGGCTTATTTAAGTGACGGCACTTTTTTATGGTCTAAAGATTTAGGACAAGGTATTGAGCCCGGTGTTTGGTACTCCCCTTTCATCGCATACGACTTCAATGGAGATGGCAAAGCAGAAATTAGAGGCATAACGAAACTGTAATTACATTTAAAGGAGTATATCATGAATTTTCATATATTATTTTGCTCATCCCGACATGTGACAATTGAGTTAGATGAGGATGCAATTTACGAAACTGCGAGCTACGAAATTTGGGTAAATGGTCGCTTAAAGGGTGTTTTCCACAGAATGATTCAGACAATCGATGGGCTGCTTCCAGATACTGATTATGAGATTATGCTGGTGCGTGCAAATGAAGCCTCTGAAACAGTTACATTTCATACCGAGCCGGAAGCAATTACATTAAACGTCAAAGATTTTGGTGCATTTGGTGATGGTGTTCATGACGATACAAGCGCAATTCAGGCAGCTATTCTTTGCTGCCCTGAGAATGCAAGAGTTTTGATTCCAAAGGGCACTTATCCGGTAACTGCGCTGTTTTTAAAGAGTGATATGATTCTGGAGCTGCAGGAAAATGCAGTGTTAGCAGGTATTTATGACCGTGCGCGTACACCGATTCTTCCAGGACAGATTGAGTATGACAACGAGGATGGATACTATAATCTTGGAAGCTGGGAGGGAAATCCTATTGACAGCTTTGCATCAATGATTACAGGAATCCATGTAAAAAATGTTACTATCTGCGGTAAGGGTGTTCTTGATGGCCGCGCTGATTTTGAGAATTGGTGGAGCCGTCCAAAGGACAAGATTCGTGCCTGGAGACCAAGAATGATTTTTCTAAATCATTGTGAAAATATTACTGTTGTAGGTGTTACAGTACAAAATTCACCGGCATGGAATCTGCATCCATATTTTTCAAATCAGATTCGATTCTTAGATATGGAAGTAAAGGGACCGGCAAATTCTCATAATACAGATGGCTGTGATCCAGAGTCCTGTACAAATGTTGAGATTGCAGGCGTTCATTTCTCGGTAGGTGATGATTGTATTGCAATTAAATCAGGAAAGATTTATATGGGCAAGAAATTTAAGGTTCCGTCAAAGCATATCCATATTCGTCAGTCCTGGATGCAGGATGGTCATGGCGCAGTCACGGTAGGAAGTGAGATTGCGGCAGGTGTTGATGATATTCATATTTCAAAGTGTCGTTTCTCAAACACAGACAGAGGTCTTCGTGTAAAAACAAGACGCGGACGCGGAAAAGATTCTGTATTAAAAGGCATTGTATTTGAAGATCTTGAGTTAGAAGGTGTAAAGGCACCATTTGTAGTAAACAGCTTTTATTTCTGCGACCCAGACGGCCGTACAGAATATGTCGGAACAAAAGAGGCGCTTCCGGTTGATGAACGTACACCAAAGATTGAATCTATTGAGTTTCGCAATATTGTCTGCCATAATGCACATTATTGTGGTGCGTACATCTATGGTCTTCCAGAGCAGAAGATAGAGCGTCTTGTATTTGATAATGTTTCTATCACATATGCAAAAGAGGCACAGACAGGCGTTGCAGCATGATGATGGGATGCGAGCGGCAAGCAGACTTGGACTTGTGATTGGAAATGTTAAAAATCTGGTACTTCATAACGTCTCAATTGACGGTCAGGAGGGCGAGAGACTTTGCCTTAGCGGTGTTGAAAATGTAGAAGAAGAGCAGGATTAATTCTGACAAAGATGTTTTTACGTGCCCCTGGTGCTGCAAGCACCGGGGGTATTTTTATATTCATCTAAATCTGTGTCATGTCGTGTCATATTTCGTGTCATATAGATGACTAAAATGAAAAAATAGAATATAATAAAAAAGCTCAAGAACCGTTATATTAAGCGGATTCTTGAACTTCTCGAACATTCCAGTAATTATGCGGATATTAACAAAAAGCGGAGCGAGTGGGATTTGAACCCACGTGCCCGGAAACGGACAACCGCATTTCGAGTGCGGCTCGTTATGACCACTTCGATATCGCTCCAACTAGCAGATTAGCGTCTGCACTATCTGTTAGTTTACAATAAAAAAGGGTTGTTTGTCAAGCAGATTTTTATGACTTGAATTTTGTATAAATTCGTCTTTTTGTAAGATACTTTCTATATCAAAGCAGGAGGTGAAAGCATGCAGGACAAACTGACAAAGCAGCAGGAGCAAATTCGTGAGAGTGGAGAATTGATACTAGATGAAAATAAAGAGAAACATAAAATTTTTCTGCTAAATATTATCGGAGAAATTGAAGGTCATGAATGTCTGGCATCAAACTTAAAAACGACAAAGTATGAGCATGTGCTGCCGCAGCTTGCTCAGATTGAGGACAGCTGTAAGGTGGATGGACTTTTGATTTTAATTCATACAGTAGGCGGTGATGTGGAGGCAGGTCTGGCAATAGCAGAGATGATTGCAGGTATGTCAATTCCAAGTGTAACACTTGTGCTTGGCGGAAGTCATTCAATCGGTGTGCCGTTAGCAGTATCGTCTGATTATTCATTTATTGTGCCGACAGCCACGATGATGATTCATCCGGTCAGATTAAATGGAATGATTATAGGTGTGCGTCAGAGCTATGATTATTTTAAGCGCATACAGGATAGGATTACTGGATTTGTGACGAACCATTGTAAAATTTCAGAAAAGAGGCTTTTGGAGCTTATGATGGATACAAAAACATTGACGAGAGATGTGGGTTCAATTCTCGTGGGAGAGGAAGCCGTAAAGGAAGGTTTGATTCATGAAGTTGGTACAATAAAAGAAGCGATTGCAAAACTTCACGAACTGATTGAAAAAAACAAACACGTGTGTTATACTAAAACGGTTATAGAAAAATGAAAGGAAGGGGAATCATGGCTGCAGCACAAAAAAAGCCGGCAGGCACAGCGAAAATGACAGCTCCAAGAACCAGCACAGCGGCAAAGAAAACACAGTCAGCCGCAGCAGGCAGGGCATCGAATACAAAAAAAGCATCGTCATCAAAGCCAGCCGCAGCAAGGTCATCGCGCACAACGACGGCAGTAAAGACAAATAAAAAAACTACAGCGGCAAAGGGGTATTCATCTTCCGCGAAGCGAAAAAAGAACCATTCAAAGAATCAGGTTCAGGTAGATTACACAATTTTAAAAGATATTGCAGTTATTGCAGTATTTGTGTTTTGTGTAATTTTGCAGTTGAGCTGTTTTTTTACAGGCGGAGGCTGATGCAGCTTCTGCATACATATAATTTTAGATGGTTTGGCGTAATGGCTTATTGTATGCCGCTTATTTTATTTCTTTTGCCATGTTTTATAATAAGTAACTGGCATAACAGCGGATTGATTCAGAAGGTAATAGCGAGTATCTTGTTGTTTTTGTCAATTGAAACAATTTTATCAATTGTCTATGAAACATCAAACATCTTTACAGTAGGAGGAGGTCTTGTTGGCCACACTTTGTTTGGCGTTTTATATAGTGCATTTGGAATCATTGGCTCATTTGTCATTATGATTGCATGCCTTTTTATCAGTGTAGTATTGTTTTTCGGCCATTCTGTAGTTACACAGCTGCAGCAAAACTCGAAAAATGCTTATCGTGCAGTTTCTTCCCATCATAAGCTTCAGCAGGGAAGACGTAAGATCGTGCACAGGAAAAGCGTTTGCACAGAGAGCAGGAAGAAAATGAGCAGCTCAAGATGCAGCGGATGCGTCTGGAAAATTTACAAAAGCAAAGACAGGAAATTCTCGAAAAGAAAAATATCAATCGTGAATTTGTAAATATTCAGCTGGAAGAAAGTAAAAGGCAGGAAGCATTGAATCGTGAGCTGTTAAAGGAACAAGGCTCACAGGGAAAGCGCGAACTGCGTACAAATACAGAGCTTGAAGAAGAAGACCGCAGCATGAAAGAGGTTGTTCTTGGAAAGGAAGAGCAAAAGTCAGCAGAAGATACAAATAAGGTCACACAGCCAAGCATGTTTATTGAAGGTGAGGAAATTACGACACCGCTTCGCCTTGATACAAGCAATATTTTAGAAGAAGAGCCGCAAAAACATGATGATGGCTGGGTGCTTGAGACTGATGATGAAGTAAACGAAGAAGATGATCTGGAGTTTGACGATATTTCAGAAAATATTATAAATAAGGCAATGGAATCATCTTCAGATACTGAGTCATCCGAGAATACGTCATCTGAAAATGCATCATTTGAAAATGTGTCATCCGAAAATGTGTCATCCCAAAATATGTCATCAGATACTGTGTTGACAGATGCTGCAGATGAAACAGAAGAAGATATTTCAGGGGCATCGGCAGCAGGAGATGAGTCGGTGGACTATCGAATGCTTATGCGTGATACAAAAAATACAGGGAAGCATGATGAGGATGAGTCTGTATATACAAAAACAGTTCGTACTGCAACTGGAAAGGTGATAACAGTCGAGCTTGATGGTCTTCCAGGAGAAAATAAGCGTCCGAAGGATTCGGTGAAAATTAAGGAAAGATTTGATCAGTATGATGAAAAGGTTGTTCCGATCGCATATGAGGAGCCAAAAGAATATATCTTTCCGTCAACAGATCTTCTTACACCGGGAACTGCATCAGGCAAGGGGCGCGAAGAGCTTGCTAGAAGTATGCAGGAGACGGCAGATAAGCTAAAGCGTACACTGCAGGATTTTGGTGTAGGTGTTACGATTACAAATATTAGCAGAGGACCGAGTGTTACACGCTATGAGTTACAGCCAGAGCAGGGCGTAAAGGTCAGCAAGATTGTTAATCTGGCTGATGATATTAAGCTTAATCTTGCCGCAGAAGATATTCGTATTGAGGCACCAATTCCAGGAAAGGCAGCGATTGGTATTGAAGTGCCGAACAAGGAAAAACAGATGGTTGCATTTCGTGATCTTCTGGAAAGTGATGAATTTACAAAAGCAAAGTCGAAGACTATTTTTGCCGCAGGAAAGGATATTGCGGGAAAAACTGTCGTTGCCGATATCGAAAAGATGCCGCATCTTCTGATTGCCGGTCAGACCGGTTCAGGAAAATCAGTCTGCATCAATACAATTATTATGAGTATCCTTTACAAAGCAAGACCTTCTGAGGTAAAATTAATTATGATTGATCCGAAGGTGGTTGAGCTTAGTGTTTATAATGGTATTCCACATCTTCTTATTCCGGTTGTAACAGACCCGAAGAAGGCTGCTGCTGCATTAAACTGGGCAGTAAACGAGATGGAGGAGCGATATAAAAAGTTCGCTGAGCATAAAGCAAGGAATATCATTGGATATAATGCACAGATTGATCAGATCGAGGATGTTCCAGGTAAAGATCGCCCGGAAAAAATCCCACAGATCATTGTAATTGTTGATGAGTTGGCAGATCTGATGATGACAGCAGGAACAGATGTAGAGGATGCAATTCAGAAGCTAGCACAGAAAGCCAGAGCAGCTGGTATTCATCTGATTATGCGACGCAGCGACCATCAGTAAATGTCATTACTGGTGTGATCAAGCAAATATTCCATCAAGAATTGCCTTTAGTGTTGCCAGCGGAATCGATTCCAGAACTATTCTGGATGAGACAGGAGCAGAAAAGCTCCTTGGAAAGGGCGATATGCTGTTTCATCCGTATTATATCAGCAAGCCAGTTCGTGTTCAGGGCGCATTTGTATCCGATGATGAGGTAACAGAGGTTGTAAACTTCTTAACTCAGCAGAAAAATGTAAGAGGCGGAGAGATCAATACAAATATTGATCTTCAGGCAAACATGCCGGGAAGCAGCTTGCCAGGCGGTGATCAGGATGAGCTGTTTGAGACAGCAGGAAGATTTATCATTGAGCAGGAAAAGGCTTCTATTGGTAATCTGCAGCGCCATCTTAGAATCGGATTCAATCGTGCAGCACGCATCATGGACCAGCTCTATGCAGCGGGAGTGGTCAGCAAGGATGAGGGAACAAAACCGCGCAAGGTCTTAATGAAGGCCGAAGAGTTTGAAGAGTACCTGCAGAGCAGGTAACTACAGGACAAGGGAGGATACGTTTATGAAGACAGACATCCAAATCGCACAGGAGGCACAGATGATGCCGATCCGCGAGGTGACAGCAGGTTTTGGTATTACAGAGGATGACATGGAATTGTATGGAAAGTATAAGGCAAAGCTTTCCGATGAGCTATGGAACCGCATCAAGGACAGACCAGATGGAAAGCTGGTTTTGGTAACTGCAATTAACCAACTCCGGCAGGAGAGGGAAAGACAACTATCAGCATTGGACTTACACAGGCGTTAAACAAGATTGGCAAGAAGGCAATTGTTGCACTGCGTGAGCCTTCTCTTGGACCGTGCTTTGGTGTAAAGGGTGGTGCTGCAGGAGGCGGCTACTCTCAGGTAGTTCCGATGGAGGATATGAACCTTCATTTCACAGGTGATTTCCATGCAATCACATCTGCAAATAATTTGCTGGCAGCGATGCTTGACAATCACATTCAGCAGGGAAATGAACTTCGTATTGACACAAGAAATATTGTGTGGAAGCGTTGTATTGATATGAACGACCGTGTTCTTAGAAATGTGGTTGTTGGATTGGGTGCAAAGGCAGACGGAGTTGTTCGCGAAGATCATTTTGTTATTACTGTTGCATCTGAGATTATGGCAATTCTTTGTCTGTGCAGTAACATCCGTGATTTAAAAGAAAGACTGGGAAAGATTATTGTTGCATATAATATGGACGGAGAGCCAGTTACAGCAGAAGACTTAAAGGCAGTTGGTGCAATGGCAGCGCTGTTAAAGGATGCCATCAAGCCAAATGTAATCCAGACACTTGAGCATACACCAGCACTTGTACATGGCGGACCGTTTGCCAATATTGCACATGGCTGCAATAGTGTAAAGGCAACTAAGATGGCACTGAAATTATCTGATATTGCTGTTACAGAGGCAGGCTTTGGTGCAGATCTTGGTGCAGAGAAATTTATGGACATCAAATGCCGTGCAGCAGGTCTAAAGCCGGATGCTGTAGTTATCGTAGCAACTGTAAAGGCATTAAAATACAATGGCGGCGTAAAGAAGGATGAGTTGGCAGCACCGAACCTTGAGGCAGTAAAGAAGGGTATTGTAAACTTAGAGAAGCATATTGAGAATATCCAGAAGTTTGGTGTTCCGATTGTTGTTACCTTAAATTCCTTCTTAACAGATACCGAGGAAGAATATGAATATATTCGCAGTTTCTGTGAGGAGAGAGGATGCGAGTTTGCACTGTCAAAGGTATGGGCAGACGGCGGTGACGGAGGTGTTGAATTAGCAAATAAGGTTGTTAAGACACTTGAGACAAAGAAGTCTGAATATCATCCGCTGTATCCGCTTGAGATGGCGTTAAAAGATAAGATTACTACAATCGCAAAAGAAATTTATGGAGCAGACGGTGTTGTATTCCAGCCGGCAGCTAATCGTGCATTAAAGAAGCTGACAGAGCTCGGTTTTGGTGAGCTTCCGGTATGTATGGCAAAGAATCAGTATTCTTTGTCTGATGATGCAAAGAAATTAGGCAGACCTGAAAACTTCAAGATTACTGTGCGCGATGTATATGTAAGTGCAGGTGCAGGCTTTGTCGTTGTACTGACAGGTGATGTTATGACAATGCCAGGACTGCCGAAGGCACCAGCTGCTTTTAACATTGATGTGGACGATGACGGCCATATCACAGGATTGTTCTAAATATCATTATGAATCAGGAGGCTGAATGAAACTAGATATACTTTTAAAAGGAATCGAGTATCATTTACAGCAGGGAAGCCCAGAAAATTGTGAGATTACAGGGCTTTGTGAAGATTCAAGAAAGATAAAATGCGGAAATTTATTTTTTTGCCGTACTGGAACACATACAAGTGGAAAACAATATCTGCGGCAGGCACTATCTTTAGGTGCGGCCGCAGTTATCTGTGAGAAATATGATGAAGATAGCAGGCGTATTTTATCTTCTCAAAAGGATATTTGCGTTATAGAAACAGATGTGTCAGCGCAGACACAAGCGCGCCTGGCATCGAATTTTTATGATTTTTCTAAGGAAAAGCTTCTGTTGATTGGCGTGACTGGTACCAAGGGAAAAACAACGGTCTGCGCGATGCTTCAGAAGCTTTTTTTGGATAATCATATGTTATGTGCCACTGTTGGAACAAATGGCTTCTTTTTAAAGGATCGCGTGACAAAAAGCAGTCATACGACACCAGAGCTGTTTGAATTATATGGCTTTATTGCAGAGGCAGTTAAGGCCGGATGCACACATTTTATTGCAGAGGTGTCTTCTCTTGCAGTTAAGCAGGGACGAATAGCAGGTCTTACATTTGATTTGGGAATCTTTACAAATATTTATCCAGATCATATTGGGGGAAATGAACATGCCTCTTTTTTAGAGTATGCCTACTGGAAAAAAGAATTTTTTAAAAATTGCAAAAAAGTACTCTTAAACAGAGATGATCCATTTTCATTTGAGATTGCAGCAGATAAGAATGGTGTTTGCAGCTGGTATTCAGCGAGTGTCTGTGCAGATGGCTATGCATCTGAAATTGAAAAAGATGTCGAGATAGACGGATTATACCAGCATTTTTTATGGCATTGGCAAAAAATGCCTGCAAGAAGTATAAGCTTAAAGCTTCCAGGACTTTGCAATGTCAGCAATGCAGCAGCAGCGCTTTCTGCTTTTTGCCTGTTAACATCAGATGAGCAATATGATTCATACCAGTTGGATTTTAGTACATTTTCCGTTCGGGGGCGCTTTGAAATGGTGGGTCATTTTCAAGGCGGGACGATTATGATTGACTATGCACATAATGAAGCCAGCCTGAAAAATCTGCTGGAATCACTTCGGGCATATCATCAAACAGAATTTTGTGTATGTTTGGATGTGGAGGAAACAGAAGTGCCGTGCGACGCAGTGCGATGGGGCGCGTCAGCAGTGAATTAGCTGATTTGACAATTATTACACAGGATAATTCCAGAGACGAACCATTTGAGCAAATTTTAGCTGATATACTTTTGGGTGTGACAGGCGACTATGTGGTAATACGGGACCGTAAAGAGGCTATAGGCTACTGCATGAGCCAGATGAGGCCAGGCGATCTTCTTGTACTTGTTGGGAAGGGACACGAAGATACGCAGGAAATCGCTGGAAAGGTGGAGGCATTTTCTGAAAGAGATATTGTGGAATCTATCGAAAAGACAAAGAAAGGCAAGGTCAGCAAGTGATTAATATTTGTATAAAAGATATTGTAGAAGCAACAAAGGGAAAATTGCTGTGTGGAGATGAAAAGCAGCAGATCGATCATCTTTCCATTGATTCAAGAAGCAGCCAGGGAAATGACTTGTTTATCCCGATCATTGGAGCAAAAGTAGACGCCCATCGTTTTATTGACGGTGCATTTTCAGTTGGCTGTGTGGCAACTCTGACAAGCGAGCATGACAGCATGGATGATCCGAATCACGCATGGATTCGCGTGGGAAGATACTGTACTGGCTCTTCATGAGATTGGAAAGCTCTGCCGCAGCCGTGTTACTGTGCCTGCCATTGGCGTGACAGGAAGCGTTGGAAAGACAACGACAAGAGAGATGATTGCTTATGCGCTTTCAGCAGAAAAGAAGGTATATAAGACACAGAAAAATTATAACAGCTCTGTCGGTCTTCCAATCACCATGTCTTTGATGAGCAACGACTATGATATTGCAGTTTTAGAGCTAGGAATGAATGTTCCTGGAGAGCTTGGCACTATAAGTGAAATTGCGCAGCTTAAGATGGCAGTTCTTACAAATGTAGGAGTTGCTCATATTGAGTTTTATGGCTCACAGGAAGCAATCTGCCATGAAAAGTATACGATTTCAAAGGGCTTTGGAAAAGAGGGTCTTTTGATTGTAAATGGAGACGACGAATTGCTGTATAAGTTTAGAGAGTCTACAGGTTATCCTTATGTTTTGTACGGAACAAAAGAGTATTGTGATTATAGAGCAGAGGATATTCATATGGAAAATGGCCACTATGCATTTACATTTGTACATAACGAAATGCGTGTGCCAGTTGTATTGTCTGTTTTGGGACAGCACAATGTTTTAAATGCGACAGCAGCACTTGCGGCAGCACATTTAAATGGTGTAGATGTGACATTGGCAGCTAAATCTCTTTATACATTTACTGGTTTTCAGAATCGTTTGCAGATCATGGATGTAAAAGATTATAAAGTTATTGATGATACATATAATGCAAGCCCGGCATCTATGGTGGCAGGAGTAAATGTATTAGGCGGCTTTGAAACGTCTGGCAGAAGGATTGCAGTTCTTAGTGAAATGCGTGAGCTTGGCGAAAATACTCTAAAGTATCATCGAGAGGTTGGCGAAAAGATAGCATCAGAGCCTATAAATGAGCTTATCGTAATCGGAGATACAGCAAAAGCAATTGCAGATGGTGCAAGACAAAAAAATTGCAGCTATTTAGTGCATGAATTTGACGACAAGATGCAGGCTGCAGAATATTTAAATCAGAATTTAAAAGCAGGCGATGTTGTTTATTTAAAGGCGTCTAACGCAATCGGATTAAAGGAAATTACAAAATATCTGATGGAGCAGTAAGGAGGCTTTGGTGTACGCAGACATAGTAATTGATATTTCACACGAGTCGCTTGACAGGCCATTTCAGTACCGCATTCCAGAAAGTCTTGTGGGGCAGGTTCAGCCTGGAATGTGGGTACTTGTCCCATTTGGACGAAGGAAATACGCAAAAAAAAGGCTTTGTTTTAAAATTAGGTACGAAAGCTAATATTGATCCTGACAGGATTAAGGAACTTACAGAAATTATTTCAGATGACAATTCATCAGATAAGATAAGAATTGCACTTGCCGTTTGGATGTATCGGGAGTATGGCGGAAATTTGATTCAGTCACTTCGTGTTGTTATGCCAGCCAGAAAAAATGTACGTCCGAAGCAGGTAAGCTTTATTGTGCGCACATCAGATGAAAAACGTTTTCTAGACTATCTTGATCTTGCAAGGAAAAAGAACTGGAAGGGACGCGTGCGTCTGATGGAGGCTCTTCTTTGCAGAGACTATATTTCATCTGCTTTTGCCAGACAGCAGCTAAAAATTGCATCAGATGCAATTAAAGCTCTTGAAGAAGAAAAACTGATTCAGATTGAGACAAAGCGTTTTTACCGAAGCGTGCTGCCAAAAGAATCTGCCAGCTTAGAAAAAAAACAGTTAAATGAAGAACAGCAAGCTATAGTAGATAAGCTGATTTCTTCCTATCAGCCGGAGTGCGCACACCGGCCTTACTTTATGGCATAACGGGAAGCGGAAAAACAGAAGTGTATATGCATCTGATTGAGTGGATGATTCGTCAGAATAAGCAGGTAATTGTTCTGATTCCGGAGATTTCGCTGACATATCAGGTGATTTTAAATTTCTATAGCCGTTTTGGTGAGCAGGTTCTATGATCAACTCAAGACTTTCAGACGGAGAGCGAAGTGATCAGTTAGAGAGGGCAAGAAATGGAGAAATTTCAATTATGGTTGGACCGCGCTCAGCACTGTTCACACCATTTTCAAATCTGGGTCTTATTATTGTAGATGAGGAACAGGAAGGTGCTTATAACAGTGAGCAGATACCTCGCTATCACACAAGAGAGACAGCAGACAAGTTGGCACAGCTAATCAATTCTCTTCTTCGTTCTTGGTCAGCGACGCTTCAATTGAATCATTTTCAAGAGCTGGATCAGGTGAGTATCGCAAGTTTTGTCTGACAAACGTGCTGTATTAGGAAGCTGCCTGCCAAATGTGCAGGTTGTGGACATGCGAAAAGAGCTTGCGTCAGGAAACCGCTCTGTTTTTTCAAGAGAGCTTCGTGAAAAAATGGAGGAATGCCTGGCAAAGAAGCAGCAGATGATGCTGTTTATCAATCGCAGAGGTTTTTCGCGTGTAGTCAGCTGTCGTTCATGCGGAAAACCAATTGAATGTCCGCATTGTGATGTTGCATTGACAGAGCATCTAGGAGATAAGCTTGTTTGCCATTATTGTGGTTATACAAAAGCGATGCCGCGCAGCTGTCCTTTGTGTGGTTCACCATATCTGGCAGGCTTTGGTCTTGGTACACAGAAGGCAGAGATGATGATTAAGGCTCAATTTCCATCTGCACGAGTGCTTCGTATGGATATGGATACGACTTCTAAGAAGGATGGTCATGAGCAGATTCTTGATTCATTTAGAAGAAGAGAGGCTGATATTTTAGTCGGCACACAGATGATTGTCAAAGGCCATGATTTTCCAGGTGTTACGTTGGTTGGGATTTTGGCGGCTGATATGTCACTATATAATTGTGATTTTCGAAGCAGCGAGCGTACATTCCAACTTTTAACGCAGGCAGCGGGACGTGCAGGGCGTGGAATGGAGCCTGGAAATGTAATAATTCAGACATATGATCCAGAAAATTATAGCATTCAGACAGCAGCTAATCAGGATTATGAATCATTTTATCATCAGGAAATTCGTTTTAGAAGGCGGATGCAGTATCCTCCAATCGGCTGGATGTGCGAGGTAATGGCTGTTTCTGCAGAGGAGAACTGGCCAATCAGTGGATTTGGCAGGTACAGTTGTTGATAAATAAAAGATTTTGTGATATAATTAAAATAATTGGGCCTTCAGATGCACCAATTGCAAGGCTCAAGGATATGTGGAGAAAGCATCTTTATATAAGAAGTAGCGATCATAAAGCGTATTTGGAGGCTATGGAGCTTATTCAAGAGATAACAGAACAGGCAGCTGTACAGAAAGTATCTATTTTTGTAACTGTCTGCTGATACGTTTTATTGTGATATGAGAGAGGAGTACAATATGGGAATCAGAACAGTTAGAACAGAGGGCGATGAGTGTCTTCGCAAGGTGTGCAAGCCAGTAAAGTCTGTAAGTTTAAGAACAAGAATTTTAATCGAGGATATGTTTGATACAATGTATGAGAGCGGCGGTGTGGGCTTGGCAGCTCCGCAGATCGGTGTATTAAAACGCATTGTTGTTATGGATACCGATGACAATCAGCATGTATTGATCAATCCACAAATTTTAGAGGTTAGCGGTGAGCAGACAGGCTATGAGGGATGTCTTAGCATTCCGGGAAAGAGCGGTATTGTAACAAGACCTGATTATGTAAAGGTAAAGGCATTAAATGAGCGCGGAGAGGAATACGTCTTAGAGGGCGAAGGTCTTCTGGCAAGATGCATTTGTCATGAGTGCGATCATCTTGATGGTATTTTGTACAGTGATAAGGCAGAGGCGGTCTGATCAATAATGAAGATTTGCCGGAGGATGAGGAAGAAGAACTGTACGAGGATGCTTATGAGGAATTTACTGAAGAAGAAATTCACAAATAAGAAAATCAAGACAAAGGAGTGGTTGGTTTGAGAATTATTTTTATGGGAACACCAGATTTTGCAGTTCCGGTATTACAAAGTCTTATTAATAGCAGACATGAGGTTGTTGCGGTTGTCACACAGCCAGACAGACCAAAGGCAGAGGAAAAAATATGCAGTTTTCACCGGTAAAGGAGTGTGCACTTGCACATAATATTCCTGTGATGCAGCCTGTAAATGTGAGTGTGCCAGAAGTTATAGATGAGCTTCGTGCCTATGAGCCAGAGTTAATTGTAGTTGTCGCATTTGGCCAGTTTGTTACAAAGAAGATTCGTGAAATGCCAAAGTATGGCTGTATCAATGTGCATGCATCTTTGCTTCCAAAGTATCGCGGTGCAGGTCCGATTCAGTGGGCTGTTATAAATGGTGAAAAGGAAAGCGGTGTTACGACAATGTATATGTGTCGTGAGATAGATAAGGGTGATATGCTGCTTAAGGACACGGTCACGCTTGATCCTAAGGAGACAGGAGACAGCCTGCACGATAAGCTTAGCATGATGGGCGGTCCGCTTCTTTTGAAGACAATTGATAAGTTAGAGGATGGAAGTGCAGTTCGTATTCCGCAGTGCGAGGAAGAAAGCACATATGCACCTAAGCTTGAAAAAACAATGGGAAATATTGACTGGACAATGGATGCTGATCGTATTGAGCGATTAGTTCGAGGCTTAAATTCATGGCCAGGTACCTTTACAAAGATACATGGAAAAACAGTTAAGATTTGGGATTGTGATGTAGTTTGTCAGGAAACGCTTACAGAAAGTCAGGCGGCAGCTACGCCAGGAACTGTTATTGTCAGTGAAAAAGATCAGCTGATTGTTAAGGCTGGTAATGGTGCATTGTCACTTCGTATGCTTCAGCCGGAGGGAAAAAAGAACATGACAGTTGATGCTTACCTGAGAGGTTATCCAATTGCACAGGGAGAGTTATTTACACAGGTGTGAAAGGCATAAAAATATAACATCACGGAGGTGAAGTGTATGCCATATTATTACTGGGATCCTACTTATATACTTGTTTTAATTGGTGCACTGCTTTCAGTAGGTGCATCAGCATTAGTAAACAGAACATTTAATCGTTATTCATCTGTCTATGCAAGAAGTGGTCTGACAGGTGCGCAGGCTGCACAAAAGCTTTTGCACTCACAGGCATTTATGATGTGCAGATTCAGCACATATCAGGCAGTTTGACAGATCATTATGATCCGCGAAACAAAACGCTTAGTCTTTCAGATGCAGTATACAATGCAACAACTGTAGCTGCTATTGGTGTTGCAGCTCATGAGTGTGGTCATGCAATGCAGCATGCGAAAGGCTATGTGCCGCTTTCTATTCGAAGCGCACTCGTTCCAGTTGTCAATTTTGGTTCTTATTTGTCATGGCCGTTAATTGTAATTGGTCTTTTTATTAACAGTTCCACAGGCAGTCTATTTTTAAATGCCGGACTGTTGTTATTTAGTTTAGTTGTATTGTTTCAGCTTGTAACGCTTCCTGTAGAAATCAATGCCTCCAGACGTGCAGTGCGCTTACTTGATCAAGAGCATATACTGATTGGTGACGAAGTTGGACAGACGGCACGTGTGTTAAAAGCAGCAGCATTGACGTATGTAGCTAGTGCAGCAGCATCTATTTTACAGCTGCTTCGTCTTTTGATTTTAACAGGAGGAAGACGCAGAGATGACTGAGACAAAAAAAGAAAATGAGAGAGAGATTGTGCTGGCAATTTTAATTGAGGTGTTAGAGAAGAATCAATTCTCTCATATCGTGATTCGCCAGGCACTTGATAAATATAGTTATCTGCCTCAAAAGGATCGTTCTTTTATCGCGCGTCTTTCAAGAGGCTGTGTAGAGCGAAAAATTGAGCTAGATGCAATAATTGACAAGGCAGCATCTGTAAAAGCTTCTAAGCAAAAGCCAGTTATTCGAAACATTTTAAGAATGGCTGCTTATCAGCTGAAATATATGGATGTTCCGGAGCATGCAGTTTGCAGTGAGGCTGTCAAGCTTGCAGCAAAGAAAGGTTTTTGGTCATTAAAAGGATTTGTCAATGCTGTTACGCGAAAGATGGCAGTACTCATTCCAACACTTGACTGGAGTGATCAGCCATCTGTCTATTATTCTGTTCCACAGTGGCTTTATGATAAACTGCTTAGCTGGTATCCAAAAGAGAAGGTAGCAGCATATCTTGAAGCTGTTGTTTCTCAGAGCGGCCATCCAATGTATGTGCATTGTCATACAGGAAGATACAGCATAGAAGAAATAGTTTCGTCTTTAGAGAAAGAAGGTATTTCTGTAACGAAAGCACATTATGCAGACGATTGTCTTGAACTAACAGACGCAGGTGATATTCGCCGTACAAAGGTATTTCAGGATGGTCTTATTCAGATTCAGGATATAAGCTCAGCACTGGCAGCTCAATGTGTTGCACCACAAGAAAATAGTTTTTGTATTGATATGTGCGCAGCGCCGGGAGGAAAAAGCATTCATCTTGCAAAGGCGAAAGGCGGCACGACGAAGGTGTTAAGCCGTGATATTTCATGGGAAAAATTGGAACTGATTGAAGAAAACAGAGTGCGCTGTCATGCCGATAATATGCAGATTGAGCAGTGGGATGCATGTGTGCCTGATGAGGAAAGAAAAGAGACAGCAGATTATGTACTGGCTGATGTGCCATGCTCTGGTCTTGGTATTTTATCAAGAAAACCGGATATTAAGTATCAGCTGACACAAGAACGTCTGACTGAGCTTGTAAGCTTACAGCGAGAGATTCTTGTTAATGCAGCTAAGCTTGTAAAGCCAGGTGGTGTTTTAGTTTACAGCACATGCACAATAAATCCAGAAGAAAATGAGGAAAATGTTCGTTATCTTTTAACACAGATGCCATTTGAACTTGAAAGTCTGGCTCCTTTTATTAAGGAAGAAATCGAGGGCAATGATCCATCAAGCGGCATGCTTAAGCTGCTTCCAGGACAAAATCAGTGTGATGGCTTCTTTGTTGCACGGCTTCGCAGAAAATAATATTCAGGAGAACGAAATGAAAGAAGATATTAAATCTATGACATTGCCGGAACTGACAACATGTATGAGTGCTCTGGGAGAGAAGGGGTTTCGGGCAAAACAGCTTTATAACTGGATGCATAAGAATCTTGTTTCTTCCTTTGATGAGATGACCAATCTTTCCGGCGCATTGAAAAGCAAATTGAAGGAGCAGGCTGATTTTGTTGTATTAACGCCTGTTGATGTGCGGATCTCCTCAATAGACGGAACAAGAAAATATCTGTTTCGTCTCCAAGACGGAAATGTTATAGAAAGCGTTTTGATGCGTTATCGTTTTGGAAATTCCGTCTGCATTTCCACACAAGTCGGCTGCCGTATGGGCTGTCGTTTTTGTGCTTCTACACTTGATGGATTGGTCAGAAGCCTTCGCCCAAGTGAGATGCTAGAGCAGATCTACAGGATTCAAAAGGATATTGGAGAGCGTATTTCTAATGTTGTTTTGATGGGATCTGGAGAACCATTTGATAATACAGAGAATGTATTTCGCTTTCTAGATTTGATCTCATGCGAGGAAGGATTAAATATTAGTCAGCGAAATTTAACCATTTCGACTTGTGGCTTAATTCCTGGAATTGAGCAACTTACAGCGCGTCACAGTCAGGTGACATTAGCACTTTCGCTTCATGCACCAAATGATACGGTGCGAAAGGAATTGATGCCGATTGCAAACAAGTATCATATTCAAGATGTGCTGGCAGCCTGTAAAAAGTATTTTGAGGTTACAGGACGGCGCGTTACGTTTGAATACAGCCTGGTAGCTGGTGTCAATGACAATGAAGATGAGGCAAGACAGCTTGCAGCACTTTTGAATGGCTTTCCTTGTCATGTCAATCTGATTCCGGTGAATCCGATTAAAGAAAGAAATTATGTTCAGTCTGGACAGGTTCAGATAGAAAAATTCAAAAAATTGCTTGAAAAAAGTGCAATACATGTTACTATTAGAAGAGAAATGGGCCGTGACATTGACGGCGCATGCGGACAACTCCGAAAAAGCTATCTTGAACAACATACATAAAAGGAGTTTTTGGAATGCAGATTAGTTGTAAAAGTGATATAGGAAGATGCGTTCCCAGAATCAGGATTCTGTTTTTGCATCCGATAAACCGGTGGGGAAGCTGCCAAATCTTCTGATTGTGGCCGACGGTATGGGCGGTCATAAAGCAGGAGATTTTGCGTCCCGCTATGCAGTAGAGAAATTGGTGGAATGCATCAGCGAATCCGTTTATGAGAATCCGCTTCTTATTGTGAGCGATGCCATTCGAGTGGTGAACCGCAGAATCTATGAAAAGTCACAGGATTATGAAGAATACAGAGGAATGGGAACGACGCTGACGCTTGCATTTGTGGATGAGGCAAGTAAGCTTCATGTTTTTCAGGTAGGCGACAGCAGATTGTATCTGATTTCGGATACAATCCGCCAGATCACAAAAGATCATTCTTATGTGGAGGAAATGTACCGCAAAGGTTTGATCACAAGAGATTCGGAGGAGTACCAGAGCAAGAAAAATATAATTACGAGAGCACTTGGTTCTCATGATTATACCGCAGCAGATATTTTTGAGGAACCTGTTGTACCGGGAGATCTACTTTTGCTGTGCTCGGATGGCTTGACCAACATGGTCGGCGATGATGCAATTTTTGAGATTGCAAAGGGCGCAGCCTCACTGGAAGAAAAGACAAATGTTCTGATTGAACAGGCCAATGAAAACGGAGGTCAGGATAATATCTCTGTTATTTTGGCATCAGTGGAGTAATACCCAAAGGGTTATGGAGGATAAGATGATACGAACAGGAACAATTCTGAGCAGCAGATATGAAATCCTTGAGCAAATTGGTTCCGGCGGCATGGCATATGTATATAAGGCAAGAGACAGAAAGCTAAGCCGTCTGGTAGCAATTAAGATATTAAAAGAAGAGTTCTGTAAGGATAAGAGCTTTGTAGCAAAGTTTCGGATGGAGGCACAGGCAGCAGCCGGCCTTTCACATAACAATGTGGTTGGAGTTTATGATGTCGGTGAAGAAGACAATGTTCACTACATTGTAATGGAACTTATTGATGGTATTACGCTTAAGGAATATATTACACGAAAGAGAAAATTAGGAACAAAAGAGTCTATCGGAATTGCCATTCAGGTAGCTCAGGGTCTTGAGGCTGCACATAAACGTCATATTGTGCACCGTGATATCAAGCCACAGAATATTATTATATCAAAGGATGGCCGTATTAAGGTTGCTGATTTTGGAATTGCAAGAGCGATCACAGATGAGACAACAAACCTTTACGGTGCAGCAGGCTCTGTGCATTATATTTCACCGGAGCAGGCAAGAGGCGGCTACTGTGATGAGAGAAGTGATATTTATTCACTTGGAATTACGATATATGAGATGGTGACTGGCCGTGTCCCGTTTGACGGTGATACGACAGTAGCAGTAGCAATAGCGCATATCAATGAGGCAATGGTGCCGCCAAGCAACATTGAGCCAAGTGTTCCTGTTGCCCTTGAACAGATTATTTTCAAGTGTACACAAAAGCGTCCTAACCAGCGTTATTCAAGCTGCGCAGATCTCATAAAGGATCTTCGCCACGCACTTGTTGCACCAAATGAGCGTTTTGTTCATTTTGTTCAGCTTGAGGAGACTGCAAATGGAGAGACTACTGTTATGAGCGATGAACAGATGCGTGATATACGCAATCGTTCAGACCGCGGTCAGCATGAGAATACAGCATATCAGGAAAGAAGCTTAAAGAGTCAGCAGATTAAGCGCTCACCTGCCAGAGAGAGTGCAGCAGCTCAGCAGCGCCGTCATGAGCAGATTGATTTTGAGACATATGGTCCGGGAAATCAGGACGACAATTTTTCAAGTGAAGCTTATAAAAGAGAAAAGCATTCTCGTGTTAAAAAAGTAAAGAGAGATCCAGATGAGGCAACAGCATTTGATAAGATACTGGCAGCAATTGGCTCTGTGCTTGGTGTTGCCATGCTTGCTATGCTTGTGTATATTGTAGGTTCTCTTTCCGGTGCCTTTCAGCGTACACCAACGAGTATATCATCAAATAAAAAAACGACAGCTGCAGCTAATGATCCAATCATCTCAACATATGAGGACGAATCGGGACAGAATGCAGATGGTAGAACAAAGGTGCCAGAGCTTCTTGGTATGAGTATTACAGAAGCAACAAAGGCATTAAAGGAAGCTGATCTTAAGATTGTTTTGGCAAGAACGTATGAGTATTCTGACGAGTATGCGACTGGTCTTGTGTGCCGTCAGCAGTATGACAAGGGTACAGTTGTTGATAAGGGAAGTACCATAAAGGTGTATTTGAGCCTTGGAAGTGATAAGTTTGAGATTAACAGTAAGCTGTATGTCAATGGAAATGTTAGTATTCTAAAGTATTATTTGAGGAGCTTTAAGGACATTGATGTAGAGTATGTTGGCGAATACAGTGAGGAATATGCAAAAGATATGGTGCTTCGCATGGAGCCGGATAAAGGATATCTTCAGGCGGGAGATTCTTTAAAGGTTTACATTAGTTTAGGACCTGAATATATCGATGTTCCGAATCTTTATGGTATGACAAAACAGCAGGCAATCGCCAAAATTGAGCAGGCGGGCTTTAGTGTAGGAACGATTAGTGAAGTTAACAGTGACAATACCGAGGCAGGTCAGGTATGCGGTCAGAGCCTTGATCCAGGTACCAGTCAAAAGAGTGGAACTGAGATTGCATTTTCTATAAGTCTTGGACCGAAGATGGCAGTTGTGCCAGGTGTTGTCGGTAATTCAGCAGAAGGATACGCATATTCTGCAATAGGTTCTGCAAATCTTTATTATTCAATTGAATACGCAGAAAGCACATCTGTTCCAGCAGGTACTGTAATTAGTCAGGTACCAGAGGGCGGAACTTCTGTACCAGAGTATTCAACTGTAAAGCTTGTAATTAGTGTTGGACCGCCGACAGTAGGCTTAGGAGCTAATGATTTGACAAATATGACGCAGGAGCAGGCAACATCTACACTTGCAGGTATGTCACTTGGTGCACAGATTCAGTACGAGTCAAGTGATTATGTGGCAGTTGGAAGCGTAACAAGATGGGCTGCGACTAGTGCAGATGGATCCTTACATGCAGGAGATACTGTAATTGTCTTTATCAGTACAGGTCCGGCAGCAACAGCGCCAAGTACAGATCCGGCGCCGGCACCAAGTACAGATCCAGCACCAAGTACAAATCCAGCACCAGCACCAAGTACAAATCCAGCACCAGCACCAAGTACAGATCCGGCGCCGGCACCAAGCCCAGATCCGGCACCGAGTACTGATGCAGCAGCGCCTCAGGCAGACACAGCAGGCGCTGTAAGCTGAAATAATTGTAAAGGAATTACAGGATGCAGGGAAAAATCATCAAAGGAATTGCCGGATTTTACTATGTACAGGCAGAGAATGAATTGCAGTACGAGTGCAAGGCGAAAGGAATTTTCAGAAAAGACCATAAAAAACCTCTGGTGGGTGATGAAGTGACAATTGAGGTGCTTGATGAGGAAGAAAAGAAAGGCTCCATTACAGAGCTTCTTCCTCGAAGAAGCGAGTTGTTTCGTCCAGCGGTAGCAATATAGATCAGGCAGTGATCGTATTTGCATGCCGTGAGCCAGAACCAAATTTTAATTTGCTGGATCGTTTTCTTGTTTTAATGGAAAAGCGAAATGTACCGGTTATTCTTTGTTTTACAAAGGCTGATTTGGCGACAGAAGAATTTAAAAAAGAGGTTCAAATGATATATGAGCCGGCTGGTTATCCTGTTTGCTTTACTGACTATCATGATTTTGAAGGAGAAGGATACAAAAAAACTGCTTCATCTTCTTTCAGGGAAGGTGACAGCCTTTGCAGGCCCTAGTGGTGTTGGAAAATCAACGCTGGTAAATCATTTTTGTCCGGAAGCAGGGATGGATACTGGTGAAGTCAGTGAGAAAATAAAAAGAGGAAAGCATACGACAAGGCATTCAGAGATTTTTTATCTGGGGCATCAGACATTTTTATTTGATACACCTGGATTTAGCTCATTAGATGTGCTCTCTCTTGAAAAGGAAGAACTCGAGCTGCTTTTTCCAGAGTTTTCACCTTATCTTGGTAAATGCCGCTTTACAGGATGTTCTCATATTTCAGAGCCGTCGTGCGGCATAAAGGAAGCAGTCCAAAATGGAAAAATCAGTCAAAATCGTTATGAAAGCTATACAGCTTTTTATAAAGAATTAAATGCAGTAAGACGATATAAATAAAGGAAAGGAAAGTAACACATGGCAGATTTGGCAGTATCTTTACTATCAGCAGATTTTTCGTGTTTAGAAAAACAACTTCAGGAATTAAAAGAGGCAGACGTGAAATGGCTTCACATTGATGTGATGGATGGCAATTTTGTACCTAGCATCTCATTTGGATTTCCGATTGTCAAAACACTAAGAAAGGCATTTTCAGGTGTATTTGACGTCCATTTGATGATCCAGGAGCCGATCCGTTATATCAAAGAGTTTGCAGAATCCGGAAGTGATATGATCACGATTCATCTGGAAGCATGTGAGGATGTTGAGGCTACTTTAAGGTGGATTCGTGAGTGTGGCTGTAAGGCAGGACTTGCAGTTAACCCACATACCCCGATTGAGGAGGTCTATCCATATCTTCATCTGACAGATATGGTGCTTGCCATGACAGTACAGCCTGGATTTGGAGGACAGAAATATATCCATTCAGTAACGAAAAAGGTGGAGACACTGCACAAGTATTTAAATGAGAATGGATTTGATTCTGTTTTAATTGAAGTGGATGGTGGAATTTGTCTTGAAACTGCTCTGGAAGCAGCAGATGCAGGAAGTGATATTCTTGTCAGCGGAAGCAGTGTGTTTAAAGGCAATATTGGACAAAATGTACACGATCTTCTGGAGGCAATGAACCATTCAGAGAAGGTATGATGTATAGGCACAAATAAAAGCAGGACAGGTATGCAGAGGATGAAAAACTTATTGCTTGTATTGGGCGGAACATTAGATGCTTTGTTTTTAAAAGAGTGCTATGAAAAAATGCAGCCACATTTTGTGGTGGCTGCAGATGGAGCACTTGAAAAAGTTTTGGCAGCAGGTATTCCATGCGATTGTGGAATGGGAGATTTTGACACAGTCTCAAAAGATGTGCTTTGTCATTTTGAGGAGGATCAAAATACAAAGTTACTCTCCTTTCCACCTGAAAAGGATGAGACAGATGCAGAGCTTGCTGTGCAGTTTGCAGTAGATCAAAAACCAGATAAGATTTGGATTCTTGGTGCAACAGGAGGCCGTATGGATCATATGCTCGGCAATCTGGAACTTCTTCATATTCCCCTTACAAAAGGCATTGAATGTGAAATAATTGATCAGCAAAATCGAATCAGGCTGCTAGATGGCCCTATTTTGCTTGAAAAAATGGCTGATTGGAAGTATGTATCATTTTTATCCTACACAGATCAGACACAAGGCATTACATTAAAGGGATTTGTTTATAATGTTGAAAATTTCACCTTGAAAAAGGGAAGTACACGCTGTATAAGCAATGAGATATGTGATGAGAAGGCAGCGGTTTCATTTACGAATGGGCTGCTTTACTGTATTCGTTCACGTGATCTAAGATGATTAATGATGAAAAAGAGGTATCAGCATTGAGAAAACAAATAATAGGTTTGGCAGCATGTCTGGCAGGGCTTTGCTTTAGTGGATGCAGAGACGTTGTACTTTCTACATCTTTAAATGATCATATTCTTTTTAGCGGAACAAAAACCAGACTGAGCTTAGAAGAGTGCAGTCTGGTCTTTCTGGATTTTCAAACACGTTATAATCTTTATTATGAAAATCTGGGAGAAACCGATTTTTGGAAGGAAAAAGCAGGAGAGAGTGATTTTTCCGATTATCTGCGTGATGGCAGAATAAAAGAAGAATTGTGCACGTTAGTCTTTTAAACGATATGGCATCAGGGCTTGGTGTAACACTTACAGATGAGGAGCGCAGTGCCTGTCAGGCTGCTGCAGCCGATTATTATGGAAGTCTGTCTGATGAGGAGAAAAGCTATATTCAGTCAGACGAGTCAAAAGCAGCATCTTTGTATGAAAAGTATCGCATTGCACAGAAGACAATTGATGAGCTTTGCTCAGGTATAAACACAGAAGTTAGTGATAATGATAAGCGTGTTATGATACTTCAGTTGATCGCAGCACCATCATACGAGGAAATTGAACAGGCGAAGGAGCGCATTTCATCAGGCGAAGATTTTGAGAGTGTTGCAAAAGAAGTAAGTCGCTTTTCGCAGATTGAATATCAGGTAAGCCGCGGAACGCTAAATCCAATTTTGGAGGAAACAGCTATCTACATGAGTGATGGTGAAGTCAGCGATATTATTCAGACAGAGCAGAATTATTATTTGATTCGCTGTGTTGATGATTTTGACGAGGTACTTAGTTCTGAAAATGAAAGTCAGGTATTCGGAAAGCTTCGCTATGCAACATGGTCACAAAGTTTTACGTCATATGCAAAGGAACATACTGTTGGTATTTCAGAGGAGATCTGGGAAAATCTGCATTTCTATCAGACAACAGCCTTTACATCAGATGATTTGTATGAGACGTATGATAGGTATTTTTGTAATAGTAATTGACGATAAAATTATTTTTTTCAATAACAAAAAGGCGAGCATACATGCGTGTCAGGCACACATGATGCTCGCCTTTTTAGTGGATTTCAAAACTATTCAGAGTCACATTTTCAGAATGCATTTTGCTTACTATGAATAGTTAATAAATTTTAAAAGTATAGCTTCCGCTTACAAGCTCGAAGTCAGCCACACCAGATACAGCAGCAGTATCTGTGATTGCAGCACCTTCAAGGATTTGTACACTACTGTGGCAGCTAGATGGAAGTGTCAAATGGGCAGTTGTATTTGCTGGGATCGTACAGTGATACACAATCGAGTTATCTTTCTTTTCCCAGGAGGAAGCAATTTTGCCAAACGGTGTTTTCTGTTCACCCTTTGCATAGGTCAGCGTGCCGCCCCAAGATGGAGTCAAAAAGATTTTGTGGTATCCTGCTTCATCCGCGTTTTCTCCTGTCTGAATACCGAGAACGGTACGGTAGAGCCACTGTCCAATTGAACCATAAGCATAGTGGTTGAACGAATTCATTGAAACGTCACCGAATGTGCCTGTTTCTGCAATGTAAGAGTTCCAACGCTCCCAGATAGTAGTTGCACCATTTATAACGCTGTAAAGCCATCCAGGATTACCTTTTTGCTCTAAGAGCGCAAAAGCAAGCTCATTTTGGCCACATTTTGTCAGTGCAGGAAGCAGGTGACTGATTCCAAGGAAACCAACAGAAAGATGATTGTCTCTTCTATGGATTGACTCAACAAAATAATGGGTTGTCTGCGCCATTGTTTCTTCAGGCATGAGATTAAAATCAATCGCAAGTGCATAGGCTGTTTGGCTTGGATGATGGGTGCTTCCAGCATTCTCACAATAGCGTGTCTGATTGATAATAGTACCATCTGCCTGCGGTGTGCCTTTGCTCATCTCACCCCAGTAAGCTAAAGAACCGTCTGGCTGAACCCAAGCCTCACGAAAGGCAGTGCGAATATCCTCGAAACGTTTTTGATAAAGGAAAGCATCATCTGTTTTTCCTAAAATTCGTGCAATGCGAGCCATCAGGTCAGCAACATAAGCGGCATAAGCAGTTGCTGTCAGGATAAATGGAGTAGATTCATCAAATGTCAGATGATCGCCTCGGCTTTGCTGAACCTGAATAAATGGTTTAGAAGAAAGATCTGACTGATCATGTCTTTGTACACCATTGACAGTGCGAAGACCGCAGTTTTGGCGAGAATTGAGACTTTGGTAAGCAATCCAACGCGCCATGCATTCATAATTTTCTTCAAGAACACGAGTATCGCCGTAGGCCAGATACATTTCCCAAGGAACAATTACAGAAGCATCTGCACCGCACATCGCAGGACGGTTATCGCCGCCAAGAGGTGCCGTATCCGGGACAGCGCCCTGACGATTATACATTAGCTGACCGTCGCGCACATCAAGAAGCCATTTATTCATAAATGACTGAACATCCATGTTAAAGGCAGCAGTCGGTGCGAAGACCTGTGCATCACCAGTCCAGCCCATACGCTCATTTCGCTGTGGGCAATCGGTGTACACAAGAAGAGAATTGCCGCGTTGTCCCCATTGAATGTTACTCTGAAGCTGATTGACTAACGGATCGGAACACTCGAAGCTTCCAGTTGTGTCTGGTGTGTTGCAAAGAACAAGACCTTCTAAACTTGTTACACAGCTGATATCGGAAAGCTCACAGCCATTTCCTGTGATTTCCACATAGCGAAAACCATGTGATGTAAAGGAAGGAACAAAAGTTTCTCCGTTTTCATCACCGCTAAAGGTATAGGTGTCAGTATTGGCAGCGGAGCGGATATTTTTGATGTAGATTTCGCCGTTTGCATAGCTCATTTCTCCGTAGCGAAGTTTAATTGAAAGACCACGTTCACCCTTTAAGTGAAGGCGAACTGTTCCGACCATGTTCTGACCAAGATCGTAAACGAAATGACCAGTCGGAATTTCATGCATAGAGATAGGAGTCAGCACACGCTCAATCACAGCGGACGGGCCTTCTTGTGCTGTAAGTTCAAATTTTACAGGATTAGTAAATGTTCCATTTGTAGGAACTGGCTTGCTTGGCCATGGAAGAACGCCACATGCTTTCCAACGTTTGTCACTATTATCAATATGAGACAAATCCTTTGGAAGCAGGCGCGCATCATAATTTTCACCATCAAGATAGTCAGAGTCAACTACAGCGCCCTTATCAGTAAAAAGCCATGAATTATCGGTCACAAGTTCATCCTTGCTTCCATCGGTGTAGGTAACGATCATGCGTCCCATAAAAGAGTTTTGCTCGCCATATTTCATAGGACCGCTGTAACCGCAGTAACCATTGTAATAACCCTTGCCAACGGTAGCCAAAAGCTGATTTTCGCCCTCATGCAGCAGGTTTGTCACATCATATGTCTGATAGAAAATGCGAAGGCGATAATCAGTAAAGCCTGGTGCGAAAAAGCTGCCATCGGCGTCAATGCCATTTACTTTTACACGGTAGGAACCGCGTGCTGTTGCATATAGACGGGCAGAGGCAATCTTTTTGGATGGGTTTGCATGGAAAGTACCAAGCAGATTTATAGCTGGAACAGGGCAAGCCAGTTCAAACTGATTTTTACAGTTAAGATCCATCCTTACAGGAACCAAGAACAGAGAAAATACCAGATTCATCTGAGAAGCTTTCATTCTGGAAAACAGTGTTGGTTTTCGGGTCAGAAATAACAAGATTGTCATAGTAAGCAGTACTTCCTAACTGCTTAAAGCCTATAGAGAACAGACATCCACGGCGCGGAACAAAAAATCCGGCATTTGGCATCAGGTCAGCTTCTTTTTGAATTATGGTCACATTATTGATAGAAACAGAAAGATCTCGGTTATCCACTGTAATGGAGATTGTATTCCAATCATGCTCTAAGCCCTCAGAAACTGCATCCTTACTAATTATGTAGCCAACTTTGCTGCCAAGAATAGTCACAGTAGGAATATGGCCTTCTTTGGTGCTGCCATCCCAAGCGTTATCGCAATATTCGTAAATCATAAGTGTGCGGTTATCCATGTCCACATCAAATAATACGTAGTTATCCTTATTTCGGGCAGAGAGTACAATGCCAGCTTTATTACCGATGTCAGTTTTAAAATCAACGTTCATCTGATAGGAGTACAGGCAGGCAGTATTAGTTGTTTGCTTCGGTGAGCCAATCCACTGTGCATTGTTCCACACGGAAGCGTCCTTTCCCATCAGCCAGTCTCAAACCATGTAACTTCGCTTTCATGCATCATATTTTCTTCATCCCACACGAAGACTTTCCAATAGTAGCGTGTGGAAGGCTCAAGTCTGGTGCAGTCAGCCGTTAACGCGGTGTGCTGTATATAACTCTTTACAATATTACTGTCCCAGATAATGGGAGTCATAGTCTTATCTTTAGAAACGATGATGCGATAAGCGCTCTGCTTAGCACCTGTTCGTGAAGCAGCCATTTGCCAGGAAAACATAGGTGTTTCGCAGTCAACGCCAAGCGGTGTAATTTGTGCCTGTGTGCGGCATTTTACAATAGAAGTGCTCATTATGTCGATCTCCTTTTGCTATTTATTTATCTTTTGGTATCATAGCACAAAAATGGGGGAGTAGCAACCTATGAAGGGTTGTCTGGTCACTAAAATCATGCTATGATAGGTGCAGAGTTCTGAATTGCGACTTGAAAACAAAATATAGCTGATTATTAGGAGGAGATAGAATATGGCTTGACACAATCAATATTAGTTGGAAAAATGCTTCATATGATGGTTCAACA